>Ga0310345_10000393_pt1 | contig 68699 bp, 61 predicted proteins | sample HC15DNA20500_MG_FD_204667 | JGI IMG/M metagenome (GOLD analysis project Ga0310345, IMG submission 204667) | Marine microbial communities from station ALOHA, North Pacific Subtropical Gyre - HC15-DNA-20-500_MG | ecosystem: Environmental > Aquatic > Marine > Oceanic | place: Pacific Ocean: North...
GTGTCGGCGCTTTCATAACGGCGCCCGATCGGCAGGGCGCGTTCCTGGCGCAGCGCGATTGCCGTGTCGCCCAGCACGTGGGCGACACGCCGCAACGACGCCACCATGGGCGTGTTGTTGGTGGGCGGCTGGTGTTCCTGCCGGTCGAGGCGAATCGACACGCGGGATTCCGTACCGCCGAGAAACAGTCGCGACGGCTGAATCAGGTGGTTGCTGCCGTGCCCGGCGCGGAACGCGATCTCGCGTTCCATCTCGCGCAGCCACTGGACCACGCCGTTGCGGCGCGCATCGTCGCGGCGCGCGAAGGCGAAGCCCACATAGGCATGACCATTGCGCTCGGCAAGCTGGACATGACGCACGGTGGCCGGCAACGAGGCGCGCGTGCCGTTCGGGAACTCGATGAACAGCGCGAACACATCCTGGCCGGCGCGCAGCAACATGCCGGCCCGCAGTTCGATCTCGATGCCGCAGCCGCCGAGCGACAGGTCCATCAGGCGCGCGTCGACCGGGTTGCGATCCTCGTACACCTGCAGCTGTACGAGTGCACGCATGCCGCGCACGAGGCGGATACGGGTGGATTCGCGCTTGTTGGACACATGCACGCGCGCCGGCTTGGCAATCACCAGCGCGGCGGGCTCCTGTTCGATGCGAAAGGCCTGAACGGCGATACCGCTGAACAGCAGGGCCTCGACGCCGAGGCTGGCGTGCAGCCGTACACCGGCGTCGAAGCGTTCGCGTGGCAGCCCCTCCGCGGTCAGGCTCAGCGTCAAGCGTTCGCCGCCGTCCTCGATGGCGAAATCCTCGATGTCGAAGCGTTCGCCGGTGATCACGCATTCCACCCGCAGATCGGATCGTCGGGCCTGCTGCAACGACGCCAGCGCGGCGGCTACACGGTCTTCATCGTCGATTTCGATACGGGGCGGTTGCGTCACGTTCATGCGGTGCCTGGTGAAGCTTGCGGATCGCGAGGGACACCGGACTATCGGCAAGAATCTCCTGCGGTTTAGGCAGTTGGCGACGCATCACCCCACATCGCTAGCGGCCGCGCGTGGCCGCGTGCGCTCGCCCGGCGGCGCCGAGGACGGTACGCCCGATACGCAGCCCGGCGCGGCCCGGGCCCTCGCGCCGGCCCTGGAACGATTCGTTGCGCGGATCCAGTTCGTACAGCCAGTGACCACCATGCGGTGTAGTGGTGTAGTAGTCCACGCGTTCCTCTTCGGGCACGTCCGGGCGCCGCTGCAGGCGATAGAGCAGGTACACGCCCAGCGCCAGCAGGAAGGCGGTGTTGGTATAGAACAGCCCGTTCGGGCCGAACTCGTCCATCGCGGTAGCGGCGACGACCGGGCCGATGCAGCTGCCGATACCGTACGCCAGCAGCAGCGTGGTACTCGCCGCGGTGATCTGGTGTGTGGGCATCTGGTCGTTGGTGATTGCCACCGACACCGGATACAGCGCCGCCGACAGGCCCATGTATAGACCGACCACGCCAATCAGCGCCAGCGCATGCTCGCCGCCGACGAACGGAATCGCGGCGCTGGTGCCGGCCGCGATCGCCAGAACCACGATCAGCACGCGCCGCCGGTTGAACCGATCGCACAGGCGCCCGATCGGCCACGCGAGGATCATCGCGCCCACGATCGCGCTGGCCATGAACAGCGACACGCGATCGGTCGGCAGGCCGACGCGGTCGGCGTACACGGGCGCCATCGCATAGAAGGCGTTGACCAGCAGCCCCGCGACGAGCGACGCGATCACACCCACGGGCGAGATGCGATAGAGCGCCGGCAGCGACAGCCGCTCGGAACCCTCCACCACGGGCGCGTCCATGCGCGTGAGCGACAGCGGGATCACCGCCAGCGTCACCAGCATCGCTGCCAGCGTGTAGGGGAACATGGTCTGCGGTGCGCCCACGTTGATCAGCAGCTGGCCCGAGGCGGTCGAGAGGAAGAACACGATCTGATAGACCGCGAACAGGCGTGCGCGATTCTCGTTCGTCGCTCGGCTGGAGAACCAGCTTTCCATCACGATCATCAGACCGGCCATGGCAAAGCCGCCGAACGCACGCAGCGCGGCCCAGAGGGGCGCGTTCACCGCCAGCGGATAGATCTGGACGGTCACCGCCAGGGCCGTGGCGAACACCGCGAAGGCACGAATATGGCCGACGCGTTCGACCACGCGTTCGGCAAACACGGTGCCGCCCACGAAACCGACCGAATAACACACCAGAATCCAGCCGATCAGACTGGTGGAAAAACCTTCCACGCTCAGACGCAGCCCGAGCAGCGTCATCAGGAAGGCGTTACCACTGACCAGCAGTACGATGCTGGCGATCAGGGCGATGAGGGAAGTGGCCAGTCGTGTCATTGCAACACCGCGCAGAAGAACGAAAAAAGAAAAGCTTCAGGCGCCCGGTTTACGGTCCGGGACGTCAATGAGATCAAAAAGATGCCCCGGCGAAGGGCTGGTTTCAGCCTGTTTCCAGATGCAGCCGCAGACGCGGGTGGTCGAAGGCCAGGCGCCCCGCGATTGCCGCCATTCGTGGCAGCGGCCGGCGATAGCACCAGGCCGCGTCCTCGATGCGTTCGCCGCCGATCAGCAGATGGAAATAGGTCGCATCGCCCTTGTAGGGGCAGTGCGTGCGTGTGGCGGATTCCATCAGGCTTCGAGCCGGTATGGCCGCCTCCGCCAGATAGTGGCGCGGCGGGTAGCCGCGTTCCTCGAGCCGGATCGTGTCCGTGGTGTCCGCGATCACGGTCTCGCCCACACAGACCCGCACCCGGGCGGTATCGGGAAACAGCGCGATACGGTCGTTGATATGCGCCGACATGGCCGGTCCTTGCGACGATGATCGTTTGGCCAACGCGGGTGCGAGATTCGGTTGGCGGCCAGGTGGCGCATAGTCTGGCGTTATTTGCGCTCGATTCAAGCCTTTTGGCGCTAAATCAGATGAATTTTTTGCGAAAGACCCATGTGGCGTCGACCGCCGGGCGCTCGACCGTCATGAGCGTCGACAGGGAACGCGCTGATAGGCTTACGGGCCGAGCGCCGCAGCCGCCGGCCGTCACCGCGACAAGGAGTCTTTCGATGGATTTTTTCTACAACGCGCCGGATCGGGTGGTCGATGAAGTCATCGACGGTCTCGCCCGCATCGCGCTCGTCGAGCGCAGTGTCGAAACCCACGGCGTTCGGCTCGTGCTCGATCGCGACCGCTGCGGCGAACGGGTGGCCGTACTCTCCGGCGGCGGTGCCGGCCACGAGCCGTCGCATGCCGGCTTCGTCGGGCGCGGCATGCTCGCCGGCGCGATCGCGGGTGAACTGTTCACCTCGCCCAGCGCGGAGGCCGTGCTGGCCGCAATTCGTGCCACCTGCGGCGCGGCCGGCTGCCTGCTGGTGATCAAGAACTACACCGGCGACCGGCTCAACTTCGGCCTCGCGGCCGAGCGCGCCGCCCGCGAAGGCTACAAGGTGCGCAGCGTGATCGTTGCAGACGATGTCGCACTCCCCGACGCCAGCCAGCAACGCGGTCTGGCCGGCACCGTGCTGGTGCACAAGATCGCGGGACACTACGCGGCCCAAGGCGCGGATCTCGATACCGTCGCCGACAAGGCCCAGCGCGTCTGCGACTCGCTTTGCTCACTCGGGTTGGCACTGTCCAGCTGCACGTTGCCCGGTCATGGGATCGACCGGCGCGAGCCGGAGCTGGGGCTGGGTATTCATAACGAACCGGGCGTGCGCGCGGTCGACCCGCAGGATGCCAACGCGGCCTTGCAACTCGTGCTCGAGCCTCTGCTCGAGGCCTTTGATGCCCGTTTCGACGCCGCGACCCCAATGGTCGTACTGCTCAACAACTTGGGCGGCTGTTCGACCCAGGAGATGGGCGTGCTAATGAATGGCCTGCTCGATGCGGTACCCGCATCGCGCGTCGCGCGTGTGGTCACGCCGGCTGCACTGATGACCTCCATGGACATGCACGGCTTTTCCGTCACCCTGCTGCCGGCCGATGAGGATTTCGTCACCGCGCTCGAATCGCCCGTCGACGCAATCGGCTGGCCCGGCCTGCGCACGCCCGGAGCGATCCAGACCTTCGAGCCGATGCTCTCCGAAAAGGACGATCGCGAGCCGGGCGCACGCGACAGCACGCGCGAGACGCTGATCCGGGCCGTGGTCGACACGCTCGTCGACGCGAAGCACGACCTGGACGCTCTCGACGCCAAGGTCGGCGACGGCGATACCGGCACCACCTTTGCCGCCGGCGCGCGCGCCGTTGCACAGGCACTGGACGACGGCGCGCTGTCCAGCGGCGATGATGCCCGCCTGGCACACGAGATCGGCGACATCCTCGCCCGCGACATGGGCGGGTCCAGCGGCGTGCTGCTGTCGATCCTGTGCACGGCCACCGGCGCGGCGCTGGCCGACGGCGAATCGTGGTCGGCCGCGCTGCGCCGCGGCGTGGCACGCATGCAGCACTATGGCGGCGCCAAACGCGGCGACCGCACGCTGCTCGACGCGCTGATTCCGGCGATCGACGCCTTGGCAAACGGCGCCGATCTGACCAGGGCCGCCGAGCAGGCCCGCGCCGGTGCCGACGAAACCCGGGCCATGACCCACGCGAACGCCGGGCGTTCGGCCTATGTCCGCGAAGACGCGCTGCGCAACCTCACGGACCCGGGCGCCGAGGCCGTGGCCCGCGTGTGGGAGCGCCTGGCCGACGGCTGATCCGGCAGGTTTGTCGCGCAACACCTGTCGCGTCCAACGCGACAGGTGGATCGGCAGAGCGTTGCACTGCAACGCGTCATGCAGCGCGCCGCTTAGGGCGGCCAGCCTTCCTGGCGCTGGCGGCGTGAGGAGAAAATATTATACAAATTAAAGACTAAATAGCGATTTAGCGCTCGAGTGTCTGTTTGCGTGACCGCCGTGCCCGCGTATGGCACAGCGCTTGCGCCTTTCGTCGTGGATAAACGCGGCCGCATTGCGACGGTTGCGACGAATAAATCAGGCGTTCGAGGAGATTCTGCGACGGTTTCAAGCGTCCACGCCTACAGGGCGGGCGGCGCCGGCCGTGGCATGCGGCCAAGCCGGCAGGGTGTCGCCGCATCTGCTCCAACGCTGTCCATTGGCACAAGGAGCACGAGACGTGAGCGAGTCCGCAGATATAGAACAGAATTTCATCGACGGCCGTTTCATGGCCGGCGGTGGCGACGCGATCCGCGTCGAGAACCCGGCCACCCAGGCCACCCTCGGTCAGATACCCGATAGCGATGCAGGCGTCGTCGACGAGGCGGTCGCCGCCGCGCGCCACGCCCAGCCGGCTTGGGCGAAGCTGCCGGCGATCGAGCGCGCGGGTTATCTACGTCAGATCAGTGCGAAGCTACGCGAGCGGGTGGCCGAATTCGCCGACATCATCGTGCGCGAGCAGGGCAAGGTACGCGCGCTGGCCGAGGTGGAGGTGAACTTCACCGCCGACTATATCGACTACATGGCCGAGTGGGCGCGTCGTATCGAGGGCGAGGTCATCGAAAGCGACCGCGCCGGGGAAAGCATCTTTCTGCTGCGCAAGCCGGTCGGCGTGGTCGCCGGGATTCTGCCGTGGAATTTCCCGTTCTTTCTCATCGCCCGCAAGATGGCGCCGGCGCTGGTCACCGGCAACACGGTGGTCATCAAACCCAGTGAGGAAACGCCGCTCAACGCCTATGCCTTCGCCCGGCTCGTCGCCGAGACGGACCTGCCCGCGGGCGTGTTCAACCTCGTGGGCGGGCGCGGCGCGAGCACGGGCGATGCGCTCTGTGCCCACCCGGACGTGGGTCTGATCACGTTCACGGGCAGTGTCGCCACCGGCTCGCGGATCATGGCGACGGCGGCGAAGAACCTCACCCGCGTGAATCTGGAACTCGGCGGCAAGGCGCCGGCGATCGTGCTCGCCGACGCCGATCTCGATCTGGCGGCAAAGGCGATCTGCGATTCGCGCACGATCAACACCGGCCAGGTCTGCAACTGCGCCGAACGCATCTACGTCGAGAAGAGCGTGGCCGGGCCGCTGGCCGACAAGATCGTCGCCCACCTGCAGGCCACACGCTACGGCGACCCCTCGGCCGAGAACGAGCTCGACATGGGCCCTCTCGTCAACAAGGCCGGACTGGACAAGGTCGTAGCCATGGTCGAGCAGGCCCGGGCGGATGGCGCGACCGTGGTCACCGGCGGCAGCACGGCCGATCTGGGCCAGGGGTATCACTATCTGCCGACGCTGCTCACCGACTGCCGTGCCGACATGTCGATCATGCGCGACGAGATCTTCGGCCCGGTGCTGCCCATGCAGACCGTGGACTCGCTGGACGAGGCCATCGCCCTCGCGAATGACTCCGACTACGGCCTGACGTCGTCGATCTACACCACGAACATCAACGCCGCGATGCAGGCCGTGCACGCGCTGCAGTACGGCGAGACCTATATCAACCGCGAGAACTTCGAGGCCATGCAGGGCTTCCATGCCGGCCGGCGCAAGTCGGGCATCGGCGGGGCCGACGGCAAGCACGGCCTCTACGAGTTCATGGAGACGCACGTCGTCTACATGCAGCACGGCTAATCGGACCGAGGAGAACAAACCGATGACAAAAACGAAAGCCACCGAAACCTTCGCCTGGCGGCGCCATGCCGGCCTGGCCCTTGCGCTCGCCGCGCTTTGGCAGCCGGCCGTCTTTGCCGAAACCGGCAGCGGCTCGCGGCCGCCGGGCGATGTCGACGCCGAGCGCATCATCAATGCCGACGAGGAACCCGGCAACTGGATGAGCACCGGCCGCACCTACGATGAGCAGCGCTACAGCCCGCTTGATGACATCGATGCCGACAACGTCGATGAACTGGGCCTGGCCTGGCAATACAAGCTGGATGTGGACCGAGGGGTGGAAGCCACGCCCATCGTGGTCGACGGCGTGATGTACACCACCGGTGCCTACAGCATCGTCTACGCCTTCGATGCCGCTTCGGGCGAACTGCTCTGGAAACATGACCCGAAGGTCGACCGCACCAAGGCCGCGAGTTTCTGTTGCGGCGTGGTCAACCGGGGCGTGGCGGTCTGGAAGGGCAAGGTCTTTCTGGGCACGCTGGACGGGCGCATGGTCGCGATCGATGCGGCCAGCGGCAAGGAAGTCTGGTCGGTCGATACGATCATCGACCACGATCGCAGCTACGGCATTACCGGTGCGCCGCGCATCGTCAAGGACAAGGTGATCATCGGCAACAGTGGCGCCGAATTCGGCGTGCGCGGCTATATCACCGCCTACGATACCGACACTGGCGACAAGGCCTGGCGTTTCTTCACCGTCCCCGGAGATCCTGCCCAGCCCCAGGAAAATGAAGCACTCGAAATGGCGGTCAAGACCTGGCACGGCGATGCGTGGGTCGAGCAGGGCGGTGGCGGCACGGCCTGGGATTCCATGGCTTACGACCCCGAGCTGAACCTGCTCTATGTCGGCGTCGGCAACGGCTCGATGTGGAACTACAAGGCCCGGTCCGACGCCAAGGGAGACAACCTGTTCCTGTCGTCCATCGTCGCGATCAACCCGGACAACGGCGAGTATGTCTGGCACTACCAGACCACACCGGGCGACGCTTGGGATTTCACCGCCACCCAGCACATGATCCTGGCCGATCTGGAGATCGACGGCGAACAGCGCCAGGTGATTATGCAGGCGCCGAAGAACGGCTTCTTCTACGTGCTCGATCGCGAGACCGGCAAGGTGATCTCCGCTGAGAAATACGCCCCGGTCAACTGGGCCGAGAAGGTTGATCTGGAAACCGGCCGTCCGGTGTTTACCGATCACGCCAAGTACTGGGAGCAGGACGGCCCGGTGGTCGTCAAGCCGGGCTTCTGGGGCGGACACGACTGGCAGCCCATGTCCTACAACCCGAACACGGGGCTGGTGTACATCCCCAAGCACTATTTCGAGGTCACTTACGAAGACGTGCGTGATCCGGAATGGACGCCGCAGAAGGGCTTCTACCAACTCGGCACTAGCGCCGCCGCCATGTCCGACGACGCCGAGGAGATGCAGTCCTGGGCGGATCGCTGGACCGGTGGCCTGCTCGCCTGGGACCCGGTCAAGCAGGAGAAGGTGTGGGAAGTGCCGCACAAGACCATCTTCAACGGCGGCACGCTTTCGACCGCGGGCAATCTGGTGTTCGAAGGCACGGCCGACGGGCGCGTGGTCGCCTATCGTGCCACCGACGGCGAGAAGCTATGGGAATCGCCGGCGAACAGCGGCGTGATGGCTGCACCGGTGACCTACATGGCCGGTGGCGAGCAATACGTCACCTTCATGGTCGGCTGGGGCGGTGCGTTCTCGACGTTTGCCGGCGGCCAGTCCAAGAATGCCGGCGTGCGGCCCTACGCCGAAGTGCTCACCTTCAAGATCGGCGGTGAAGAGAAACTCGCTGAGCCGGAGTTCCCGCCGCTGGCCAAGCCGGAGCCGCCCAAGCAGACGGCCAGTGCCGAGGACATCAAGGAAGGCAAGGCACTGATGAACGGCCACTGCAGCCAGTGTCACGGCATGAACGCGGCCAGCGGTGGCGTCACGCCGGACCTGCGTCGTCTTTCGGCCGAGACCCACAAGCAGTTCGCGGCCATCGTCATGGGCGCACGCCTGAACAAGGGTATGCCGTCTTACGCGGGCGTGCTCGATCCGCAGGAGATCGAAAAGATCCACGCCTACATCATCAAGCGGGCCAACGATCTGCTCGACGAGGAATACAGCGACGACAACTAGACCCCTCTCCCGTAATCGGGATCTGGGCCGCGTCATCCGACGCGGCCCTTTTTTATGGGGCCTGCGTTCTAGTGGCGGTACTTGGGGTCGACGATGCCCAGGCGCGCCATGCGCCGATAGACCGTCGAACGGGCGACATCCAGATCGCGGGCGACGTGCGCAATGTTCCAGTGCCGCTCACGCAGCTGAGCGAGCAGGCGCTCACGCGGCGCCGCCGGTTTGGTATCGTGCGTCGGCCCGCTCACGGGCAAGGTTGGCGCCGGTGTTGCCAGAGGCTCGGGCAGGTCGGCGAGCGTGATGCCCTCATCTCCGGCCAGCGCCAGGGCGAAGCGCAGTACGTTGCGCAGCTCGCGGATGTTGCCGGGCCAGTCGTGGGCCAGCAGGCGATCACGTGCGCCGGGCTGCAAATACGGCACGCCGTTGAGCGCCTCGGCTTCACGCTCAAGCAAGCGTTCGATCAGCCAGGCCGTGTCGGCGCGTTCGCGAAGCGGCGGCAGCGACAGAGTACCGCCGGCGAGGCGGTAATAGAGATCCTCACGAAATGTGCCTGCTGCCACCCGCGTTGACAGGTCGCGATGAGTCGCGGTGATCACGCGCAAATCGAGCGCGATCGGTGTATCGCTGCCCAGCGGCAAAACCTCGCGCTCGGCGAGTACCCGCAGCAACCGTGTTTGAAGATCGGGCGGCATGTCGCCGATCTCGTCGAGAAACAGCGTGCCGCCGTTGGCTTGTTGCAGCAGGCCCTTCATGCCGTGGCGGCGTGCCCCGGTGAAGGTGCCCGGCGCGTAGCCGAACAGCTCGCTCTCGATCAGCGAGGCGGGCAGGGCCGCGCAGTTGATGGCGACGAAGGCCGCGTCGGATCGCGTGCTCGCCGCGTGCACGGCGCGTGCGAGCACTTCCTTGCCACTGCCGGTCTCGCCCTGGATGAGCAGATCGATGGGCTTGGAAGCAAGTCGCGCCGCGCTCGCGATCAGACGCTGCATGGCGGGATCGTTGCCGGCCATCGCATCGAGCGCCGCAGTGCGTGATGCCGCCGTGGGTACCGCCACGTTTGCAGCGGTACGACGCGGCTGCGACATCGCGGCGTGGAAGACGTCGTCATCCCAGGTGCGGATACGCGTATCGCCGCGATCCTGCTTCAGGGCGTGGATGCGGGCGTTGCCGTCGCGAATGTAGGCGCCGATACCGTGGCCGACGGGGCCGTTGTCGGTAGCCACGTCCAGAGCGCGGCGGGCGCCGGTATTGGCGCCGACGATCATGCCGTCGTCGTCCAGAGCCAGAATGAGATCCGCGTGGCTGTCCACGAACGGCGCCGAGCGGCCGAGCCGCAACAGCCAGTGGTCGCGGAAATGATGGCTGAAATAACTGTCCTCGATCAGGCGCGCGTAGAGCGACGTCAGGTGCCAGGCCAGGTGCTGGCCCTCGCGCGCGCCCGGCATCGACAACGCCGAAATGTCGAGCACGGCCGCCACTTGTCCGTGCGGATCGTGCAGGGGCGCGGCCGTGCAGCTCAGGTCGAGATTACCGGCATAGAAATGATCCTCGCGATGGCAGGTCAGCGTGCGTTGCTCGGCGATGCAGGTGCCAATGCCGTTGGTACCCACCACCGTCTCATCCCACACGGTGCCCGGACGCAGGCCCGCCGCCTGCAGCGCCGGATCGGCGTTGCCGCCACCCCGGCATTCGAGGGTCACGCCGTCACGGCCGGCAAGCATTGTGATGTAGCCCAGTCCGGCGATGTGCGGGTAGAGCTCGTCCATGCCAGCGCGGGCGACTTCGAGATACGCGCCGACGCGTTCGCGACGTTCACGCAGATGGCCAGGCGTGACGTCGCAGATGCCGGGGTTGTTCTCGGGCGCGAGGCCGTATTCGCGCGCGCAGCGCAGCCACGACTGCCGGATCAGGCGCTCACCGTGCTCACGGGCCGCGATCTGGCCCGAGTCGATCACGCGGCGAACGGTTTCGCAGTGCGGCTGTGTCATTTTCGGTGCGCCGATGATCGGCCCGGAGATTTGACCGCCTACTATTGCGCGCGTCGTGGCGTGCTGCAACCGGCCTGTGGCCGGGTTTCAGCGATCAGTAAGCGCGCGCTCGACGAAATCCAGCCGGTCCTGACCGAAGAACAGCTCGCCGTCGACGATGAAGCTGGGCGCGCCGAAAATACCTTGGGCAACGGCGTCTTCGGTGGCTTCGCGCAGCGCGTCCTTCACCGCCGGATCAGCTACGCGTCCGGCGAGTTCGTGCCAGTCGAAGCCGGCCGAGGTCAGTGTCGATTGCAGGGCGGCCGGGTCGCCGAGATCGATGTTGTCGACCCACATTGCACGAAAGACGGTATCCACATAAGACGCGAAACGCGCGTCGTCGATCAGGGCCATCGCGCCGCGCATGAGCGTGATGGTATTGACCGGAAACGCCGCGTTGAACCGGAATTCGATGCCGTAGTGGTCGACGAAGCGCTGCATGTCGACAAGCATGTGCCGGCGTTTGGGCTCGCAGGGCGTCATGCCCGGCGCCTGGTTGTTCGTGGCCTTGAACACGCCGCCGAGCAGCATCGGCCGCCAGGCCAGGCGCGCGCCGGTGCGCTCCAGCAATGCCGGCAGCTGGGTATAGGCGAGATAGGCATTGGGGCTGCCGAAATCGAAGAAGAATTCGAGCGTCTTGTCGGTGGTCTGATGGGCCATGGGATATCTCTAGAAGGTTTCCATCCACGGTCTCAGATCGAGCTCGTGGGTCCAGGTGTCGCGCGGCTGGCAGTGCAGCTGCCAGTAGGCGTCGGCGATATGGTTCGGGTCGAGAATGCCGCCCTTGTCCTTGAGCGCGTAGCGGTCCGGGAAGTTGTCGCGGATGAAGTCCGTGTCGATCGCGCCGTCGATGATGGTATGCGCGACGTGAATGCCCTCGGGACCCAGTTCACGCGCCATGCTCTGGGCCAGTGAGCGCAGGGCGAACTTGGCGCCGGAAAAGGCCGAAAACCCCGCGCCGCCGCGAATCGACGCGGTGGCGCCGGTGAAGATCAGCGTGCCGCGCTGGCGGGCGCGCATCACGCGTGCGGCTTCGCGGCCGGTGAGAAAGCCCGCGAACGCCGACATCTCCCACACCTTACGATAGACGCGGGCGGTGGTTTGGTTAATCCCGAAATGCACGTTGCCGCCGATGTTGAATACCGCTGCCTCGATCGGCCCGACTTCGGCCTCGATGGTGTCGACCATGGCCACGACCTGTGCCTCGTCGCGGGCGTCGCAGCCGAAGGCGCGGGCCTGTCCGCCGTCGCCCTCGATTGCGGCCACCAGCGGTTCGAGCCGGGCGGCACTGCGGCGCGCGACACAGGCCACATACCCCTCGCGTGCGAACCGGCGCGCGATCGCGCTGCCGGTGGCGTCGCCCGCGCCGACCACCAGAATCGCTTTTTGTGCGCTCATGCGGCCTCCGGGATGTCGAAGACCAGACAGGTCGTCGTGGCGTGCGCATACAGCTTGTCGTCCGGACCGACCAGACGCGCCTCGGCCGTGGCGACGCGACGGCCGCGGTGAATCACTTCACCGATGGCGCGCACGCGCGGAACGCGATCGGTGAGCGCGCGCACATAGTTCACTTTCAGTTCCAGCGTGGTGTAGGACTGCCCGACGTCCAGGGCGCTGTGCACGGCACAGCCCACCGCCGAATCGAGCCGGGCGGCGAACCAGCCGCCGTGAACGGTGCCGAGCGGGTTGTAATGGGCCTGCGACGGCGCGCCCTGGAATACGGCGCGTCCGTGCTCGACCTCGACCAGGCGGAAGTCCAGCGTGCGGCCGATCGATGCGTTCAGGCCCGTGCCGTCGAGCGCGCTGCGCAACAGCGCCAGGCCGCTGGTACGGGCCGGGTCGCTAGCCGTGGCATCCGTCCGGGCCGGGATTTCGTCGAGCCGGTTTTCCGTGGCCAGCCATTCATCGATACGGTTCGCTTGCATGGGCGTTTCCGTTGATATTTGCAGATACAAATATCAATCGCCATGAATCACGTCAATCCATTGCCGATGCCCGCACGGTTTCAGCGCGCGTAGTGATACGCCAGAGTCTCGTCCTTGCGCGGCCCGGTGATCGACCAGCGCAGATCGAAGCCTTCGGCGGTGAGGGTCAGGCGTGCGTCGTAGCGATCCTGCCCGCAAGGATGTGGCTCGACCGTCTCCAACCGGTCGCGGCCCGTCGCGACGAGGTCGAACAGCCACACGGCGGCATCACGGCCGAAGCGCTCGTGCCAGAGCGACAGGCGATCGCCGTGGCGCGACCAGCGATACACATTGCGAAACGCCACCGGGCTGCCGGCGGCGCTGGGCGTGAACAGGCCGTTTTCGTGCAGTCGCACGCCGTCGGCGTCGCGGCTGGTGTCGATGCGCGCCTCGCCCGAGCCGGCCCAGCGGGTCTGCGATCGCGGGCCGGGCGTGGCGCTGAAACGTAGGCGTGCCAGCCGCGGCAGGCGTTCCCACACCTCTATAATCGGCCGCGCATCAGCTTCGTACGGGACAGGACGGGACATGGCGATTCTAGCGGGCGTGACCCTGCTGTGGGCTTTTTCATTCAGCCTGATCGGCGTCTACATATCGGGCCAGGTGGACAGCACGTTCGCCGTACTGACGCGCATCACGCTGGCCCTGGCCGTGTTCGCGCCCATGATGCGCTTTCGCGGCCTGGATTGGCGACTCGCCGCGGGCCTGATGGCGGTGGGCGCGGTCGAGCTCGGGCTGATGTATGTCTTTTTCTATCAGTCGTTTCTCTGGCTGTCGGTCCCGGAAGTGTTGCTGTTCACGATTCTCACGCCGGTCTATATCGCGGTGCTCGAGGATGGTCTTGCGCGGCGTTTCGATCCACGCTGTCTGGTCGTCGCGGTCGCTGCCGTGGTGGGTGCGGCGGTCATCCGCTACGCGCCGGTCAGCGCCGACTACTGGCGCGGGTTTCTGATCGTGCAGGGCGCGAATCTTTGTTTCGCGGCCGGTCAGGTGGGCTATCGCCGGCTGGCACTGCGCCTGCCGAGCGATGTGCCGCTGCATGCGCTGTTCGGGTGGTTCTTCGCCGGTGCCTGGCCGTTGGCCTTCGCCCTGTTCTGGTGGTTGGGCGACACCGCGCAGCTGCCGCAGACAGCGACCCAGTGGGGCGTACTCGCCTGGCTCGGGCTCGGCGCCTCCGGGCTGGGCTACTACGCCTGGAATCACGGCGCGACGCGCGTCGACGCGGGTACGCTCGCGGTCATGAACAACGCACTCATCCCGGCCGGTCTGGCCGTCAACCTGCTGATCTGGAACAAGGAGGCCGATGTGGCGCGGCTGGTTGCCGGGGCGGCGATCATTGCGGCCGCGCTGGTGCTGAATACGTTCTGGGGGTATCGACAGCGCGCCTAGCGTCCGGCCGGCGTATCACGGTCGGGGTCGTCGTCCAGCGCCTCGGTGAGTTCGTCGAGGAGCTGGTGCAGGCGTACGATCTCGGCTTCGCCGATGCGGGCGTTGATCGCCTCCTGGGCCTGTTTCCAGCAGCGCCGGGCCTCGTCGCGGCGTGCCCGCCCGGCTGCGGTGGCCTCGATCAGGCGGCTGCGTCCGTCGGCGCCGGCCCGGCGTGCGATCCAGCCGTGGCGTTCGAGTGTATCCAGCGTGCGCGTGAGGGTGGAGTTGTCGAGGCGCATCCGGCGCGCCAGTTCACCGGCACGCACGGGTCCGAAGGCCACGATCTGCGACAGCAGCGAATACTGCGTGCCCTTGAGCCCCGCCTGTGCCAGATGGTCGTCGTAATGGCGCGCCACGACGCGCCCGAGCTGGCGCAGCTTGAAGTTGGTGCAGCCTCGAGGGCGCGGGTTCTCGGCAGTCATGCGCTTATTGTGCGCCCGTCAGGCCGCTTGGCAAGCCGGCGGCCTCCGGATGGTCTTTGACCAATGTTCACTAACGCGGGCGCACACTCGGCGTTAGCGTGAGCCGGCCCTTCAATCGATGGCCTTTCAAGCCGATGCTCAGAGTACTTTCGCGCCCCGCGGTCCGTCTGGTCGAACGCTACCTGCCGGACCCCTACATCTTCGTATTGCTGCTGACCCTCATCGCCGCGGTCGCTGCGATTGTTGTCGAAGGCCAGACGCCGCAGGCGGTGATGCGCTATTGGGGCGACGGCTTCTGGGATCTGCTCAAGTTCTCGATGCAGATGCTGCTGGTGCTGGTCACCGGCTTCATGCTGGCCAGCTCGCCGCCGGTGCGGCGCCTGCTCGACGGCCTGGCCGGCCGGGTTTCGAGCGCGGGCGGGGCCATCGTGCTGGTCACCGTGGTTTCGATCGTGGCCAGCTGGATCAACTGGGGGTTCGGGCTCGTTGTCGGCGCACTGTTCGCCAAGGCCCTGGCGCGCCAGATCCGTGTCGATTATCGCCTGCTGGTGGCCAGTGCCTATTCAGGCTTCGTGGTCTGGCACGGCGGGTTGGCGGGTTCCATACCGCTGACCATCGCCACGCCCGAGCATTTCATGGCCGACCGCATCGGCGTGATCGGCACCGGCGATACGATCTTCGCGCTGTTCAATATTGTGATTCTGGCGGTGCTGTTCGTGGTCATCCCGCTGGTCAATCGGCTGATGCTGCCGCCAGAGCACGAGAGCGTGATGGTCGATGCCGAGCAACTGGCCGAGCCGGAGCCGACGCCGGCGCACTTCGATCGGCCGGCGGCCTATCTGGAGCACAGCACGATTCTGGCCTGGCTGGTGGGCTTCGCCGGCCTGTTCTTTCTCGCCGACCATTTCCTGCTTCAGGACGGCGGGCTGAACCTGAACGTAGTCAACTTTCTGTTCCTGTTTCTGGCCATCGTGCTGCATCGCACGCCGCGCGCATTGCTCGACAGTCTCAACGAAGGCATCAAGGGCGGCGCCGGGATCGTCATTCAATTTCCGTTCTATGCCGGCATCATGGCGATCATGGTGGACTCCGGGCTGGCGGAATCGCTGTCGCGGATGTTCGTGTCGATCGCAAGTGCGGACACGCTGGCCTTCTGGTCGTTCGTCAGTGCCGGCGTGGTGAACCTGTTCGTGCCATCGGGCGGCGGTCAGTGGGCGGTACAGGCGCCGGTGATGATTCCGGCCGCTCAGGAACTGGGCGCGGATATCCCGCGTGTCGCGATGGCGGTGGCCTGGGGCGATGCCTGGACCAATCTGCTGCAGCCGTTCTGGGCGCTGCCGGTGCTGGCCATCGCCGGGCTCAAGGCCAAGGACATCATGGGGTTCTGTCTGGTTCAGTTGCTGATCACCGGGGTGATCATCGCGCTCGGGCTCACGTTTTTATAGGTCGCTGCGTGGCGCCGGGCCGGCAGCGTGGTCGTTGGCGAGGCCGGCGGTGCGCGCGGCGATGACCTGCAGGGCGGCAAGCCAGATTAGCGGGACGATCTCGATGAAGATACGCTGCTCGACCATGCGCCCGACCACGATCGCAACCGCCGCCAGCGGCAGCGCGAAGGCGATCAGAAGCCCCGCCAGACGGCGATCGAGAAAACGGCGCCACAGCAGCACCGGGATATACAGCGCCGCGGAAAAGCGCGCCAGATAGGTGATGGCGTAAAGCGGGTTCGCGAGCGCTTCGAGGTTGTAGCCAAGGTGATACTCGTAGGGCGTGTGCGCCAGCCGCGCGTTGGGGTTGACGTTGCCCGCGAACAGTTCCGCAAGCGGCAGCTGGATGGCCAGAAAGACGATCGCCTGCAGCGTCGCCCAGAACAGGCAGCGGCGTGCGCCGAGCACCGGCCACAGCAGCAACACGAACGCCGGCAGCAGAAACAGGGTGGTCTCGCGGTTGACCGTGGCCAGCGCGAACACCGCGAGGTAGCTCGCGAAGCGCCGTCGTGTCGGCTGTTCGACCAGACGCGCGATCAACAGCACGAGCGCGAGCGTGAACATCGCCGCGGGCAGGTCGTAGACGTAGTAGAAGATCGGACGCGGCGTCCAGCCGCCGATATCGAGCAGATCGTGATTGGCGCTGAAGGCGGCCGCCATCTGCAGATCCGGCGCGACCAGATGCAGCAGCATCGGCACCAGCACGGTGAAGGCGAGCAGGCGGCGCACCGGCTCGCTGCGGCCGATCTCGAATATCACGAGGGCCCGGTAGGCGAGCCCGACCAGCAGCATCCAGGCGATGACTTCCAGCAGCCCGAACAGCAGCGTCTCGCCTACCGGCGCGAACTGCTGCACACCGGCCGCGATGGCGGGCAGCAGCACGCGGTGCTGAAACGGTTCGATGGCTTCGAAGTTGACCAGCTGCTCGAAGGTCGTCAGCCGGAACGGGCGCGTCGTGGTCAGCCGCAGGCAGCTGAGAAAAACAGCCAGAAAAAGGCAGGCCAGCCACCAGGCGCAGCGCTCGGCCGGGCTGGCGCGATAGGCGCCCGTAGCCGATAACGGGGTCGATGACGGTGGCGACAGCGGACTCGATGACATGGCGGCTCTCGGGCAGGGCGGAAGCAGGCGCCGCGCCGGGAAATGCGCGCAACGTGCCTGGCGGGCCGCCCCTCGTATGCCGGTCCGCAATTCGAAAAGTTAGCAGATTGCGCGGACTTCGCGGCGATATCCGCTCGGGCGTTCGCCTGCGAACTGCTATGGTCGCTGTCCAATGAATCAATCGGTCGGCCGCCCGGGGATCACGGACGGGCGGCTGCAGGAGGCACCCATGAAAGCGGCCGTGCTGCGCGCCCCGGGCGGGCTGGAACGCATCGAAATCGTCGAACGCGACATCGCAAGGCCGAAGACAGGCGAAGTCTGCGTGCGTGTTCACGCCAGCTCCCTGAATTTCCACGACTATGCGGTCGTCAACGGCAGCATTCCGACGGCCGATGGGCGCGTGCTCATGTCCGACGGTGCAGGCGAAGTGGTCGAAGTCGGCGACGGCGTGGGGGAATTCGCGACGGGCGATCATGTCGTGTCGACCTTCTTCCCGAACTGGCAGGACGGCGAGATCACTGCGGCCCGGCGCGACGGCACGCCGGGCGATCGCGGTGAGGGCATGGCCGCCGAATATGTCACCGCGCCGGTCAGCGCCTTCACGCGCGCGCCGGCCGGCTACTCGCACGCCGAGAGCGCGACGCTGCCCTGCGCCGCGCTCACCGCCTGGCGCGCGCTCATGGTCGAGGCGCGGATCAAACCGGGCGATACGGTGCTCACCATGGGCACCGGCGGTGTGTCCATCTTTGCGCTGCAGTTCGCGCGCGCTGCCGGTGCGCGGGTGATATCGACATCCAGCTCCGAGGCCAAGCTCGAGCGCCTGCGAGCGATGGGCGCGAGCGCCACGGTGAACTACGCCGAGGACGCCGACTGGGGCAAGACGGTGCGCAGGCTGACCGACGGCCGCGGTGTGGATGCGGTCGTCGAGATCGGCGGCCCCGGCACGCTCGCGCAGTCGATCGCGGCCTGTCGCATGGGCGGACATATCAGCCTGATCGGCGTGCTGACCGGCGTCGCCGGCGAAGTGCCGACGGCGGCCTTCTTCTATTCGAACCTGACCATGGCCGGCATCACGGTCGGCAGCCGCGCGCAGCAGCTGGACATGATCCGCGCAATCGAATCCAACGGGATCGAGCCGGTGATCGACCGCAGCTTTGGCCTCGACGACATCGCCGATGCGTTTCGTCACCAGGAAGCGGGTCGGCATTTCGGCAAGATCGGCCTGACCCTCTGAACGGCGGTGTGACATGCCTGTGCAACCCGACAACGATTGCTCCCCGTTCCGTGTGACCCTGCTGGCCACGGGCGGCACGATCGAAAAGACCTACGATGCGCATTCCGGCCAGCTCACGCTGGCCGTGCCGGTGATCCAGTCGCTGATCGACGCGCTCGACATGCCGGACGTGGTGGTTCGCGTCGAGCGCATCATGGCCAAGGATTCGCTGGACATGACCGATGCCGACCGCGACGAGATCGTCGAGGCCACGCGCGCGGTCCTCGCGGCCGGCGACGTCGATGCGGTGCTGCTCACCCACGGCACGGATACCCTGGCCGACACGGCCGCCGCTCTCGCCGGCGCGCTGGATCGGCCGGCAGCGCCCGTGGTGCTGACCGGCGCCATGCGCCCCTATCGCGTGGCCGACAGCGACGCGTCGCAGAACGTTGCCCAGGCCTTGATGGCCGCGCGCCTGCTGCCCCCCGGCGTCTACGCGGCGTTGCACACGCGCGTGGTGGCCGGTGATCGCATGACCAAGGACTACGAACGGCTGACGATCGCGCCGGCTCGATGACCGGGGCTCGCATGCCAGCGGCCGTCGTGATCGCCAAGGTCTGATCCGTGGCGCGCGCGATCCCTAATCTCACCCGAGGTTCGATCGTGCGGGCGCTGATCACGCTCGCGGTGCCCATCGTGTTCGCCAACCTGCTGCAGACCGCGTACCAGCTCATCGACACGTTCTGGGTCGGCCGGCTCGGCGCAGGTGCCGTCGCCGCGGTGTCGCTGAGTTTTCCGGTGATCTTCTTCCTGATCTCGCTCGGACTCGGCCTGGCGGTGGCGGGCACGATTCTCGTGGCCCAGTACCAGGGGCGCCGGGATACGGCGATGGTCAATCGCGTGTCGGCGCAGGCGCTGATCGGTGTGGTCGCGATCTCGCTGGTGCTGGCAGTGCTCGGTTTTATCGGTGCGCGTGTTGTCGTGGCGTTTCTCGGCGCGGCCGACGAGGTGCTGCCGATGGCCACGCGCTATCTGCGCGTGTCGTTCGTGGGGCTGCCGTTTCTGTTCGCCTACGTGATCTTTCAATCGCTCATGCGCGGCGTGGGCGATGCGCGTACGCCGCTGTTGATCGTTACCGGAACTGTCGCGCTCAATTTCGTGCTCGATCCGCTGTTCATTCTCGGCTGAGGGCCGGTGCCGGGCCTGGGTGTGAGCGGCGCCGCGCTGGCGACGGTAATTACACAGGGGTTGGCCGCCGTGGTCGGCCTGGCCATGCTGTTCTCCGGGCGCTACGGGATTCGCCTGGAGCGCGCGCATCTGATGCCCGACTTCGCGCTCATCTGGCGGCTGCTCAAGCTCGGCCTGCCGGCCGCGGTCGAGCAGTCGACCCGCGCGCTCGGGCTGATGCTCATGACCATTCTGGTCGCCGGTTTCGGCACCGTGGCCCTGGCGGCCTACGGCATCGGCACGCGCATGCTCAGCTTCGTGATCATTCCCGCGCTGGGCTTGTCGCAGGCGACCTCGGCACTGATCGGCCAGAACATCGGTGCGGCGCGTATCGACCGCGCCGAGCGTACCGCTTGGCTGAGTGCCGCCATCGCGCTGGTCGCGCTGTCGGGCGTGGGCGTGCTCGCCTTCGTGTTCGCCGAGGCGCTGGTGACCCTGTTCGTACCCGGCGCGCCCGGGGTAATCGCGGCCGGTGCGCTGTTCGTGCGCATCACGGCGTTGACCTATGGCGTGATCGGCGCCCAGATCGTGATCACGGGCGCGTTTCGCGGTTCCGGCAACACATTGGTCGCGATGGCGATCGCGCTCGTATCGCTCTGGATGCTGCAGTTTCCGCTTGCCTGGCTGCTCTCGGAGCGGGCCGGGCTGGGCGAGACCGGCATCTGGATCGCCTATCCGGTCCAGAACGTGATCACCTGCTTGATCGCGGCCCTCTGGTTCGCCCGCGGCAACTGGAAACGGCGCCGCGTTATCGAGGCCGAGCCGCCGCAGCGCGCGGCGGCTGAATACCGGCCCGGCAATGTCACGAATACGACGTTGAGATAAGGGCCTGTCGATGTTTCATGGGTCCCGATGCCGGACGAAACCGCAACCGACGCCAGAAAACGCTGTGCCGGCTTGCGCCCTTGTGCGTAGGCTATAGGGCAGTTTTTCGTATTTCGCGCCCGTTCGAGAGAGCCTTTCATGAGCCATGCCTTGTCGACCCATTCCCGCGGCCATCTACTCGCGCTGCTCGGCATCGCAGCCTTTTTCTTCGGCGGCGGGATCGGGCACTTCATGTTCCCGGAATTTTTCGTTTCGATCGTGCCGGACTACATACCCACACCGGCGCTCATGGTCGCGATCAGCGGGATTTGCGAAATCGCCGGCGCCATCGGCATCCTCATGACGCGTACCCGGCGCATCGCCGGCTTCGGGTTGCTGCTGCTGATCATCGCGGTGTTTCCCGCCAACGTGTACATGGCGCAACACCCCGAACAGTTCGCGACCTTCCCGCCATGGATGCTTTACGCGCGGCTGCCACTGCAACTCGTGCTGCTGATCTGGGTGGCCTTTGCGATGCGTCGCGCGCGCAGCGGCTACGGGGAGTTCTACTAGGGCCCGGTCTTCAGTGTGAGCGCAACGCCTTGATGAGTTCGGCCTTGGACATTTCCGAGCGCTGGCCAATGCCGACCTGCTGCGCCTTTCGATAGAGTTCATCGAGCGACCAGTCTTCGTAGCGCGGGTGCTTGCCGCCTTTCTCGCCGGCCTTCTGGCGCGGCGTGTTGGCGATACGGGCGGCTTTTTCCTTGCTCATGCCCTGGTCGCGCAGCGCCTCGTACTGGGCCTCGTCCTTGATGCGGGCGCGGTTGTCGTTGTCGCTGGCCATGCCGGTTCGTCCTGACTTGATAAACGGTCGAATTCTGTCACCGTCGAATCCCTGTCCAAGCCGTATTAATACCGAGTGGGCGCCGCATGGCTGATCTGATCCAAAGTTTTGCCGCCAATCCCGCCGGACGCGATTACGTGGTCGGTGATATTCACGGCTGCTTCTACATGCTCGATGCCCTGCTGGAACGAATCGCCTTCGATCGCGAGCGTGACCGCCTGTTTTCGGTCGGCGACCTGATCGACCGTGGCCCGGATAGCGAACGCGCGGCCGAATTCTTGGCGGCGCCGTGGTTTCATGCGGTGCGCGGCAATCACGAGCAGATGATGCTGGATGCCGAGGCCGAAGGCGGTGATGCGGCGTGGCTATGGCAGATGAACGGCGGCGACTGGTTCGAAGGGCTCGGTCATACCGAGCGCCGATTCATGATCGAGCGCGCCGCCGTGTTGCCCTATGCGATCGAGGTGGCGATTGGCGAAGGCCGTCGCGCCGGCATCGTCCATGCCCAGATGCCGGCCATGTCCTGGCAACGCCTGTGCGAGCAGCTACGCGCGATGGACGACATCGATCCGGCACTGGCCGGCACGCTGCTCTGGGAGCGCGACAGCGCCCACGAGGTCGAACGCCGGCGGGCCGGGGCGCGCGCCTACCTGCCGGTCGCCGTGGCCGGCGTGGACGTGGTCTTTTTCGGGCATACGCCCATGCGGCAACCGCTCGCGAGCGCGAATACCCGCTGGCTCGACACGGGCGCCTTCATGGGGCGTACGCTGTCGATCGCCGAGCTGGCGGTGGACGGGCGGGTGTGGTCCCTGGGCCCCAAGCTCAAGCGCGTCGAAGAAGGCTGGCAATGGCTGGCCAGCGTGGCGTGACCGGTCAGTCGCCGCGCAGGTTTTCGCAGTCGCTGGCTGGGGTTTCGCCGGCGAATCGCGCGTCCAGATAGCGCACCGCGCTGGACGCACGTGTGAGCGCCGCGCTGATGTGCTCGCCGAGCGCATAGCGAAAATCCACCGCGACGCCGAGCTCGCAATAGCGTCGCGCCAGGTCGCGGGCATCCGCGCGCGGCGTGAGTTCGTCGAAGAACGCGTGGTAGTAGTACAGCGGCGCGTCGAAGCCGCGTTGGCCCAGGCGGTTTTCTGCGATCACCTGCTGGATGGCGGGAACGGTGAGCAGATTGTCGACGGTCGTGTAGTCGCGCATGTCGTCGAAGGCATAGCCGGAGAGCAGCGGGTCCTTCACCCAGGCCAGTTCCTGACCGACACAGCTGTCGGAAACGTCGTCGAACATCTCGCGGCCGTCGGCGTTGAGCAGTGCCTGGGTATCGATGGTGTCGTAGGCGCGTGAAAGCCCGACCACGGCCGCGAAATACAGCCCGGCGAACAGGCCGCCGTCGATATGCTCGGCGGAGCTGGCCAGGTCGGCCGGCGGTCCGCCCGCCGCGACGCCGACAATCGGGATCTCGGGCGCGTAGTCGGCCGCGATCTCGGCCGCCCAGAGGCTGGCAAAGGCGCCGCCCGAGTAACCCCAGAGCGCGACCGGCGTGTCGTCATCCACCCAGGCAGCGGGCAGGAACGCGCGGGCCGCACGAATGCCGTCGAGCACACCCTGGCCTGAGTTGCGGCCGGCGAGAAACTGCGTCTGCGGGCCTTCGTAGTCCGGCAGCACCACGATCCAGCCGCGTCGCAGTGCCTTGTCCATGAGCATGTGCTCCACCATCGACCCCGACAGGATCTCGTACGAGGGCGCGCAGCGGCGGGTGAGGGCATCGTAGGCGACCTGGTAGGACAGCAGCCGCGGCGCCGGATCGTCGGGTACGAGAAGAGTCGCGACGCTGGCCTGCGGCTGGCCGTTGGTGTCGTTACTGCGATAGACGACCTGCCAGGCGCGCGCGTTCACGCCGAAGAAATAGTAAGCCTCAGGGGTGATGGGGCGATACCGCATCACCGTGCCGGGCGGTGTGGCTTGCAGTTCCGCGGCGTGCGGTTGCGCGTGGAACGCATCCTTGGCCGGTTCGGTGAACGGCGCGTCGGGCTGCGGAAAGCGGGCGGCCGCCGCGGCGACCGCGGGCGGCGGGACGGCAACGTCGGTGACCGGCGGCTGCCAGGCACAGCCGGCTGCGAGCAACAACAGTGAGAGGCAAAAGAAAACAAGCGGACGCAGAGCGAAACTCCGGCAGGCAGGCGAGACAACGCGCATAGAACCCGTCGAGATTACACGCTTGGCCGCAACCCGCGCAGACGAAACACGCCGAGGCGCGGCGCTAGCCCGGTGCGCCGGCGAGCGTGGCCCGTGCTTCGTAGAGCCGGTGCAACGTGATCTTGCGGACTTCCGTGCGGCTGGTTTCGATATGGGACTCGAGCAGCCGCTGGGTCTGATCTATGCGTCTGCGGCCAAGCGTGTCCAGGATTTCAGCGTGCTCGTCGTAGGTCGCGGTGACGCATTCGGGTTGGGTGAAGTCCAGTCGCCGGACGATGCGGATGCGTTCGGTCACGTCCTGGTGGATTCGCGCCATCTCAGCGTTGCCGGCGGCGGCAACGAGGCCGGCGTGGAACGCTTCGTCGAGCTGCCAGACCGTCGTGGCGTCGGTTTCGCGTTCGCTGTCGGGGACCAGCCAGGTCTGTCGCAAGGCGTCGAGTGTTGCCGGCGCGCTGTCCATCTCGCCAATGCGGCGTACGGCCGCGTTTTCGAGCACGATGCGCACATCGTAGAGTTCCTCGAAGTAGTCGAAGTCGAAGGGCCGAACCTGCCAGCCGCCTTTCGACAGGGTTTCGACATAACCCTCGCGTTGCAGGCGAAACAGCGCCTCGCGCACGGGCGTACGGCTGGCCCCCACGCGCGCTGCCAGGTCGTTCTCCGATAACCGATCCCCCGGCATGAGCTGAAAATCGAAAAGCTCGCCCTTGAGCTGTTCGTGAACGCGGTCAGCCAGGCTTCGATGCCCCGTTTCAGCGCCGCGGCGCGGCATCGAGTACCTCACGAATCGCGCGCGCCGATATAGGCGCGCCAGCCGCCGTATCGGGTGACGTCGGTGGCGGTTTCGGCGGCCCAGCCTTCGCAGATGAAACCCTTCACCTCACGGCCGTCCGCGAGCGCGAGCGTGCCGATACCCAGCGGGGCCGGAATCAGCGCCACGAAGGAACCGAAGGCGGCGACCGGCACGTCCCAGAGTTCGACTTCGATGGCGGCACCGGTCTCGCCGCGGATGAGTCCCGGTTTGGGCGGCGTGGTGCCGGCGAGTGCGAGCAGGCGGTAATCGGGCGCGGTATGGGTCTGTTCGACGAACCGGGCGTCGCGCTCGGTGAGCTGCCAGTTGAGCGGCATGCCGCGCAGATGGGCGCCCACCACGGCAACGCAGATCATCTCTTCGGCCGGCGCGGCGGTCGTCGACGCTGCACGTTCCCCGGCAAGCTGCTCGCTGATACCCAGCCGCCAGGGCCGATGGTTCTGCCAGCGTGCGCCCAGGCCGGCGAGGCGTTCGTCGTGCCAGGCGGGCGCGATGAGCGTTATGCCGGCAGGCAGGCCGTCGTCGCGAAAACCGGCGGGCAGGGCGAGCGCGCAGTAGTCGAGCAGGTTCACGAAATTCGTGTAGGTGCCGAGCCGGCTGTTGAGTTCGACCGGTTCGGCCGCCACCTCGGCCTGGCTATAGATGCTCGGCGAGGTCGGCACCAGCAGCGCATCGACGGTCGCGATCAGGGCGTCGGCCGCGCGCTTGAGCTCGGCCAGCCGGTATTGGGCCCGGAATGCATCGACCGCGGTAGCGTTCTTGCCGCCGGAAATAATGCCGGCAACCACGGAATCGGCGGATTCCGGATGCGTATCGATGAATTCGCCGACCGCGGCATAGCGTTCCGCCACCCACGGCCCCTGATAGAGCAGGGCGGCTGCATCGTGGAACGGGGTGAAATCCAGCGGCACGATCTCGGCGCCAGCCGCGCGCCATTCGTCGAGTGCGGCCTCGGAAGCGGCCTGGGCCTGCGCGTCGCCGAAGAACTGCGGTTCGCTCGGTACGCCGAGCCGTGGCTTCGATGCACTGCCGGCCATGCTCGGTGCGTTCCGGGGCTTGCGGCGGGCGTAGGCATCTTCGGCATCGAAGTCCACCAATACGTCGCGCAGCGTATCGGCGTCTTCGCTGTTCAGCGCGAAGATCGAGACACAGTCGAGCGTCCGGCAGGCCGGCACCACGCCGCGGGTGCTGATCGCTCCGCAGGTGGCTTTTACGCCGACCAGGTTGTTGAAGCCGGCGGGTACCCGCCCGGAGCCAGCCGTATCGGTGCCGAGCGAAAAGCAGACAAGACCGCGTGCGACGACCGATGCCGAGCCCGAACTCGAACCGCCGCTGATATAGCGTGCGTCGAACGCGTTGGGTACGGCGCCATAGGGCGAACGGGTGCCCACCAGGCCGGTCGCGAACTGGTCGAGATTGGTCTTGCCAAGCAGGATCGCGCCGGCCGCCTGCAGGCGTTCGACCGCGTAGGCGGACTGCGCCGGCGTATACGTGAAGTCCGGGCAGGCGGCGGTCGTCGGCAGGCCGGCAACGTCGATATTGTCCTTGACCGCGAACGGGACGCCATAGAGCGGCAGGCGCGTCGTATCGCCACCCACGTCGGCCAGGCGTTGTGCGAGCGATCCCAGCTGGGCGTCGAGCGATTCGGCGCTGGCGATATGAATCCAGGCAGGGTCATCGGGGCTCAGGGCGTCGCGCAGGCGGTGCAATGCCGCGTCCGGCCTCTGGCCGGCCGTGGCGTAAGTGGCCTGCCAGTCGGAAAGGGTCGATATCGTCATGTCGCTGCATACAGGGATGTATACAGGCCGCGCTGCAACGGCTGTGCCAGTCGTCTGAGGACGTTATGAGGGCGCGTTCAAGTAGCTGATTTTATTATTCTTGGAAGTGCTCGATACCGGCGCGAAGGCGTACGTGAGCGTCTTTAATCCAGGGCTGGCGAACGCTTTGGGGCACGCCGGCAGTGCAGTGCCCCGGTATCGTTCAGGGCAAGCTCGTTGAATGAGCTAGAACAGGCCGCTATCGAGTCCGGCGGCCACGGTCAGCCCCAGTTCCTCGCATTGATCCTCGAAGGCCGCGTCGTAGGCGCCGTGGCAGATCAGCGGTTCGCAGACATTCTTCCAGCGCATGCCGCCGGTGATGCTCTCGATCGCGCGGCGGGTGCCGGTGCCGTCGAGCCCGGCACGAACGTAGAACGCGAACGGCAGGGCGTCGGTGTGATCGAGACAGTGGTAATAACTGCGGTCGAAGAAGTCCTTGAGCGCGCCGCTCATGTAGCCGAGGTTTTCCGGTGTGCCCAGGATCACGGCGTCAGCCGAAAGCACATCTTCCGCACCCGCTTCGAGGGGCGCGACCCAGCGGCCTTCGACCGCGTCGATGTCCGGGTGTGCGATGCCGCGAAGCACCGCGTCGCGCAGGCGTTGCGTATTCGGCGACGGAGCGTGGGCGATGACAACGATTCGTCTCATGACGCCAGTCTAACGTGGCAAACGCTTGCCTAGCTGCCGGCCGATCGACGGTCGATCCCGCGGTTGAAGCAGACCGGCCGCACGTTACCCGCACGCCCGCGTAGATTTGTTATTCGCCACGAGCGCCGCGCCGGTTGGAAAAAAGCGGTACGTGAATCTGTTTTTTTTTATTCTCTTGCGCCCGGGAATATTGGTGCGCAAGGCATCGACAGATTTTGCGGCATTGAATGTCGCGCAACTGGAAGCGCGGCTCACCAGCAGGTATAAGCCCGTTAAATCGCAATATCGATATAACAGGGCATCAAGCGGGTGTATCACGATTACGTCATCTTTAATTGGTGAAATCATGCTTTTCTATTGTGCTCGATGAAGCGTGCCGGGCATATCGCGTCACCGCGCAATGCGGGTCGGCCGGATTCCCTGCAACCAGGATCATCAGATGAGCCACCAGCGATGCCCGGAATGTCACAGCTTTGGTGTGCTGCCGATCCGTCGCCGACGTTGGCGGAAAATGCTGGGTCTGCGTAATTACATGCGATGCGTGGATTGCGGAAATCGGTTTCTGGACCCATCGCGTTAGCGGATTGCCGGTTGAACAGCGATCGCGTGATATATTTTTTCGATGTGATGCCGCATGTGCATTCATTGAATGAATATCCGTGATATCGACCTGAATCTGCTGGTCTTTCTTGATGCGCTATTGCGCGAACGTAGCGTGACCAAGGCCGCGCTCGCGATGGACATCAGTCAGCCCGCGATGAGCAACGCGCTGCGAAGGCTGCGCAAGCTGCTGGGCGATCCGGTACTCGTACGTACCGCGAGCGGCATGCAGCCCACCGATCGCGCCCTCAAGCTGCAACGGCCCGTGCGCAACGCGCTGGCGCAACTCGAAACCGCGATCGCGCCGAACCGCGCCTTCGAGCCCGCGACCGCGGAACGGCTGTTCACGGTGCTGATCACGGACTACGCGGCGTCGGTGCTGATGCCGCATGTGGTGAGCGTGCTGGAGCGCGAGGCGCCGAACATCGCGCTCAATATCCTCAGCGCCGGCAGCGACGCCATCGACCAGATCGAGCGCGGCGAGGCGGATTTCCTGGTCAACCGGTTCGGCAAGCTGCCCGCCAACTTCCACCAGCACAAGCTCTGGAGCGACCGCATGGCGTGTCTGATCCGCAAGGATCATCCCGCACTGGTCGAGGCTGACGGTGAACTGACGCTGGACGCGTTTCTCGCGCAGAAACATATCCTCATCACCCAGACGGGCGTCGGCCTGAGCCGGATCGACGAAGTCTTGGCCGACGGCGGCAAGTCGCGCCAGATCAGCGTACTGACCCGCCACTACCAGCTGCCGCGCGAACTGGTCGCCAACAGCGACATGATCGTGGCGCTGCCGGCACGAATTGCACGCTATCAGGCCCGGCATCTGGGGCTGGCCGTGCTCGATCCGCCGCTGGAACTGCCGGCTTTCGATATCGGTATCGCCTGGGGCGCACTCGATCACCACGACGTGGCCCATCGCTGGCTGCGCGAGCGCATCATCGGCGTAGCGCGCGAAACGCTGAGCTGAGCCATGCCGCACCGCGCCGATCGATTGTGTGCCGGGCGCTCGTGCCCGACATGGACCCGATCCGCTCCCCGTTCGATAGTGACCGTCGACGAATGGCGCTGTTGTAAATTTCGAGCGCTCGCTATATTTTTGCGAATCGCAGGAGGAGAACCCATGACCGATCGATTTGATTTGACCGGCCGCGTGGCTCTGGTCACCGGCGCCGGCGGCGGGCTGGGCAGTGGCTTTGCCACCGCGTTGGCCCAGGCCGGCGCGAAAGTCGTGCTTTGTGGCCGCCGACAGGCGCCGCTGGACGACGTGGCCTCGGATATTCGCGCGAAGGGCGGCGAAGGCGCCGTCGTCACCATGGACGTCAGCGATGCTGCCTCGGTGGCCGCGGGTTTCGACAGCGCCGAGCAGGCCTTCGGTACCGTCGATATCGCGGTGTGCAACGCCGGCGTAGCCGCGGCAAGTTTCGCCATGGACATGGAAGAAGCCGACTGGCTCAAGACGATCGAGGTCAATCTCAACGGCTGCTGGCGGGTGGCCCGCGAGACGGGCCGGCGTCTGCGTGATGCGCAAAAACCCGGCAGCGTGATCAATATCAGCTCCATTCTCGGCCATCGGGTCGCCGCCGCGGTCGCGCCCTATGCCGCGTCCAAGGGTGCACTGGAACAGCTCACCCGTAGCCTGGCGCTGGAATGGTCGCGTTACGGCATTCGCGTGAACGCGATCGCGCCCGGCTACATCGCCACCGATCTCAACCGCCACTTCTTCGAGACCGAGCCGGGCCAGAAGATGATCAAGCGCATCCCGCAGAAACGCCTCGGCGACGTGGACGATCTGGTTGGCGCGCTGCTGTTGCTCGCCTCGGATGCCGGCCGCTACATGACCGGCAGCACCATCGCCGTCGATGGCGGCCATCTGCAGTCTTCGCTCTAGGGGCGCGCCATGGATTTCACTCTTTCCCCCGAGATCGAGGAAACGCGCCGAAAGATTCGCGCTTTCGTTGACGAACAGATCATCCCGCTGGAAGCCGATCCCGCCAGCTACGACGAGCACGAGAACATCGAGGCCGGCCTGCTCAAACGCATGCAGGCCAAGGCGAAGGAGGCGGGCCTCTGGTCGCTGCAGATGCCGGTGGCGCGCGGCGGTCGCGGTTTTTCGATTGTCGGTATGGCCGCCTGCTACGAAGAGATGAACCGCTCGATCTTCGGACCGGTGATCTTCAACTCGGCCGCGCCCGACGACGGCAACATGATCGTGCTGGAAAAAGTCGGCACCGACGCACAGAAGGACTGGTTCCTGCAGCCGATCGTGGACGGCGACGTGCGCTCGTCTTTCGCCATGACGGAGCCGCCGCCCGGCTGCGGTTCGGACCCAACCATGATGCAGACCACCGCCACGAAGGACGGCGACGACTGGGTCATCAACGGGCACAAGCACTACATCACCGGCGCGGGCGTGGCGAAGCACTTCATCCTTATCGCGCGTACATCGGAGGACACCCGCAAGGGGCTGACGGCGTTCCTGTTTCACGCGGACGATCCGGGCTGGGAGATCATCCGCCGCATCCCGATCATGGGCCCGGAAGAACACGGCGGGCATTGCGAGATTCGTTTCGATGGCCTGCGTATTCCGGATCGCAACCGGCTGATGGAAGTCGGTGACGGGCTGAAGGTCACCCAGATTCGTCTGGGCACCGCACGCTTGACCCACTGCATGCGCTGGCTGGGCCTGGCACGCCGTTCCATGGAAATCGCGGCCGACTATGTCGCCAACCGCGAATCCTTCGGCATCCGCCTGGCCGATCGCGAAGGCGTGCAGAACATGCTCGGCGAGGCGGCCATGGCGATCCAGACCGGCCGGCTGCTCACCATGCACGCGGCCTGGCAGCTCGACCAGGGCAGCTTCGCGCGCAAGGAAGTGTCCATGGCCAAGGTCAACGTTTCCGAGACGCTGCACAAGGCGGTGGATACCGCCATCCAGCTCAACGGCGCGCGCGGCTATTCCAAGGACACGGTGCTGGAATGGATCTATCGCTACGCACGCCAGGCGCGGCTGGTCGACGGCGCCTCGGAAGTGCACAAGATGGTGTTCTCGCGCACGCTGATGAGCGAGGGCGCGGATTTCTGGCACTGGAACTAGGGCCTGTTACCGCCTCATATGAGTCCGCGCCAATGACCATTTGTCTGCAAGACGAGGCGCCGGGAGCGCTGTGTAGTGAGTCTACACAAGCGAGCGGCAACGCTGGATTGCGGACAAATCGCCGTTGGCCCGAAGGGTTGGGCCTAAAATCACGCCATGTGGCGTTGCAAGTCTTGGTCGTGGCGCGCCACGACCGGCGACTCGCGCCTTGCCTGGCGCGATTTTAGGCACCAACGCGGCGCTCGTATGAGGCGGTAACAGGCCCACTATGAAACCGTCAGGGCAATAAGGCTGCGGCCGGCAAGACACGCATAGAACGTGTACCGGCCAAGGACCAAGAGGAGAACAACGTGGCGCAGGCTGATTACGCCGCACTCGATCGCAATCCGGCGAACCATTCGCCGCTGACGCCGATCGCCTTTCTCAAGCGCTCGGCCTATATCCACCCGGACAAGACCGCGGTGATCGACAGCGACATTACGCTGACCTACCGCGCCTTCGACGAGCGCTGTCGGCGCCTGGCCAGCGCGCTGGCCGATCGCGGCATCGGCCGCGGGGACACCGTCGCGGTGATCTGCCGCAACACCCACGAAATGCTGGAGGCGCGCTACGCCATCCCCATGCTGGGTGCCGTGATGAACCCGATCAACACGCGGCTCGATGCCGCCACCATCGGCTTCATCCTGGAACACGGCGACGCCAAGCTGATGATCTGCGATCACGCCTTTGGCAACGAGGCTGGCCCCGCGGTCGAATACCTCGACACCCCGCCCGAGATGGTGGTGATCAGCAGCCATGCCGGTGCGACCGGCGAACTCTACGGCGAGCCGTATGAGGACCTGATCGAGGATGGCGACGCTACCTTCGCGTGGGAGAAGGTCGCCGACGAATGGGACGCGCTCACGCTGATCTACACCTCCGGCACCACCGGAGATCCCAAGGGCGTGGTCTATCACCACCGCGGCGGCTATCTGGCGGCGATGAGCAACGCCATGGCGTTCAACATGACCGCCGACTCGGTCTATCTGTGGACGCTGCCGATGTTCCACTGTGACGGCTGGGGCTATGTCTGGTCAGTGACCGCGGCGGGCGCGACCCATGTCTGTCTCGATCGCATCGACGCCGAGCTCATCCACGAACGCATCGAAGCCCATGGCGTAACCCACATGTGCGGCGCGCCGATCGTGCTCAATACGCTCATCGGGGATTTCGACGCCCGTGGCATCACGCTCAGCTCGCCCGCGACCTACGCATTGGGTGGCGCCGCGCCGCCGGCCGCCGTGATCCGCAAGGCCAAGGCCATCGGCTTCGATATCACCCATCTCTACGGCCTGACCGAAACCTACGGCCCGTCCGCGCTATGCGTCTGGCAGCCGGAATGGGCCGATCTCGACATCGACGCGCTCGCCGCGCGCATGGCGCGTCAGGGCGTCGCCAATTTCGCTATCGACGACTTCACCGTGCTCGATGTTGCCGAGGGCATGCCCGTGCCCTTCGACGGCGAAACCCTCGGCGAGATCTGCATTCGCGGCAACACCGTCATGGCCGGCTATCTGAAGAACCCGTCCAAGACCGATGAGGCCTTCGCCGACGGCTGGTTCCATTCCGGCGATCTGGCCGTCATCCACCCGGACGGGTATATCGAGATCAAGGACCGCGTCAAGGACATCATCATCTCCGGCGGCGAGAATATCTCCAGCCTCGAAATCGAGGACGTCCTCTACCGCCACGAGGCGGTGGTCGAAGCCGCCGTCGTCGCCCAGCCGGACGACAAATGGGGCGAAATCCCCTGTGCTTTTGTCACGGTGAAACAAGAGGGCGCGGTCAGCGAAGCAGACCTCATCGCCTTCTGTCGCGACAACATGCCCCGCTTCAAGGCGCCCAAGCGCGTGGTGTTTGGTGAATTACCGAAGACCGCGACGGGGAAGATTCGAAAGAACGTGCTGCGTGATCGTACCGAATGATGCGAGCGGGCAAGGCGCTCGTGTCGGAAGGGCTCAAACGACGTTTATCTCGCTCGTAAACGATGTCAATGGCGGGATTGAATCCAGCCAATCACGACGCCTTGTTTGTTGGCCTACGATAGCTTGCAAGTGCCGCGAAAAGGCTATTCGGGTTGGTGGAAAATCCGCTGTCTTATTTGCTCTTTAAAATGAATAAGTTATTTTTAGAGTGTTCCCCGCGCACGCGGGGATGAACCGGGACGCGACGCGCAGATGGTTCGTGTGGGCATGTGTTCCCCGCGCACGCGGGGATGAACCGGGCGTGGTCACTGCGAACACGTCGGATCAGCTGTGTTCCCCGCGCACGCGGGGATGAACCCCTGAAAACACGGAAGATGCCGACTTCTGTGTGTTCCCCGCGCACGCGGGGATGAACCGGAGGCCGCTTTAAGCGGCCTCCTTTTGGTGGGGTGTTCCCCGCGCACGCGGGGATGAACCGAACGATCGCCCAAGCTGCAGCCGCCCCGGTGTGTGTTCCCCGCGCACGCGGGGATGAACCGCAATGGGCGTCGGGGTAAAAGTAGCGCTGTGGGTGTTCCCCGCGCACGCGGGGATGAACCGAACTGGCAGCGCGAAGCGCAGATGGCCTTCGAGTGTTCCCCGCGCACGCGGGGATGAACCGCGGACGAGCCGGTCGTGTTCGATACGGCGCCGGTGTTCCCCGCGCACGCGGGGATGAACCGGCGAGATCACACAGACCCGGTGGCAGTTCGCCGTGTTCCCCGCGCACGCGGGGATGAACCGGTTCTCGGCTTCCTCGGTCGCCGTTAGGCACCGTGTTCCCCGCGCACGCGGGGATGAACCGGAAATGCAGCCGAACCGCCGCGGTGCCTCGGGGTGTTCCCCGCGCACGCGGGGATGAACCGCCCAGGCCCGCATGTCGGGCGAGGAAGTCGATGTGTTCCCCGCGCACGCGGGGATGAACCGGCGTTGCCGATTATCGTGCAGATCATTTTCGAGGTGTTCCCCGCGCACGCGGGGATGAACCGCGATTGGCGCGCTGTTTCGCATGTTCGCGATAGTGTTCCCCGCGCACGCGGGGATGAACCGACTTTGGCGTCATCCCGACGAATGACATGTCGGTGTTCCCCGCGCACGCGGGGATGAACCGGCAATCCCAACTACTACCGCCCTACCCCGTTAGTGTTCCCCGCGCACGCGGGGATGAACCGAATAAGGACTGGGTCTCGCTCTATAAACAGGTGTGTTCCCCGCGCACGCGGGGATGAACCGTCGAGAATGGCCGAGGTGTAGCGGGTGCGCGTGTGTTCCCCGCGCACGCGGGGATGAACCGATAGAAATATAGCGGCTTTATACATGGCGGTCGTGTTCCCCGCGCACGCGGGGATGAACCGTCCCGGTAGAAAACAGTCTCGGCCGGCTCGAAGTGTTCCCCGCGCACGCGGGGATGAACCGTTGATTTTTTCGACTGTTGGTTGAATCTACAGGTGTTCCCCGCGCACGCGGGGATGAACCGGTCAAAAGCGCGAGCGTGTCTCAAGCCCTGGACGTGTTCCCCGCGCACGCGGGGATGAACCGGGCCGCTACGAGACACTATTCAAAGCATTACGGTGTTCCCCGCGCACGCGGGGATGAACCGCCGGCAGTATTCGCCGCCGCGCCATGTTTCGTGTGTTCCCCGCGCCTGCGGGGATGAACCGGACGGGCCCGCGGCAATCAGGGGTATGTCTACGTGCTCCCCGCGCCTGCGGGGATGAGCCGGCGAGAGTGCGTACGAGCGCGAGGAATGCGGCGTGTTCCCCGCAAGCGCGGGGGTGAACCGGGCAGCTGCCGCGGGATCACCCTATGATTGGATGTTCCGCTTATATGCCGGTACGAAGAGCTAATTGCGCCTGTATCTCGATGGTGCTCGATTATTTCCTGCGGTCTTGGAGTGAGTTGAGTAACGCCAGGGCCTTGGTCAGCCCGTTCTATGCTGTGGCATATCTCTCTGCTTGCGAGCGGTGACTCGATGCCGATCTGCATATGTCGATAGGACGGCTTGCAACCACCGGACGGTGTCGTATGATTTACACGTAAACCAAGCGGAGTGGCCCGATGAGTCGAATGATCAATTTCCGTGCCGACGACGAACTGGATGCGCGGTTGACTCGGCTCGCGCAACTGACCGGCCGGACGAAGACGTTCTACGTGCGCCAGGCCGTGGAAAGTCAGATCGAGGATCTGGAGGATATATATCTCGCCGATCAGGTTATGGATCGGGTGAATTCGGGTAGTGAGGCTGTTCACGACCTTTCCGAAATAGAGCGCGATCTTGGCTTGGCGGATTGAGCTAACCGACAGCGCGCGCAAGACGCTGAAAAAGATCGACCCGCCAGTCGCACGGCGCATATCCACCTATGTACGCGAGCGAATCGCGACTGCGGACGAGCCGCGAGATCTTGCGAAAAGCCTGCAGGGAGAACTGCGGCAATACTGGCGTTTTCGTGTCGGCGATTATCGTCTTGTCTGCGATATTCAGGATGACGTTCTTCGGGTTCTTGTTATCCGTATTGCGCATCGAAAGCATGTTTATCGCCGTCGGTAATCACGCGAGCCGTGTTTCTGACTTGTCCTCGGCGCATTCCGTTATACGGTGAGTGCGCGGCGACACCGCCGGCTTGAGCGGGATTGGAGTGGTCGCGAGGACCGAAGTTACAGCGGTTGGATATGGTTCGTTTCGTGATTGCCTGCTCGCGTTGGATCAAGGCCGGTTTCACCCTCTCTGGGCTCGCGGGAGCGACGCGAGAGGGGTCGAAGTGCGCAGCAAAGCTCGGCCTATCAATTGCCGTTTCTTCGTAGGCCGCGCGAGACCCTGTTCCAGTGTTTGCCGCGTACGGTGAACGATTTAGATTTTCCACTGGGTCGCGATATGACCCACCGTGAATGCAAAGGTGCGTGTAATTAGAAAAACAAGGATGATTTCTCATGTTTTCTGGGGTGGGTGCTAAAAAGCAGACGACTGCTTTCTCTGCCTTGAGCCCTGCGGCGCGAGCGATATGGTCGAAGAGCGAAGCGGGCGACGGCGGCGGCCATGGCCTGCTCGCCCATATGTTGGATGTGGCCGCTGTCGCCGAAACGCTCCTCGAGCGGGAGCCGAAGGCGACGCTGGCTTGGGCGAGCGATCGATTAGGATTGCCGCACAGTGGCTGCCTGCGCTGGATCGCCGCGGTTGCGGGCCTGCACGACTTCGGCAAGGCGATTCCCGGTTTCAACTGCAAGTGGCCCGCGGGATATGCCAGAGCGCAGGTTGCCGGGCTTGTATTTTCGACCACCGCTTGTCGGGTTGATAACCACTCGCAGGCGACGGCGGGCTTGCTTGCCGAGGCGCTATGCGAAAAGACGCAGGCCCATCGGGGTTGGGTCCGGGGTGCAGTGCAGGCGATCGCAGCACACCACGGACGCCATTTCTCTGCGGACGAGCGAGCGCGCGGTAAGCCGTTAGGCGAGCCGGAGGGCTGGAAACAGGCGCGTCGTGAAATTCTTGATTTTTACTGGCGAACGCTTGCACCAGAAGATGAGCCCACCGGTGAAACACTGGACATGGTCGGCTTGAACTGGCTGGCTGGGCTTACGAGCATCGCTGACTGGATTGCCTCGAATACCGATTGGTTCGCGCTCGGCGAGCGTTGCGACGATTTGGCCGAGTATTACGAGCACGCGAAAGAACTCGCCGAGGAAGCGCTGAAGCAGGCCGGTTGGCGTGCCGCGCAACCGTTGCTGCGCGAAGAGGCCGATGCCGGCGATCTGCTATCGCGCATGTTCAAGCAAACGACCGTTCCTCGGCCTTTGCAGGCGGTGGGCGATGCGTTGCTGCGATCCGCGAGTGGGCCGAGTCTGATGCTGGTCGAAGCGCCCATGGGCGAGGGCAAGACCGAACTGGCCTATCTGGCGCACCTGCGGTTACAGGCAAGCAACGGACATCGTGGGCTGTATGTCGCCTTGCCCACGCAGGCCACGGGCAACGCGCTTTTTGGCCGGACGCAAAAGTTTCTCGAAGCATTCGCTCGCGGACAGACCGACATCCAACTCGTGCATGGCGGTGCAGCCATGAACGAGCAGGTGCGCCACCTGCGCGGCATCGCGAACGACGCCGAAGAAAGTCTGTCGGCTTCGGCCTGGTTCTCCCAGCGCCGGCGGCCGTTGTTGTCGGCCTACGGCGTTGGAACGGTGGATCAGGCGCTGCTCGGTACGCTCAATGTAAAGCATCACTTTGTGCGCCTGTGGGGGCTGGCGAACCGCGTGGTCGTGCTCGACGAAGTTCACGCCTACGACACCTATACCGGCGTGCTTATCGAGGCGCTGGTCCGGTGGCTCAAGGCAATGGGAAGCTCGGTCATTCTCATGAGTGCGACGTTGCCGCAGAAAAAGCGCGATAGTTTAGTCCGCGCCTGGGGCGCCGAGCCGGCTTCACTGCCCAAGTTGGATTACCCGCGGTTGGCCGTAATCGATGCGTACGGCGCGCGCGGCGAATCGGTCGCGGCGCGCCCGCTGGCGTCAATTGCCCTGCACGGCCTGGATGAGTCGTTGGAGGCGATGCGGGATCGGGCCGTCGCGTTATTGCAAGACGGCGGGTGTGGCGCGGTGATCGTCAACACCGTCGATCGGGCACAAACACTGTTTGGATTGCTGGAAGCGGCGGTCGCCAAGCAGGGCATCGAAATTGAACAAGTGCTGTTTCACGCGCGTTTCCCAGCCGATGAACGGGCCCGGCGAGAAAAGAAAGTCCTGGGCCTTTTCGGGAACACGCGCGACGAAGACAACGAGTGGCAACGGCCGTCCAGAGGCTTGCTGATCGCGACCCAGGTGGCCGAGCAATCGCTGGATTTGGATTTCGACTTCATGATCAGCGATCTCGCGCCGATCGATCTGCTGCTGCAGCGCGCTGGCCGCATGCATCGCCACGATCGCACACGGCCCGTGGCCCATACCGAAGCGCGGCTATGGGTCGCGGGGCTGCATCAGGACCGACTCCCGTCGCTCAAGGAGACGGCCTGGGAGTATGTCTACGACCCGTACATCCTTGGCCACACCTGGGCATGCCTGCGCGATGAACCGCGACTGGAGCTGCCCGCAGATATCGACCGCCTGGTCCAGCACGTCTATAGCGATCCGGAGCTGCCCACGGATATCCATGAAAAGATTCGCGCTTTCATCGACATCGAATCCTTTGGTGCGCATCTGGGAACAGAGCAGGGCAAGCATCAGCAAGCGATCGATATTTCGCTGGATACGGAAGCCGAGCCGGCACGCGCGTATCAGAATAAGCCGTTCGGGAGTGACGATGAAGAGGGCATTCGTAACGTGACCCGCCTGGGGCCGGATTCTGTAAGCCTCGTGCCGATCCCTGTCATCGCCGAGCAGTGGACGGTGGACGGAACGACCATCGATCCCGAACGCCCCGCGAGCGATTTGATAGCCCGCGACCTATACAAACGCCAACTACGCGTATCGCGCAAGGCAGTGGTCGTGCACTGCCAGCAGACTGAATTGCCCGCCGCGTTTGCAGAACACCCGTTGCTCAAACACTTACACCCCATGCCGTTGATCGACGGCCGTTGCGCGCTGGGTGGTCAGGCCATGCGGTTGGATGAGGCGTTGGGGCTCGTCTACGAGGACCAGAAGAAATGAGGGGAAGATTGTGTCTTCCCCTCGTCGACCCCGCTTGCGTGGGGAGTATGTCGCTCATGCGTTGACTCGAAACGTCTACGCGGTTCATCTCTGCGTTGCAGAGCAACACAATGATAAGTGCTTCGTATACATCATAGGGGACTTCTCAAAAAGACTACGCTTGTAGGTTAGGAAGAACGAGTGCTAAATTCGATTTGGATCGGGGGAGAAAACGCGATGAACAGCGTGACTCATACAAGCGCAAAAGATGCGCAAAGCGCGACACCGCCTGCCTACAGCCTGTTGCACGAACCTTGGCTATCCGTGCGCTTGGCGAGCGGTACGGTGACAACGCTCGGATTGCTGGAGAGCTTCGAGCGCAGCCGAGAAATCGTCGCGCTGGCTGAAACCGTGCCGCCCAATCTGGTCGCCCAATATCGGTTGCTGCTGGCGATTACGCACCGTGCGTTGAGCCAGAAGTTCGGGCGTTGGACGGAAGCCGATCGCGCAAGCTGGTATCGCACCGGATTTCCGCACGATGCCGTCCGAGCCTATCTCGAGCAGTGGCAGGAACACTTCTGGCTGTTTCACCCCCAGCATCCGTTCATGCAGGTGGCCGTGCTCGAAAGCTCGGATAAGACCCGAGACAAGCAGAAGCCGTGGACCCAGATTTCGCTGGGCAGCAGTAACGGCAATACACCCGTGGTGTTCGATCACGCCTTCGATACGCAGCCGGCGGAAATTACCCCGGCCGAGGCCGTCAATACGTTGCTGGGGTTTCTACAGTTCACGCCCGGCGGACTCGTTAAGGTGTTTCGCGGTTCGGACAAGGCCGGCGCGCTCGCCAACACGGCGGCCGTGATTCCGCTAGGCAACAATCTGGCCGAAACGCTGGCGCTTTGCCTGCATCCGCCGGAAACGCGATCGGACGGTTGGGACGATCTGCCGAGCTGGGAGCGCGAGCCACTGACCGAAAGTCAGTTGTCCGGCGATCCCGTTTTTGCCAGCGGTCCGAATGATCGCTACACGCGCCAGAGCCGTGCGGTACTGCTTTTGCGCGAGAGCAACGGTAATGTGCGCTGGCTGCGTTTTGGCGCCGGCATGGCGCTGGCCGACAGCGAAGGACAACCCGACCCGATGGCCAGTTTTCGGGCGGGCCAGAATGGGCCGGTACGTATCACCTTTAGCGAAGGCCGGGCGGCCTGGCGCGACCTGCCGGCCTTGGTGCCCGGCCCCACGGACGAAAACGTAAACCGCCGGCCGGCCGCCGTGATCAGCTACGCGGCGAGCCTGCATGACGAACTTGGCGTGGGGTCGGGCGACTATCAGCCTTTGCTCGTTGCCGGTGTGGCTGGCGAGCCGGGAAGGCCGGCTAAGCTTGTTCGGTGGCGCATGGAGCAGATCGCTTTGCCCGCGAATCTGCTCGGCGATCCCGACCGTTCTCAGTTGCTCAAGGCCATGGTTGGCGATGCGGATACCGTATTCCGCGATCTGCGTTGGCTGGCGCAACGGATGCTGACCGAGAGCCTGCCCGATCCCGGTCATCCGGATACCCGCGCGAAAGCGCAGGGTTTGCTGGCAGCCGGACCGCTGTCCCCAACGTATTTCGCCGTCGCAGAACGTGCCTTGCCCGATCTCATGTATCAGCTCGGCATGGGTGATTTTGATGCCGCGGAAGAACACTGGGCCGTGACATTGCGCGGGGCCGTGTTCGCGGCGTGGCGGAGCGTTGTCGCCGGTCTGGGCAGCACGCCCCGCGGCTTGCGCGCGGAGGCGCGTTATTTCCCGCGGCTGTTCGGGGTGCTCGATAAGCACGGACTCAAGACCGACGAAGTCGATAACCCGCCGCAAACCGGAGTGATGTCATGAGTTCTCACGCCCAGGCATTCATCGACTATTTGCAGCAGCTACGAGAGGTCGATCGGGGCGCCATCGCGGCCCTACGTCATAGCGCGGCTTTCGAGCTGGGTCGCGATCCCAGCGTGTTTCCCTACGTTGAAGATTTTGCGGGTAAGAATCGCGCGTCCGACGATCCGTACCGGCTGGCGTTATACGGGGCGGCGGCGCTATATGCACGTCATCCGGCGCATCGACCGGTCACGTTTGCGAGCGCGTTCGGCGCGCTCCGGCGCGAACGCGATAACCCGAGTATCGAACAGCGCTTCGCGACGTTGCTTGCTGCCGATAAGGATCAGGTTTTTGCGCGGCTAAGTCAGGCTATCGATCTTCTCGCGGCGGACGATTACGGACTGAATTATGTCCAGCTGATTAGCGATCTAGCGGGTTGGTTCGCGTCGGATCGCAACGCATCGCGACAGCGTGCTTTATGCCAATCCTGGGGCCGCGATTTCTATCGTGCGGCATTGCCCGATCAAGCACAACAGACCGATCCAGACGCATTCGTTGATTATCTCGAAGGGCTGGCGAACGTCAAGTCGGACACCGGCGCGCTGGCACGCCTGCGGCGCAGCCTGACATGCCCGCCCGGCGAAGACCCGCAGGTCTTTGCTTTGGTCGAGCCGTTTGTCGATCCCGAGTGGTCCCATGCCGATTCGCGCCGCCGCGCCCGATATCTTCTGGCCGGCTTGTTCGCGATGCATCCGCAGCATTATCCCGGTCGCCGTCTGGCATCCGCACTGAACCGGCTGGCAAGCCAACACAATGCCGCCAGTGAGGGGATCGAACGGCGATTCATTGCGCTGCTCGGCGCGTCGACCGACACGGTCGGCGACCATTTGCGCCAGGCCTTCTCTCGACTTGAAGGCACGCCGATCGGCTACGACGCGGTCCGCTTGCTCGATGATCTAACGGTCTGGATGCGACGCACGGCCGACATCACAGCGCTCGACCGACGCCGACAGCAGTGGGCGCGAGACTTCTATTGGGTATCGCGCGAAGACGAACCGACATCGCAATCAAAACAAACGGAGGGGGCCTAGCCATGCGTGCATTCATCGAATTCCACATCATCCAGAATTTCGCACCGTCAAATCTCAATCGAGACGATACCGGCGCGCCCAAGGACGCGATTTTCGGCGGTCATCGGCGTGCGCGCGTCAGCAGTCAGTGCTTCAAGCGCGCTACCCGGCTCGCTACGGCGGAATATGAACTGATCGATGCGGCCCATCGCGGCATACGAACCAAGCGACTCAAGGGGTTGTTGATCGAGCGTCTCGCCGAGCGCGATCCGGAGGAAGCCGCCGCCAAGATCGAAAGCGCGCTCGCGGCCGCCGGACTGAGCCTGTCCAAGAAGGACGCCGAGAAGACTGAATATCTATTGTTTCTCGGGGAGAAAGAGATCGCCGGTTTCGCCGCGTTGATTGACGAACACTGGGACGAGCTCGCCACGGTGGACGCCAGTCAGAACAAGAAGCAACGCAAGGCGGCGGCGCCGCCCGCAGTCGGCAAGAAGGCTAAGGCGCTGCTCGACGGCGGCAAGGCCGTCGATATCGCCCTGTTCGGACGGATGTTGGCGGATCTGCCGGCCGTCAACCAGGATGCGGCCTGTCAGGTTGCTCATGCGCTGAGCACGCACCGGGTCGAGCGTGAATTCGACTACTACACCGCGGTCGACGATCGCGGTGGCGAAGACGATACCGGCGCCGACATGATCGGCCAGATCGAATTCAACTCGGCGACGCTCTATCGCTACGCCGTGCTCGATCTTGCCAAGCTGACCGCCAACTTGCAGGGCGATCGAGAATTGGCGCTCTCGGCGGTCGAGGCATTTACCACGGCATTCGTGCGTGCCGTACCCAGCGGCAAACAGAACACGTTCGCGGCGCACAACGCGCCGGACTTCATCGGCGTCAGCTTACGGCATGTGGCGCCCATGAACCTCGCCAATGCGTTCGAAAAGCCGGTTGCCAGCGATATCAAGCACTCGCTCACCGAGCAGTCGGTGCAGCGATTGAAAGCGGCGGATGAAAAGCTTTCAGCCGTCTATAGCGACGGTAACGACGAGTGGCTTTACCTCGATCTCACCGGCCAGTGGGCACAAGACAGCGATAAAGGTGAAGCCCAGCCCAACCTGGTCGCGCTCGCCCAACGTGTGCGTGGGTTGGCGGAGACGGCGCTGGAGGCTTAGTCATGGCGACGTTATTGCTGCGCCTAGAAGGACCAATGCAATCCTGGGGTACGACCAGCCGCTTCGACGAGCGCGACACGCAGCTCGAGCCGTCCAAATCGGGGGTGCTGGGCCTGGTGTGCGCTGCCCTCGGGCGCGATCGCGCGGAAGCCGTAGACGATCTCGCTGCGTTGCGCATGGCAGTTCGAGTCGATCGTGAAGGCGTGCCGATGCGCGATTATCACACGGCAACCGGCGTGGTCGTGGCCTCCACCGGCAAGCCCGATATGGGTCGTACCGTGGTCAGCCAGCGTTACTACCTATCGGACGCGGTCTTCCTTGTGGCGCTGGAAGGCGATCGGCAATTGCTGACCGAAATCCATGCCGCGCTGCGTTCGCCGCACTGGCCCCTGTGTTTGGGGCGCAAGAGTTTCGCGCCGTCGATGCCCGTCTATCTGCCCGATGGGCTCGTAGACGAAGATCTATGGTCCGCGATCAAAAACTGCGCGCCGCTCGTGTCGTCGATTCGTGCCCCGGCCGGTGCCCGGTCGGTCACGCGCCGTGTCGTCATTGAAGACCCGGAAGAGGGCGCGGTTCGCCTGGACCAGCCGGTCGCGCCGTTTGCCGCACGGCGTTTCGGGCCGCGTTTCATCAAGACGTTCGATCTGGCATGGGAGGTCAGCGATGTACCTGACACGACTCACGCTTGATCTGCGCAATGCGGCCGTGCGGCGCGATCTGTCCGATGCCTATGATATGCACCGATCTCTGGTACGCGCGTTCGTGTCGAATGACACGCAGGCACCGCCGCGTTTCCTTTGGCGAGTCGAGCCCGAATCCGTCTGGCGCGATCCGATAGTTCTCGTACAATCTCGGGCCGAACCCGATTGGTCGGTATTTTCGTCATCCGGTTATTTCAAGAACCCGCCGGCAACCAAGACGATCGATCTCGCGGCGTTGATCGAGACCGGGCGACTTTACCGTTTTCGTTTGTTTGCGAACCCGACAGTGACGCAGCAAGGCAAGCGCTATGGCTTGTCGTCGGAAGACGAGCAGAATGCATGGCTCGAACGTAAAGGCGCCAAGTGTGGTTTCAGCATCGAGACTGCGCTGGTTACCTCCACCGATATCGTTCACTTGCGCGGAAACGACATCTGTCTGCAGCAAACCTGTTTCGAAGGCGTATTGCGCGCGACCGACGAGTCGGCGCTACAAGATGCTGTGGAAAGCGGCATGGGCCCCGGCAAGGCGTTTGGACTGGGGATGCTGAGTCTCTCGCCGCGTTGACCATGCACATGATCCGCTGCGTTTTGGCATGACCTTCGTTCCGCTCAAGCCGATTCCCGTCAAAGAGCGCCGTTCGATGATCTTTATCGGCCGCGGCCAGATCGACGTGCGCGACGGCGCGTTCGTCGTGATCGACGAGGTCAACGGCGAACGCATGCATATCCCGGTCGGTACGACGACTTGCCTGCTGCTGGAGCCGGGCACGCGCGTGTCGCATGCTGCGGTCAAACTCGCCTCCACCGTTGGTACGTTGTTGATCTGGGTCGGCGAAGCGGGCGTACGACTTTACAGCGCCGGTCAGCCGGGTGGGGCGCGCTCCGACAAACTGCTTTATCAAGCCCGGCTCGCGTTGGAAGACGACCTGCGCTTAAAGGTCGTTCGAAAGATGTTTGAACTGCGGTTCGGGGAGACGCCGCCGTCGCGTCGCAGCGTGGACCAATTGCGTGGTATCGAGGGCGCGCGCGTGCGCAAGCTCTATCAGCAGCTGGCCAAACAGCACGGTTTGAAATGGCACGGCCGCCGCTACGATCCAAACGATTGGGACGCCTCGGATCCGGTCAATAAAGCCCTTTCGGCTGCCACCGCCTGTCTGTACGGCATTACCGAAGCCGCGATTCTGGCCGCCGGTTATGCCCCCGCGATCGGGTTCCTGCATACCGGCAAGCCGCAGAGTTTCGTCTACGACATCGCGGATATCGTGAAATTCGAAACCGTCGTACCGGCGGCATTTCGCGTCGCCGCCAAGGGCGCAAGCAAGCCCGACCGGGAAGTGCGCATTGCCTGTCGTGATGCGTTTGCGAAAACCCGGTTGCTCGATCGACTCATCCCGATGATCGAAGAGATTCTCGCCGCCGGCGAGATCGAACCGCCGCCGCCCGCGCCGGATCAGGTGCCGCCGGCGATTCCCGTGCCGGAAAGTACCGGCGACGCCGGACACCGGAACCGTTGAAATGGCGATGGTCATGGTGGTCACGGAAGCGGTGCCGCCGCGCTTGCGCGGACGGCTCGCGGTCTGGCTACTCGAAGTTCGTGCCGGCGTGTATGTCGGCGATGTCAGCAAACGCGTTCGCGAAATGATCTGGGAACAAGTCAATGCCCTGGCCGAAGACGGCAATGCGGTTATCGTCTGGGCGAGCCGCAGCGAATCCGGCTTCGAGTTCCAGACTTACGGTGCCAACCGACGCATGCCCGTGGATCACGACGGACTACGTCTGGTGCGGTTTCTACCGGAAGACACTAAGTCTTTGTAATCCCTGGTCTTTAACAATCAGTATCTGATCAAATATTCGCCAAATATGCTGGTGCATTTTTGGCGTTCATATTTCCTTTTTATAAACAATTGTTTATATTTAGACCGTTCCCCGCGCACGCGGGAATGAACCGCGATACCGCTCGTCTATAACCGCTAGTACCGCCCGTTCCCCGCGCACGCGGGGATGAACCGTCCTAACCGCTTGGTCTATCGCTGGCGCCCGACCGTTCCCCGCGCACGCGGGGATGAACCGGCGGGAACCTACGTCGTTGTCCGCAAAGTACACCGTTCCCCGCGCACGCGGGGATGAACCGAAAAGGCCATCCGTCTAGCTAACGAGCAGTTCCCGTTCCCCGCGCACGCGGGGATGAACCGAACCGGCACTCGCCTTCGGCCAGGCCGACCTTCCGTTCCCCGCGCACGCGGGGATGAACCGGCGCCCGAAAACGCGCCGCCGATGCCCCACACGTCCGTTCCCCGCGCACGCGGGGATGAACCGGCCGACGAAATACACCTCGTACCGGCGGCTGACCGTTCCCCGCGCACGCGGGGATGAACCGCAGCCGGCGACGGCGCCGCCGGGGCTGTCGATCCGTTCCCCGCGCACGCGGGGATGAACCTTACTCCTTACTCGTTCCATTCGCTGAATCGGCCCGTTCCCCGCGCACGCGGGGATGAACCGCCGTGCAGATCGACGGCGCCCGCGTGGTCGATCCGTTCCCCGCGCACGCGGGGATGAACCGCGATGATGCGCCGATACCAGTCGTATGCCTGGCCGTTCCCCGCGCACGCGGGGATGAACCGACTGGGACGTGCTCACGCGCGATCTGTTGCCGCCGTTCCCCGCGCACGCGGGGATGAACCGAAATGGAACTGCTGCAGCGCATCACCGGCCAGCCGTTCCCCGCGCACGCGGGGATGAACCGGCTCATGGCCTTTCTCGCACGCTGGCCCCGGTCCGTTCCCCGCGCACGCGGGGATGAACCGTGAACGTCGACATGCTGGCGGACGGCGAAGAGCCGTTCCCCGCGCACGCGGGGATGAACCGCCCTGCAAATGCTGCTCGGCCCGGCGTTCGCGCCGTTCCCCGCGCACGCGGGGATGAACCGAGGTCAGGCAATGGATGACGAAACGGAAATCGCCGTTCCCCGCGCACGCGGGGATGAACCGCCAGTCTCGAAGCGCGCCCGCCGGCCGCTGATCCGTTCCCCGCGCACGCGGGGATGAACCGCGCCGGCCGCATGGGGTGAACTGATCCGCAAACCGTTCCCCGCGCACGCGGGGATGAACCGTGCTGACCGGCGAATCTGACAGTTGGTGGCCGCCGTTCCCCGCGCACGCGGGGATGAACCGCCAGTGCCGTGCCGAACAGCATCTGGGAAGTCCCGTTCCCCGCGCACGCGGGGATGAACCGACCGATCTGGATGCCACACAGCAGGCGCTTGCCCGTTCCCCGCGCACGCGGGGATGAACCGGCCGCTGCAGGAAGATCGCCCAGCTGCTCACCCCGGTCCCCGCGCACGCGGGGATGAACCGAGTCGGCCGAGAACACGATTCGCAACCTGGCCCCGTTCCCCGCGCACGCGGGGATGAACCGACGAAACACGCATTGCCGTTCACCAATGGTGCCCGTTCCCCGCGCACGCGGGGATGAACCGGTAAGCGACATGACATTTGCAACCAACGACTACCGTTCCCCGCGCACGCGGGGATGAACCGTTGCTTGTCGACGGCATCGGGGTCTTGAACGACCGTTCCCCGCGCACGCGGGGATGAACCGTCGCCACGGAGGAGCTTAGGCGGCTCTGCGACCCGTTCCCCGCGCACGCGGGGATGAACCGGCCGCGGCCCGCGAGGGCGGGGTCGATCCTGACCCGTTCCCCGCGCACGCGGGGATGAACCGTGATTGACGAGAAACGCCAATTCTTTTTGATGTCCGTTCCCCGCGCACGCGGGGATGAACCGCGATACTTTCCGCTGAGCGTGAGCCCGGCCCGCCGTTCCCCGCGCACGCGGGGATGAACCGGCTTCTTCGTCGCCGTGGTGGACGATTTGGATCCGTTCCCCGCGCACGCGGGGATGAACCGGACTATATCCGGGCCAAGTACTACGACAAGGCCCGTTCCCCGCGCACGCGGGGATGAACCGCTCTGGATCGTAAACGCGAAAGGCAAGGATCGCCGTTCCCCGCGCACGCGGGGATGAACCGGACGGAATGTCGTCGGGGTCGTCGAACCGGGACCGTTCCCCGCGCACGCGGGGATGAACCGCCGGCGTAGTGGATCAGCTCCTTGTAGCGGTTCCGTTCCCCGCGCACGCGGGGATGAACCGGCCTACCACCTGGCCAGCGTGATCATGTCCAGCCGTTCCCCGCGCACGCGGGGATGAACCGCATCGATAAAGCCGAATACGTCGCAACTTGCTCCGTTCCCCGCGCACGCGGGGATGAACCGTTGAACGAGCCGTCCTCGTTCTGTACCGGCGTCCGTTCCCCGCGCACGCGGGGATGAACCGGACTAGCCAGGTTTTCGACGTTGCGCCGGTGTCCGTTACCCGCACCTGCGGAGACTGATTGTCCCAGCGGCCCGGCATCTTGGCGTGGCGAGAGAGCCCCTTGTGGCGTTGGGTGTCTACTCGGCTAGACCCCGCGATATCGCGCTCTGACGTTAGGTGTTGCGTTCCAGATAGCCTTCCAGAACCTCTCGCATCGTCTGCGCATACGTCGTCACCGAAGTGCCTTGATCACGATACTTGCCGCGCTTTAAATACCAGTCCTGCAGCATGGCCTTGATCAGCGAGGCGAGCAGGCGCGCGTCGATATCCCGAAATACGCCGGCTTCGATGCCTTCGGCGATGATGTCGCGGTAGACGGTTTCGGTTTCGCGCTCGATGGCGACGGCTTCGTGCTTGCGCGTTTCCGAAAGGTGGCGCGCTTCCATGTACGAGAAGTAGAACCAGGGCCGCATGAGTTCGCTGAGAAACAGGTGGCTTCTGATGGCGGCGTCGAGTTTGTCGCGCGGGTCGGCGACATCGCGGGTGAAGTCGTCGAGCGTGCGGCGAGTGAGCATGAAGCCGTGGCTCTGGATGAGCCCGATGAGGTCGTCCTTGTTACGGATATAGGCATAGAGCCCACCCATGCTCAGCCCCGAGTCGTTGCACAGATCGCGCAGCGTCATCGCGGCGAAGCCCTTGGCGTTGGCCAGCCGCAGGGTGGAGTCGATGATGCGCACGAGGTTGCGCACCGCGACGTGTTCTTTCTTGATGCGGATCAGGTCGCGGTTCTGGCGGTAGAGCGTGGTGCAGATATCCGTTTTCGAGACGCTGACGATCTGCTTGAACCGTTCGTAATCCAGTGCCGTGACGTGTTCAGCGGGCTGGCTTTGCGTCGCGGCGATCGCCTGCTTTTTGTTATCCGTTCGCACGCCTGAATTCTAACCCGTCAGGCGTTCACAGGCCCGAGCGCGCGCATGATGGACGGCTCGATATTCAGCGCGGCAGTTGCCACGCTTCGACGTGCCAGCGCCGGCTTCGCCAGCGGCGGCGCAGCATGACGCGGCGCCCCATCGACGCCACGAAACGGCGATGAATACCCGCGCTGCGCTGGGCGTTGTCCGGAAATTCGACCTGGTGGTGCGCAAGCACGAGCCGCGCGCCCGGCGCGAGAACGCCGGCGACGTCGCGCGCGAGACGACGCATGGCGCGCGGCGACAGGTAATACAGCAGTTCCGCGATCACAACTGCATCGTAACGGTCACCGGGCAAAGCCGCGGGCAGGGCGATTTGCCAGGTGTGGGCATGGGAATGCCCGGCCAGGGCGCGACGCGTGAGCGCCGCGGCGCTGGCGCTGCCGTCGCAGGCGTCGAGTTTGAGCGCGCGCCTCGCCAGCCGCTGGCTGTTGGAGCCGTTGCCGCTGGCCAGCTCCAGAAGACGCCCCACTGGGCGGTTGCCGAGCGCGCGCACGATGCGTTCGCGCTTGATGGCTTCGTCGCGCGCGGTGAATGTCTGCCAAGGGTCGCCCAGGGCGCGGAATTTGGCTTCGAAGCCCGCGAGGTCGATCGCACGCCGCGTCTTCGTGTTCATGGCCGGCTGCCAAAGCGTTCGACAGGCCGGCCGAAGCGCACGAGCAGGTCGCGGTCGAGCAGGAAACCGTCCGGATCGTCGTTCACGTCGCCGGTCTGGGTGCGATAGAGCCGAAGCGCGGCGCGTTTCATCGCGCTACGACAGCCGAGCGGCAGACGGATTTGTCGCCCGCGCGGGCGCGGCCGATGCGGCACCTCACGCGGCCAGACGAGATACGACAGACGGCGGATCGAACCCGGCCAGGCGCGTACCACGGCGCGCGCCACGGCACGGTGATCGGCGTGGTTGTCGTTCAGCGAGGGCGTGACGATCAGATCCGGGCGCGGGCGACGCGCCACGTCGCGGGCCAGTTGTGCTTCTGCCCGCGCCCCGGCGAAGCCGAGGGCGCCGTCGGCGTGGCCCAGAAAACGCAAATCCTGCCGGCGGATGCCCGCACGCCTCATCACACGGCGTGTTTCCGCATAGCGGGCGGCAGTGAGACGCGCGCGCGGCCAGGCCTTGCTGTTCGGGTGCGAGGCGCCGCCGTCGGTCACGAGCGTTACGTCCACGATCACGCCGCGCCGACGCAACGCGACGATGAGGCCGAACGCGCCGATGGCTTCGTCGTCCGGGTGCGGGGCGACGACGTGCGCACGGGCCACACGATCGAGATTCAGGCCCGTCACAGCGACAAACCGAGCTGGCCGTGCGCCGCGGCGGCGCCGACTTTCACCCGCTGGGCGTCGGGTGCCGGCTGACGCAGGTAGACCATGAGATCGGCCATACGCGCGCACAGCGGTTCCGTCTCGAAAAAAGCCGACAGACCCACGGATTGCTGCGCGAGAACGAGGGCCTGTTCGCCGGCGTCGAGCACCACGCTGCGCGCGTTGGCCACGCCCGCGGGGTGGCTGTCCGGCGGCGTATCGAACATTGCGGCCGCCGTGCGTCGACACATGGCCGCTGCGCTGTCGGCAAGACCGTAGAGCCGCCCGAGGCGGGCCGCCTGATGCGGGTCGTCGGCGCGATTTCGGGCAACGAGATGCGCGCGCACGCCGTCGAACAGGCCCGCTATCCCGCCGGCCTGCGCCGCGACGAAGCGCAGGGCGCCGGCGCTGAGCCAGGGTTCGCGTTCGTAATCGCCGGGCGCGCCGATCAGCGCGTCGCTCGTACCCAGGGCGGCCTGGACCCAGCGTACGAGATGGGTCTGCGAGCGTTGCATGCCAAGCACCTGCCACCACGCGCGGTCGATGGCGGGTGGCGTGTGCTGCAGGTCGATCACCGCGAGCTGCTTGTGGGCGCTGCCTGCGATCTCCGCGCTGACTAGCGCGTGGCTGATCAGGCCTGCGCCGGAGGCAAACGCCTTGCCGCCGGTGAGCACGCCGTTTTGCAGGCGCAGCGGTTCGCCGGCCAGGGGCGCGTTCCAGACGCCGAAGGTGGCGCCGTTTCGCGCCTGCTCGTGCAGCTGCTGCGCGGTTTCGGCATCGCCGTACCGGGCGATGATCTGGAGGGCGTCGATATGGCCCTCGAACAGGCGGGCGAGCGGCAGATCGTATCGGCCGACTTCGTATAGCCGCCGCAGAAGCGCGAGGCAGGCGTCGAGGTCGGTCGGATCGACGAGCGACAGTCCGTTCTGAAGACGCGCTATGGCTTCGGTCAGGAAAGCGGGATCGGCTCGATCGAGGTCAGTCAGGTGGTGAGAGATGTCGGTCATCGGCAGGGGCAGCCGTAGGTGTGTTCGAGCCGTGTGACGCGTCGTTCTGCTTGCTCGAGCGCGAGTTCTTCGGCGTTTTCTGGCTCGGGTACGAGATGCATGGTGAAGGCTTCGGCATTGCCGCAGTCGGCGGCGAGACGGCGCAACTGCGGCGTCGGGAGCCGGGTGCGGGCGGCGAGTGCCTGCGCGACGGCATCATCATCGAGCCGGGCGAAGGCGGCCCGCACTTCGGCGCAGCGCAGATAGCGTGCCATCGCGGCGTCCGGATCCTGCACGCGCGGCGGTGCGGTGGCCACCTGGCGTTGTCGCAGCGTGTAGGCCAGACCGCGACTGGCACGGCCGTCGGTACGCGAGGAGGTTGCCACACGCACATCGCGGTCGTGGCGCACGCGATAGCCGGCACGGCGGGCCGCTGTGACGAGCCCCACGTCTTCGTGGCTCGCGCAGGCCGGAAAACCGCCGAGCGCGTTGTAGACGTCGGCGCGAAAACCCAGGCTCGCGCCGCCTTGCGACGGGTGCGAAGGCGCCGGGTCGTGGCCGAGCGGGTCGACCGTGCGTTGCAGACAGCGCAGGCGCTCCCAGTAGCGCTCGATACGGCGGTGCACGTCGTGCGCAGGCGCGTCGGGGCGCTCGATATAGCCCGCCACCACGTCCACGTCGGCGAGCGCGCGCGTATTGGCTTCGATCCAGTCCGGTGCGGGCACGGAATCGGCGTCGGTGGTCAGCAGCAGTTTTGGCGGCCCTTCGCCACCCGGGGCGCGGGCAAGGATATTCTGCCCCAGCGCCATGGCCGCCCGTCGTGCGCGCCCGGCGTTGGCCCGCGGCGCGCGCTCGATGCGGCGCACGGATACGGCAAAATTCAGCGCCGGCAGCCGTGCCGCGACCCGGGCTTCGCCGTCGTCGTTGCAGCCGTCGAACAGCAGACAGAGCACGAAACTTTCGGGCGCCGCGGTTTGAACGGCGAATGCGTCGAGCAGGTTGGTCAGGTATTCGCTTTCATCGCGTATCGGCACGCACACCGCGATGCGGGCACGCGCGGCCCGGTGCTGATCCACAGGCGGCGGACCAAGCGCGGGCGGGCGCGTTTCGCGCGAGACGTGTCGTAGGCTTCGCATACGGCGTCATCCTAACCGCGGGCCGGGGGCGCGATAATGCGTAGTTATGCGGTCGGCGCGGATTCGCGCTCGTGGGCTTTTGCAAGCTGGCGGAGATAGGCCTGGACATAGTCGCGGGCCATGCGTTCGGCGCTGAAGCGGGTCGCGAAGCGTGCGCGAATCGCGGCGCGATCGAGGGTGGGCAGGCGGTTCACGGCGTCGACGGCTTCGTCCATCGAGTCGACGATGAAGCCGGTGACGCCGTGCTCGACGATTTCCGGCACCGCGCCCCGACGCCACGCAATCACCGGCGTGCCGCAGGCCATGGCCTCGATCAGCACGAGGCCGAACGGCTCCGGCCAGTCGATGGGAAACAGCAGCGCCGGCGCATCGGTGAGCAGTGCGCGCTTGGCTGCATCGCCGATGGCGCCGATGTGTTCGATGCGGCCACCCAGCCGTGGCGCCACGTGATGTTCGAAATAGTACGGATTTCCCGGGTCCACGCTTCCGGCTAGCTTGAGCGCATGTTGGCTGCGCCATGCAATCTCGATCGCCCGGTCCGGGCGCTTTTGATCGGTCATTCGTCCGATGAACAGCAGGGCGCCGCGGCCGGCCGTGGATACCGGCGCGTGCGGCGGTGTAAAGCGGGCAGGGTCGAGCCCGTGCGGGACCATCGCGGCCCGATTGGATGCCGGTATGGTCCGGGCCTGGCTGGCCGAAATGGCGGCGACCGGCAGATCGGGGAAGGCCTCGAAAAACCGTTGGCGGTCGAGTTCGTCGGTGCGCCAGTGGATGGTCGTGAGGCTGCGTGCGCGGTGGGCGCCCAGCAGGGCGCCATGAAAGAATTCGCCGTGGCAGTGAATGATGTCGAAGTCGTCGATACGCTGGCGCAGCCGTTCCAGCAATGCGGCTTCGAGCACGGCGGGCAGGCCCGGCGGTACGGCTTCGGCATGGGCTTCATGCCAGGCCAGGCTCGGCAGGGCGCGCTCGCAGGGCAGATCGAGTGTGCTGTCGCCGGGGGCGAAGACCGTGACCTCGTGGCCGAGGTTCGCAAGAGCGACGCTCAGGTCGACGACGATACGTTCGGTGCCGCCGGCCTCGCGTGCCGGCAACGGCAGGATTACTGGAGAAACCTGGGCGATGCGTAGACGGTCACACGGTGGTTGCATGTCGGGTTTTCGATTTCCAGCAGGACAGGACTGAAGCGCTCATGTTTATCATGCACATCGCCCTGCAGGGCTGCCTGCGCGCGCACGACGTCGAATACGGCATCACCGCCGATACCGGCGGGCATATCCGCTATCTGCTCGAACTCGCGCAGGCCTCGGCCCGCGATCATGCGGTCGAGCGCATCGATATCGTCACCCGCGCCTTCGATACCGATTTCAGCGCGGGCGACTACCGCAAGCCCTGCGAGTATCTGAACCCCAAGGTGCGCATCGTGCGTCTGCCCACGCCGGACCCGGCCTACCGCGCCAAGGAGGCATTGTGGGACCAGCTGCCGGCGTTCACCGACGCGCTGGTCGACTATATCGACGGCCTGGAACGCGCGCCCGATGTGCTGCACGCCCATTACGCCGACGCCGCAGACGTTGCCGCCGGCGTGAAGGCGCGGCGCGGTCTGCCGTTCGTGTTCACCGCCCACTCGCTGGGCCTGCCAAAGCGCCAGTGCGCCGCGCGCGCCGGGCAGTGTGGCCAAGGTGGCCAGAATGGCCAGAGTGGCCATATCGACCACGGGGCCGTCGAGGCCCTGGATCGGCGGATCGGCTTCGAGAACGTGGCGCTGGCACAGGCGGACTTCGTGATCGCGAGCTCGCGTGACGAGGCCGAGATTCAATACGCCGATTATCCCGCCTACGAGCCGGGCCGTATTCGCGTGATCCGCCCGGCCAGCGATCTGCAGGTGTTCGAAAAGGCAGAGCCGACGCCGCGCGTGCAGCGCATGCTGGAACGCTTTCTGGTCGAGCCGGACAAGCCGGCGCTGCTTGCGATCGCGCGGCCGGTCACCCGCAAGAACCTGGCGAGCCTGATCCGGGCCTACGGCGAGTCGCCGGCGCTGCAGGAACGCGCCAATCTGGTGATTCTGGCCGGCGGGCGGCAGTCGCTCGCCGCGCTCGAACCGGAAATTGCCGACAACCTGCGCGAGATGCTGCACCTGATCGACCACTACGATCTCTACGGTCGCGTGGCCTATCCCAAGCAGCATCGCGTGGCCGACGTGCCGGGCGTCTATGCCTGGGCGCGCGAACGCGCAGGCCTGTTCGCCAACGTTGCCTTCAACGAGCCGTTCGGGTTGACGCTGCTGGAAGCCGCCGCGGCTGGCCTGCCGGTGATCGCGACCGACAGCGGCGGGCCGAACGACATTATCGAGCAGTGCCACAACGGCGTGCTGGTCAACCCCTGTTCCACCGACGCCATTGCCGAGGCTGCGCTCGCGCTGTTCGAGGACCTGCCGCGTTGGCAGGCCTGCCAGCGTAACGGCCGCGACGCGATCCGGCTGTTCGACTGGCCGCGCCATATCGACTACTACCATCGCCTGCTCGCTCGCCTGCGCGAACCGCAGCCGTCACGCCGCGGACGCAACACGCCGTGCCAGCGCGATGCGCTGCTGGCATGCGATATCGACGGCACGCTGGTGGGCTGCGCGCCGGGTGTGCGCGCCTTCAACGGCTGGTACCACGGTCAGGCTCACATGATGTTCGGTGTGGCGACCGGCCGCAGTTTTCACAGCGCGCTGCAGATCCTGGAGCAGGCGGGCCTCCACTGGCCGGATTTTGTGGTGAGTTCGGTCGGCGCCGAGATTCACTGTCTCGATGCAAACGGCGTGACTTATCGTCGCGATGACGCCTGGCAGGCGCATATCGATGTGGGCTGGTCGCGCCAGGCGGTTGTGGACGCGCTCGGCGATATGCCCGAGCTGGTCGCGCAATCGCCGCTCGAGCAGCGCGAGCACAAGATCAGCTATCTCTGCGAGGCCGGGTCGGACATTGCGCCGCGGCTGCGCGCGCGCCTAGCAGCGCAGGGCCTCGACGCGCGGGTGATTCACAGCAACGGTCGCTGCGTGGACGTATTGCCGGCACGCGCGTCCAAGGGCGCGGCCGTCGCCTGGCTCGCCGATCGCTACGGCGTGAACCGGGAGCGCGCGTATGTTGCAGGCGATTCAGCCAATGACGTGGACATGCTCAAGGCGCTACCCTGCGCGATCATCGTCGCCAACTACTGCGACGGGCTGGTCGCCACGTCGGGCCTCGCCCATGCCTACCTCGCACGCGCCACGCACGCCCGCGGCGTCATCGAGGGCGTCGAGCATTTCCAGGCCCAGAGTCACGTGTCGTGAACATCAGCGTGCTTACCCTGGTGCGCGATCGCCGCGCACACCTGATCAATCTCATCCATGGCCTCAACGCGCAGCAGGAGCCGCCAGCAGAACTGGTGATCGCCTGCATGCAAGCCGATATCGAGCGCGACCTGCCGGACACCGCATTCCCGGTGCGCCAGCGGCGTGTGGCCGGCGACGCCTTGCCGCTGGCCCGCGCGCGCAACGAGGCCGCGGCCGCTGCCCGTCACGAGGGGCTGGTGTTTCTGGATGTCGACTGTATTCCTTCGCCGGCGCTCGTCGGCCGCTACCGTGCGGCACTGGCGCGCGAGGCGGCGCTCTACATGGGCGAGGTGCATTATCTGTCCGCCGGAGCGGTGCGCCTGAACGCGGCCGGCACGCCGGATTTCGACCGCCTCGACGCGCTGGGCGTCGATCACCCGGCGCGTCCGACAATCGGCGCCGACCGGATCGTCGCCGAAGCCGACCCCGGCCGGCTCTGGGGGCTGTCGTTCGCGCTTACCCATGCGGATCACGACCGCGCGGGCGGATTCGACGAGATCTATGAAGGCTATGGCGGCGAGGAGACCGACTATGCCTGGCGGCTTGCCGCGGCCGGCATTCCGTTCTACTGGCTCGGCGGCGCGCGCGCCTGGCATCAGCATCATCCGCTGTATCGCCCGCCGTATCCGCATTTCGATGCCATCGTCGCCAACGCGCAGCGCTTTCACGCGCGCTGGCGTCGCTGGTGCATGGACTACTGGCTGGGCATGTTCCGGGACGCGGGGCTGATCGAGTGGTCGCCCGCGGCAAGCGAAATCCGCGTGCTGCGCCGACCCTGTGCGCAGGAGATCGAGCAGGCGCGCCTCAACGACGACGTCTGCTTCGGCTGAGCGGCTTCAGCCCGCGCTGCCGGCGGCGCTCAGTGCCGTGGCCGGCCGGGCCGGCTCGGCGCCGGCCCAGAGCCGGTTTGTCGTGGCCTCGAGCCAGTCGGCCGCATGCCGGGCCGCCTGCGGGTCGTGGAGGGGGCGCTGGGCCGATACGTCCAGTGCGCGCGCCTGGTCGAGCAGGCGCTGCCAGCCGGCCAGATCCCCGGGCCAGGTCTGCAGATGAATCGCCGCACCCAGTGCCGCCAGCGATTGCGCCTTGCGTTGCTGTTCGTCGAAATAGCGCCATTCGGGCGCGCAGATATAGGGGCGACCGGCGCGTGCGATCTCGTGCACGGTGTTGTCGCCGGCCGAGGCGAGCACGATGTCGGCGGCCGCGAGATAGTCGCCGGTGCGCTCGACCCAGCCGTGATTCACGAGATTGGCGAAATCGGTTTCGTGGCCTTCCCGGTGCAATGGACCCACGGTGACGAACAGCGTATCGGGCGCGGCGCGTGCGGCCATGGTCAGCGGGGCGTAGGGCGTGCCGGCACCGCCGCCGCCGGTCATCACGACCACGATCTCGCGATCCTGGGCCAGCCCGAGCGCGGCCCGTGCGGTGCGCCTGTCGTGCTTATCATGTGTGCTGGTGCACAACCCGCCGGTGTAGAAGGTCTTGGCACGGGCCCAATGGGGGTAGTCGGCCTGCTCGAGGCGCGCGTCATACGGCGCCAGCATGCCGGTGCAGGCGTCGTAGGCCGCCAGATGGCCCGGGTCGCAGCGGTTGCCGTGCATGCGAATCTTGATCGCCGGCACGCTGGCGATGCGCGCGAGCAGGGCCAGCTCGGCAGATACGTCGATTACGAACAGGCCGCTGTCGCGGTCGTCCAGATGGTCGAGGATACAGCGCATGGTCTGACGCATCGGCGCGAGGCCGAGCGGCACGCAATGCATGATCGAAGGCGTGGGGTGGTCGTGCAAGGCAGGCGTGGGGGCCGGGGCGCCGATCATGTTCGGCAGGGTGATGATTTCGATATCGCGCTCGAAGCCGTCGAACAGCGATGGATCGGCAGTGAGCACGCTCACCGGCCGTGACGGCGGCAGTTCGCGCACGATAGCCATCGTGCGGCGTGCGTGGCCGCGGCCCTGGTGATGAACGAAGAAGCTGATCGGTTTCGACATGCGCGCAGCCGCCTGCGCGGGCGGCGTATCAATAGACGATCGCGAATCATCGCCGTGGCCGGTCACCGCGCAAACCGTAGTTTCCGGTAGAGCCGGTGAAAATACGGAGGCAATGCAGCGCGCGGCGGGCGCGCGCCGCGCGCCGCGCGCCGCGCGCATGAAAAAAGGCGTGCCGGAAACCCGACACGCCTTCATCCGTACGCCGTTGCAGTGGCGGTCTAGAACACCTCGAACAGCCCGGCTGCACCGATGCCGCCGCCGACGCACATCGTCACCACCACATACTTCGCGCCGCGGCGCTTGCCTTCGATCAGCGCGTGGCCGGTCATGCGCGCACCGGACATGCCATAGGGATGGCCGATGGCGATGGAACCGCCGTTGACGTTGTACTTGTCCGGATCGATGCCGAGATAGTCGCGGCAGTACAGGCACTGGCTGGCGAACGCTTCGTTGAGTTCCCACAGGCCGATGTCGTCGACCTTGAGGCCGTAGCGCTCGAGCAGTTTCGGCACGGCATAGATGGGGCCGATGCCCATCTCGTCCGGGTCGCAGCCGGCGACCGCCATGCCCACATAGGCGCCCAGCGGTTCCAGGCCGCGGCGCTCTGCCTCGGCGGCTTCCATGAGCACGCTGGCCGACGCGCCGTCGGAAAGCTGAGAGGCGTTGCCGGCGGTGATGAAACGGCCTTCAGCGACGTTCTGGCCGTTCTTGAATACCGGGTTCAGGCCCTGCAGACCTTCCAGCGTGGTGCTCGGGCGATTGCCTTCGTCCTTATCGAGGGTGACTTCGACGTCGCTGATTTCGCCGGTCTGCTTGTCCTGCTGCTTCTTGATGGTGGTCAGCGGCACGATTTCGTCGTCGAACTTGCCGGCTTCCTGAGCGGCGGCGGTACGCATCTGCGACTGATAGGCGTATTCGTCCTGGGCGTCGCGGGAGACGTTGTAGCGATCGGCCACGACCTCGGCGGTCTCCAGCATGGACATGTAGATGTCCGGCTGGTTTTCGACCAGCCACGGATCACGGGCGCGGAAGGTGTTCTGATGCTCGTTCTGCACCAGCGACACGGATTCCAGTCCGCCGCCGACGACCACGTTCATGCGGTCGTTCACGATCTGCTTGGCGGCAGTGGCGATACCCATCAGCCCGGAGGCGCACTGGCGGTCGATGGTCATGCCGGGCACGGATGTCGGCAGGCCGGCGCGGATGGCGCACTGGCGAGCCACGTTCTGGCCGGTGGAGCCCTGCTGCAGGGCGGCCCCCATGATCACGTCGTCGATGTTCTCGCCTTCGAGCTTGGCCCGCTTGAGCGCGTGCTCGATGGCATGGGCACCCAGCGCCTGGGCCTGGGTGTTGTTGAACGCGCCGCGATAGGCCTTGCCGATCGGTGTGCGGGCGGTGGAAACGATGACAGCTTGGCGCATGGGGCTCCTCATAGATTGGCTTGTATAGACGTTTTGTTGTGCTTGTACCGGTCGGCATGTCGCCGCGCGGCAGGCGCTCGCGCCTCGAGACGCAACGCGATCAATGTTGTATTGCGCTTTTGCGAAACAGTCTTTCGAAAAAGCTTGTGCCGCAGTATGTTGAGCGGCCGGAAAAGCGTCAAGCGACAGCCGCCGACGGCCGGGGTCGGGACAAGCCGTGCGCGGATAAACGGTCGCCACGCATACCAAGGCGCTTCTTCGTGGGGTATCTTACACGCGGTGAACGATCGTTCGGTATCGTTTGCGAGGTTTGCGAAAACAACAGAGGAGTTTTCATGTCGCTGGTCGATCAACTCAAGGCAAGCATGCGCCTGCCGGTCATCGGGTCGCCGATGTTCATCCTGTCCAATCCCGACCTCGTGATCGCGCAGTGCATGAGCGGGGTGATCGGCTCGTTCCCCGCGCTCAACGCGCGGCCGGCCGAGGAACTGCCGGTCTGGCTCGAGCGCATCACGACGACGCTCGACGAAGCGCGCGCGGCCGACCCGCAGGCGCGCATTGCGCCGTTCGCCGTCAATCAGATCGTGCATGCCTCGAACGACCGGCTCGACCACGACCTGAAAGCCTGTGCCGACTTCAAGGTGCCGTTGATGATTACCAGCCTGCGTGCGCCGCATGCGGCGGTCGAGGTGGCGCACGACTACGGTGGTCATGTGTTTCATGACGTGATCAGCGTGCGCCACGCGCAGAAGGCGATCGAGGCCGGTGTCGACGGGTTGATCGTGGTCTGTGCCGGCGCGGGTGGCCATGCGGGCACGCTCAGCCCGTTCGCGCTGGTCTCCGAGATTCGCCGATTCTGGGACGGGCCGCTGATCCTGTCCGGCTCGATCACGCGCGGCGAGCATATTCTCTCGGCCCAGGCCATGGGCGCGGACTTTGCCTATATGGGCACGCGCTTCATCGCCAGTGCCGAAGCCAACGCGGTCGACGACTACAAGGCGATGGTTACCGGGTCGAGCGCCAAGGATGTGATCTATTCCAACCTGTTCACGGGGGTGCACGGCAACTATCTGCGCGGCTCGATCGAGGCCGCCGGGCTGGATCCGAACGATCTGCCCGAATCCGGCAAGGATGCGATGACCTTCGGCAGCGACCGCGAGAAGAAGAAGGCCTGGAAGGATATCTGGGGCGCGGGCCAGGGCGTGGGCAGCATTGACAGCGTGCTGCCGACCGCCGAGATCGTCGATCGCCTGGAAAACGAATACCGGGCCGCACGGACGCGCATCGCCGGCTAGATGGAACAGGCCTGTCGGGCGCGCCGCGCCCGTCAGGTGACGCAAGCGCGCGGCGGGCATCCAAGCCCGTCGCGCCGACATGGGCGCTCATGAACGCGCCGACGACCCCCTCCGTAGGACTGCCCATATACCTGGCGCATGGCTGCCGGTTTTCATCCTTCCCACAACGCCGAGCCCGTTCGGGTATTGGCGCCCGACACGATATGCCGCTCGGAACGAGCGGCCCATGGAAGGAGATAAGCCATGCAAGCACAAGCCATGCTCAAGACGCATCCGAATCCGCTGTCCGTGCAGGACGCCCTCGCCGAATGCGTGGAGGCCTGTTTCGACTGCGCGCTGCATTGCAGCAGCTGTGCCGATGCCTGTCTCGCGGAAGACGGCGTGGCCGACCTGCGCGGCTGCATTCGCACCGATCTCGACTGTGCCGATATCTGTAATGCCACGGCGCGGGTGTTGTCGCGCCAGACCGCTTTCGGTGAATCGCCGGCGGCAACGCAGGTCAAGGCCTGTCGTGACGCCTGCCAGAAATGCGCCGAACACTGCGAGGGCCATCGGGACCATCATCAGCATTGCGCGCTGTGTGCCGATGCCTGCAATGCCTGTGTCACGGCCTGCGACAACCTGCTCGGCCTGATCGATTGATGGGTCGCGCTGCGTGATGGGCCCGCCGCACGGGCGGGCACGAAAAAGGCCGCTTCGATGCCGAAGCGGCCTTTTTTATGCTGCGGTTTGTCAGCGGCGCTATTTCGCGCGTTTGAGGAATTTGTTCATGATCGCCCGGACTTCGTCGGAAAACAGGCGCTCGCCGAAGCGCTCGGCTTCGCGCTCGATCTGGCCGTCCACGTCGTCGCTGCCGATGCCCTGACGCAGAAGCTGCTTGGTCTGGCGGACGGCTTCGGGCGCCTTGGCCGCGAGTCGGGCCGCGACCGCTTGGGCCTTTTCGGCAAGCGCCGCGTCGGGCACGCGATAGGCGATCAGGCCCATGCGCAATGCCTCGTCCGAGTCGAGCGTATCGCCGGCGAGCAACAGGCGTGCGGCGTTCTGGCGGCCGATCAGGCCCGGCAGCAGCAGGCTGGAGCCGGCTTCGGGCACCAGGGCCAGGTCGATGAAGGCGGTGAAGAAGCGCGCGCTCTCGGCGCCGACCACGAGGTCCGCATGCAGCAGCATGGTGGTGCCGATGCCGGTGGCCTGGCCCTGCACGGCGATCACCACCGGTTTATCGAGTGCGCGCAGCCGCTTGATGAAGCTCAGCGCCGGTCCGGCGCTGCCGGCTTCGCGGGTGTCCGGCGTGGCGGCGGCGAATTCGGCCACGTCGTTGCCGGCGCAGAACATGTCGCCTTCGCTGTCGATGAGCAGCGTACGCACGCTGTCGTCGGCGCCGGCATGCTCGACGCAGCGCGACATGTCTTCGTACATGTCGCGGGTGAGCGCGTTGCGCTTTTCCGCGCGGTCGATGGTTACGCGCAGGATGCCGTCGCGCGTTTCGGCACGGATGAAGCCGCTGGTGAGTTCGGGTTGGGCCATGAATGCTCCTTAAAAGATGATCAACGACAGCGATTCGGCGATGCACGCCGGCTTGTCGCCATTCTCGATTTCGATGGTGACCGTATTGCGCAGCATGTAGCGGTTGTCGCCGCGCGGCTCGACCGCTTCCAGCTTCTGGCGTGCGCGCACACGCGAACCCACGGGGACCGGCGCGATGAAGCGCACCTTGTCGAGGCCGTAGTTCACGGTGGTGGTCACGCCCTCGATACGCTTGATCTGGCTGGTGAGCTGCGGCAACAGCGACAGGGTGAGAAAACCGTGGGCGATCGGACCGCCGAAGGGCGATTCGCGCTTGGCCCGCTCGACATCCACATGGATCCACTGGTGATCCGCGGTGGCGTCGGCAAAGGTGTTGACGCGCTCCTGGTCGATCGTCATCCAGTCGCTGGCGCCGATCTCTCGGCCGACCCAGCCCTGCAGCGCTTCAATGCTTTCTATGACTTGCACAGGCAACTCCTGTAATCGCGCCCGGGCACGCAAGGCGGGCAGGGCGCGCAATAAAAAACCGGCACACGCGACGCTCGGCGAGGAGCGGCGCGTGAACCGGTCGAACAGCCATTGCCGGCGTCGCGATCAGCTGACGGCGGCGTCGAGTTCCGGAATGATGGTGAACAGATCGCCGACGAGGCCGATGTCGGCCACCTCGAAGATCGGCGCTTCCGGATCCTTGTTGATGGCCACGATGGTGCCGGCGTCCTTGATACCGGCCAGATGCTGGATCGCACCCGAGATGCCGAAGCACATGTACAGCTCGGGCGAGATGATCTTGCCGGTCTGGCCGACCTGCATGTCGTTGGGCACGAAGCCCGCGTCGACGGCGGCACGCGAAGCACCCACGCCGGCGCCGATCTTGTCGGCGAAGTCGTAGATAATCTTGAAGTTTTCTTCGCTGCCGACGCCGCGTCCACCGGAGATAACCTTCGGTGCGGTCTGCAGGTCGGGGCGGTCGCTCTTGGCCTGCTCGAGGTTCACGAAGCGGGTGTGCGACGGCAGTTCCGCGTCCAGCGACAGCGTCTCGATCTCGGCGTTGCCGCCCTCGGACGCAGCCGGGTAGGAGGCACAGCGCACCGAGGCGACCAGGGTCTGGTCTTCCGGCGCCTTGACCGTGATCACGGCGTTGCCGGCATAGATCGGGCGATCGAACTCGTGCGCGGAATGCACGGCCATGATGTCGGTGATCATGGCCACACCCAGCTTGGCGGCCACGCGCGGCATCAGATCCTTGCCGTAGGTGGTGTTCGGACCGAGCACGTGGCTGTACTCGCCGTTCTGCGCGGCAGCCACGATCTGCGGGGTGAGCGTGGCGGCCATCGGATGCGCGTTGGCGGCGTTGTCGGCCTGCAGCACCTTGGTCACACCGTCGAGCTTGGCGGCCTGCGCGGCGATGTTGGCGCCGTCGTCACAGAGCACGAGCACGTCGATGGCGGTCGGGCTCATCTGCTGCGCACAGGTAACCGCGCGCGCCGTGGACTGGTTGAGTTCGCCGTTGAGATAGTCGGCGACGATCAGAATCTTGTTGCTCATAGCAGGCCCTTCTCCTTGAGTTTGCTCACCAGTGCGTCGACGGAATCGACCATCTCGCCGGATTCACGCTGCGGCGGGGCGGTCGTCTTGACGTTCTCGAGCATCGCGGCGCGCTCGACGCCGAGATCGTCGAGGCTGGTGTCTTCGATCGGTTTCTTCTTCGCCTTCATGATGTCCGGTAGCTTGAGATAGCGCGGCTCGTTCAGGCGCAGGTCGGCGGTGATCACGCCGGGCAGGTCGATATCCAGCGTTTCCAGGCCGGCGTCGATTTCACGCGTGACCTTGGCGGTGTCGCCGTCGAGTTCGATCTTCGAGGCGAATGTCGCCTGCGGCCATTCCAGCAGGGCCGAGGTCATCTGCCCGGTCTGGTTGGAGTCGTCATCGATCGCCTGCTTGCCCATCAGAAAGACCTTGGGCTCTTCCTTCTTGGCGATGGCTTCGAACACGCGTGCTGCGGTGAGCGGCTGAACCGGCTCGTCGGTCTTGACGTGGATGGCGCGGTCGCAACCGAAGGCCAACGCGCTGCGCAGCTGCTCCTTGGCGGCCTCGGGACCGATGGTCACGGCCACGACTTCCTCGGCGTCGCCGGACTCCTTCCATTTCATGGCCTGCTCGACCGCGATCTCGTCGAACGGGTTCATGCTGTGCTTGACGCCGTTCTCGACGACGCCGGAACCGTCCGGCTTGATCTGGATGCGCACGTTGTAGTCGATCGCGCGCTTTACGCTCACCAGTACTTTCATGTGTCGTTTCTCTTGTCGCTATTTCTTCGAAGAATATTCATCCGCTGATCGATGATTCGCTCGACCGGCGATGCGCACGGCTGTCGCCGCTACATCGCCGAGTATTTCGGCCCGCCGCCGCCTTCCGGCGGCACCCAGGTGATGTTCTGCGACGGGTCCTTGATATCGCACGTCTTGCAGTGCACGCAGTTGGCGAAGTTGATCTGGAAACGCGGCTTGCCGGCGTCGTCCTCAACCACTTCGTAGACGCCGGCCGGACAGTAGCGCTGCGCCGGCTCGGCGTACTTGGGCAGATTGTGCTCGATCGGAATCGACGAGTCCGTGAGCTTGAGGTGACAGGGCTGGTCTTCCTCGTGGCCCGTGTTGGACAGATGCACCGAGGACAGGATGTCGAAGGACAGCTTGCCGTCGGGCTTGGGATATTCGATTTCCGTGCACTGGTCGGCCGGCTTGGTTGCGGCGTAGTCGGGCGTGGTGTCGTGCATGTTCCACGGCGCCTTGCCCTTGAACCAGTTCTGCTCGATGTAATTGAGCGCGCCGCCCTTGAACGTGCCGAACTTGTGCAGCGAGGCGCCGAAGTTGCGGCTCGCGTAGAGCTCTTCGTACACCCAGCTGTTCTTGAACGCCTCGGTATAGGCGGTGAGTTCATCGCCGCCTTCGCCACCGCTTGCCAGTGCATCCGCTGCGGCTTCGGCGGCGAGCATGCCCGACTTCATGGCCGTGTGGTTGCCCTTGATCTTGGCGAAGTTGAGCGTGCCGGCATCGCAGCCGATCAGTACCGCGCCCGGCATGGTCATCTTCGGCAGCGAGTTCAGCCCGCCCTTGGCGATCGCGCGCGAGCCGTAGGAGACACGTTTGCCGCCTTCCAGATACTGCGCGATCTTCGGATGATGCTTGAAGCGCTGGAATTCCTTGAACGGCGAGAGGTACGGGTTTTCGTAGTTCAGGTCCACGATCAGCCCGACGGCGACCTGGTTGTCCTCCAGGTGATAGAGGAAGGAGCCGCCGCTGCCGGAAAGGTTGAGCGGCCAGCCGGCACCGTGCACCACCAGGCCCGGCTCGTGTTTTTCCGGGTCGATCTCCCAGATTTCCTTGAGGCCGATGCCGTAGTGCTGCGGATCGACGCCCTTGTCGAGCTCGAATTCGCGGATCAGACGCTTGCCGATATGCCCGCGACAGCCTTCGCCGAAGAGGGTGTACTTGGCGCGCAGTTCCATGCCCGGCACATGGCTGTCCTTGGGCGTGCCGTCCTTGCCGACACCCATTTCGCCGGTGACGATGCCCTTCACGACGCCGTCCTCGACGATGGGCTCCTGGGCCGCGAAACCGGGGTAGATCTCCACGCCCAGCGCTTCGGCCTGCTCGCCGAGCCAGCGGCCGAGCTGACCGAGGGAGATGACGTAGTTGCCCTCGTTGTGCATCGGCGCCGGCACGAAGGCGTTCGGCATCTTGGTCGCCTTGCTCTCGCTGGTGAAGAAGTAGACGTCGTCGCGCGTGACCGGCACGTTCAGCGGTGCGCCGTTGTCTTTCCAGTCCGGGAACAGTTCGTCGAGAGCGCGCGGTTCGAATACCGCGCCGGAGAGCAGATGCGCTCCGACTTCGGCGCCTTTTTCGACGATGCAGACTTCCAGCTCTGCGTTCTTCTGCTTGAGACGACAGGCCGCGGACAGGCCGGCAGGGCCGGCGCCGACGATCAGCACGTCGTACTCCATTACGTCTCGTTCGATTTCTTCACTCATACGTCATCGCTCTCGGATGCTCTTCCAAAGAAGATGCGCACCGCGGGCCTGGCGTGGGCATGCCCGACGCGGGCTTCGCGGGCGCTGGTGATCGGCGCAATCATGTCACCGATGCATTCAAAACGCCATTTCGACAAGAACGCTTTCTGTATCGGGCGCGCCGGTCGAAAAAGAGGGCCGGGGGTGGTCAGACCTTCATGCCCGGCATGTTCAGCGAGGCGGTGTTGCCGCCATCCACAGGCAGGAATTGCCCGGTGATATAGCTGGCATCGTCGCTCGCCAGGAAAGTGATCGCAGCCGCGATCTCCTCGGGCCGGCCGAAGCGGCGCAGTTCACAGCGCGTGCCCAGTTTATGTGTCTTGTCGTTGGCTTCGGCGTAGTCGAAAACGGGCTTCGTCATGCCGGTCTTGATCAGCCCCGGACAAACGGCGTTCACGCGCACGTTGTATTGCCCCAGATCACAGGCGCTGGTCTGGGTGAGGTTGATTACCGCCGCCTTCGAGGCGCTGTAGGCATTGCCGCCCGCGCCGGAGCGCACGCCCGCGACCGAAGCCGTATTGACGATCGCGCCCGCGCCGGCGTCGCGCATGTGGCGGCCGGCGGCGCGGGTGAAATGCATGGTGCCGAACAGGTTCACGTCGACGATGTCGCGCCAGGTCTGCAGATCGTTCTCGGTGACCGGCGCATAGTCGCCACCGGCGATGCCGGCATTGTTGCAGACGACATCGATGCGCCCGTGCGTATCCGCAACGCGATCGACCAGGGCCGTCACGGCCGGCTCGTCGCGGACATCGACCGCGGCGGCTTCATGACCGCTGCCGGCGAGGGTGGCGACGACGCTTTCGAGCGCGTCGGCCTCACGGTCGACAAGCACCACCGTTGCGCCTTCTTCGGCGAAACGCGTCGCACAGGCGCGGCCGATGCCGCTGGCGGCGCCCGTCACTATCACTATCTTCTTGTCGAATCGTTTCATGGCGCCCGGTGTCCTTTTCATCTCCTGTTATCGCGCGTCGAATTCTACACAAGGGCGAAAAGCCGTCAATAAAACTGAAACGGCATTTCACGCTGACGCCCTGCTTGCGCACGGCGTGCCCGAACGAAGTCGCCAATGCTGCGGTACGGCATGATTTTTATGCACAAAGCCGTATTGGACACATACTTTTGCTGCAATCCAGACACGGTGCTGGCTTCCGGTGACGGGTGCAGCGAGGGCGCCCCATAACAAGCGGCAAAAATGCCGCAACAAAACCGGAGGAGACGCGATGAAGGATTACAAGGGGCTTGTGCGCAAGGCCGTTGCCGGGGTGACGATGGCCGCTGCGCTGGCGGTACCCACCATGGCCAGTACGGCCGAGGACACGATCAAGATCGGCTTGATCGATCCGCTGTCAGGCCCGTTCGCGAACGTGGGGGACCTCGGCGTCAAGACGTTCGGTTACCTGGCCGAGCGCATCAACGCCGACGGCGGGGTGCTCGGGCGCGATATCGAGATCGTGCCGTTCGACAACAAGGGCAGCGCGCAGGAGTCCCTGCAGAACCTCAAGGAGGCGGCCGACGACGGTATCCACTACGTGACCCAGGGGCTGGGTTCGCATGTCGGTGGCGCGCTGATCGACGGCGTGGAAAAGCATAACCGTCGCAATCCGGACAACCGGATCATCTATCTCAACTTCGCTGCGGTGGACCCCGCGTTCACCAACGAGCAGTGCTCGTTCTGGCATTTCCGCTTCGACGCGAACAGCGCGATGAAGATGAAGGTGATCACCGATGTCATGGCCGAGCTGAAGGACATCAAGAAGGTGTTCCTGATCAATCAGGACTATTCGCACGGGCAGTACATCTCCAAGGCCGGCAAGGAGATGCTTGCCGAGAAGCGCCCGGATATCGAGATCGTGGGAGACGTGCTGCACCCGCTGGGCAAGGTCAAGGACTTCGCGCCCTATATTTCCGAGATCAAGTCCTCGGGCGCGGATGCGGTGATCTCCGGCAACTGGGGCAATGACCTCGCGCTGCTGGTCAAGGCCGGCGCGCAGGCGGGCCTGGACGTCGACTACTACACCTACTACGCCGCGCTCGTGGGCGCGCCGAGGGCGCTGGGCAAGGCCGCCGCCGGCAAGGTCAAGATCGTCACCGAGTTCCAGGAGAATCTGGCCGTCGATCGCGATGCCGACGAGCTGACCGAGATCGTGGAAACCTTCGGCGATCGTTATGCGCCGTTCGATTTCACCGTGCTGCGCATCAAGACCGAGCTCGACATGCTGGTCAAGGCCATGGAAAAGGCCGGTTCCACCGACCCGCTGGCGGTCGCCAAAGCCATGGAAGGCATGAGTCTCGATACGGCCATGGGCACGGCCACCATGCGCGCCCAGGATCATCAGCTGATCCAGCCGCTGTTCATCTCGACCCTGTCCGAAAAATACAAGAAGTACGACGCCGAGGGCACGGGCCTGGGCTGGGTGATGGATAGCGAGATCCCGGCCGACGAAACCGCGGTCGCCTCGTCCTGCGAGATGGAACGGCCCTGAGATAGCCGGGCCGTCGATCGCAAGGCCCCGGGCGCGCGAAACGCCCCGGGGCCGCCGCGAAGATAGACAATCGAACAATCCAAGAAGAACCACCCGGCTTAGCGCAACGCAAGCCGGGCCACGCGAGCAGGGGAGATCGCCATGAGCGAGCGTAAAGCCGTCCTGAAAGGGACCGTTGCCGGCCTGATTCTGTCATCCGCGTCGGCGCTGGCCGTCATGCTGCCGACAGCGGCGATGGCCGAGGAAGAGCCGATCCGTATCGGTTATATCGATCCGTTATCGGGGCCGTTCGCCAACGTGGGCGACGCGGGGCTGAAGCAGTTCCGATATCTGGCCGAGAAGATGAACGCCGAGGGCGGCATCCTCGGGCGCGATATCGAAATCGTCGGCTTCGACAACAAGTCCAGCGCGCAGGAGTCGCTGCAGATTCTGCGCGAAGCTGCGGACGAGGGTATTCACTATGTAACCCAGGGCAACGGGTCGCACGTGGCCGGCGCGCTGGTGGACGGCGTCGAGAAGCATAACCGCCGCAACCCGGACAACCGCATCGTGTTCCTGAACTACGCCGCGGTGGATCCGACCCTGACGAACGAGAAATGCTCGTTCTGGCACTTCCGCTTCGACGCCAACAGCGCGATGAAGATGAAGGCGATCACCGACTACATGGCCGATCAGAACCAGATCAAGAAAGTGTTCCTGATCAACCAGGACTATTCGCACGGCCAGTTCATTTCCCAGGCGGGCAAGGAGCTGCTGGGCGAAAAGCGTCCGGATATCGAGATCGTCGGTGACGTGCTGCACCCGGTCGGCAAGGTGAAGGACTTCTCGCCCTATATCTCGCGCATCAAGGCTTCCGGGGCCGACACCGTCATCACCGGCAACTGGGGCAACGACCTGTCGCTGCTGGTCAAGGCCGGCGATCAGGCCGGGCTCGATGTCGACTGGTACACCTAATTACGCGGGTGGTCTGGGTACGCCGACGTCGCTGGGCAAGGCGGCCGCGGGCAAGGTCAAGATGATCACCGAATGGCAGGAAAACC
>Ga0310345_10000394_pt1 | contig 68629 bp, 65 predicted proteins | sample HC15DNA20500_MG_FD_204667 | JGI IMG/M metagenome (GOLD analysis project Ga0310345, IMG submission 204667) | Marine microbial communities from station ALOHA, North Pacific Subtropical Gyre - HC15-DNA-20-500_MG | ecosystem: Environmental > Aquatic > Marine > Oceanic | place: Pacific Ocean: North...
GCGGGGTGGTGACTCGCCGCCGGCTCCTCGAACGCCGCCGGCTCGTCGGCCCGCGAATTTGTCTCTCGCAGAGTCGCAGAGACGCAGAGATGGCGGCGGAGTGGTGACTCGCCGCCGGCTCCTCGAACGCCGGCGGCTCGTCGCCGGCTGTCGGGGCACCGCCGGCCAGGCCGCCACCCCGTCGCCCCTCATGGGGACTTTGCGTCTTTGCGTCTTTGCGTGAAAATGAGTTGTCGCCGAAGCCCCCCAGATGAACGGAGGCGATCGCGGCCCGGGCAGCCTCTGCAACCGTCGGCCCGCCGCCACCCCGCTGCCCTCTGCGGCTCTGCGTCTCTGCGAGAAAAATAGTCGTCCCCGAAGCCCGGCAAATGAAGCCCGGCAGCCTCTGCAGCCGGCGGCCAGCCGCCATCCCGTCGCCCCTCCCTGGACTTTGCGGCTTCGCGCCTTTGCGAGAGCATCGAACGTCGCCGAAGGTCACCGCGGCGAAAGGGCGGCGGAGGGGACCCAGCCGCGTACGGTCGCGGTGTCGTCGACCGCGCCGAGGATCTCCACCCGGTCGCCGTCGCGGTCGAGCTCGACTCCATGGCCCGGGGCGGTGAAGACCGCGACGGTCGCGCCCTCGACCACCACGCGGGTCCCGGGGACGACCTGCCAGACCGGGCGCACCACCGCGTCGCGCAGGCGCGGCGGGAGATCCGAGTCGGGCGCCTCGGGCTCCGCCTCCTCGCGGGGGGCCCATGGGTCCTGGACCGCGGGCTGCACGTGCCCTTGGCGATCCCGGTCCCACGGATCGAGCACCTCGGGATCGGTCCCCGCGTCCTTCTTGCGCGCGGATCCGGGCGCGCGGATCCAGCCGACCAGGTGCGGGCCCATGCCGAGCCGGACGCCGAGCCAGCCGTCGGTCTCCCGGAGCACGGTCGCGGTGAGCGGCGGATCGAGGGCCGGGATCTCCCACACCGCGGCGCCGCCGGGACGATCGAGGAGAGGCGTCCGGGCGTGGATGAGGATCGGTCGCCCCGGGGTGCCGGCGGGCCCGCCGCCCGAGGTCGCGGCGCCGAGGTGGGCGAGGGGGATCTGGCCCTCGAGCTCGTCCGAGCGAGGGTGCGCCGGGTGGGCGAAGCGCGCCGCGCCGCGCACCACCGCCAGCTCGCCCCGGGCGGTGACCAGGCGGACGACGTCGCCGGGGACCACGAACAGCGGCGTCGGCGCCACCCGACCGCGCCGGGTCACCACGCCCTCGAGGCCCGCGACCGGGGTCCAGCCGCGCAGCCGGAGGGGGCCGTCGACCACCGCGCGCACCCGGCCTCGGCGCACCGCGCCGCGCGGGGAGAGGGCCTCGCCCGGGGCGATCCACGCGTAGCCCGTCGCGCCCGGGCGGCTGCCGCGGTAGAGGGTCGGCGCGTCGCGCTCGCCGACCCGCAGCGAGGCCGGCCAGGCGGGGGCGGGCTCGCGGCGCGCGGGCGCCGCGGGCGCGGAGGCGGCCGGCGCCTCGGTCGGGGCGCGAGGCGGGGCCTCCCGCGCGCAGGCGGTCAGCAGGAACGCGAGGAGGCACGCGGCGCGCACCCGCGCACGTTACCGCAAGTCACACCACGCGAAGAGAGAGGACGAGCGTCCAGTCGTTCCGCTCGTCGGCGCTCACGAAGCGCAGCCGGCGCTCGAAGGTCGGCTGCTTCTCGCCCGTGAGGTGGAACAGCGCGCAGCCGACGTAGTCGTCGCCCAGCTTCGCGTCCCGCAGGTCGGCGTCGCCGTCGAGCGCGTGCACGGTCTCGGTGGCCGGCGGCGGGAGCGGAGGCCGCGCGCACCACTCGGCGAGCGTGGCCGGATCCGGGTCGCGCTCGGAGGCGCGCCAGAAGGAGAGCCGCTCGGGCGTCGAGAGCGCCTGGTACAGGTGGGCGAGCGCGTCGCCTCCGTCGTCCTCCACCGCGAACGCGAGCACGACGATCGACAGATCCTCGCGCCGCGGAATGCGCGCCTCGAGGCGCAGCTCGTGCTCGATCACCTCGGGGTGGGGCGCGACGCTCTGCAGCCGCAGGACGGACCGCTCGGACAGCGACGCGCCGCGCTCGGTCACGCCGAACACGCCGAGCACGAGGCAGGGCTCGGGCAGCCCGCGGAGCGGGCCGTCGTGACCCCGCGCGAGCTCGAGCCGATGCGTCGTCAGCGTCACCACCCGGGTGCCGACGCGACGTCCCTCGCGCTTGCGTTTGCGCTTGCGTCCCAAGGCGGTTCAGGGGCTCGGGGCGGCCCAGCGCATGGGGAGGGCCGCCTCGAAGGTCCGCGGCGCGAGGACCGGCGCGTGGCTCACGTTGCGGAGCTCGCCGACCACGCAGCGCGTGATCGCGTCGAACGGCGCGCCCTCCGGGACCCCGAGGCCGACGAGCACGAAGCTCCCGTCGCCCTGGAGGGTCGCCCGCACGATCAGCTCGGCCCGCTCGCCGCGCCCCTGCCCGGGCACGCACTGCAGCAGCCGGGCGCGCTCGTTCACGAGGTGGCGGGCCAGCTCGGCCTCGCTCGGCGGCGGCCCGGGCATGCGAACTGCGTAGGCGTGCTCGATCTTGAGCCGGGTGCGGCGGGCGAAGGGCCGCATCAGCGGCTGGATGCGCCCGCGCAGCGAGGTCTCGATGCAGGTCGACAGCCCGCGCCGGGGCATCGCGGCCGCCCCCCTCGCGCCTCGCCGCGCCTGCGCCTCGGGGACCTCCATCGTCCAGCGGCCGTTCGGGTAGAGCCAGACGCGCACCCGGATGCGCCGGCGGCGGGGGCCCTCTCGAGGCGCGAAGCGCACCGCGCAGGTCTGCACCTCGCCTTGCATGTCGCGCAGCGCCTGACGCACCTCCCGGACCGGCGGCCGCCCGGCGCGCTGTCCGGGCGCCTGCGTTCCAGGTGGCTGCGTTCCAGGTGGCGTCGGCCGCGGCGGCACGCGCCTGGCCCGCTCGATGGGCACGACCAGGCCGCGCGCGGGGCTCTCCGCCGCGAGCACCGCCGCGATCAGCGAGAGCCAGACCACGTACCTGCGCACCACCCGACGAACCTACCCGGTCGCGCCCGCGTTGACGACCTCGAGGAAGCGCGCGCCGTAGGACTCGACGCGAGCCGGCCCCATGCCCGGCACCGCGAGGAGCGCCGCGGTGTCGGTCGGCTGCGCGGCGGCGATCTCCATCAGGGTCCGGTCGTGGCAGACCACGTAGGCGGGCACGCCCTGCTCCTTCGCGAGCTCCAGCCGCGCCTCGCGCAGCCGCTCGAAGAGCGCGCCGTCCATGCCGGGCGGCGGCTCCCGCTTGGCCCGGCTCGAGGCGCTCCGCGCCTTCTTCTTCTTGCCGCTCCCCGCCTCCTCGGGCGGCGGCAGGACCCGCGCGGGCGCCTCGCCCTTCATCACGTCCACGCCGGCCTTCGTCAGCACCAGCATCGGGTACTGCGTGGGCGTGATGTCGAGCAGCCCCGCGGTGATCAGCCGCCGCAGCAGCGCCTGGATCCAGGCCACCGGGTGATCGGAGAGCAGCCCGTGGGTGCTGAGCCGGTCGAGGCCCCAGCGGGTGAGCTGCTTGTCGGCGGCGCCGTGCAGCATCTTGGCGACGCCCGTCATGCCCACCCGCTGCTTCACCCGCGCCACCCCGCTGAGCGCCTTGCGCACGACGATCGTGTCGGCCTCGCTGATCGTGCGCTCCTCGCCGCCCTCTCGCTCGAGCCGCTCGCAGACGTCGCAGTGACCGCAGCCGCCGAGCACCTCCTGCTCGTCACCGAAGTAGCGGAGGATGAAGTCGTGCCGGCAGCTCCCCGCCTCGACGTAGCGGAGGAGATCGCGGAAGAGCCCCCACTGCTGATCGATCCGCTCCTGGGGGAGGCGATGGCCGTCGCGTCCGCCGAGCTCGATCAGGCGGCGGCGCAGCCCGATGTCCGCCGCGCCGGTGATCAGCAGCCCGTGCGCCGGCTGCCCGTCGCGGCCCGCGCGGCCGACCTCCTGGTAGTAGGCCTCGATCGAGCCGGGCGCCTGGAAGTGCACGACGGTGCGGATGTCGGGGCGGTCGATGCCCATGCCGAAGGCGTTCGTGGCCACGACCACGTCGAGCTCCTTCGCCGCGAAGGCGTGGCTCACCCGGGCGCGCTCGTCGGCGTCGAGCCCCGCATGGTAGGCGCCGGTGCGGTAGCCCTCGCCCTCCACCTGGAGCGCGAGGTCGTCGGTCTTCTTGCGGGTCCCGGCGTAGACGATCGCGGCGCCCGCGGGCTGGCTCGGCGCGCCGAGCGCCTCCTTCAGGGTCGACAGCACGATGCGCCGCCGGACCGCCGCGCCGTCGGCCTCCTCGACCGCGAGGTGGAGGTTCGGGCGGGCGAAGCCGCGCAGCACCTGCCGCGTGTCCGGCCCGAGCCCGAGGCGCTCGACGATCTCCTCGCGCACCACCGGCGTCGCGGTGGCGGTGCAGGCGAGCACCCGCCGCGGGTTCAGCGCGCGCAGCACCTCGCCGAGGCGCAGGTAGTCGGGGCGGAAGTCGTGGCCCCACTGCGAGATGCAGTGCGCCTCGTCGATCGCCAGCAGCGGCGGGGCCAGGGCCCGGAGCCCCTCGATGACGCCCGGGTGCGCGAGCCGCTCGGGCGCGAAGTAGACCAGCTCGTAGTCCCCGGCGCGCAGCCGCGCGAGGCGCTCGCGCTTCTCGGAGGCGGGGAGGTTGGAGGCCACGTAGGTGGCCGACACCCCGCGCTCGTTGAGCGCCCGGACCTGGTCCTCCATGAGCGCGATGAGCGGCGAGACCACGATGGTCGTGCCCGTGAGCACGGTCGCGGGGAACTGGTAGCAGAGCGACTTTCCGCCGCCGGTCGGCGCGATGGCGAGGACCCGACCGCTGCCCTCGAGCAGCTCGTCGATGGCCTCGCGCTGCCACGGGCGGAAGCTCGGGAGACCGAACCGCTCCTGCAACGTCTCTTCGAGTGACTGGCTCCTCATCGTTCTCCGCTCGAACCGGGCGCACTGTACATCGGACCAGTCTCGCCCTCACGCGAAAGAGCCCATCGGCCGCGTCGCGGACCGGTTTCTCGCGTGGGGGTTGTCCCTCACACCGGCTCTTTGCACATCGCGTATGATGCGGCCCCCAACGGAGGTGCAATGTCGAGAGGCTCCAGGCTCGCGTTCGCGTCGCTGCTCGCGCTGATTCTCTGGTCCGCCGCGCCCGAGGAGGCGGAGGCGCAAGGGTACTTCGGGGTCGGCGTCGGCCCGGCGCTCCGGATCGACGACTGGCCGAACCAGGTCCACATCGAGGCCGAGCTCGGCTACTACTTCAGCGGCCGCGCCGACGGCTTCTTCATCGCGTTCGCGCCCACCCAGTCCTGGGGCGCGGACTTCTGGGTGCTGCGCTTCCCGTTCCGGCTCGGCGGCATGATCAACATCGTGCGCAACCGGGACTTCACCTTTCAGCTCGGCCCCACCGGGACCATCGGCTTCGCGGCCAGCGACGGCTTCGACACGCCGCGCGACCCCGATCCCTGGTTCCACTTCAGCGTGGCCTTCATGATGCGCTTCCTCGTCGCGCGGGAGCGCATCGCCTTCTACATCAAGCCGGCGGAGCTCGAGTTCGCCTTCGGCGACACGGGTCGGGCGTACTTCGGCAACGAGGCCGTGCGTTACATCCTGACCGGCGGCGCGCAGTTCTACTTCTGATGCGCGGGCGGTTCGCGTTCGCGCCGATCTCCCTGGCGCTCATCTCGCTGGCGGCCGCGCCGGGCCGGGCCCAGTGCGTCTGCCCGGCCGAAGGCGCGGTGATCGTCGGTCACCGCGGCGACGGCTCGGGCGCGGGCGAGAACACCGTCCCGGCGGTGGAGGCGGCCTTCGCGGCCGGCGCCGACATGGTCGAGGTCGACGTCCAGCTCAGCGCAGACGGCGAGGTCGTGCTCATGCACGACGCCACGGTGAGCCGCACCACCGACGGCGCCGGCTGCGTCGCCGAGCTCACCCGGGCGGAGCTCGCCGCGCTCGACGCGGGCGGGGCGCCCGTCCCGACCCTGGCCGAGCTGCTCGCGGCGACGTCCGGCGGGGTCAACGTCGAGCTCAAGGTCGACGAGGGCGGCGACTGTCCGCCCACCGACGGCGCCGCGCTGGTGGACGCGACGCTGGCCGTGGTCCGCGCCGACGCCGCCGATCGCGACGTCGTGATCAGCAGCTTCGATCTCGCGGCCCTCCAGCGGGTGCGGGACGAGGCGCCCGAGGTGCGGGTCGCGCTCCTCGCCACCGCGGCGGCCGACGTCGACGTCGCGGCGAGCGAGGGCTTCGCCCAGATCAACCTGCTCGCGGTCAGCGCCAACGCCCGCTCGATGGCGCGGATCCGGGAGGCCGGGCTGGACGTCCACGTCTGGACCCTCGACGGGGAGGACGCGGCGCGGCGCTACCTCGAGCTGGGGGTCGACGGGGTCATCACCGACACGGTCGCCGACGCGCTGCGTGCCCGGGTGGCGGTCTGCGAGGATCACGTCTGCCCGGCTCCGGACGCGGGCGCGCCCGACGGCGGAGTCGCCCCGGTGGAGGACGGAGGCTGCGCGATCACGGGCGGCCGCCGGGCTCCCTGGCCGGGGCTCTGGCTCTTGCTCGCCGGGCTGGTCGCGCGACTCGGCTATGCTTGGAGACGATGCGGATCCTGATCACCGGAGTCACCGGCTTCGTCGGAGCGCCGCTCGCCGCGCGCCTGACCGCGGCCGGCCACACCCTCGTCGGCCTCTCGCGCAACGCGATGAGCGCGCGCCAGAAGGTGCCCGCGCTCGACCACGCCCACGACTGGGACGGCGCGCGCGGTGAGGTCCCCGACGAGGCGCTCGAGGGCGTCGACGCGGTGGTGCACCTCGCGGGCGAGCCGGTCGCGGGTCGCTGGACGAACGAGAAGAAGCGCAAGATCGAGTCGAGCCGCGTGGAGGGGACGCGCCGGGTCGTCGACGCGATCGAGCGCGCCGAGCCGCGCCCGCGCGTCCTCGTGTGCGCGAGCGCGATCGGCTACTACGGCGACCGCGGCGAGGACGTGCTCCCCGAGTCCACCGAGCCGGCCGACGACTTCCTCGCCGAGGTCTGCAAGGGCTGGGAGGCGGAGGCCCAGCGCGCCGAAGGCCTCGGCCTGCGCGTGGTGCGGCTCCGGATCGGGCTGGTGATGGGCGACGGCGGCGGCGCGCTGCACGCGATGCTGCCGCTCTTCAAGGCGGGCCTCGGCGGCCGGCTCGGGGACGGGCAGCAGTGGTGGCCCTGGATCCACGTCGACGACGTCGTCGGGCTGATCGGGCACGCGCTCGACACCGAGGCGATGGAGGGCGCCTACAACGCGGTCTCTCCCGAGCCGGTGCGGCAGGAGGAGTTCGCCAAGACCCTGGCGAAGGTGCTGCATCGACCGGCGGTCCTGCCCGCGCCCGCGTTCGCCATCAAGACGGTGCTCGGCTCGTTCGCCGCGGAGCTGCTCGCCTCGCGCCGCGTGGTCCCCGAGCGGACCCTCGAGACCGGCTACGCCTACCGCTACACCTCGCTCGAGCGGGCGCTGACCGACGCCACCTCGACGTGATCACTCGCCGAAGAGCGAGCCGATGCCGAGGAGCGCGCCGAGGCCGAGGCCGTAGATGATGAAGATCGGGATGACGATCGACAGCACGGCCAGGCCGAGGCCGACCACGACCACCAGGTAGTCGACCCAGGTCGCCTTCGCCTTGGGGTCGTCCTTGTACCTCTCGATGAGGTCGAGGTTCCGGCGGTTGCTGCGCCAGACGAGGTCGAAGGCGTCGCCGAGGAACGGGAGCAGCCCGCCGACCGTGTCGACGAGGATGTTCACGACCATGCGCAGCAGCACCACCGTCGGCACCCGCTCGCGCAGGGCGAGGAAGAGCAGGCCGATCGAGCCGGTGCCGGTGATCGCGTCGCCCGCGCCCGGGAGCACGAAGCCGAGGATGGGGTCGAGGCCGATGCCGAGCTTGGTGCCCGGGATGCGGACGAAGTCGTCGAGGGCCCGCACGAACCGCTCGGCCCACGGTGAGACCGCCTCCGACGCCGCCTTGCGCATGGCCGGAGAGACCTTCTCGCCCATCACGCGATCGACGGCCGCGTCGGCGGCCTTCTTGCTTCGGGTCTTCAGGGCGTCGTCGGTCATCAGGGCGCTCGTCGTCATTCTATCGCCTCGCCAGCCAATTCCGGATCAGCGGCCAGACCGTGCGCGTGGCTTCCTTGCCGACCACCAGATCGATGTGGCCGAACGGGAAGGTGCGGTAGGTCTTGTCGCGGCTCCGGCTCCTCTCGTAGGCGGGACGCACCGACGCCGGCGGCGCCAGCTTGTCCTCGCTACCGGCCACTACGAGCAGGGGGCGGTCGAGTATTTCGAACGCGGTCGAGTAATCGATCATGCCGTCGGCGCTCTTGAAGGCCTGATCGCGCCCGGCGCGGAAGATGTCGAGGGCCACCGCGATGGTGGAGCGGTCGAACGTCCGGTGCAGGTACTCCTCGAGCACGTCCGGCTCGACCGTGTCCGGCGCCCACGCCCGGATCGGCAGCGGCAGCAGCCGCGCGTTCCAGAGGCTCTTCCGACGGTTGAGGTGGCGACCGACGATGCGGGAGGGCACGTGCGGGTTGCTGTCGAAGAGCCCCGTCCAGCGCACGGCCGCGGCGAGCTCGCGCAGCCCGAACAGCAGCGCCGAGCCCTGCCCGAAGACGTAGGGGGAGCCGAGGCTCGCGATGCCCCGGACCCGCTCGCGGAGCCGGGTGCCGCCGGCGAAGTAGCTGATGAGGCCGCCCATCGAGTGGCCGACGAGGAAGAGGCGATCCTCGCCGCTGAGCGCGAGCGCCTCCTCGACGAAGTGGGGCAGGTCCTCGCGGATGTAGTCGTCCATCGCGCGCGGGGCCGGCGCCCCGAAGCGGCGCGAACGCCCGTGCCCGCGGAGGTCCACGTTGAACACGTCCCAGCCGTCTTCGGCGAGGTAGTTCACGAAGGAGCGCCGGCTCGAGTGCCACGTGTAGCGGTTCTGCGCGTAGCCGTGCACCAGGATGACGGCGCCGCGCGACTTCGCGGGGGGCGGGAGGCGCTTGCGAACCATGCCCAGCGGGTGCTGGCCCGGCGTCATCACCACCTCCTTCACGAAGGTGCGGCGCTCGGTGCCGTCGATCGCTTGCTCGACGATCTCGGTCCGAAGGATCATCGTGGGCGCCCGCCCACGTGCCCCCCCCGAGGCGTCGATGACTGTGACATCCGCGCGGAGGATAGCACCCCCGGACGCATCGCCGTATCATGCGCGCGTGCGCGCCACGATCACCGCCCTCGCCGTCCTCCTCGTCGCCGCCAGCGCCTCCGCGCAGACCGGGCCGTCCCGGCAGCGGGTGCGCGAGCTGCTCTCGGGGATCGAGGACGTCCCGACCGACGCGGACTGGCAGCGGATCGGAGACGGCGCGCTGCCGGTGCTCATCGATCTCTACGTCGACGCGGACGAGGCGCCCTACGTGCGGCTCCGCGCGGTGAACGCCACCGCCGCCTTCCCGCGCGAGGCCACCCGCACCTTCCTGCTCGCGGTCGCGCGCGCCGAGGGGCAGGGCGACCTCTTCGTCCGGCAGGCGGTGATCGCGCTCGCCCGCGGCTTCGGCGAGCACGCGGTCCAGGATCTGCGCCCGTTCCTCGCCCACGACGAGGTGGTGGTGCGCGAGGCGACGGCGCGCGCGCTCGGCGAGATCGGCGGGCCCCAGGCCACCGCGGCGCTCCGGGCGCGGCTCTCGGTCGAGCGCGATCGGGCGGTGCGCGAGGCGATCCAGGGCGGGTTGCGCTGACCCGCGAAGCATGGTTGAGAGGGCCAGGATGGACTTCAAGAAGCTACTCACGCAGCAGGGCATGAAGCTCATGCAGGACCCCCGGGTCACGAAGCTCATGCAGGACGAGCGCGTCATGAAGATGATGATGCAGGCCTTCCAGGCCCGCTCGAAGGCGCAGGAGGGCTTCGACGAGAGCGTCGAGAAGATGGCCAAGAAGCTCGGGCTCGTGACCAAGAAGGAGGTCCGCGAGCTCAAGCGCTCGATGCGCAAGCTCGAGACCCAGCTGAAGAAGGCCAAGAAGGAGGCGGCCGAGGCCAAGGCCGCCGCCACCGGCGACGGAGATTGAGCCGCTCGGACCCGGGTGGCACTCTGTGCTCATGAGCCCCGTCCTCGTGAGCCCGACGATCGTGGGGGCCAGGCGTGAATCCGGGCCGCCCCGCCGCGTCGGACAGACCATGCGCTCGCTGCTCGTCGTCGTCGCCTCGCTTCTCGGCGCCGCGCTCCTGTTCGCTGCTCTGCTGTTCCCCGCTCTGCTGTTCCCCGCGCAGGCCGACGCCCAGCGCCGGGGCCGCCGCGCGCCGACGCCCGCTCAGGTGGAGCGCGCCCGCACCCTCTTCGTGCAGGGCTCGGAGCACTACCAGGCCGGGCGCCTCGACCAGGCGCTCGAGGCGTTCCTCGAGGCGTGGCGCGCCGTCCCGAGCCCCGAGCTCGCCTACAACGTCGCCCGCACCTACGAGCGCATGGGCGAGGCCCAGCGCGGCATCGAGTTCTACCGGCACTACCTCCGCCGCGCCGCGCCCGACGCGACCGAGCGCGAGGAGGTCGAGGGTCGGATCCGGGAGCTCGAGGCGATCGCCCGCCGGCAGCGCGAGCAGATCATGACGGCGCCGCCGTCGGACGACGCGCTGACCCGCGAGGCCCGGACCTTCTTCGAGCGCGGCGTGGCGATGTTCCGGCGCCGCCAGTACGAGGCGGCCATGCAGGCCTTCACCGCGGCCTACAACTTCGCCCGGCTCCCCGAGGTCGTCTACAACCTCGCGGTCACCGCCGAGCGGCTCGACCGGACCCAGGACGCGATCGACTTCTTCCGGGAGTACGCCCGCAGCCTGCCGCGCGACTCCGCCGAGCGCGCCATCGTGGACCGCCGCGTGCGCGAGCTCCGCGGGCGCTGACCTCCGGGCGGGGCGGTCCGCGGCTTGACAGGCGACCGCCGCGGGCGCTAGAAGCCGAGCGGCTGAATCGTCATTCAGCAACCTCGGACGCGCTGTCCGCACCCTTTCAGGAGGTCCATCGACATGCCCGACCCCAAGACCGATTTCGAGAAGAACCTGCCCGAGAAGATCTCCTCGGACCCCGAGTCCGCGAAGAACATCGACGCGGTGTTCCTCTTCAAGATCTCCGGCGACGACGGCGGCACCTGGACGGTCAACTGCAAGGACGACCCGGGCGTGAAGGAGGGCGAGGCGGGCGAGGCCGACTGCACCCTCGAGCTGACCAGCGAGGACTGGCAGACGATCAGCGACAACCCCTCGTCGGCGATGCAGCTCTACTTCCAGGGCAAGCTCAAGGTCTCGGGCGACGCCATGAAGGCCACGAAGCTCCAGCAGCTGCTGGGGTGAGCTCCGGGCGACGCTCGACTGGAGGCCTCGCTCCCTCGGAGCGGGGCCTCTCGCGTTCCGTCAGCCCTCGTCGTCGACGTCTTCGGCGAGGTAGCTGAGGATCACCTCGTCGAGGCTCTTCTCGCTGAGGAGATCGCTGCCGAAGATCGACTCGGAGGCGGGATCCGGGGGGCGCGCGGCGGGGCGGTGGCTGCCGCCGCTGGCGACCGCGGGGCGCGTCGGGGCGTAGCGGCCGGAGTCGGTCTGGGGACGCGTCGACTGGCGCGCCGCCGGGGCCTGGCTCGGCGTCTGCTTCTCCGCGGCCTCGGCGAGCTTGGCCTCGGCCGCCCGCTCGAGGGCGTCGACGTCGATCTCGGCGCTCGGGGTGGGCGTCGCCGGCTTCTTGGGCGGAGTCGCGCCGTCGAGCGTGATCTCCATCTCCATCATCGCCCGCGCGCCCGCCGCCTCGTCCTCGTCGAACAGGCCGTCGCGCAGGGCGATGAACATCGCCTTGTGCGACTCGCGCATCAGCTGCTTCACGACGCCCGGGTACTCGGCGGTGCCGATGTACTGGCTGTAGGTCGTCTTCTTGGACGCGATGATGCGCCCGCCATCTGCGAACAGATGGGTGAAGATGTGACCGTGGGAGGCTCCAGAGTCTTCCGTCTGGATGTGGTAGAGCTTCCCCAGATGCCGGACGTTCGTGTTGTATCCGAGGAGGGGGGACCCGGCCATCGTACGTTCTTCCGGCGCTCGAGCCGAGGGGAGACCCTACCACCTCTCGCGCGCACCGTCACTGATTTCCGAGGGTGACGAGGACGGAAGAAGCGGCTGTGGCGAGAGCGGTGGCCACCGGCTCGCCCGGACCCCGGAAAACGGCAGGTCGAGTCGCCACCTGAAGGGCCGGGGTCGACGGAAAACCCCCGGATCCGGCGCGATACGGGGAGCGATGGCCGCTGGCACGGTGCCTGCTCTACTCGCGGCCATGATGACCCGTACCGCTCGCATCCTCTCGGGCCTCGCGGCCCTGCTGTTCTGGATCGCGCCCTCCGTCTCGGAGGCGCAGCGCTGCGACGCACCGCAGATCCTGCTCACCGTCGACAAGTCCTCCAGCATGCTGGGCTCGCTGCCCGGCGGCGGGACCAAGTGGGACGCCGCGCGCATGGCGCTGGGCGAGCTCGCGAGCGGCTACTCCGGGAGCATCGACTTCGGGCTCCAGGTCTTCCCCTACCCGAACCAGTGCTCGCCCGGCGCGGTGACCATGGACTTCGGCACCCACACCCACGCCGACCTGATGGCGGCCCTCGGCGACCCGCCCCCCAGCGGCGGCAACTACACGCCGATGGCCCAGACCCTCGACGCGGCGCGCGAGTACTACGGCCCCCGCATGGTGGGCGCCCGCGACAACCACCTCATCCTCATCACCGACGGCTGGCAGTGGTGTGACCCCTACGAGGCGTCGACCCGCTTCACCCCGGTCGAGGCCGTCACCCGCCTCCGCGACCTCGGCGTGACCGTGCACGTGGTCGGCTTCGGCGCCTCGGTGGACTCGCTGACCCTGAACCGCGCGGCCGTCGCCGCCGGCACCGACCTCCCGGGCTGCGACCCGACGCTCTCCGAGCCCTCGGCGATGAACCACTGCTACCTGCAGGCGAACGACCTCACCGAGCTCCGCATGGCGCTCGACGGCATCGCCCGCGAGCTCACCGACGAGATGTGCGACGGCCTCGACAACGACTGCGACGGCACCGTCGACGAGGGCTTCGACGTCGACGAGGACGGCCACAACCTCTGCGGCAGCGACCCCTCGATGCCCGGCACCGAGCCCGACCCCGAGCGCCGCGACTGCGACGACATGGAGCCCACCGTCTACCCGGGCGCGCCGGAGCTCTGCGACGGCCTCGACAACGACTGCGACGGCGTGGTCGACCCCGGCTGCGAGTGCTTCAGCGGCGACACCCGCGCCTGCGGCAGCGACATGGGCGCCTGCGTGCCCGGCGTGCAGCTCTGTGAGATGGGCGCCTGGGGCGCCTGCGCCGACGCGGTCGAGCCGGTCGCCGAGACCTGCAACGCGGTCGACGACGACTGCGACGGCGAGGTCGACGAGGACGCGGACGCCTCCTGCGGCGAGGGCATGGTCTGCTCGGCCGAGGGCTGCATCCCGCTGATGCCCCCGATGGAGCCGGCCGAGCCCTCGACCGACCGCCCGTCCGACCGCGAGACCATCGAGGATGGCGGCTGCGCCTGCACCGCCGCGGGCCAGGGCAGCCCGGCCTCCCCGGCCGCGCTCCTCCTCTCGCTCGGCCTGCTCGGCGCCTTCGTCTACCGCCGCCGCCGCTGAGCCCCGACGGTCCCCGCAGCGAGCCCGCCTTCGTCAGGAGGCGGGCTCGTCGCGTTTCGCGCGCTCGAGCCGCTCGAGGCGCCACAGCTCGAAGACGCCGAGCGCGAGCGGGATCCCGAAGAACAGGATCCACTTGCCGTAGGTCAGCACCTCGCCGCCGGTCATGAGGCCACCGTGGGGTCAGGAGCGACGCCGGTCGAGCGGGGGCAGCCCCGAGCCCGCTGCCACGACGCTGACCCGAGACGACGGCAGGCGACGAGCGCAGCGAGGTCGCCGCACGCGCCACTCGAGCCGTTCGATCCCGCGGCAGCGGGCGGCCAGCGAGCGCGCAGCGCGAGCGCGAGCCGCAGGGCCCCCAGCGCCCCGTCGCTGGGGTCGCGGCGCGAGCGCGCAGCGCGATGCGCCGACGGAGTCGGGAGGGGGGCCCCATTGGCGCTTTGCCCAATGGGGGGAGGGTTTGCACCAAACCCTCCAACTAACTCAGCACCGCAGGTTGCGGTGGAGGGCGTCGGCGATGTCCTCGATCGCCCAGCGGGCGGCGTCGATCAGGCCTCCCATCTGGGCGAAGCCGTGGATGAGGCTGCCCTGGTCGACCAGCGTGGTGGGGACCCCCGCGCCCATCAGGGCCTCCGCGTAGGCCTCGCCCTCGTCGCGGAGCGGATCGAAGCCGGCGACGACCACGTGCGCGGGCGGCAGCCCGGCGAGCTCCGGGGTCACCAGCGGGGACGCCTTCGGATCGGTCTCGTCCTCGGGGCTCGTGAGGTAGGTCGCGAGGAAGAAGTCGATCAAAGGCTCGGTCAGGTAGAAGCCGTCGGCGAACGTGCGGTGGGACGCGTGCGAGCGGGTCATCTCGGTGGCCGGGTAGATCAGGCACTGGAAGGCCGGGGTCGGGCCGCCGCGGGTCTGCTGGCAGACCACCGCCGAGAGGTTGCCGCCCGCCGAGTCCCCCGCGACCGCGATCCGATCGGGGTCGACGTCGAAGGCGTCGGCGTGCGCGTGCACGTATCGGAACGCGGCGACCGCGTCCTCGACCGCGGCCGGGAAGGCGTTCTCCGGCGCCAGGCGGTAGTGCACCGCGATCACGTGCGCGTCGGCGCGCTCGGCGAGGAACCGGCAGAGGCCGTCGTGGGTGTCGAGGTCGCCGAGCACGAAGCCGCCGCCGTGGAAGTAGAGGATGCCCGGCCGGCGACCCGGACCGGCCGCGTAGACCCTGACCGGGATCTCGTCGGCGGGGCCGGCGATCCAGCGATCCTCCACCCGATGCAGCGGGCGCGTCGGCATGTCCGCGAGGCGGGTCAGCTGCCGCATCTCCGCGCGCCCGGCCTCCACGCCCAGCTCCTCGAGCGTGGGCCGATCGGCCCGCTCGAGGATCGAGAGCATGAGGTGCAGCTGCGGATCGAGGCTCACGCCGCGATCGTTGATCGGCGCCGGGCCGGCGAGCCCGCGGCGGAGCGGGGAGGGGGCCTGGAGGGCGCCGCGGGCGAGGCGGCGGAGGAGGCTCGAGGCGGGCATCGTCAGGAGGGGTAGCACATCGGGGCGTGCGCTTGACGGAGGCCCGGGCGTGCGTTTCAGTTCTGGCGATGGACGAGACCTCCACGGTGGCCGAGAGCGCCGCGCTCCCCCCGCGCACCGGCGCGCCGTCCCGCGGGACGATCTTCGGCGCCGACCTGGTCGGCGAGGGCAGCTGGGTGTCGCTGGCGGTGTGGGCGGTGCTCTTCCTCGGGCCGCTCGCGGTGCTGATCACCGCCGCGACCCTGACGCCGTCGACGGCCGGGCACGGCACGCACACCCAGCTCGGCCTGCCGCCCTGCGGGTTCCTCGTCTACACCGGCTACCCGTGCCCGGGCTGCGGGCTGACGACCTCGTTCTCCCACATGATCCGGCTCGAGGTCTTCGGCGCCTTCCACGCCAACCCCTTCGGCATCCTCCTCTTCCTCTGCACGGCGGCGATGGTCCCGGTCGCGCTCCTCGGCATCGTGCGGAAGATGCCCGTCGTCGACACGCTCGACCGGCTCCACGCGGAGAAGATCGCGATCGCCCTGTCGATCGTGTCCATCGTGGTCTGGTGCGTGAAGGTCGGCATCCAGTACGCTGGGGCCTGATCGCGCGAGCCCGCGAGAGGGCGCGCCGACACCGAGAGGAAGACGCGTGCGGGAGGCGGGAGAGTGACACGGGCGGCGCGGAGACGCGCAGCGCGGGCCCTCGCGCCGGGCACGCTCGTGGCAGGGCGCTACCGGCTCGAGGAGAAGCTCGGCGAGGGCGGCATGGCCGAGGTCTTCGCGGCCGAGGACACCGAGAGCGGCCGTCGCGTCGCGGTGAAGGTCCTGCACGCCGACGTGGCCGCCAAGCCGGAGGCGGTGGAGCGCACCAAGCGCGAGGGCCAGGTCCTCAGCGAGCTCGACAACCCGGCCATCGTCTCGGTCGAGTCCTGGGGCGAGCTCGACGACGGCGCGGTCTTCGTGATCATGGAGCTGCTCGAGGGGGAGACGCTCGGAGCGCGCATGCGGCGGGGCCCGCTCGACCCCACCGAGCTCGCGCCGATCGTCGCCGGCACCTGCGCCGGGCTCCACGCGGCGCACGCGCGGGGCATCGTCCACCGCGATCTCAAGCCCGACAACATCTTCCTCTGTCCCACCCCGCACGGGGTGCAGGTCAAGCTGCTCGACTTCGGGATCTCCAAGGTCTACGGGAGCGAGAAGCTCACCCAGACGGGCGAGATCCTGGGCACGCCGCGGTACATGAGCCCCGAGCAGCTCGGCGCCGAGCCCGACGTCGACGGGCGGGTCGACGTCTACGCCCTGGGTGTGATCCTCTACGAGGCGCTCGCCGGCCGGCCGCCGTTCCTGACCTCGACGCCGACCGATCTCATCATCGCGATCCTCAACGCCCAGGTGGTGCCGCTGCGCTCGGCGCGCCCGGACGTGCCCGAGGCGGTCGAGGCGGTGGTGATGCGCGCGATGTCCCGCACCCGCACCGCGCGTCACGACACCGCGATGCAGCTCGCCGAGGCCTACATCGACGCGGTCGGGGGCGTGTCCGCGGTCCGCTCGGAGCAGCGCCGAGGGCTCGCGACCCAGGCGTTCGGCGGCATGAAGGTCGCCAGCGTGCCGCCACCCGACGCCGGCGTGCCGGCGACGAACCCTCCGCCCGCGCCCGACGAGGGCGGCAAGCTGCCGATCGGGACGTTCAGCGGCCTGACGCCGGCGCCCGATCGCAGCGAGCTGGCCTACGGGGCCACCGCGGCGATGGGCGCGGTCGCCGGGGCTCCCGTGCCGCCGGCGCCGGGCCCCGCGCTGCCCGCCAAGCCGAAGATCCCCGACACGCGCTCCCCGGAAGAGGGCCGCGCGATGCCGGCGACCCGCGAGACCCCGTTCGAGGTCGAGTCCTTCCCCGAGCCGCCCGCGCCCAAGCGACGGGTCGCGCAGACGGAGATGATGGACGCCTCCCAGCGCGCGTCGATCCCGTCGGCGCCGGCCGTCTCGAGCTCCGGCTGGGACGGCACGCCGATCCCCGCGAGCGCGATCCCCAAGAAGGGCGGGCGCTGGCTGCTCGTGCTTGGCGCGCTGCTCGCGGGCGCGGCGAGCGCCGGCCTCGTGATCGCCGGGCTCTACTTCTACGAGCGCTCCCAGGAGGAGCCGCCGCCGGCCGAGACCGCGGTGGAGGAGGCGCCCGAGGAAGAGGCGCCGGTCGAGGTCGTCCCGGAGGAGGCGCCGGTCGAGGGCGCCGAGCTCCCCGAGCCGACCACGGAGGAGCCCGCGCCGGAGGCGGAGGAGGAGCCCGAGCCCACGCCGCGCCGCGCCCGTCGGGCTCGCGCCGAGCCGCGCGAGGAGCGCCGCGCCGCGCCGACGACCGAGGCCGACGCGCCGGAGGAGCGCGCCCCCGCCGAGACGTCGGATCCCGGCGACTTCCTCCCCGGCTTCGGCGAGCGCCGCGCCCCGAGCCCGCCGCGCGAGGAGGCGGCGCCCGGCCCGCTCACCCCGACGGAGGCGCTGCGACAGGCTCGAAGCGCGATGCGCGGCGGCGACGCCCAGCGCTGCGTGCAGATCCTCGACGAGGCCATCCGCGGCGGCGCCCCGGCCATCGCGCTCCGTCGCCGGGGCGACTGCTACGACGCGGCGGGTGAGCGTCAACAAGCCATCCGGGACTACCAGCGCTTCTGCCGCCTCGTCCCCGATCATCCCGCCATCGGCGAGGTCCGCGCGCGCCTCGAGTCCTGGGGCCGCTCCTGCCCCTGAGCCGCGGTCACTCCCCGAAGAGGAAGATGACCTTCCCCCGGAAGCGGGGGCCGACCCGGACGCGATCCCAGCCGATCTCGCGAGGGCCGCCCTCGCGGGCGAGGCGTCGCACCAGCCGGGCGCGGGCGAAGGCCCGGGTGTCGCTCGGGGCCTCGGTGACCGCGCGCTCGATCTCGGCGTCGTCGAGCACGCGATCGGTGAGCCCGTCTCGCTCGAGCGCGCGGAAGTAGCCGCCCTCGAGCTCCGCGTACCGGAGGGCCACCTTGGTGGCCGAGGCGTCGTCGTCCGCGCACCGCGCGATCAGCTCGCGCTTGGTCACCCAGTCGATGCGCCCGAACAGGCTGCGCGGGTCCCGCTCGAGGGCGTCGAGGGACTCGCGCCACAGCCGGAGGATCTCGAGGCGCTCGGGATCGACCGCGCCCCCGGCGGCCTCGGCGCGCTCGAGGTAGAGCCGCTGGATCTCGAGCGCGGTGCGCGACGCGCCGTCGCTCATCGGCACGCGCGCGGTGAGGCTCGGGTCGGCGCTGAACGCGCGGAGCGCGGCGACCGGATCGCGCGGGCGGGGGAGATCGGCGAGCGCGCCGTCGTCCGAGAGCGCGAGGGCCTCGAGGAGGGTGCCGATCTTCAGCAGGCCGCCGACCTCGGCGAGGCTCGCGTCCGAGCACCCGAGCTGCAGCCGCTGCCGCCGCGCGAAGAGCCGCCCCACCTGCCGCACCCGGAGCGCGACGAGGCCCTGGGTCGCGCGGTAGCTCTCGACGGGATCGAGGATCGCGCGCGCCGTCCCGAGGTGCCAGCGCTGCAGCGCTCCGATCGCGTCGGCCTTCTCCGACAGACCGAAGCCGCCGTCGTCCCGCCGCACGCCCGCGCCCGAGAGCACCACCCGCGAGGCGAGCAGGCCGCCGAGGTCGCGCCGCACCCGGCCGAAGAGGAAGAGCCGCGCGAGCACGAGGTGCGGCGTCGCGAAGGCGTAGGACATCGCGTGGTCGAAGCGGTGGAGCAGGACCGCGCCGCGATGATCGCGCCCGCGCAGCGTCACGCCGAGGTGCCGGTCGGGCCAGGCGAGCGCGCGATCCAGGAGGCTCCAGGCGCGCCGGGCGCGGACGCCGGCGAGCCCCAGCGCCCCGAGCCCCAGCGCGATCGTCACGTAGACGAGGCCGAGCGCGAGGAGCAGCCCGCAGACGACCAGCGCGACCGAGATCAGGATCGCCCAGAGCGCGAGGGTGAGCGCGATCGGCCAGGGGAGCAGGAGCGCGGCGAGCGCGCGGTAGGCGAGCAGCGTCGGCCCCCGGGCGACCTCCACCTCGACGTTCTCCTGGGTGCCGTACACGTGCCCGGCCGCGTCGCGACAGTTCTTCAGGAGATCCAGCTCGCCCGGATAGCCTGCCCGCGCGAGCCGGCGGCGCATCCCGGGCAGCGCCCGGCGCAGCAGCGCGTCTTGCGCGCGCTCGTAAACCAGCAGCTGGTTGGCGCCCCGGCACTCGGGCGTCGCGAGCTCGATGAGCCCGCCGTCGGGCGCCTTCGACAGGGCCTCGTAGTAGACGCGCCCGCCGTTCAGGACGAAGGCGCCCATGCCCGGCGTCGGGGCCGCCTCCAGCTCGTCGAGGCGCTCCTCGGCGACGATCCCCGGCTGCAGCTCCTCCGACAGCGTGCGGAGGAAGGCCAGGAACACGCGCCGATGGCTGGGCCGTCCCTCCCCGCCGACCGGGGAGTAGCGGATCGCGTACTCTTGCTCGATCCCGGCGACGCGACGCATCGCCCGCGCGGCGTTACTCGCCGCCCTCGGGGACCTCGGTGTCGCGCGCGTAGCGCTCGGCGGCGTCGCGGGCGTCTTCGGCGATGCGGCCGAGCGCCTCCCCGAGTCGGGTCTCGAGCGGACGCTCCGGGCTCTCGCTCGGATCGGCGGGGGTCGGAGAGAGGGTGTCGACGAGCGCGTTCGAGGTGGTCACGAGGGTTTCCTCCTGAAGCTCAGGGTAGGCCTCCGCCGCGGCCTTGTCGATCGCGACGTCAGGCCAGCGGGAGGATCCCCTCGCGCGCCGCCTGCCAGAGCCGCTCCCCGTCGGTGATCGGTCCCTCCGGCACGATCGACGCCTGCCCCAGGCCGAGCTCCGGCGACGGCTCGATCGCGGGGCCGACGAGGCTCCCGTCGGCCACCTGACCGCGGAGGCGATCGATCACCACCCGGGCCTCGCTCGCGTCCGTCTCCGGCAGCAGCAGCGTGAACTCGTCGGTGTCGCTCCGGAAGAGGTGGTCGATGGCGCGGATCGCGATGCGGAGGCCGTTGGCCAGCTGGACGAGCAGGCCGTGGCCCGTGCCCTCGCCGCTCGCCGCCACGATCGCGTCGAAGTTGTGCACGCGGAGCACGAGGCAGGTCAGCGAGTGGCGGTACCGGACCGCGCGGGTGGCCTCGTACTCCAGGCTGATCCGGAGCTGACCGGGCCCGCCCGCGTGCGTGATCGGATCCTTGTCGAGCGCGGGATCGCTCGTCAGCGAGCTGCGCGCGCGCTCGGCGGCCCGCTCGGCCTCGGCGAGCCGCAGCAGGTTCTTGATGCGCTGCTCGACCTCGTACACCCGGTACGGCCGCGCGACGAAGTCGGACGCGCCGAGCTCGAGGCCGCGCTTGCGGCTCTCCTCGTCGTCGGCGCCGGTGGTCAGCAGCACGGGGATCGAGGCGAGCGTCGCGTCGGACTGCAGGACCTCGAGCACCTCCGCGCCGTCGTCGCTCCGCAGGCCCGCGTCGAGCACGATCAGGCCGGGTCGCTGTCGCGCCACCACGTTGAGCGCGGTCTCGCCGCTGTCGGCGGTGACCACGTCGAAGCCCGCCTCCTCGCAGAGCTCCTCGAGCAGGCGGAGATTGAAAGGATCGCCCTCGGCGATCAGCACCACGCCGGACATGTCAGGTCCCCCCGCGCGAGCGACCGCTCTTGCCCGCGTCCTCCAATCCGTACCCCTGAACCTTGCGGATGAGGTTGCGTCGGCTGATGCCGAGCGCCTCCGCCGTCCGCGTCTTGTTGCCCTTGTTCCGGTGGAGCTCGTCGGCGATCATCCGGCGCTCGAGCGCCTCGACCGCCTCCGGCAGCGTCTTGCCGAGCGCCTCGGGCTCGGGCGACGCGGCGGGCGTCGCCTCCGCCGTCTTCGGCGCCGACTCCGGGCTGAAGCGCCGCTTCTGCTTGATGCTCGGGCTCAGGAGATCGTCGTCGATCACCTTATCCTCGCCCGAGAGCACCCAGAGCCGCTCCATCTCGTTCTCGAGCTCGCGCACGTTCCCGGGCCAGTCGTGCGCCATGAGCTGCTCGAGCGCGCGCTGGGTGAGCACCTTGGAGAGCCCGTCGCGCTCGCCCAGCTCCCCGAGGAAGTGCTCGATCAGCAGCGGGATGTCGCCGCGGCGCTCGCGGAGCGGGGGCACCTTCAGGCTGACGACGTGCAGCCGGTAGTAGAGGTCCTCGCGGAAGCTGCCCTCCTTCACCATCGAGGACAGATCGCGGTTGGTGGCCGCGATGATGCGGACGTCGACCTTCTTCGTCTCGGTGCCGCCGACCGGCATGAAGACGCCCTCCTGCAGCACGCGCAGGAGCTTGACCTGGAGCGCCGGCGACATGTCGCCGACCTCGTCCATGAAGAAGGTGCCGCCGTCGGCGACGGTGAAGAGCCCGGGCTTGTCGGCGACCGCGCCGGTGAAGCTGCCGCGGCGGTGGCCGAAGAGCTCGCTCTCGAGGAGGTTGTCGTTGAACGCGCTGCAGTTGGTGGCCACGAAGGCCTTGCTCGTGCGGCGGGACTGCGCGTGGATGGCGCGCGCGACCAGCTCCTTGCCGGTGCCGTTCTCCCCCAGGACGAGCACCGTCGCGTCGCTGTTCTTGATCCGCTCCAGCATTCGGAAGAGCGTCGCCATCGGGGCGCTGCCTCCGACGATGCCGGCGTAGGCCCGCTGGGCCTCGTCGTCGTCGGGCTCGGGCGCCGGCGCCGCCTGCTCGGCGAGGGCCGCCGCCCGCTCCGCGAGCCGCTGCGCGTCCTGCCCCTCGACCTCTACCGCGAGCCGCGCGCCGTTGTGGAGCTCTCGCTCGACGCGCGCGCGCTGCGCGCTCTCGGATTTGCTTTCGTGGGTCTCCATGAGCCTCTGGGGAGTCGGGATTGAAGCACGGTCCGCGCGAAGGCTTCAATCGCGATGTTCGCCCGCGAGCGCTCGACGCACGATCGTCGCCATCGACGTCCGCCGGGTCGGTGTGGCGGAATGGTCGCGGTTGATCAGCGCGAGCATCAGATCGACCCGCTCGGCGTCGAGCACGTCGTGCGCCTCCGGTGGCGTGTCCTCGAAGTTGAGGGGGCACCAGGTGACGTCCCCGCCCGCCGAGGCCCGCACCGCGTCGACCGGCACGGTGCCCGCGGGATAACGGAGCGGGAGCCCCTGCGTGCGGCACACGAGCGGGCGACCCGCGTAGGCGGCGCAGCGCCCGTCGTCGTCGAGCAAGGCGCAGCGATCGTCGTCGGGCCGCTCGAGCTGCGCGGTCAGCGCCTGGCGCGCCTCCGCCGGGAGCGCGCGCACCGCGTCGGCGAGCGCGTCGGCCTCGACGTCGCAGAGCGAGAGCTTGGCGTGACAGCACCCGCTGCACCCGGCCCGGCAGACCACGTCCTCGCGGCGCGCGCTCACCGCGTGGGCGAAGGCGTCGACTTTCTCGCGGAGGGCGTCGTACGAGCTCACGCCCTCGTGTAGCACGGAGAGATCAGAACGGCGTGCGGCGCACCGACCGGCGCACCTCGCGCGGCAGATCGCGGCGCACCAGCGGCGGCGCCTCGTAGCGCTCGCGGGCGCGCGGGATCAGCAGCGCCCCCTGCGGGCCGTGCCGCCGCCCGTAGATCGTCTGGGTGCCGCACTGGATCTGCCCCGGGCGGACCTCGTGGCACTCGACGTCGTCCTGCGCCGCCGCCGGCGAGGCCAGCCCGCCGAGGGCGAGGAGGCCGATGAACAGAGAGAGAACCCGCATGTCGCTCCTTCCGCCGACCCGACGGCCGACCGCCGTCGGACAGCGCCGCTCCGTGAAGGTTCCCGGACTACTCGTCTTCGGTGAGCATCCCGGGAGGGGGCACCGAGCGGTGGTCTCGCTCGATCAGGCCGGCGGTGAGGGCAGCCACGAACTCGGTCGTGGGGCGGAAGGCGATGGCGTCGGGGGTGCCTCGCTGGACGACCTGGCCACCCTCGAGCACGACCAGCTCGTCGGCGAGCTCCCGGGCGTCGCTCGCGTCGTGCGTCACCAACACCGTGCGAAGGCGGGTGCCGCGGAGCCAGTCGGCGAGGAAGCGGCGGACGCGGGGGCGGGCCGCCTGGTCGAGGGCGCTGAGCGGCTCGTCGAGGAGGAGCACGCGGGGCGACGAGGCGACCGCGCGGGCGAGGGCGACGCGCTGCTGCTCGCCGCCGCTCAGCTCCGAGGGGCGGCGGCGGGCGAGCTCTCGGACCTCCAGGTCCTCGAGGATCGACAGCGCGTGCACGATGCGCTCCTGGCGGCGGCCGCGCCGGATGCCGAACATGACGTTGTCGAGCACGTCGAGGTGGGGGAAGAGGCCGTAGCCCTGGGGCACGTAGGCGATGCCGCGCTCCTCGGGGGGCTTGTCGATGGCGCGCGCGTCGTCGAAGAGGATCTCGCGGCCGTAGACGATCCGGCCGGCCTCGGGGCGCACCGCGCCGAGCAGGGCGCGCAGCAGGGTGGACTTGCCGGCGCCGTTCGGGCCCATCACCACCGTCGTGCCGCGGCAGGTGAGCTCGGCCTCCAGCAGGAACTCGCCCTGGCGGACCGTCACGCGCGCCTCGAGCATCAGGTCCTCTTCCCCAGGACGCGCTCCACGCGCGCGGTGCGCAGGGCGGCGAAGAGCAGGAGCGCGAAGCCGAGCAGGACGAGCGCCATCACCCGCGCCGGGCCGAGGTCGCCCTCCATCTCGGTGTAGATCGCGATCGGCAGGGTCTGGGTGACGCCGGGGAGGTTGCCGGCGAACACCAGCGTCGCCCCGAACTCGCCCAGGGCTCGCGCCCAGGCCATCGCGAGGCCGCCGACGAAGGTCGGCGCGCTCATCGGGAGCACCACCCGGAAGAACACCGCCGCCGGCCCGGTGCCGAGGCTCCGGGCCGTCCAGAGGAGCTCGTCGTCGACCTCGCGGAAGGCGTCGGCGACCGGGAGCACGAAGAACGGCGCGGCCACGAACAGCTGGGCGAGCACCACCGCGGCCAGGGTGAAGGGGATGCCGATCCCCGCCTCGCTCAGCGCCTCGCCGAAGAGCCCGGCGCGCCCGAACGCGGCGAGGAGCGCGACGCCCGCCACCGCCGGCGGCGTCACCGCGGGGAGGCGGACGAGGCCCTCGATCCGGCGCGCGAGCCAGCCGCTCCGCCGCGCGAGCCACCAGGCGAGCGGCGTCCCGCTCAGCACCAGCACCGCGGCCGCGATCGTCGTGCTCCCGAGGCTCAGCCAGAGCGCCTCCCAGAGCCCGCGGTCCACCGCCGCCGTGTAGTCCCCCGCCGACAGCGTGAGCGCGAGCGCCACGAAGGGCAGCAGCAGGAAGAGGACGAGGGCGAAGCCGAGCGCCTTCGCGGCGATGCGCAGCGCGTCGGTCACGGGGCGGCCTCGCAGCGGGTCCAGCCGTGGCGCTCGAGGTGCGCGAAGCCGTCCTCTCGGAGCCAGCGCGCGAAGTCTCGCGCCTCGGCCGGCGCGTCGGCGACCACCGCGACCGGGTAGCGGGCCTCCACCTCGAGCCCCTCGGGGATGCGCGCCACCCGCAGCGGCGATCCGGCCGCGTCGCTCGCGTAGACGATGGCCGCGTCGGCCTCGCCGAGCTGGACCTTCGTCAGCACCTGCCGCACGTCGATCTCGCGGGAGACCACGCGCCGGTCCACGCGCCGCCGCCAGGCCTCGCCGTAGCGCTCGGTGGCCCGCGCGAGGATCGCGTCGGCGTAGGCGCCGATCGGGGCCTCGGGCGCGCCGAGCACGATGCGCTCGGCCCGGTCGAGGCTGGAGAGCGCGCGCACCGACGAGCCCGGTCGGGCCACCACCACCGGGTGGTTGCAGCCGAGCAGCGCCGGCGCCTCGAGCCGCTCGGAGACCGCGCCCTCGAGGTGCGCGAAGCTCGCCGGGGCGTAGACGTCGGCGGGAGCGCCGGCCTCGATCTGCCGCCTCAGCACCTGGCTGCCGGCCGCGGTCACCCGGACCTCCACGCCGCTCCGCGCGGTCCAGGCCTCGCCCGCCTCCTCCATCGCCTGGCCGACCGACGCGGCGGCGAACACACGCAGGGCGTCGCCGTCCGTGCACGCCGAGAGCAAGGACGCGCACGCGATCAGGGCGACAGGGCGCTGTCCGCCGGAGACCCGCAAGAGGCCGCGAGCATACACGCCCGACCGCCCGGACGCTGCTGACGGGGCTTTCCCTGTCCCCATCCTCGATACCGCGTCGGCTTCCGTGTAGAGTCCACGCGTGACCGACCCGGGCGATCGCGGGGGGCGTCCCACCATCCCCGAGGCGGTGGACGCGTCGTCGCTCTTCGCGAAGGGCGGAGGGCCCAAACCCGTGCTCGTCGTCTTGACGGGGCCGCAGGTCGGCCAGCGCATCCTCCTGGAGGCGCCCGCGATCGTCGGCCGGGACCCCGAGGCGGACCTGATGCTCTTCGATCCCGAGGTCGACTGGCATCACGCCCGGGTGGAGCCGAAGGACGGGGGCTGGGTGGTCGTCGACCTGACCGGCGAGCGGCGCACCGAGGTCAACGGCATGCGGGTGAAGGAGCTGATGCTCACCCCCGACGACCAGATCATCCTCGGCGGCACCGTGGTGCGCTTCGAGGTGCACGACCCGGTCGAGCAGGCCTACGACGAGGCCGTGCTCGAGCGGCTCTACATGGACGACCTGACCGGCCTGCTCGCCCGGCGGAAGTTCGACATCGAGCTCAGCGGCGCCCTCGACGCGGCGGCGCGCAACGACGAGACGCTGGCGATGCTCGTCCTGGACGTCGATCGCCTCAAGCCGATCAACGACATGCACGGGCACCTGGTCGGCTCGCGGGTCATCAGCGAGGTCGGCGGGCTGGTCCGGGCGGTGCTGCAGACCCGCCGGCTCGACCGGGCGCTGGCCTGCCGGCTGGGCGGCGACGAGTTCGGGATCGCGGTGCCCGGGCTGGCCGCGGAGGCGGCGCACGAGCTGGCCGAGGCCATCCGCCGCGCGGTGGCCGAGACGCCCTTCATGCACGACGCGGAGCCGCTGAAGGTGCGGGTCTCGGGCGGCCTGGCCTTCTATCCCGCGGACGGCGGGACCGCGCTCGAGCTGCTCCGCCGGGCCGACGAGGCGCTCTACCGGGCCAAGGGCGCGGGGGGCGATCGCGTGGCGGTGCATGCGCCGGAGCCCGATCAGAGGTAGGACCTCCTCCCCGTGGAGGTCGTCTACTTCATCGTCCTGGTCGGCGTGCTCGTGTTCGTGCACGAGCTCGGTCACTTCGCGTGGGCGAAGTTCTTCGGCGTCCGGGTCCTGAAGTTCTCGCTCGGCTTCGGCCCGCGCATCGCCGGGTTCACCCGCGGCGGGACCGAGTACGTGATCGCCGCCTTCCCGCTCGGCGGCTACGTCCGGATGCTCGGCGAGAGCCCTTACGACGAGGTCCGCCCCGAAGACGAGGGCCGGGCCTTCTCCCAGCAGTCGCTCTGGAAGCGCACGATCATCGTGGTCGCCGGGCCGGCGATGAACCTGCTGCTGCCGATCGGGCTGTTCTTCGTCGTCTACCTCGGCGACGCGCAGTCGGTCCCCGCGGTCATCGGCACCGTCTTCCCCGACCGGCCGGCCGACGGAGTGCTCGAGCCGGGCGACCGGGTGGTCCGGGCGGACGGCGAGGACGTCACCACCTTCTACGAGCTCGCCCGCATCATCGAGGCGCACCCGGAGGAGCCGGTGGAGCTGGTGGTCGAGCGGGGCGAGGAGCGGCGCACGGTGACCGTCACCCCGTTCCTGGCCCGGTCGCGGCGGCCTCTCGACCTCGTCGACGAGGTCGGTCGCGTCGGCATCAAGCCCCATCACCCGCTCGCCGTCATCGGCGTCACCTCGCCGTCGAGCCCGGCCGCGGCCGCCCGGCTGCGGAGCTTCGATCGGATCATCAGCGCGGCCGGCGAGCCGGTGGATCGCTGGATCGATCTCGAGCGGCTCCTCGGGCCGAACCGCGGCGCGATGGTGCCGGTGACCTACATGCGGCCGACCCGGGTCGAGGGTGCCCTGGGCGGGCTGGTGGAGATGGAGGTCTACGAGCCTCACGTCGCCACGCTGACCCCCGAGCCGGGCCCGGGGTCCGGGCTCGCGCGCGCCGGGATCGAGGAGTCCGATCTCTACGTCGCCCACGTCACCGCGCGGGCCAACGACTATGAAGGCGGGGTGCGCCCGGGTGACCGGCTGGTCTCGGTCGACGGCGTCCCGATCCGGCTCTGGGCGACGTTCGTCGAGGACGTCGAGGTGACCGGCAACACGCCCCAGGAGCTCGGCTGGCGGCGCGGCGATCAGTTCGTGACCCGGCGCTACCGCCTCCGCGCGGCCCGCTCGGTGACCAACCAGGACAGCGATCAGCGGGTGCTGGTGCTCGACGCCGAGACCGGCCGCCACCTCGCGACCCTGGGCCACTGGCGGCCGACGACCCTCGACGCCCCGGTCCCGAACCCCAGCCCGATCGGCTACGCGCTCGACCAGTCCTTCCGGGTCACCGCCGACCTGGTGGAGATGACCGTCTACTCGGTGGTGCGGCTCTTCCAGGGGCGGCTGCCGCTGAACGAGCTGACCGGCGTGCTCGGCATCTTCGAGGCGACGGAGGCGGCGGCGCGCGAGGGGGCGACCAACTACCTCAGCCTCATGGCCCTGATCAGCATCAACCTCGGGCTGATCAACCTGCTGCCCATCCCGATGCTCGACGGAGGCCACCTCCTCTTCTTCTTCATCGAGGCGGCGGCGCGCCGGCCGGTGTCGACGCGGGTCCGCGAGTACGCCTCGATGGTGGGCCTCGCGCTGCTCGTGATCCTGATGGTGCTCGCCTTCAAGAACGATCTCGAGCGCCAGTGGCCGTACATCGTCGAGGCCTTCGAGGACTCATGAGCAAAGCCTCCCCCTCCCGCTGGGTCGCGACCCGCGTGATCTTCCGCGTGCTGACCGAGGGCGCGTACGCGACGCCGGCGCTCGACGCCGAGATCGACCGGGCCCACCTCGACCGCCGCGACGCCGGCCTCGCCACCGAGATCGTCTACGGCACGCTGCGCGCGCTGCCGTCGATCGACCGGGCGCTGGCGGCCCGGCTCAAGCGGCCGAACAAGACCGACCCGTGGCTGCACGCGGCGCTCCGCTGCGGCGCCTATCAGCTGCTGCATCTCTCCCGGGTGCCGCCGCACGCGGTGGTGAACGACACCGTCAGCGTGGTCCGCGGAGAGCGCGGCCCGAGGCTCGCCGGGGTGGCCAACGCGGTGCTGCGCAAGATCGCGGCCGAGCGCCCGGACGATCCGTCGCCGCCCGATCGCACCGAGGTCCCCCGCTGGATCGAGGAGCGGTTCCGGGCGTCGCTCGGCGAGGAGCGCGCGGCTCAGGTGCTCGGCGCCCGCCGGCTGCCTCCGCCGCTCGGCGTGCGCGCGGTCGGCGTCGATCCCGAGGCGCTGCGCGAGGCGCTGCGCGAGGCGGCGCCCGAGGCCGAGATCGAGCGCGCGTCGTTCACCTCGCGGGGCCTGCTCGTCCGCGGCGCCGGCGACGCGCGCGCGCTGCCGGGCTACGCCGAGGGGCGCTTCGCGGTCCAGGAGGTCGGCTCGCAGCACATCGTCGAGCTGGTCGGCGCGCAGCCGGGCGAGCGGGTCGCCGATCTCTGCTGCGGCCACGGGACGAAGACCCTGGCGCTGGCCGAGCGGGTCGGCGCGGAGGGGCGGGTCGAGGCCGCCGACCTCTACGAGGAGAAGCTCGATCGCCTCGACGCCGAGCGGCGGCGGCTCGGGCTGCCCGACGTGGGCGCGCGCGCGGTCGATCTGGCGGTGGGCGCCGGCGGGCTGGAGCCGGAGAGCTTCGACCGCGTGCTGCTCGACGCGCCCTGCAGCGGGCTCGGCACCGTACACCGCCGGCCGGAGCTGGCGCATCGCCTCACCCCCGCGGATCCCGCCCGACTCGCCGCGCTGCAAGCCAAGCTGCTCACCACCGCGGCCACCCTGACCCGCCCCGGCGGATTGCTCGTCTATGCGGTGTGCTCGCTCACCCGCGAAGAGGGCCCCTCGGTGGCCGACGCGTTCGAGTCCGAACACCCCGACTTCGTTCGTGTTTCGGACGAGCACACCGACGCCGACGGGGTGTGCCGCACCGGCCCTTGGCTCGGCGACGTCGACGGCTATCAGATCGTGCGCTGGCGCCGTCCGCGGACAGAGACGTGAAATCCACCCAGAACGGACGGGACAGCGCTTGACAGGGGGGGACCCGATGCTATCGTCCCGCTCCTTTCCGGGGCGTAGCGCAGTCTGGTAGCGCGCATGGTTCGGGACCATGAGGTCGGAGGTTCGAATCCTCTCGCCCCGAGTTGCTTCCCTTGGCCGGTTCGACGAGAGCCGGCAGCTGACAACAGCGTGTGCGGATCCGTCCGGGGAGGGACGTTCGAGCATGGCCAAGGCGATTCCTGCCGTACGAGTGCTGGTCGTCGACGACGACCCGGCGATCTGTGACTACATGGAGACCTTCCTCGCGAAGGATGGTTTCGAAGTCACCACCGAGACCGACCCCGAGCGGGTCGAGGAAGAGGTCAAGAAGGGTGGCTATCACCTCGTCGTCCTCGACCTCATGATGCCGAAGATGGATGGCATCGAGCTCCTCCAGCGCATCCGGAAGATCGACAGCGACATCGCGGTCGTGATCTTCACGGGCTTCCCCTCGCTGGAGACGGCCGTGCAGTCCATCAAGCTCGACGCGGTCGACTACCTCAAGAAGCCCTTCAACCCCGACGAGTTCCGCGAGGTCCTCGATCGCGTGATGAAGAAGAAGGGCCTCGTGCGGACGCCGGAGGAGAACCTCCACCGCTTCATCGGCGAGACCATTCGCGGCCTGCGCAAGGGCCGCAGCCTCACCCTGAAGCAGATGAGCCGCCGCACCGGCCTCAGCGTCTCGCTCCTCAGCCAGATCGAGCGCGCCGAGTCGAGCGCCTCCATCAGCTCGCTCTACAAGATCGCGTCCGCGCTCGACGTGCACATCGCCGACCTGTTCGGCGACTTCTGAGTTTCTTGGGCAGGGGCGGGTCCGCCCCCGCCCCCCCGCTGCGGCGGCACAACGATGTTCGCTCCGGGCTTCGCCCTCCGCAAACATCGCTGCGCCTCCTCCGCGGGGCCCCCCCACCCACTCCGGGCCCTCGCTCCGCTCGGCCCCGACCCCAGCGCGGGGCGCTGGGGGCCCTGCGGCTCGCGCTCGCGCTGCGCGCTCGCTGGCCGCCCGCTGCCGCGGGATCGAACGTGGGTGGTGGCGCGTGCGGCGAACGGTGCCTGCCCCCCGCGCGTCGTTTGCCGCCTCTCGAGCCGCTCGCCGTCCGTACCTTGCGACCGTTCGTGGTATGCCTTGGGCCATGAGGGGGAACGCTCTCGCGGTCTGGGTGGTCGGCGGCGTGATCGGGCTGGCGCTCGGTGGCTGCTCGCACACCTGGTACCAGTTCGAGCTCAGCCAGGCCGAGCGCAGCCACGTCGACGCGACGAAGAACGCGCTCGCGGCGACGCAGTCGAACCCGAACGCGCTGGCGCAGGTCGTCGACCTGCAGGGCCGGCGCGGGGCGGAGGCGCTGATCGCCGGCATGAGCACGCAGTCGAGCGGCGGCGACGTCCAGTACGAGCGGCTCTCGCGCGTGCTCTACATCGCGATCATGGGCGACGCGGAGGATCCGCTCGCGGCGCTGAACCAGGACATGACGATGGCCGGCGCGAGGGTCGCGCAGCGCATCGCGCAGTCGGGCCTGCAGCAGATGGGGCTCGGCGGGATCGCGGCGATGGTCGGCGTGGTCGGTGACGACGACGGGCAGCGCCTGCGCGAGATGAGCGTCAGCCTGCAGCGCGGTCAGCCGCAGACCTGCGGGCCCTTCGACGTCATCGTCAGCTACGACGCGGGCATCCTCGGTCACATCCAGACGTCGATCACCGACCAGGACCAGACCTACCAGGCGTGGCGCCAGCGAGTGCAGGCCGTCCACCTGGTGCGGTTCACCTGCGCGACCAGCCACATGCTGACGGTCATGACCCGCAACCGCGGCGAGGCCGGCCTCCGCGTCATCGGCTGGCACTTCGTGACCCAGGCGCAGTGGGAGTCCATGCGCCCCGGGCTGCGCCGGGCGTTCGACCTGCCGGAATGAGTCGGCGTCCGCGGGTTGACTCCGCGGAGGGCATGCGCATCCTTTAGACCACCGGTCGAACCGGTGGTTGGTCCAGCGGCGGGAGGCGGGCTTGGACGCGGTGCTGCACGCGCGCGGCGTGACGAAGGTCTACGAGATGGGCGAGGTCGAGGTCCCCGCCCTCCGGGGCTGCGACGTCGACCTCTTCGAGGGCGAGCTGATGGTGCTGCTCGGCGCGTCGGGCAGCGGGAAGTCCACCCTCCTGAACATCCTCGGCGGGCTCGACGTGCCGACCGAGGGGCGCGTCTTCTATCGCGACTGGGAGCTGACCGACGCGGACGACTCGGAGCTGACCTCCTACCGGCGGCAGCACGTCGGCTTCGTCTTCCAGTTCTACAACCTCATCCCGAGCCTCACCGCGAAGGAGAACGTCGCGCTCGTCACCGAGATCTCGACCGACCCGCTCGCGCCCGAGGAGGCGCTGGAGCTCGTCGGGCTGGGGGCGCGGCTGGACCACTTCCCGGCGCAGCTCTCGGGCGGCGAGCAGCAGCGGGTGGCGATCGCGCGGGCGGTCGCCAAGCAGCCCGACGTCCTGCTCTGCGACGAGCCGACCGGCGCGCTCGACTTCCGCACCGGCAAGCTCGTCCTGGAGGTGCTCGAGCGGATCAACCGGGAGCTCGGCACGACCACCGCGGTCATCACCCACAACGCGCCGATCGCGAAGCTGGCCGACCGGGTGATCACGCTGGCCGACGGGCGCATCGCCACCGTCGAGCGCAACGAGGAGAAGCTGCACCCGAACGAGATCGAGTGGTAGCCGGTGCTCTCGGCCCTCGACCGCAAGCTCTTCCGGGATCTCGGCACGCTGCGCGGGCAGGTGCTGACGATCGCGCTCGTGGTCGCGGCCGGCATCGCCACCTACGTCACCCTGCGCGGCACCTACTCGAGCCTCTTCGCCTCGCGCGACGCGTACTACGAGCGGCAGCGCATGGCGGACGTCTTCGCCCAGGCCAAGCGGGTCCCGCGCAGCGTCGCCCGACGGATCGAGCGGCTCGACGGAGTGGCGCGGGTCTACCCGCGAGTCTCGGAGCTCGTCTACCTGCCGTTCCCGGGCGAGCCCGAGCCCTCGAGCGGCCTGGTGCTCAGCATCCCGAGCGACGGCAGCGCGCCGCCGATGAACGGGCTCGAGGTCATGCGAGGGCGCTGGCCCGAGCCGGGGCACGCCGACGAGGTGCTCCTGCTCGACAACTTCGCCGAGGCGCGGGCCATCGAGCCAGGCGACACCCTGGTGGCGCTCCTCAACGGCTCGCGGCGGGAGCTGCGAGTGGTGGGCACCGCGCTCTCGCCGGAGTTCGTCTTCGCCCTCGAGCCGGGCAACGCGATGCCCGAGCCGAACGCCTTCGCGATCGTCTGGATGTTCGAGGACGCGGCGAGCGCGGTCTTCCAGATGGAGGGCGCCTTCGACGATCTGGTGCTCACCCTGCAGCCGGGCGCGAGCGAGGACGCGGTGATCGACGCGGTGGACCGCACGCTCGAGCCCTACGGCGGCTTCGGAGCGCTGCCCCGGTCGCGGCAGGAGTCGAACTACTTCCTCACGCAGGAGCTCCTTCAGCTCGAGTCGATGGCGACCTTCGTGCCGTTCATCTTCCTCGCCGTCGCCGCCTTCCTGCTCAACATCGTGCTCGCGCGGCTGATCCACCTCCAGCGCCCGCAGATCGCCGCGCTCAAGGCGCTCGGCTACCCGGATCTCTCGATCGGGTTGCACTACCTGAAGCTGGTCAGCGTGGTCGTCTTCCTCGGCGCGCTGATCGGCATCCTCGCCGGCTGGTGGCTCGGCGCGAAGTTCACCGAGCTCTACACCGAGTACTTCCGCATGCCGCTGCTGCGCTACCAGCTCGACCCGCAGGTCGCGCTCGTCGGCGTGGGCGTCAGCCTCTTCGCGGCGGTGGTCGGCGCGTCGATCGCGGTGCGCCAGGTGGTGAAGCTGCCCCCCGCCGAGGCGATGCGGCCGCCGCCGCCCGCGCGCTACACGCGATCCATCTTCGAGCGCGTCGGGCTGATGGGGCTCTTCGGGACCTCGGCGCGCATGGTCTTCCGCGAGATCACGCGCCGGCCGCTGCGGACCGCGCTCAGCGCGCTCGGGATCTCGATGGCGCTCGCCATCCTCGTGGCCGGCCGCTCGGGCATGGACGCGTTCGAGCACCTCATCGCGCAGGTCTTCCAGCGCGCGATGACCGAGGACCTGGCCGTGCAGCTCGTCCGGCCGATGCCGGAGCGCGTGGTCGGGGAGCTCGCGCACCTGCCCGGCGTCACGCACGCCGAGGGCATGCGCGCGGTGCCCGTGCGCTTCACGAGCGGGGCGGTGCACCGCGACGCGGTGGTCTTCGGGCGGCCCGGGAGGCTCGAGCTGCGCCGGCTGCAGGACGCGCGAGGAGAGGAGATCGAGCTGCCGCGCGAGGGGCTCCTCATGGAGAGCACGCTCGCCGCGCTCCTCGGCGTGGGGGTGGGCGACCGGGTCGAGGTGCAGGTGCGGGAGGGGAACCGCGGCACCTACCGCGTCCCGATCAGCGGCACGATCGACGAGATGTTCGGCCTGCAGGCCTACATGCACATCGACAGCCTCGCCGCGCTCGTCGGGGAGGAGCGCACCGTCAACACCGTGCTGCTCGACATCGACCCGGCGCGGGAGGACGAGCTGCGCCGACGGCTCCGCGATCGCAGCGGGGTGCAGAGCCTGTTCTCGCGCACCGGGCTCATCTCGCGGACCCGCGCGCAGACCGGGCAGACCTGGGGCGCGATGACCTTCATCCTGACGCTCTTCGCCGTCGTGATCGCGATCGGCGTCGTCTACAACAACGCGCGGGTCGCGCTCTCGATGCGCAGCCGGGACCTCGCCTCGCTGCGAGTGCTCGGGTTCACGCGGCGCGAGATCAGCGCGGTCCTCCTCGGTGAGCTCGCGGTGCAGGTGCTGCTGGCCATCCCGCTGGGGCTCTGGCTGGGGACGCTCATGGCCGAAGGCATGATGGCGATGGCCGACCCCGAGCGGTACCGGATGGCCGCGATGGTCTCGAGCCAGACCTACGCCTTCTCGACGGCGGTGATCCTCGGCGCGGGCCTCGTCAGCGCGCTGCTCGTCCGCCGCAAGCTCGACCACCTCGACCTGATCGCGGTCTTGAAGACCCGGGAGTGAACATGGCGAACGACGCACCGCCGCAGCGCAGGAAAGACGGCAAGCGCAGCTTCGTGAAGTGGCTGAAGCGCTCGCTCTGGATCGGCGCGGCCCTCGGGCTGCTCGCGATGATCGTGGTGGCGTTCTTGCCCAAGCCGGTTCTGGTCGACGTCGCTCTGGTGGAGCGCGGGCCGCTGCGGGTCACCGTCGACGAGGACGGCCGCTCCCGGGTCAGCGATCGCTACGTGCTGAGCGCGCCCCTCACCGGCAACCTGGGGCGGATCGAGCTGGACCCCGGCGACCCGGTGAGCGAGGGCGCGGTGCTCGCCAGGCTCGTGCCCCTCGCGCGCCCGCTGATGGACGCGCAGTCCCGCGCGGAGGCGGAGGCGAGGGTGGCGGCCTCCGCCGCGCAGCTCCGGCAGGCCCGGGCCTCGGTCGAGCGGGGGCGCGCCGCGCTGACCTTCGCGGAGACGCAGGTCGGTCGGCATCAGCGGCTCGTGCAGCGCGGCACGCTGGCCCAGGAGGCGCTCGACCGGGTGGAGCTCGAGCGGCGCAGCCGACGCGAGGAGCTCACGAGCGCCGAGTTCGGCGTCCGCGTCGCCGCGCATCAGCTCGAGATGGCGCGCGCCGCGCTCGGCCGCTTCGATCAGGGCGAGGACGCGGGCGAGCAGATGGAGGTCACCTCGCCCATCGAGGGGCAGGTGCTCCGGGTCATGCACGAGAGCGCGGGGGTGGTCCAGGCGGGCACCCCGCTGCTGGAGCTCGGGGATCCCTCGCACCTCGAGATCGCGGTCGATGTGTTGACGAGCGACGCCGTCCAGATCGAACCGGGGCAGCGCGTGATCGTCGAGCGCTGGGGAGGCGACCCGCTCGACGCCCACGTGCGCCTCATCGAGCCGAGCGCGTTCACTCGCACCAGCGCGCTCGGGGTCGAGGAGCAGCGCATCAACGTGGTCATCGATCTCGACAGCCCGCGCGAGGCCTGGCAGCGCCTCGGCGACGGCTACCGGGTCGAGACCCAGATCGTGATCTGGGAGGAGGCGGACGTGCTGCGGGTGCCGGCCAACGCGGTGTTCCGGCACGCGGGCGGCTGGGCGGTGTACGCGATCGAAGGGGGCGTCGCCCGCCTCACGCCGGTGGAGACCGGGAGGCGCAACGGCCTCGAGGTGCAGATCCTGGGCGGGGTGGAGGAGGGTGACAGCCTGGTTGCGCACCCCTCCGATCAGGTGACGGACGGAATCTCGGTCGAGGCGCGTTGACGCCGCCTCGCGCCCCGGGTGTATGCTGGGTCGTGGCCATCGAGGGGGACGAGGCCTCGGCATCCGCGAGGGTGCCGCAGGAGGTGTGGCTCGAAGCGCACCACCGGCGCTGGATGCGATGGCTCTCCATCGCGGTGCCTCCGGTGTTCGCCGCGCAGGCGGCGGTCCAGTACTTCGTCTACGACCTCTCGGGCGCGGCGGCCGCGCTCCTCGCCGGGGCCGCGCTGGCCCCCTTCACCTCGCTCGTGGCGGCGCGGCTGTCGGTCGCGGTCGGCTACCAGTTCCTCTGCGCCGTCGCGATCTCGGCCATCGCCTGCGTGGGCTGGTTCCGGGGCGGCTTCTTCATCATCGCCGCGCAGTGGATGTTGCTGCCCCCGTTCGGCGCTCTCCTCCTCGGGATGCGTCGGACCGGCGTGGTGTGGGCGCTGATCGCGATCGGCATCATCGGGGCGCTCTTCACCCTCGAGCACGCCGGGCTGGCCCCGCCGCGGGTGCCGGCGTCGCCCTACGTGCAGCTCGCCAACCTGCTCGCGATGGCGTTCTTCTTGATCGGCCCGGGCGCCTACGGGGTGCGCAACCTCGAGATCCGGCACGAGGTGCTCGCCCAGCAGGCGCGGGACGTGGCCCGGGAGCGGCGCATGGAGGCGCTGGGGCGCTTCGCGGGAGGCATCGCGCACGACCTCAACAACCTGCTCGCGGTGATCCGGGCGGGCGCCGAGTTCCTGCGCCCCGAGGAGCCGTCGCAGCTCGAGGCGCGCGAAGACATCCTGGAGGCGGTGACCCGGGGCGCGGAGCTGACCGGGGGGCTGCTCGCCTTCGCGCGCGAGGAGGACCAGACGGGCTCCACCACCGAGCTGTCGCGCGCGCTGCCGCGGGTCGCCGCGCTCGCCCGGAGGCTCCTGCCGCGCAACGTCGAGCTCGACGTGCGCGCCGAGGCCCGGGGCTGGCTCGAGGTGGGCTCGGGGGCGCTCGACCGGGCCATCCTCAACCTCTGCTCCAACGCCCGCGACGCGATGCCGGAGGGCGGGCGCATCGCGCTGACGAGTGACGTGACGACGCTCGAGCCCGGGGAGGGCCCGGCCCCGCTGCGCGCTCGCCCCGGCCGCTACGCGCGGGTCTCCGTGCGCGACGGGGGCGAGGGCATGAGCGACGAGACGCAGGCCCGGATCTTCGAGCCGTTCTTCTCCACCAAGGCGGCCTCGGGCGCCGGGACCGGCCTCGGGCTCGGGAGCGTGCTCGCGCTCGCCGACGCGGCGGGGGGCGCGGTCGAGGTGGAGTCGGAGCTCGGGCGGGGCACCTGCGTGCGGCTCTGGCTGCCCGTCCTGGACCGGGCGCCGCGCGCGGCCAAGACCACCCAGGAGCGCGAGGACCTCGCGGCGCGGGTGCGCGGGCGCAGGGTGCTGATCGTCGATGACGACGCGCCGCTCCGCCGGGGCGTCGCCCGCCTGCTGCAGGCGACCGGGGCCTGGGTCCGCGAGGCCTCCAACGCGGCCGAGGCGCGCGCCGCCGCCGAGCGCTCGCCGATCGACGTCGTGCTCTGCGCGCTCGAGCTCGAGGACGGCCGAGGGGCGGACCTCGCGCGCGAGCTGCTCGTCGATCAGCCGCAGCTCACCATCCTCATCGTGTCGGGCGGTCAGGTGGCGACCGAGGCGTTGCCCGGCACCCGCGTGCTCCGCAAGCCCTTCACCCGCGAGGCGCTGCTCGAGGCGCTCGCGCCGCCCGGGTCGTCAGCCGCCGAGGGCGCGCCGCAGCGCCGGCTCGACGGCGAGCGGTAGCGCCGCCTCGGTGACCTCGCGGGCGCGGCCGTCCTCGCCCTCGGCCCGGAGCATCGCGGCCAGGCGAGCCCGCGCCCACAGATCCTCGGGGGCGCGGGCGACGTGCTCGGTGAGCCCGTCGATGGCCGCGTCGTGCTCGCCCCGCGCCCACAGCGTCTCCACCCGCGCGCGCGCCCGAGCCGTCGCGTCGACCTCGGCGGCGTCCGCCGGGACGGTGGCCCACGCCGCCGCCGCCGCGTCCGCCCGACCCGCGCGCTCCAGGAGCCGCGCCCGCGCGACCCCGAACGTGGGGCCGTCTCCCTCGAGCACGGCGAGGGCCGAGTCGAGCGCGCCGGCGGCGGCGAGCGCGTCCGCGTGCGCCAGGCGCAGCGCCGGCGCGTCGCGGGTCCGCCGCGCGCGGGAGAGGACCTCGGCCGCGAGCCCCGGTCGGGCGGCGGCGCGCAGCGCGGCGGCGAGGGCGAGCGGGCCCTCCGGCCAGGCCTGGCTCCCGGGCGCGATCGGCGCCGCGGTCCACGCCGCCTCGCCGACGCGGCCCGACGCGCGCAGCGCCTCGGAGAGCACCCGCTGCGCGGGGCCTCCGCCGTCCGCGGCGGTCGCCACCCGCGCCAGCTCCACCGCTCGCTCCGGCATGCCGACCGCGACGTAGCCCTCGGCCACCCGCAGCAGCTCCGCCGGGCCCTCGGGCATCCAGCGCGCGAGGATGCCCTCGGCCCGGTCGCGGTCGCCGGCCAGGAGCGCCGCGCGCAGCCGACGCTCGCGGTCCTCTTCGCCGGCCGGAAGGGCCTCGAGCAGCTCGAGCGCGAGCTCCGGGTGGTCGGTCGCCAGGGCCACCTCGACCGCCTCGCGGACTTCGTCCGCGCGGGCCGGCGCCGCCTCGAGGAGCGCGCGGACCGCCTGCGCGGCCGCCACCGGATCGCGGCGCTCCACCGCGAGCGCGAGGCGAGCCCGGGCCGCGCCCGCGCCCTCGCCGCGATCGAGGAAGCGCTCCAGGGTCGCGTCCGCCTCCTCGTCGCGATCCTGCGCTCGCAGCACCCGTGAGAGCGCGAGCGGGCCGGCCTCCGAGCGCGGCGCGATCGCGGCGGCGCGGGAGAAGGCCTCCGCCGCCTCGTCCAGCCGGCCGTGCCGCTCGTGCAGGGTCCCGCGGGCGAGCGCGATCAGCTCCGACTCGGCGTCGAGCGCGTCGCCCTGGGCCAGCAGCGCCATCGCCTCGTCCTCGCGGCCGAGCCGGTCCATCACGTCGGCGAGCCGCGCGATCAGGAGCGGGTCGTCCTCGGGGCCCGCCCGCGCGAGCCGGAACTCCTCGGCCGCCGCGCGCAGCTCGCCGCGCTGGTAGGCCAGCTCGCCGCGCACGAAGTGCTCGTACGAGTAGGGGGAGACGAAGATGCCGGGCCGCGCGCGACCGCCGACGTGGCGCGTGATCGTGGGCGGCCGGCCGCCGCCGAGGCAGCCGGCGAGCAGCAGGGCGAGGAGGGCTCCGCTCGGGCCGCGCATGCTCGGGCCGCGCACGGAGCCGCTCAAGGCGTGCAGAGCGAGGGCTCGCGACACGGCACCTGGATCGTGACCTCGCCGCCGAGCTGGAGCGGCCACTGCGGGAGGAAGGAGTCACCCATCGCGATGACCTCGCCGGAGCGCTCGACGTTGACGGTCACGAAGGGCGGGCGGCTCCGCATCATCTGGTCCTCGGTGGTCCAGACCTCGAGGTCGAAGACGTGGGTGAGCGCCTCCTCCTGCTCGGCGAACATCGCGACGTAGGGCCCGGCGATCGAGAAGATCGCGACCCCGTCGGCGTCGACCGAGAGCTCGATGTTGCCGTCGGCGTAGCTCATCGGCTCGATGCCCATGAAGCGCTGGTCGTTGCCCGGCGGGTCGAGGCGCACGATGACGCGCTCGTAGACCGTCGGGTCGCTCGACGTGAAGCGGAGCAGGAGGTGGAAGCCCTCCGGCGGCGGCTCCTCCCCGCCACAGCTGGCGAGGAGCGAGGCCCCGAGGGTGACCAGGGCGATCAACACGCGGCGCATCAGAACCCTCCCATGATCGGCGGAAGCATGATGCCGGTCGGGTCCGGCGGCATCGGCGGCGGGCCCTGATCGGACGCGACCACCGCGATGATGATGACGGCGCCGATGACGAGCGCGGCCCCGCCGCCGATCGCGGTCCAGAACCACCACTGGTCGGTGAGCTCGCCCTCACCCTCGCCGGGCTGGGCCCAGGGGTTGTCCGGATCCGGCGCCTCGCCGGTGAGCTGCGAGACGGCCCCGACCTCGGTGAGGGTGACGTCGAGCCGCGCGCGCTCGCCCGGTCGGATGCGGGTCGAGCGTCGCTCGATGTTGTAGCCCTCGGCCCGCACGATGACGGTGTGGTCGCCCTCGGGCACCTCGACCGCGGCCACCGGGCTCTCGCCGATCGCCTGCCCGTCGAGCTCCACCGCCGCGCCGTCGACGTTGACGGTCACCAGCAGGGTGGCCGGCGGCGGCGGCGGGCTCGGCATCGAGCCCTCCAGCTGCACGCTGAGCGAGGCGAGGGCTTCGGCGACCCCCTCCTCGCCGCGCGGCAGCTCGCCCTCGATCGGCTCGTGGCGGAGCGCGCCGCTCACCGGGTCGCGCAGCTCGAGGGTGGCGGTCACCCCGCGGCGGCTGCGCTCGAGTCGGAGCAGGGCGCCGGCCTGCGCGCCCGCCTCGCCGAGCTGGGCGCCGACGCAGGCGTCCTCCTCGCAGGCGGCGATCGCGTCGATCAGGGCCTGGGCCTGGGCTCCGACCGCCAGCACCGGGCGGCCACCGCTCATCGCCTCGAGCTGGGTGACCAGCGAGGCCGACGCGGCGGCGCTCACCGCCTCGGGCACCCGGCGGCCGGGCAGCACGACCACCATGATCGGCGGCGGCGCGGGGCGGCTGGCGCGGGGGCTCGGCGGCTCGGCCTCGGCCTCGGTGGTGGCCTCCGCCTCGACGCCGGCCTCGGCCTCGGCGCCGCCGACCTCGACGCCGACCTCCGCCTCCACCTGCGCGCTCGCCCCCACGTCCTGCGCCGCGGCCGGCGCGGCGAGCAGGAGGAGCAGGGGCACCAGGAACCATCTGGCTGACATGCGGCGGACGATAGCCCGCCGGGCCACGCATTTCATCCACCCGTTGAACCGCGCGGCGGCCTTCGGATAGGATGCCGCGACTCGCCCGACAGGCGGGCCTCGGAGACCACGATGAGCGAAAACCAAGCCAAGTACCTCGACACCTTCCCTGGCTGGCTCCGCAGCCTCGGCGACGACGCCGAGAAGCTCTCCCAGCTGCTGTCCGAGGACGGCCTCGGGCAGGAGGCGAAGGAGGCGGTCGCCGGCGGGCTGAACTACCTGTTCAAGTCCCTCGACCTCATCCCCGACGGGATCGACGACATCGGCTACCTCGACGACGCCTTCGTCCTGCGGGTCGCCGCCGATCTGGCCGCCCGCGGCGACGCCGACGGGGTCGACGGAGAGAAGCTGCGCGTCCTCGGCGATCTGGCCAACGACTGCGACACCATCAAGGACTTCCTCGAAGCCGACTACGACCGGCTCGAGGCCTACGTGAAGGGCCTCCGGCGGGGCGCGGCCCGCGGCCGCTCGGTCAACGACATCCTCGAGGACGGTGAGGTCCGAGACGCGCTCCTCAGCGACGTGCGGGGCTTCGCCGGCGGCTACGAGGCCCCGGCCTTCGCCCGCGAGGAGAAGAACCTCATCAAGCTCCGCGCGTTCTTCGACGCGAAGCTTCCGAAGTAGTAACGAAGGCGCACGCTCACGCGTGCCTACGTTGGACAGGGCCCGCCCCGCACGCTAAGCGGAGCGGGTCCTTGGTATTGACGCGGTGCGGCATCGACCGGGCCGCGGGATGACCCCATGACCCGGTCCCCGGGGTGGGGTCCTCGAGGAGCAGGTCCATGAGCCCGATCGCGATGACCCTCGTCTTCGTCGTCTTCCTTGGCCTCTTCGCCTGGTCGGCGGTGCGGCGGTGGCGCCTGATGCGCGTCGCCCAGGAGGAGCCGAGGTTCTCCCTGAAGTCGTTGAAGGAGCTGAACGAGCGCATCCGCCTCGTGCTCGTCTACGCCCTCGGCCAGAAGAAGATGCCGAACAACGAGCGCTACCGGCTGGCCGGGATCGCGCACATCGGCATCTTCGTCGCCTTCCAGGTGCTGCTGCTCAACAGCGTCATCCTCTGGATCCGCGGCTTCGACGCCGACTTCGACCTCTTCGCCTGGGCGGCCGGCATCACCGGCGGGCGCCCGGTCTGGGACGCCCTCGCGGTCCTGTACTCCTTCGCCAAGGAGCTGTCGGCCTTCGCGGCGATCGCGGGCGCCGCGTACTTCGTCTACCTGCGCGTGGGCCCCAAGCCCCGCCGCATGAGCTTCGGCGCCGAGGGCCTTATCATCCTCGGCATCATCATCACGATGATGCTCGCCGACTACATCTACGTCGGCGGCGATCTGGCGCGCGAGGCGCGGGCGGCCGGCGTGGCCCCGAGCTGGGTCTGGTACGAGCCGTTCGGCTCGGTGTTCGCGATGATGTTCGCCGGCCTCGATCTCGGCCTGGTCGTCTTCCTCGAGCACGCCGGCTTCTGGTGGCACGCGGCCTGGGTCCTCGCGTTCCTGAACCTGCTGCCCTACTCGAAGCACTTCCACATCATCACGGTCCTCCCGAACATCTTCGCGGGGAACCTCGAGCCCAAGGGCAAGCTGCCGGACGTCGCCGACATCGAGGGCAAGATCGAGAACGACGAGCCCATCGGCGTCACTCGCCCCGAGCACCTGACCTGGAAGCACGTCCTCGACCTCTACACGTGCACCGAGTGCGGCCGCTGCAGCGACAACTGCCCCGCCTACACGACGGGCAAGAAGCTCAGCCCCAAGCACTACACGCTCGCGATCCGCGACCACATGTACGACCTCGAGCCGCACTACCTCGGCACGGGCGGCATCGAGCGGCCGGACGTCATCCCGGACAGCCAGAACCTCTTCGTGCACGGCGATCCGCCCGAGGGTTACAACCGCGTGCTCTCGCCGGTCGACCTCATCGGCGACGTCATCCACCCCGAGGTGATCTGGGCCTGCACGACCTGCCGCGCCTGCGAGGAGATGTGCCCCGTCAACATCTCCTACGTCGACAAGATCGTCGAGATGCGTCGCGCGGAGATGATGATCAAGAACGAGTTCCCGCACGACCTCCAGAAGATGTTCCAGGGCATCGAGGTCAACGGGAACCCGTGGAACCTCCCGGCGATGGATCGCGGCAACTGGGCCGACGGCCTCGAGGCGGGCGGCGTCCCGTTCGACGTGCCGCTCGTCGCCGACAAGCCCGACGCGGAGGTCCTCTACTGGGTCGGCTGCGCGGCGAACTACGACGACTCGGCCAAGAAGACGGCGCGCGCGGTGGCCAAGCTGCTGCACCACGCCGGCGTGGACTTCGCCATCCTCGGCGCCGAGGCCACCTGCACCGGGGATCCGGCGCGGCGGGCGGGCAACGAGTACCTCTTCCAGATGCTCGCCGAGCAGAACGTCGAGACGCTCAACGGCTACGGCGCGGCCGGCAAGACGGTGATCACCGCCTGCCCCCACTGCTTCAACACGCTGGCCAACGAGTACCCGAGCTTCGGCGGCCAGTACGACGTGGTCCACCACACGGACTTCCTCAACGGGCTCATCGCGGCCGGCAAGCTCACGCCGACCAAGCGCGTCGACGCGACCGTCGCCTACCACGACAGCTGCTACCTCGGCCGCTACAACTCGATCTACGACAGCCCGCGCGAGGTGATCGAGAGCATCCCCGGCGTGAAGCTCGTCGAGCCCGAGTACTGGAACAAGTCGAAGGGCCTCTGCTGCGGCGCCGGCGGCGCGCAGATGTGGAAGGAGGAGGAGCCGGGCGAGCAGCGCGTGAACACCAAGCGCACGCTCCAGCTCCTCGACACCGGCGCCGACACCATCGCGAGCGCCTGCCCCTTCTGCATGACCATGCTCACCGACGGCATCGCCGGCGAGGAGCGCGAGGACGTCTCGCAGCTCGACATCGCGCAGCTCCTCGAGCGCGCCATCGACTTCGAAGAGGCGCCCGCGGTCGTCGACGCCGCGGAGTGACCGCGGCTCTCGTGACCGCGGCTCTAGTGACCGCGGCTCTAGTGACCGCGGCTCTCGACTCGAGCGCGGGCTAAGGCGCGGGCTCGACGTCCGGGGCGAAGGCGAACGGGATGACCACTTCGGCGCACTCCCGCGCCTCGACGGGCTCGAACGTCCAGCGGAGGGCGGCGTTCGCCACGCAACGGGTGAGCTCCGGGTGAGTGATGGTGCCGCCCAGCCGAGCCGCCGCGACGTGGCCGTCGGGAGCGACGCGGAGGTGCACGTCGAGCAGGCCGGCCACCGGCCCTCCCTCTCTCTGGGCGCGATCACGGCACTCGAACACGGACCGGCCGTGCGTCCCGACCACTCGCGTGAGCGCGGCGCCGTCGATCGACCCGTCGCAGTCCCACAGCGCTTCACGCGGGGCCGCCTGTTCCGTCGCTGCCGCAGGTGGACGCGCCCGCTCGTCGAGGCCGGGCTCCGCGCCCGACGCGCGCGGCTGGGCGGCGAGCGCGTCGAGTCGGCGACTCAGGTCGACGTACGCCGCGGCGCCGGCGACCGAGACGATCAGGAGACCGATGATGCAGACGGCGGGGAGGTGCTTCACGCGCGCTGCTACAGCCCCGGGAGGAAGCGCACCTCACGGAGCGTCACCGGGCTCGCGGCGGCGCTCGCGCGGACCTGGACGTCCAGCCCCGAGCACGACGAGAGCGTGAACGATGGGGTGATGTACGTCCATGGACGCAAGCCCCCGCCGGACAGGGTGATCGTCTCCACGGTGGTGCTGCCGCAGAGCACGGTGGCCGTTCCCCCGCCACCCGCAGGGCCGCCACGACCCGAGCTACCTCCGGTCACGATCATCACGCGACCGCTGGTCACCCCGTTGATCGCCCCAGCGCTGATGAACCGGCTCATCACGGTGAAATCCGTCGTGCTGCTCACCGTCCCCACGGAGTCGAGGTTCAGATCGGACTCCTGCACGGCCTGGTCGGCGATCGACCCGGTCACCACCGCGTCGGGGGCGATCTCCGACGTCCCCACCGCGTTCGCCGCGATCTCGGAGGCGCCGACGGCGTCGGTCGCGATCTGGGCGGCCCGCACGCCGTCGTCGGCGATGTTCAGGGTGACCGTGCCGGAGGCGCCGCCTCCCGAGAGGCCGGTGCCGGCGACGACGCCGAGGATGTCACCGGTCGCGGCGCAGGTGACGGTGCCGTCCATGTTGATGCGCACGATGGCCTCGCCGGCCGGGCAGGTGCCGGAGACGCGGGTCTGCACCTGGGTCGGGTTCACGTTCAGGGTGACCGAGCCCGCCGCGCCGCCGCCCGCGAGGCCGGCCCCGGCGACGACCTCGGTGATGTCTCCGGTGGGCGAGCAGGTGACGGTGCCGTCTCCGGCGATGGCGGTGATCGCCTCGCCCGCCCCGCACGTCCCGGTGACGCGCGCCTGGAAGTCGGTGGCCGGCATGCCCATCAGCTGCTGGGCGTTGGCCGCGTACTGCGCCAGGCCGGCGTAGGGGACGCTGCCGAGCTGGAAGCGCGGCAGCTCGGTGCCGCCGTCGATGGTGATGCCGACCCACACGTCCGCGTTGTCGCGGAAGATCGCGAGATCGAGCGGGCCCGCGCTCGGGGTGCCGTCGCCGACGTAGGCGGTGAAGTGGCCCTGGTCGACCATCACCGTCTGGCTCTCGCCGTAGAGCACGGTCGCGCTCACGTCGCCGTCGTACAGGTTGATCTCCAGCGAGGTGCCCCCATCGATCGGGGTCCCGTCGCCGTCGGTCAAGAAGCCCTGCATGGGCAGCACGGTCGGCGCCTGCGCGAGCGCCGGGCTCGCCGAGAGCGCTCCGATCGCGATGATGAGAAGCGTGCGCTGCATCCTCGTCCCCTCCTACCGAGCCTGCGGCCCCACCCGGAGCCGGTGCGAGCCGTTCGACGCCGCGCCCATGGGCTGCGGCGCGCCGATCGTCACGCGAAGTCCCCACTCGGGCGTGCGGATCACCGCGCCGCCCGCCGTCTGCACGATCGCCGACGGACCGCGGGGCGTGACCCCACCGTCCGTGCCCGCGTCGTCGTCTGCTCCACCGTCGGCGCCCGCGTCGGCGCCCGCGTCGACGCCCGAGTCCACGCCCGCGTCGCCCACCGCGCCGTCGGGCAGGCCGGCGTCGGCTTCGTCGCCGAACATGAACCGACCGAAGTCGTTCACCGCCGAGCAGCCGCCGAGGGAGACGGCGACGAGCGCGGCGAGCAGCGTGGGTCGAAGACGGCGCATCAGAAGGTCCCTCGCACGCTGCCGAAGCAGCCGTCGGGCGTGCACGCCATGCCGGCGCTCGCCTCGGAGCCGGAGTCGTCCTGCAGCACGAACACCAGGGTCACCCCGGCCGCGATCGCGACCGCGCCGGTGATCCAGAGCACGTCGGTGACGGTGGCGAGCGTCGCGCCGCGGCTCTGGGCGTCGCGGAGCTCCGGGTCGTCGGGGCACCGGTCCATCGGGCAGCGCTCCTCCAGCGTCGAGAGGTCGCCGCTCGACATGACGCCGGTGACGATCGCGCCGACCACGAGGGCCACGCCCGCGCCGCCGACGATGAAGCCGACGGGGGAGGGCGAGAAGCCGCCGCCGCCGTCTCGCACCGGCGCCGGCTCGACCGTCACCTCGCCGCCCGCGGTCGGGGTCGCCACCGGCGGCGTCTGCGCCGTCGTCGCCACCGGCTGCGTTTCCGTCTGCGGCTGCGTCGTCGGCTGCGGCTCGGAGGGCTCCGAGGCGCTCTCCGCCATCACCCGCTCGATGGCCTCGAGGCGCGCCTGCAGCTGGTCGCGCTCGCTCGCCGAGAGATCCGTCCCCTCCTGGAGGAACCGTCGCAGGGTCCGGGCCGAATTCGGCAGGTCCTGCATGTCCCGGTAGGCGAGGTAGGCGTTGTAGAGAAGACGCGCGCGGCCGGAGAGCCGGTACGCCTCCTCGAACTGGGCCGCCGCCTCCGCGAACTCGCCGTTCTCGTAATGCGCCTGGCCGAGCCGGAAGGCCCGACGCCCGGCCGACTCGTCGGTCTGGGCGTACGCCGCCCCCGACAGGCCCGTGCCTGTGGCGAATGCCATGGCGATCGCCAGCGCGACGCTCCGCATCCGAGCTCCCCCCCCGAGGCGTCTTGCCTCGCCTCTCGAATATCACGGCCCCCGCCCTTCCATCAACGGCGGGATGGATCACCGGTGATGTATTGCCACCGGGATCGGCCCGTGGTTTCTTGTCCGGCATGAGCGTCGAGGAGCGAATTCAGCGGTTGGTCGAGGAGCACGAGGTCGTGCTGTTCATGAAGGGCACCCGGCGCGCCCCGCAGTGCGGCTTCTCCGCGCGCGTGTGCGACATCCTCGACGAGTTCCTCGACGAGTACGCGACCATCGACGTGCTCGCCGACCCCACGATGCGCGAGGGCGTGAAGACCTTCAGCAACTGGCCGACGATCCCGCAGCTTTACGTGCACGGGAAGTTCATCGGCGGCTCCGACATCGTGCACGAGATGACCAAGAGCGGAGAGCTCGCGCAGGTGCTCGGCACTCAGCGCATCGAGCTGTCCACGCCCGAGATCACGATGTCGAAGTCGGCGGAGAACGCGTTCCTGCGCTTCTGGGACGCCGAGGGCGACACCGAGGAGCCGGTCGTGCGGCTGACCATCGGCAGCAACTGGGAGCCGCTCCTCGACCTCGATCAGCAGCGCGAGGGCGACGTCGTGCTCGACATGGGCGAGCTGGACCTGGTGATGACGCGCAGCACCGCGCGGCGCGCCGACGGCGTCTCGATCGACTTCATCGAGAAGGGCGGCCAGGCCGGCTTCAAGGTCGACAACCCCAACGTGCCGCCGATGGTCAACCAGCTCACGGTCGGCGAGCTGCAGAGCTGGATCGAGGAGGGCAAGCCGCACCTCCTGCTCGACTGCCGGACGGTGGAGGAGCGCGCGACCGCCAAGATCGAGCCCTCGGTGATGATGGACGAGGACATGCGGGGCAAGATCGCCGACCTCGACAAGAAGCAGACCATCGTCACCTACTGCCATCACGGGATGCGCAGCCAGCAGGCGGCCTCGCACCTGCTCACGATGGGCTTCGAGGACGTGCACAACCTCCAGGGCGGCATCGACGCCTGGTCGCTGCACGTCGACCCCGAAGTCCCGCGCTACTAGTGCTCCCGCTCCTCCAGGCGGGGGGCGTCCCCGGCGGCTACGGGGTGGCGCTGCTCCAGACGCTGCTCGCGCTCGCCGCGGTCTGCATCCTCGCCTGGGTGGTCCTGAAGTGGAGCCGCGGTCGGGGCCTCGCGATGGGCGGCCGCCGCGTGAAGGTGCTCGAGCGGGTGCCGCTCGACGGGCGACGGTCGCTCTACCTCGTCGAGGTCGCGGGCCGGGTGCTGCTCGTCGGCGCGGGCGAGCAGGGCGCGCTCGGGGTGCTGGCCGAGCTCGACCCGGACGCGCTGCCCGAGGTGCCGGAGGCGCCGCCGCTCTCGGAGCTGGTGGCGAAGCTCAGGCGGAAGTGAGGGCCGGCTCGACCCGGGCCACCGGCGTCTCGGGCGAGGCGAGGGCGCTCGCGCCGAGCAGCACGATCGAGAGCCAGAGCAGGTCGGCCATCAACAGATGCACGAGCTGCATCCAGACCGGCGCGAGCAGGGCGAGGTTCAGGAAGCCGCCCGCGAGCTGGGCCAGGAACAGGCCGACGACGAAGAGCGCGATGCGCTTGGTCTCCGGGCTCCGCCGCCGGAGGGCGACCCAGACCGCGGCCCCGACCACGAAGGCGCCGCTGAGCGCGGCCGCGATCGGGTGCCAGATCCGCAGCCGCACGAGGAAGTGCGCGGTGGCCGAGAAGTCCTCCGCGATGCCCTCGCTCACGCTCGCGGAGGGGAAGAGCGTGTCGCCGAGCGCCGTCACCGCGCCGGTGACCCCGACGGCGAGGATGGCGAAGAGCGCGGCGACGACGACGCCGAGCGCCGCGCCCTGACCGGCGAGCTTCGGGCGGCGCGCGTCCTCGGGGGAGAGCCAGGCGGTCAGCCCGAGCGCGCCGACGAGCAGGAAGGTGTTCACGAGGTGGGCGCCCATCCACCAGACCCGGGCGACCGACTGATCGTCGGCCACGTGCTCGAGCAGCACGATGCCGGCCCCGATCGCCGCCTCGAGCAGGATGAACACCAGCGACGCCACCGCGGCCGGTCGCATCGGGTGGCCCTTCGGCCGGCCCCGGAAGGCGAGCACGGTCATCGCCAGCACCGCGATCAGGGCCAGCCCGCTCGTGAGCCGGTGGGTCAGCTCGATCATCGTCTCGACGCTGGGCGCGCGGGGCACGACCTCGCCGTTGCAGGTCGGCCAGTGCGACCCGCAGCCGGCCCCGGAGCCGGTCGCGCGCACGAACGCGCCCCAGAGGATGACCCCCAGGTTCAGGACGAGCGTTCCCCACGCGAAGCGGCGCAGCATCGTGCCCGGGGGGTAGTGTCCCCGGGGCCGGGATTCAAGGCGTGCTATGAGCACCCGGATGCGGGCCCGCGCGCTGCTGTTCTCGACGCCGGTCGCGGCCGTGGCGCTCGCGGCGCTCGAGCTGACCCGCTTGCCGCTCGAGGCGACGTCGCCCGCGCGCCTGCTCGCGGCCCTCGGCTACCTCGTGCGCAGCGCCGCGACCGGGTTCCTGGTGCCCGCGGCCGCGCTCGGCCTGACCGCCGCCGCGCTGGCCCATCGGGGGAGGGCCAGGCCCGCGCTGCTGATCGGGCTCGGGATCGCCCAGAGCGCGCTCGCCCGCGAGGTGCTCATCGAGTACCCGCCCTTCGCCCACAGCCTGGCGGCGACCCTCGGCTTCGTGCTCGCCGGCGCCGCCTTCGCGGGCCTGCACCTCTGGCTGGGCAGCGATCGCGTCGAGGGCCGGCGGCGGGTCAGCCTCGGGCTCGGCCTGCTGATGGCGGCGGTCTCCCTCGGCGTCGCCCGGGCGCACTACGTCGTCTACGTCGGTCAGTACCCGACGCTGCATCAGTGCACGCTCCAGCTCTGCTTCGTGGGGCTCTCGCTCGGGCTCGCGCTCGCGCTCGTCGCGCGGGGCGCGGCGTCCGACCGGCCCTGGGGCCGACGCGCGCGGGCCGGCTTGGTGGCGGCGGGCGCCGGGCTGATCCTGCTCGGCGGGCTCGAGCTCCCCTCGAGCGCCTGGGCGCGCCCGGTCGCCATCGCCTACACCGAGCTGGGCCGGGCCCACGGGGTGAAGGAGGCGCTGGAGCGGGACCGCGCGCACCTGCTCCCCACCGACGTCCCGGCCCACCGCGCGCTGCCGCCGGACCCGGAGGCGCGGGCTCGTTTCGCGCGGGGCTCGGGGCTGCCCGACGTCGACGTCCCGCTCGCGGACCTCGACGTGCTGCTGGTGATGGTCGACGCGACCCGCTTCGACCGCACGTCGCTGGCGCGCCCGGACGGGCCCACGCCGAACCTCGCGCGCCTCGCCGAGGACGCCTGGACCTTCACCCGCGCGTGGGCGCCCTCGAACGGCACGTTCCCTTCGCTCGCGGCCATGCTGGCGATGGCGCCGACCTCCTTCGCGGAGCTCGACGTCCGCCCTCGCTTCTGGCGCGGCGCGCTCCGGCCCGAGCGGGAGACCGCGGTCGAGGCGATGCGCGCGGCCGGGCGGCGCACCTTCTGGGTCGGCCACGACCACGAGGGCTGCTTCTCCCGGAACATCGAGGGGCTCGACCAGGGCTTCGACGCGGTGCAGCTCGTGCCCGAGGAGCGCGGCGATCCCGACGACGCCGACGTCGACGCGCGGATCGCCGACCTCGCGATCGCGGCGCTGCCGAGCGCGCGCCACTTCGGGCTGGTCTTCTTCGTGAGCCCGCACGACGACTACCGCCCGCGCGGTGAGGGCGACGCCTACGACGCGGAGCTCGCCTACTTCGACGCGCAGCTCGGGCGGCTGCTCGCGCGGGTCGACCTCGATCGCACGGTGGTCGTCGTGGCCGGGGACCACGGCGAGGCGCTCGGGGATCGAGGCCACCGTCACCACCTCTCGTCGGTGCACGTCGAGCAGGTGCACGTCCCGCTCGTGGTGCGCGTGCCCGGCGCCGCCCCGCGCCGGATCGACGCCCCGACCTCCACCGCCTACGTGCTGCCGTGGCTCCTGCTCCGGGGCGCCCCCGAGGAGCGCGCCGTCGCCGAGCGCGCCCTCCGCGAGGACATCGGCCCCCTCATGCGCGCCACCGACGGCGCGGTGGTCAGCGAGATGATCGGGCCCCGCGGGCAGGAGGCGGCGCTCGCCTGGCCGGACCGGACCGTCATCTACGACGTTTTCGCCGACCTGGTCCGGGTCTACGACTCCTACGAGGATCCCTTGCAGCGCCACGATCTCCGCGAGGCGCGGCCGGCGCTCTACGACGCCGCGGTGCCCCTGGCTCGCGCGTACCGGCGCGCCCGGTTCGAGGGCCGACGCTTTCGCTTCATCGAGGCCACGCCATGAAGACCATCGTTCGCTACTTCTTCCAGGGCTTGCTCGTCTGTGTCCCCCTCGGCGGCACGATCGCGCTCGTCGTCTGGATCCTCTCCGCCATCGATCGCCTCTACCCGCTGCCGATCCCGGGGCTCGGGCTCGCGATCACGCTGACGGCGATCACCCTGGTCGGCGCGCTGACCCACAACGTGGTGGGCCGCCGGGTCATCAAGATGGTCGAGGCGGGCATGCGTGGCCTGCCGGTGGTGAACATCATCTACACGTCGATCAAGGACCTGCTCGGCGCGTTCGTCGGCGACAAGCGCTCCTTCGACAAGCCGGTGATGGTCCGGGTCCAGCCCGACATGCGCATCTTCGGCTTCGTGACCTGCGATCGCTTCGACGACGTGCGCCTCGCCGGGCACGTCGCGGTCTACCTGCCGCAGTCCTACAACTTCGCCGGCAACCTGATCATCGTGAAGAAGGAGATGGTCGAGCCGGTCGACGCCGACAGCGCGCAGTTCATGGCCTTCATCGTCTCGGGCGGCGTCGCCACGATGAACGCGGCCCGCACCCAGGTCGACAGCCAGGCGGGCCTCCCGCTGATCAAGCGCAAGCCGCCCCGCCTGAAGTCGCGCGATTGAGGCCGCCGCCGGCTCACCCGGCGTAGACGTCGCGGCTCGAAGGGTCCTTGCGGAACATCGCGAGGGCGAAGGGGCAGGTGGCCATCACGCGGGTGCCGGTCTCGCGGGCCCACGCGACCATCGCGTGGAAGAGCGCCTTGCCGCCGCCCTGCCCCGCGATCGCGTCGTCGGTCTCCGTGTGGTCGACGATGATGAGGTCCTCGTCCGCGCGGCTGTAGGTCATCAGGCCGAGCTGCTCCGCGTCGCGGAGGAGGGTGAAGCGCCCGCGGGTCTCGTCCTCGGAGTGGGTGACGGTGAAGTCGCTCATATCCGCAGGGTACCGCGCCGCGGTCCGGACGGCGTACGATTCCGGGCGTCGATGGCCGCGGCAGCGAGGCCTACGTTCGGCCCATGCAGACGCGAACGGTCGAGGTGGCTCTCCTGTGTTTCGCGCTCGTCGCGGCGGCGTGTGACGGCGGCGGAGACCCGGACGCCGGGACCGCCGACGCGGCGCTGGCGGCGGACTCCGGGCGGGACGACGGGGGCGGCCAGGACGCGGGCGGCCAGGACGGAGGACCGGAGGACGCGGGCTCGCCCGACGCGGGCTCGTCCGACGCGGGCGCGCCGCCTCCCCCGGGCACGCCGGTGTCGGCGTACGGCTGCGCGTGCGACGGGGCCACCGACGACAGCGGGTGCCTCCAGCGCGCGCTCGACGACAGCGCCTCCTGGACGAACCGCACGCTCGAGTGGCCGCGCGGCGCCACCTGCGTCGCCGCCAACCTCACGTGGAGCGCGCCCGAGGGCAGCGAGGAGGCGCCGTACGTGCTCCGCGGTCACGGCGCGGTCCTGCGCGCGCCCGACGGACACCCGGTGAGGAGCCGCTCGCCCTGGGATCCGATCCTCCGGGTCAACGGGGGCCGCTGGCTCGTGTTCGACGACCTCGACCTCGACGGGAACCGGGACACGCGCGTCCCGCTCGAGAACCCGTCGCACAACCTGCTGATCATGAGCAGCCGGGACGTGCTCATCCGGGGGCTCGACTCGCTGAACGCGGTGACCGACGGCCTCTACATCGCGGCGTCCGACGGCGGCGACCTCGCCTCGCGCCCGCAGCGCATCGTCGTCCAGGACCCGGTCGTCCGGCGCGCCTACCGGAACAACATCAGCATCATCAACTGCGTGGACTGCGCGGTGCTCGGCGACGGCAACGGGAGCGCGTCCTCCTGCCAGCTGACCGACGCGCGAGGCACGCCGCCGCAGGCCGGGATCGACCTCGAGCCGAACGTGCCGAACGCGTCGCCGGCCATCGTCGACGCGACGATCGACGGCTGCTTCATCGCGCGCAACCACGGCACCGGGATCCTCCTGCACAGCGCCGGCCTGCCCACCGGCGTGCAGGTGCGCAACAACACCGTCGAGGGAGACCGCCGGACCTTCCGAGCGACCTGCGGCGCCGCGATGCACCTCGGCTCCGACGACGTGACCATCGAGGACAACGTCTTCCGCAACTACGACATCGACCCCGAATGCCGGGCGATGTTCGACTGGGGCGCGACCAGCTCCTCCACCCGCACCGTCTTCCGCCGCAACCGGATCGAGAACGTGCGGTTCGAGGTCGGCACCACCCACATCTTCCGCATCCACCCGGTCAACCGCGGCGGGCACACCATCGTCGACAACACGCTCGTCGACATCGGGCTCGACGAGGGCGGAGACTGGTGCCTGGACTCCTCGTCGACTGGCCCGAGCGAGATCCGGGGCAACACGGTCGACGGCGTCACCCAGGCGCCAAACCCCGGTTGCCCCTGAGGGGGTGTCCCCGGATGGCGTCACGCGGCCCCGGAGGGTACGGTCCGCGCATGGACTTGTCCGACTTCAGCGTCGATGAAGACCTCGCCCTCCTGGGCCTGATGCGAGCCGTCGTGCGGGCGGACGGCGAGTACTCGCCGGCCGAGCGCAGCGAGATGAAGAAGCTCCGCGAGGAGATGGGCGCGTCCCGCTTCGACGTCGCGGTCGGGATCGCGACCGAGCGCTTCACGAGCCTCGCCGCGCTCAAGGAGCACGCCGCCTCGATCGAGCGGGTGGACGCCCAGAGCCGCATCCTCCGGCGCCTGGTCAGCGTGGCCGCCTCGGACGGCGTGACCGACGACGAGGAGAAGCCGCTGCGGTGGCTGGCCCGCGCGTGGCCCGAGGCCTCGCTCCAGGTGAAATAGCGAGCGCGGACCCCCCGTAGGGACCGGACGAAGGCGGCGACGGTGCCGCCTCCGGCGACCGAGGTCGCCGTCCTGGTGCCCGATGAAGAGCCGCCTCTCGAGGCGGCGGGGGATGGCTGCGTGAAGAAGCTCTGGTCCGCGCTCTGTGTTCTGACTCTCCTCGTCCCGGCGGTGGCGCTCGCCGACGGCCCGCGCGACCGCGTCCGCTTCGGCGAAGACGTGCACGTGGGCGCCAGCGAGGTGGTGAACGACGCCGTCTCGTTCGGCGGGGACGTCGTCGTCGAGGGCGAGGTCCTCGGGGACGCGGTGTCGTTCGGCGGCGGCGTCGACCTGCGCGAGGGCGGGGCGGTCCGCGGCGACACCGTGACCTTCGGGGGCGACGTGCGGGGCGCGCAGCGCGCCGAAGGCGACGCGGTCTCGTTCGGCGGCGACGCCTCCCACGTCGACGCCGGCCCGCTCGGCGGGTTCTGGGACTGGCTCGGCGAGTCGGTGCGCTCCTTCGTCGCCCACGTGCTGCTCTTCCTCCTCGGGCTGCTGCTCCTCGGCCCGTTCCGCGAGCGGCTCCGCGCCATGCAGGCCACCATGATCACCGACGGCCTGAAGACCGCGGGCACCGGGCTGCTCGGCTACGTCATCGCGGGCGTCGCGATCGTGGTCCTCGCGATCACGATCGTGGGCATCCCGGCCGCGGTGGTGCTCGGCCTCGCGCTCCCGGTGGCCACCTACGTGGGGCTCGCCGCCGCGGCCACCGTCATCGGCGCGGCCCTGCCCTTCGAGGGGCTGCGCGGCCAGGAGGTGCTCCAGCTCGCGCTCGGGGTCGGGGTGCTCTACGTGGCGTCCATCGTGCCGACGGTCGGCAGCCTGGCCACGATCGCCTTCGCCTGCCTCGGGCTCGGGGCGCTGATCCGCACGCGCTTCCGCACCGAGCCGCCGGCGGATCTGCCCGCGAGCGGCGGCCCGTACCGGACCCAGGCCGCCGACGCTTGACAGCCCCCGTCACATGGCCAATTTCCGGCCGACATGACGGAAAACGACAAGACCACCCATCGCTTCGAGGCGGAGGTCGAGCAAGTCCTCCGCCTCGTCATCGAGTCCCTCTACTCGAACCGTGAGGTCTTCCTCCGCGAGCTCGTCTCGAACGCGGCCGACGCCCTGGACAAGCTGCGCTTCCGCGCGGTGACCGAGCCGGCGCTGAAGGACGCGGAGCTGAAGATCCGCCTGATCCCGGACCGTGAGCAGAAGACGCTCACCGTCTGGGATTCGGGCGTCGGGATGACCCGCGAGGAGCTGACCCAGAACCTCGGGACCATCGCCAAGAGCGGCACCCGGGAGCTCGCGCAGAAGCTGAAGGAGGCCAAGGAGGCGGGCGACGTCTCGCTGATCGGCCAGTTCGGCGTCGGCTTCTACAGCGCCTACCTGGTCGCCGATCGGGTGGAGGTCGTCAGCCGCGCCGCAGGCGCGGAGGAGGCCTTCCGCTGGACCTCGGAGGGCAAGGGCGAGTTCACCGTCGAGCCCGCCGAGCGCGACACGCACGGCACCAGCGTCGTGCTGCACCTCGGGGCGGAGCACCAGGACTACCTGGACCCGGTGACCCTGCGGCGGCTGGTCGAGCGCTACAGCGACTACCTCAGCTGGCCCATCGAGCTCCGGACGACCAAGAAGGTCGACGACTCCTACGAGACGACGTTCGAGGCGATCAACAAGGGCACCGCGCTCTGGCAGCGCCCGAAGGCCGACGTCGAGGACGAGCAGTACGTCGAGCTCTACCACCACCTGACGAACGACTGGGAGAAGCCGCTCGCGTGGCGGCACTTCAAGCTCGAGGGGACCCTGCAGTTCGCCGGCATCGTGTTCCTGCCCAAGGTGGCGCCGATGACGCTGTGGATGCCGGAGGCGACCCACGGCGTGCGGCTCTACGTGAAGCGCGTCTTCATCATGGACGACGCCGAGGAGCTGCTGCCCCGCTGGCTGCGCTTCGCGCGCGGCGTGGTCGACAGCGAGGACCTCTCGCTCAACGTCAGCCGCGAGCTGCTCCAGGACTCGCGCATCGTGCGCACGATCCGAAAGCAGATCGTCAAGCAGACCCTCGACCTGCTCGAGGAGCTCGCGAAGGAGCGGCCCGAGGACTACGCGGCGTTCTGGCAGCAGTTCGGCCCGATCCTCAAGGAGGGCCTGCACATGGAGCCCGAGCAGGCCGACGCGCTCAAGCCGCTGCTCCGCTTCGAGAGCTCGTCCCAGGACGGGCTCACCTCCCTCGCCGAGGCGAAGGAGCGCATGAAGGAGGGGCAGAAGGCCCTCTATTACGTCATCGGCGAGTCGAAGAAGCAGGTCGAGGCGAGCCCGCACATCGAGGCCCTGAAGAAGAAGGGCTACGAGGTCCTCTACTGCACCGACCCGGTCGACCCGTTCGTGATGAGCGTCATCACCGAGTGGGACGGCACCCCGGTGGAGTCGGCGTCCGAGGGCGAGCTCGACGTCGGCGACGAGGAGGCGGTGGACGAGGAGCGGCAGTCGCAGCTCCGCGACCTGCGCGAGCGCTTCCGGGTGAAGCTCCAGGACGTGGTCAGCGAGGTGCGGGTCTCCACCCGCCTGACCGACTCGCCCGTCTGCCTCGTCATCCCCCAGGGCGGCCTCCAGCCGCACCTCGAGCGCATCCTCCGGGCGGCGCAGAAGGACATGCCGGAGCAGAAGCGGGTGCTCGAGATCAACCCGGACCACCCGGTGATCGAGAACCTCCGCAAGATGCTCGAGGAGGCCAAGGCGGTCGAGAAGGTCGACGAGTGGATCGCGCTGCTGCACGACCAGGCGAAGATCGCCGAAGGCAGCCCGCTCGACGACCCGGCGACCTTCAACCGTCGCATCACCGCGCTCCTGCGCGAGGCGAGCGAGCGGGCCACGAGCTGACGGAACGAGAGACGCCCCCGCAGCGCGTGGCCGCGGGGGCGTCGACTCGAGCGCGCGACGATCAGTTGGTCGCGACGTCGAGGGTGTAGGAGCCGATGGTCTCGGCCGGGTCGTACGTCGTGGCGACGATGACCACGCGCTGACCCGCGGCGATCGGCAGGCCGGTGACCTCGCTGCTCGTGACGCCGGCCGAGCCGTCGTCGCTGCCGTCGAGACAGGCGTCGATGGGCTGGCTGGGGACGAAGGGGTAGTCGTAGACGAGCAAGAAGCCGTCGTCGTCGGTGCCCGCGCCCATCATCCAGCTCGCCGTGATGTCGAGCGTCTGGGCGGAGCCCGTCGTGTTCTCGATCACGTACGCGTCGTAGTAGTGCCCGCTGGTGGTGCCGGCGGTGCAGCTGGCCTCGGCGCGGACGAAGGTCGGGTCGGTGGCCTCGAGGGCGCCGGTCGCGGAGATCATCATCCCGCTCGCCGCGATCTCGAGGGCGCAGTTGCCGGAGCAGCCGTCCCCCACGGTGGTGTTGCCGTCGTCGCAGCTCTCGCCGGCGTCGACGGTGGAGTCGCCGCACATCACCATGCTGCAGACCGACGGGGTGCCCTCGCAGTAGTACCCGGCCTCGAAGGCGAAGGTGTCGGAGCAGCCGTCGCCGGTGGCGGTGCCGCCGTCGTCGCACTGCTCGCCCAGGAAGCGATCGACGACGCCGTTGCCGCAGGCGACCTCGCACATCGAGGGCGCGCCGCCGCAGACGTAGCCGGGCTCGACCTCGCAGGTGTCGGAGCAGCCGTCGCCCGCGGTGGTGTTGCCGTCGTCACAGTCCTCGAGGCCCGAGGTCGTGCCGTCGCCGCAGACCGGCGTGCTGGTGGTGACGTCCACCGTGCCGCTGCCGAACGAGAAGTACGCGCCGACCGCCACGTACCGGACGACGTCCGACGCGGTGCCGTTGACGAGCACGACCTCCTCCGGGTTGCCGCTGTCCTCGAAGTCGAGGCAGGTGGGCGCGCCGCAGGCGTCGAGCACGTGCAGGGTGAGGTCGGTGGAGCCGGTCGGGTCGGCCGACACCGTGGTGCTCGAGCCGGCCGGGACGGTCACCGCGTACCAGAGCACGTTGCCGGATCCGCTTCCGCAGCCGGTCCCGGTCGGGCGTGCGCCCCCGAGATCGAGATCCGGAGTGAGCGTGGAGTCGTTCGCGCCGAGCGCCACCGCGCCCGAGCAGTCCCTGTTCATCGGGAGCGCCGTGCAGGTGGACGGGGTGCCCGAGCAGGCGAAGCCGGCCTCGACCGTGCAGGTGTCGGAGCAGCCGTCGCCGGCGGTGGTGCCGCCGTCGTCGCACTCCTCGCCGACGGCGGTGTCGGTGGTGCCGTTGCCGCAGGCGACCTCGCAGGTGGAGGGCGCGCCGCTGCAGATGTAGCCGGCCTCGACGGCGCAGGTGTCGGAGCAGCCGTCGCCGGCGGTGGTGCCGCCGTCGTCGCACTCCTCGCCGACGGCGGTGTCGGTGGTGCCGTTGCCGCAGGCGATCTCGCAGGTGGAGGGCGCGCCGCTGCAGATGTAGCCGGGCTCGAAGGTGCAGGTGTCGGAGCAGCCGTCGCCGGTGGCGGTGCCGCCGTCGTCGCACTGCTCGTCACCGGTCACCAGGCCGTCGCCGCAGACGATCGGGGTGCAGGTCACGGCGAGATCGAAGGCGCTGGTCGAGGTCGTGCTGCTGAAGCGATCGAAGACCACGTAGTAGTGCGCGCCGGCTTCGGCGACGAAGTCGACCGTCTCGGTCGCGGTGACCCCTCGGCTGCTGTCCAGGCAGCTCAGGCCGCTGTCGCAGGCGGCCGTTCCGTCGCCGCCGTCGAGGACGAAGAGATCGAAGTCGCCCGACGACGCGCCGCGGGTCGAGACGACCTCGACCGCCGCGCGCGTGGCGTTGCGGAAGACGAAGACCTGCTCGTTGCCGGCGTAGCTCGTGGAGGTCGTGCAGGGCGCGTAGGAGGTGATCGCGGCGCCGCCCATGGCGGTGTCGCCGCTGACCGTGCCGCTCGCGCAGTCGATCACGACCGGCGCGGCGGAGGCGCAGTTGCCCACGCAGGCGGCCGCGTCGCAGGCGCCGGGGCAGGTGGTGCGGCTGTCCTCGACGAGGCAGCTGTCGGCGTCCGGCGTGCAGGTCACCACGTCGGCGCCGTCGCAGTAGGTCGCCGACGGGCAGGTCGCGCGGAAGTCGCAGACCGGCGCGCAGACGTTCACGCCGTCGAGCTCGCCGCACGACTCGCTGGTCGCGGCGCAGTCGGTGGTCGACTCCACCAGGCAGCCGAAGGCGTTCGCCTCGCAGCTGACGAGCGAGTCGCCCGAGCAGGTGCGGCCGGCCGCAGCGCACTCGGTCACGCCCATGCAGGGGTCGGTGGCCGCGGTGCTGCACATCGCCGCCGGGGTGGCGTCGGTGTCGCAGAAGCCGAAGGCCACGCCGTCGGTGCAGTCGGTCCGGGTCTCCACGAGGCAGCCGTAGGCGTCCGCCTCGCACTCCACGAGGGTCGGGCCGTCGCAGCTCGCGCCGGCGGCCGCGCACTGGGTGATGCCGTCGCAGGGATCGCCGGTGAAGGTGCACTCGGCGGCCGCGCCGGAGGCGTCGCAGGTGCCGCTCGCGCGCGCGGAGCAGTCGTCACGGGTCTCGACCAGGCAGCCGAAGGCGTTCGGCTCGCAGGTCACGAGGGAGTCGCCGTCACACGAGGTGCCCTCGGCCGCGCACGCGTCGGCCACGCCGGCGCAAGGGTCCTCGGGGAGCACGCACATCGGCATCGCGCCGGAGGTGTCGCAGGCGCCGCCCTCCATCGCCGCGCAGTCGGTCGCCTCGCGCACGAGGCAGCCGTCTTCGTTGGCCGCGCAGATCTCGAGGGTGTCGCCGTCGCAGCTCCGGCCCTCGGTGTCGCAGCGGTCCGCGGCCGGGATGGCCTCGCACGGGTCGGGGGTCACGCACATCGCGTCCGCGCCCGAGTCGTCGCAGGTGCGATCCATCGCGGCGCAGTCGGTGGTGGTCTCCACCAGACAGCCGTCCGCGTTGGGCGCGCACGTCACGACCTCGTCGCCGCTGCACGAGCTGCCGGCGGTCGCGCACGTCGTCACGTCGTCGCACGGATCGGTGGTGTCGCCGTCCATGACGATTCCGCCGTCGTCCGGACCCGCGTCCGTCTCCATGGTCTCGCCGTCGCACGCCGCTGCCAACGCAGCCCACGCGACCACGAGCATCCAAGCTCTCCAGGTCGATCTCATCGCACCGTCTCTTTCTCGTGTGGAAATGAAGCTCCTACGTTGTCAGCGGTGAGATCGGGGCGCAACGATGCGTGTGAGTCTACCCTGGGGTCGGGTGGCTTGCGCAAAGCCCGGAGGAGGCTGTAGGGCCTCCTCGTTCGGGCTTGTAGGTCAATGGCCCGTGGCGATCCGGGACACCCAGTCGACGAGCGCGGGCCGGTCGACCGGCTTGTCGAGCACCGTGGCGCCGGCCTCGGCGAGACGCCTCCGGCTGGCGTCGGAGGGCTGCAGCGAGGTCACGAACAGGCAGGCGCGCGCGAGCGAGGGGCGCTCCCGCGCGAGCCACCCGTGCAGCGCCTCGCCGTCCATCCCCGGCATGGCGACCTCGCTGATCACGACGTCGGCCTCGGTGCCGCTCTCGAGGAGCGCGACCGCCTCCTCGCCGTCGACCGCGGTGACCACGTCGTGTTCGTTCCCCAGCGCGCGGCCGTAGGCCCGGAGCATGCGCTCGTCGTCGTCGACCACCAGGATCGTCCGGCGGCCGGGCGGTCGGGACGCGCGGGGGATCCCGATCACGCGCTGGTGCCGCGCGAGCTCGCCGGGGGCCGGCAGCGGCAGCAGCAGCACGAACTCGGCGCCCTCGCCGTACACCGACTCGACCAGGAGGTCTCCGCCGAGGTCGCGCATGATGCTGCGCGAGATGGAGAGGCCGAGGCCGGTGCCGAGGCTCTGGCGCTTGGTGGTGAAGAAGGGGTCGAAGATCCGCTCGACGTGCTCGGCGGGGATCCCGGGGCCGGTGTCGCTCACCGCGATCGCGATCGCCTCGTCGTCGGCGCGCGCCGAGACGCGCACCCGGTGCGTCTCCCGCTTCACCTCTCGGACCGCGTGCAGCGCGTTCACCAGCACGTTGGTGAGCACCTGCGCGAGCCGTGAGCGCGGGGCGAGCAAGGCGGGCAGGTCGGCCGGCAGGTCCCGCTCGAACACGGCGTGCTGCTGGATCTCGCGCCGGACGAGCCGTGAGACGTGATCGAGCAGCTCCACCGCGTCGATGACGACCGGGGGCTCACGCTCGTCGGTCCGGGCGAAGACCCGGAGATCGCGCACGACGTCGGTCGCCATGTCGAAGAGCGTCCGGATCTCCGCGAACGAGCCGGTCACCTCGCGGGTCACCAGCGGATCGTTGCCGAGCTGCCCGACGAGCGCCCTCAGCTCCTCCGGCTGCAGCGCGCGCTCGAGGGCGGCCAGCCGCTGGGCCTCGTCGGCGAGCTGAATGAGGGGGCGGACCTGCGCTTCGATGCTGGCCAGGGTCAGCGAGATCGCGGTGAGCGGGTTGTTGATCTCGTGCGCGATCCCCGCCACCAGGGTGCCGAGCGCGGTGAGCTTCTCCGCGTGCGACACCGCGGCCGACGTGCGCTCCTGCTCGCGGCGCAGGCTCGCGCGCAGCAGCAGCCGGTCGACGAAGGCGTGGATCGCCCCCGGGTCGACGGTCAGGACGCCCGCCTCGTCCGCGCCGGCCCTCAGCGCCTCCAGCGCGTCGGCCTCGGTGCGCGTCACCGCGCCGAGCGGGAACGCGCCGAGCGCCTCCCGGCACGCGCGCACTCGCGGGGCGACGTCGCCATCGGTCACTTCGACCTTCAGGCCGTCGGCGTCGTCGCGAAACCGCGAGGACACGGTCTCCCGGATGGCGTCCGCGAGCCCGCGGTCGTTCGTGACGATCAGCGCGTCGATGACGAGAGGCTAGCCAACTAGCTCGAGAATCGCACCACCGCCGCGGCGCGGGTGAAGCCGGCGCCCTGCGCGTAGAGCAACACGGGGCGCCCCCCGTCGAGGAGACCGCGGCGACGCGCCTCGAGCAGGTTCGCGACCACGCCGCAGCCTCCGACGTGGGCCAGCTCGGTGAAGGTCGTCGGCGCCTCGGGCACCCCGAGGACCTCCGCGATCGCCTCGGGGATCCATCCGCGCGGCTGCACGGAGGCCAGGGCCGCCACCTCCGAAGGCGCGATCCGCGCGCGCTCGAGCGCGGCGGCGCAGGTCTCGACCCCGAAGCGCACCGTGTTCTGCATCAGGGTCTTGGCGCCCCCGGGCGCGCGCGAGCCCGGACCGTATTCGCCGCCGGCCTTCCACCAGGGGGTGTCGGAGGCGTCGTCCCGGCCGCGCACCCAGGTCACGGCGTCCCAGTGCTCGCCGTGCGACGTCATCTCGACGGTGAGCACGCCGGGGCGCTCGGACGCGGACACCACCGCCGCGGTCGCGCAGTCGCCGACGCCCGGCGCGGCGGGGTGACTGCGGGGGAACGCGCGGGTGATCAGGTGCGACTGGGTCAGCAGCACGTGGCGCGCGCGCCCCGACTCGATCAGCCCGGCGGCGACGTCGAGGCCGGTGATCGCGCTCGCGCACCCGGCGTCGAGCCCGGCGCCCCAGGCGCGCGTCGCGCCGAGGGCGTGAGCGACCTTGGTGGCGGTCGGCAGCAGCGGCCGGTCGGTGACGATCGACCACGAGAGCACGGCGTCGAGCGCGCCCGGATCCACGCCGGCGTCGGCGAGCGCCGCGCGACCCGCCTCGGCCTCCGCTTCCCAGGCGGCCTCGCGCTCGGCCACCCGGCGCTGGCGCGCGCCGAAGAACGGGTCCGCCGCGTCGCGCGCGAGGTGCCGGCGCGTGATCGCCTCGAAGCGATCGGTCGGCTGCGGGACGTCGACGAGGGTGCGGTCTCCGTCCCGCGCCGTCCCCTCGGGCCAGGCGTCGTTGTCGAGCACCGCGTCGGGCAGCCAGAGGCCGAGGCCCGCGATCGCCGCCCTCACGACGCGCCTCCCTCGACCGACATGCGCTGCAGCGCCTCGTCGCGGCCGGCGCCTCGGATCTGGAGCTCGCGATCGATCCGGATGTCGAGCACGACGGGCCCGGGGCCGCTGGCCTGGAGCCGATCGAGCTGCGCGGCGTCGATCTGCCCCGGCGCGTGGATCCGGACGCCGGGCACGCCCATCGAGCGCGCCCACGCCGCGAAGTCGATCCAGCGCGTGTCCCAGTCGGTGCCGCCCCCGCCATACAGCTGCTTCATGCCGTGGTGCACCATGTTGTAGCGGGCGTCGTTGAAGACGGCGTAGACCACCGGGAGCCCGAGGTCCGCGGCGACCAGCAGCTCCATGCCGTTCATCTGCATGCCGCCGTCGCCGCACACGCAGACCACGCGGCGGGTCGGGTCGGCGAGGCCGAGGCCCACCGCGCCGGCGATGCCCGAGCCCATGCTGCCGAGGCGCAGGTGGATGTGAAAGCGATCGGTCCGCTTCGCGGTGAGGTAGTGGAGGGCGTAGAGCATGTGCCCCCCGATGTCGGTGATGAAGCGGGCCTCCTCGCCTGCGGCCTCCTCGAGCTCGAGGATCGCCCGGTGGGGCGCGATCGGCGCGCGCTCGTCGTCCTCGGGCGCGGCGACGTCGAAGGGGGAGCGGTCCCGGGCCGCCTTCGCCAGCGCGCGCCCGCGGGGGTTCAGCAGCCCCTGGGCCGCGGCGTGACGGGCGAGGGCCCGGGAGAACGCCCCGAGGTCGGCGGCCACCGGCAGGGCCGCGGGCACGTTGCGGTGGAAGACCCCCGGGTCGAGGTCCACGTGGATCAGCCGGCCTCCCTCGCGCACGTAAGGCGTCGGGCCGACCGAGACGTCGTCGAGATCGGTGCCGAGCGCGAGCGCCACGTCGACCCCCTCCGCGGTGTAGGCCCGCGCCCAGAGGCTCGCCGCCATGCCGCCGTGTCGCAGCGACCGCGGGTGGGTCTCGGGCACGAGCCCCTTGGCCTGCGGTGTGGTGACGAAGGGGACGCCGAGCGCGTCGACCAGCTTGCGCACCGCGCCCTCGTGACCGCGGCAGCCCGCGCCGATCACGATCAGCGGGCGCTCCGCCTCCGCGAGCCACGACGCGGCCTGGTGCACCGCCGGGAGCGGCAGCGTGTCGCGGGTCTCGCGCTGGGCGCGCACCACCGGCGGCGGCGCCTCGACCTCGCCGCGCCCGCGGTCCATCGGCACCACGCAGAGCGCCGGCCCGGGCACCGCGCCGGTCGCCGCGTCGAGCGCCGCCAGCGCCTGCGTCGCCGCGCTGCGCGGGCTCGCGATGCGCACGGTCGTCCGGCAGAGATGCCCGACCATGCGCTCCATGTGCAGGCCCTCCGGACCGGTGTCCTGCAGCAGCAGCCGGCCGCTCGAGGCCCACGCCACGTCGCCCGTGATCACGATCAGGGGCACGCGCCCGAGGTGCGCGTTGGCGATCCCGGTGACGGCGTTGGTCGCGCCCGGGCCCGCGGTGACCACGATGGCGGGGACCGCGCCGGTCGCGCGGTGATAGCTGGCGGCGGCGAAGGCGGCCGAGGTCTCCTGCCGCGACTCGACGAAGCGCGCGCCCTCCGTGTCCAGGATCGCCTTGCAGACCGGTGAGACCGGACCGCCGGGCACGCCGAAGAAGGTGTCGACGCCGCGCGCGACGAGCGCCTCGACGATCGCGTGAGAAGCGGACGTCTCGCGCTTCACGGTGACGGACTGGATGGACGACTCGCGACGGGCGCGCACCTCGGCGCCTCGCGCAGCCTGCGCTGCAACGGACATGTGAACACTTCCTCCCACCCGCGCACCCCGCGGGTCGCGCGCCGTCAACGGCCGTGCGCTGCTTCGGATGAGGGGCGCGCCGAGCGCTCGCTCACAGCTCGTGAATCAGCGCCACCAGACGCGGATCACCCCGTGGAAGCGATCGTCGAGCCTCGCCTCGGAGCGCACCTCTTCGCCGAAGCGGACGTAGCTGCCGTGCGCGGCCCCGCGCATGTACGACTCGATCCAGACGTACTCCTCGCGCAGCCGGACCTCGACGAAGCCCTCGCCCCAGTCGATGACCTCCCAGCTGCCGTAGGTGGTGGTCTGGCGTCGGCTCGCGATCGCCTGCTGGGTGAGCTTTCGAGGATCGTTGGCGAGGAACTTGAGCAGCGTGCGCGCGACGAGCGTGTTGGCGAACCCGGCGGAGTTCTCGTGGGTGAGCGCGAACAGCCCGTCGTGCAGCCCGGCCGGGCCCGCGACCAGGGCGCCCGCCACCGCCGCGCGCGGCAGGAAGTCGGCCACCGGGTGGAACGCGAGCGAGCTCGGCGAGGGGCCGGGGAAGATCTCGCGGTAGCGCTCGAGGAGATCTCGCTGCGCGAGCTGTCGCTCGAGGATCCGGAACCAGACCCCGCGCAGGCGCGCGCTCGGCGGCACCAGCGGGAGGCGCTCCTCGAGATCGCAGTGGCCGCCGACCAGGTCGAGCGCGCGCTGGGTCCCGGGATCCATGCGCCCGAAATGTAGAGCCACGAATCCACGTTGGGAGACTTTTCCGGGCTTGATAGGCTCCCGCGGTGTTCTCGCCTCTGCCGAAGGACGTCTCCGCGCGGGTCCGCGAGCTCGGCCCCGAGCGAGTGGAGCGCATCCACCTGCCCGACCACGGCCTGCTCGCCTACGTCGTGCTCGACAGCACCGTGCTCGGCCCCGCGGCCGGCGGCGTTCGCACCAAGGCGTACGAGACCGAGCTGGCGGTGGCGGAGGACGCGTGCCGGCTCGCGCGCGCGATGACCTACAAGTGCGCGCTCGGCGGCCTCGACGCGGGCGGCGGCAAGGTCGTGGTCCGCGCCAGCCCGGCCCTGAAGCGTCCCGCCGCCTTCGCCGCGCTCGGGCGTGCGATCGACGCGCTCGACGGCGACCTCCGGACCGCCGGCGACTACGGCACCACCGACGCCGACCTCGCCGCGATGGCCTCGCGCTACGTGCACACGGACACGGCGCACCTCACCGGCGCGGTCGCGCGCGGCGTCGTCCGCTGCGCCGAGGCGATCGCCGACGTGAAGGGCCGGCCCGGGCTCAGCGGTCTGACCGCCGCGGTCCAGGGCGTCGGCGACATCGGCGCCGCGGTCGCCCGGGCCCTCGTGGAGGCCGGCGCCCGCGTGCGCGTCGCCGACGTGGACGCGGAGCGCGCCGAGCGGGTCGCCGAGGAGATCGGCGCCGAGGTCGTCGCGCCCGAGGACGTGCTCTACGAGGACGTCGACCTCCTCTCTCCCTGCGCCATCGGCGACGTGATCGGCCCGGACGTCGGAGCGCGGCTCCGCGCCTGGGCGATCGTCGGCGGCGCCAACAACATCACCACCGGGCGCGACGTCGACGTCCTGCTCCATCGCCGCGGCGTCACCTTCGTCCCCGACCTGCTGTCGAGCGCGGGCGCGGTCATCGAAGGCATCGGCCGCACGGTCATGGGCATGGGCAAGGAGGAGCGCCTCGATCTCGTCGACACCCTGCGCCACACCGCGCGCCTCGTGCTCGAGGACGCCGAGCGCACCGGCGAGCCCCCGATCGTGCACGCCCTCCGCCGCGCCGAGGCGCGCATCGCGAACGCGCGTTGACATCCTCGCCGGCCGGGCGGGATGCTCGGCCGCCGTGAGGAGCCGGACCGGATGCGCGTCGATCGCGCGGGGCCTCGCGCTCGCGTCCCTGGGGACGAGCGTGCTCCTCTTCGCGGTCACCGCGCACGCGCAGGGGGCGAGCGAGCCCGCCACCTCGCAGCCGGTCACCACGCTGCTGACGATCGGCGCGCTGACCCTGCTGCCCTTCGTCTTCATGACCACGACGAGCTTCGTGAAGATCGCGGTGGTCTTCTCGATCCTGCGGAACGCGCTCGGGACGGGGCAGGTGCCGAGCGGCACGGTCATCGCGGCGCTCGCCGCCATCCTGACCCTCTACGTGATGGCGCCGGTCGGCGAGCAGATCGCCGAGGCGGCGGGCCCGGCGGCGGCGCGCGTCGACCCGCGGGATCCGCTGTCCGACTTCGAGGCGCTCGGCGAGGCCGTCGGCGCGGGGCTGGTGCCGCTCGAGGCCTTCCTCTCCCGCAACGCCGGCGAGCGGGAGACCGCGCTCTTCTTCGACCTCGCCCGGCGCGCGCGCCCCGAGGACCAGCGCGACCGCGTCGCCGAGGACGACCTGCTGGTGCTGCTCCCGGCCTTCCTCATCACCGAGCTCGGGGAGGCCTTCCAGATCGGCTTCCTCGTCTTCCTCCCCTTCCTCGTCGTCGACCTGGTGGTCAGCAACGTGCTGATGTCCCTCGGCATGCACATGCTCTCGCCGACCCAGGTGAGCATGCCGTTCAAGCTCCTCCTCTTCGTGCTCGTCGACGGCTGGTACCTGCTCGCCAGGGCGCTCGTGCTGGGGTACGCGTAGGGCGAAACCGACCCAAGCGTCGGCCGATGGGCCGCCTCGAAGGAACGGAGGCGGCGCATGGGGTTTCGCGATCAGGTGGTGGCCGAGAAGGCGCGCAGCGAGGGGCTCGAGGCGGAGGTGGCTCAGCTCACGAAGCGGGCCGAGCGGGCGGAGGCGGAGAACGCGCGCCTGCGGGAGGAGCTCGAGGGGCTGCGCACCGGCGCGTCGGAGGAGGCGAAGCTCCGCGGGGACGCGTACTTCGGGATCGGCCAGGTGATGCTGCCGATCGTCGGGCTGGTGGGCGCGCTCCTCAGCGTCCTGGTGTGGGTGAACGGGGTCGCCAGCTCGTTCTACGGGCAGCTCGACCTGAGCGCCGGCGGCGTGCGCCGCTTCCTCCGGCAGCTCGACACCGCCGAGCCGGTGCTCGCGCTCCTCGGCTTCGTCGCCTGCCTCCTGCTCACCGCCTCCCCGCTGCTCGCCGCGCTCGGGGTCCTGCGCCGCCGGAAGTGGGGCTGGCACCTCGCGGTGGTGACCTTCGGCCTGTGGACCGCGTGCTTCCCGCCGCTCGGCCTGATGGGGCTCTACGCGTTCTGCCGCGCCCCCGTCCGCCGCGCCTTCCTCGGGCCGGCCTGGCACGAGGTAGAGTGACGCGGTGGGGTACCGCGACGACCGTCAGGCGCTGAAGGATCGGATCGCCGAGCTCGAGCGACAGGCGGCCGGCGCCGTCTCACGCGAGGAGCTGGCGGGCCTGCGGGCCGAGCTCGCCGAGTCCCGCTCGCGTCTCGATCAGGAGCGCGCCGCGATCGACGCTCTGCTCGAGCGGCTCGACGGCAAGATGCCCAGGCCGCGCCGCCGCCTCCTCCTGGCTCTCCTCGGTGCCGTCACGGTGCTGATGCTCGCCGTCCTCGTGCTGATCGCGACCGGGCCATTCTGGCTCGTCACCGGCCCCGACGAGCCGGTCTACGAAGGCGCCCCCGGAGCGGCGCGACAGACCCCGGCGCGGGTCGAGGTCGACGAGGAGGTCGAGGCGCGCTGGTCCACCCTCGACGCCTGCCTCCCGGAGGGCGACTCCGCCCGCATCCAGGCGCAGGTCGTGTTCGAGGGTCGCAACGGCGCCGCCCGCGCGGTGGAGCTCCTCAACGTCTCCGAGCACGACGGCTACTCGATGCTCACCCACGACTGCCTCCGCGACGCCCTCCGCGCCCTGAGCGTGCCGCCCTTCCGCGCGCGCTCCTACCGCTACGGCCTCACCCTCGAGTGGTCCGGCGAAGGCCTCCGTCGACCTCCCATCTGGGACCGCTCTCGTCGTTGAGTCCTAGGCTCTCGCCAAGGTGCGGAGCCGCCAACGAAGCGGCAGTGCGATGATGCCTCGCCGCCTCGGGGCCGGGCGGTCGCGCGGCTGTCCGGCAGCGACGGGGACATGTGCTCTCGCAAAGGCGCGAAGCCGTCAAGAAGGAAGGGGGCGACGGGATGGAGGCTCGCCACCTCACCCCCGACTGCCGGTCGCGAGCGCACATGACGCTTCGATTGGGTCTCTCGCAGAGACGCAGAGTCGCAGAGGGGCGGCGGGATGGA
>Ga0310345_10000395_pt1 | contig 68607 bp, 63 predicted proteins | sample HC15DNA20500_MG_FD_204667 | JGI IMG/M metagenome (GOLD analysis project Ga0310345, IMG submission 204667) | Marine microbial communities from station ALOHA, North Pacific Subtropical Gyre - HC15-DNA-20-500_MG | ecosystem: Environmental > Aquatic > Marine > Oceanic | place: Pacific Ocean: North...
GCGGATTTTGCGTATGCCGGCGACCTTCAGGGCAACCTCTGGAGGTTCAATCTTACTCCAGAGGATATGGTGGCGCCCTATGCACGCCTGGAGAATGAAACAATTACCGCGGAAATCGGATTCAAAGTCTCGTACTCCAATAAGCCGATTTTCAAGGCAGTCACTGACGCGGGTGTGCGCCAACCGATCACCGCGGCGCCATCAATCATCCGCCATCCCACACTGCACGGGTATCTCGTCGTTTTCGGTACGGGCAAATATTTCGAAGAGGGCGACAAGGACGGCTCATCGACAACCCAAAGCATCTATGGCATCTGGGACACCGATACACTCAACCCCAACGGCAGCTTGCAGCCAGCCAGCTTGACCAGAGGAAAACTTCAAGCTCAATCGATGAATACCACGCTTGAAAGCGAGGTTTCGGGGCGTGATGCTCGACTGCTAAATGAAACAAGCTTCGAGTGGGCCGTTCCGCCATCCCCCACCGAGTCTCAGTGGAAAGATGAAGGCGATCTTAAATACGGCTGGTTCTTTGATCTGAAGCTTGATAACGAGATGATGATCGAGAACATGGTCACTTTAGGTCGGACCCTATTTTTCCAAACGCTTGTCCCCAATGCGGACCCATGCTCGTCAGGCGTCGAAACCTGGACTTACGCAATTAACCCCCAGACTGGGGGGCGCACCCTGCATCATGCTTTCGTCGACCATCGCAGTGCTAATAATGCCGACACGGTCATTTCCGCGGTACGCCAGGACGGCGAAGGCGGCCTGACCTTGGGGCAAGGCCCAGATACTAAGTACGAGCTATGCACCGGCCTCGAATGCAAGCCGGTTTACCCAGATCCTTCCAGTCTCGGTCGTCAAAGCTGGCGTCCAATAGGGGAGTAACCATGAGCATCAGATTGCAGCTTTCGCTTGCGGCGCTATCGCTGGTACTTTTGTCGGGCTTCGTGCGCGCCGCAACCTTCGAAGCCGTAGGCACTATTGAAGATGTTCGGCTTGGCCAGAATCTTGTGGTAGTCGAAAAGATTACGTACGCCCTGCCAAATAAAACCGTAATCAACGGAACCCCGGCGATTCTCCAGCTAAAGCCGGGCTACCTGATCGGCTTCAGTGGCACTGAAGCTTCGCCACACTCAATCATCGAGTCGCTCTATCTGTATCCTGACTCGGTGCGTAGCGTTGAATTGGGAGAGCAGCCGTGACAGCACGATCCAGTGGCTTCACTCTGATTGAGCTCATGATAGTGGTCGGCATTCTGGGAGTACTTGCGGCTATCGCGTACCCCAACTACACCGAATATGTTCAACGTAGCAATCGCAGTGAGGGACAAGCGTTGCTCAATGACGCAGCGGCTAGTCAGGAACGCTTCTTTGCACAGAACAATCGCTATGTAACGAAAGCCGCCGATATTGCAAAGCTAGGGATGCGCGGCACCAGCGGCAATACAGTCCGATCAGACACGGGCAAGTACGAACTGAAAGTCACTGTCGAGGATGACGGAAATGATCCGCCCCGCCCGATAGATGGCGGTTACACTCTTAAAGCGGAGCAGAATTTTGGCGACGCTGCCTGTGGCAATCTCACGCTAAATGCGCTCGGCGTCAAAGGCCGTACCGGCAGCGGAAAAACTGTGGAACAGTGCTGGAAATAACTGATAAATGAAGCGAAGAAGCCCGGCAGCAATGCCGGGCTTCTTCGCTTGATGGCAGAAAAGTCAGCCATACGATCAACGCATATGCAACCGTGGCTGCTGAGTCGGGCAGCTATACCTGCCTTACCCGCAACTCCTTCGGCATGGAGAACGTCACGTTCTCCGGCCGTCCTTCCAGCTCGGCCATGCCGCTGGCACCCCATTCTTTCAGCCGCTCGATTACCCCACGCACCAGCACCTCAGGCGCCGATGCACCGGCGGTGATGCCGATGCGCTCGACGCTCTCGAACCACTCGCGCTTGAGGTCCTCGGCGCCGTCGATCAGATACGCGGGTGTGTTCATGCGCTCTGCCAGCTCACGCAGACGGTTTGAGTTTGAGCTGTTGGGGCTGCCGACCACCAGTACCACGTCGCATTCATCAGCCAGTTGCTTTACCGCATCCTGGCGATTCTGCGTGGCGTAGCAGATGTCATCCTTGCGTGGGCCGCCGATGCTCGGGTACTTGCTGCGCAGCGCGTCGATGACGCGACTGGTGTCATCCATGGACAGCGTGGTCTGGGTTACGAATGCCAGCGCCTCGGGGTTGCGCACCTGCAGCTGGGCGACATCCTCTTCATCCTCGACCAGGTAGATCGCGCCGCCATTACGCGCGTCGTACTGCCCCATGGTCCCTTCGACTTCCGGGTGGCCCTGGTGGCCGATGAGGATGCATTCGCGCCCTTCACGGCTGTACTTGGCCACTTCCAGATGCACCTTGGTCACCAGCGGACAGGTGGCGTCGAATACCTTCAGGCCGCGTTTCTCCGCCTCCTGCCGAACGGCCTGCGAAACGCCATGGGCGCTGAAGATGACGATGACGTTGTCCGGCACCTGATCCAGCTCCTCGACGAAGACCGCACCGCGGGCACGCAGGTCTTCCACGACGAACTTGTTGTGCACGACCTCATGTCGCACATAGATCGGAGGTCCGAAGACTTCCAGAGCGCGGTTGACGATTTCGATGGCGCGATCTACACCCGCGCAGAAGCCGCGAGGGTTGGCGAGTTTGATTTGCATGATGGGTCTCGGCACGCGAAGGCTTGATGACGGGGGAGTGTAACGCGATACGTGCGGGCATTCTCGGGTGCCCTTCGTCAGCCGGCGGACGCGAACGTCCCCGCCGGCTGCGAGCCGGTTACACCGGTTTGACGTCGATGATTTCGACTTCGAACGTAAGGGTCTTGCCAGCCAGAGGATGGTTGAAGTCCACAGTGACCTGATTGTCATCGAAGGCTTTCACGACCCCTGGCAGCTCGGTGCGGGCCGCGTCCTGAAAGCTCACCATCAAGCCTTCGGAGAGGTCCATCCCGGCGAACTGGCTGCGCGGCATGACCTGCACGTTCTGCGGGTTGATCTGGCCGAAGCCCTGCTCCGGAGCAATCTGCAGGGTGCGCTTGTCACCGGCCTTGAGCCCATAGAGCTGTTGCTCGAAACCCGGCAGCAAGTTGCCGTCACCCACCGTGAAGGTGGCCGGTTTCTTGTCAAACGTGCTGTCGACCAGCTCGCCCGTCTCCAGGCCGAGCGCAAAATGCAGGGTGACTTCCTTGTCCGGCCCAATGCGCTGTTCAGTCATGTGCGGATTCTCCGGTCTTGTTGCCCTTGAACATATCCAGCGCCAGCATCACGGCGCCTACGGTAATGGCGCTATCGGCGATGTTGAACGCCGGGAAGTACCAGCGGTTCTGCCAATGCACCAGGATGAAGTCGACCACGTGGCCGAGCACCACGCGGTCATAGAGGTTGCCCAAAGCGCCTCCCAATACCAAAGCCAACGCAACGGCGAGCCAGGTTTCGCTGGCCTTCAGGCGCTTGAGCCAGACCACCAGCACGACGCTCACGCCAATGGCGATCGCCGCGAACAGCCAGCGCTGCCAGCCGCTGTGGTCGGCCAGAAAGCTGAACGCCGCACCGGTGTTGTAGGCCAGGGTCCAGGCGAAGTAGTCGGGGATGACCTCGACCTTCTGGTACAGGCTGAAATTGGCCTCGAACCAGTGCTTGGTGGCCTGATCGAGGGCGATGACCATTACGCTCAGCCAGAGCCAGGCAAGCTTGCCGAAACGCGCCGTCATGCAGTGACCTCCGCTGAAACACGACGCGGCAGAGCGCGCGTCAGTCCAGCAGCAGTGAAGACCGCATCGTGATGGTGAGCTGAAGCCCAGCCTGCGATCGGCTGCACGGACTCACGCATAGTGACGGACCTCACCGGCGCCTTCGATGTTTTCCACGCAGCGTCCACAGATTTCCGGGTGTTCGGCATGGCTGCCCACGTCCGGCAAATGGTGCCAGCAGCGACCGCACTTGCTGTGCTCGGTCTTGCGGACCAGCAATTTGAGACCGGCCAGTTCGCTTTCCACTGCCTCGGCGGGCGCCTGCGCCAATGGTGCGATGTCTACCGCCGAAGTGATCAGAACGAAGCGCAGTTCACTACCAAGACGAGCCAGCTCGCCGGCCAGCGACTCCTCGGCATACAGGGTGACTTCGGCCTGCAGGTTACCGCCGATGGCCTTGGCGTTGCGCTGGTTCTCCAGCTCCTTGTTTACCGCCGCCTTGACCTCCATGACCTTGTCCCAGAACGGGCGACCCAGCTCGAAGCCTTCCGGCAGCTCGGCAAGCCCTTCGTACCAGGTATTGAGCATCACCGACTCGTTACGCTCGCCCGGCAGGTACTGCCAGATCTCTTCGGCGGTGAACGCCAGGATCGGTGCGATCCAGCGCACCAGCGCCTCGGCAATGTGGTACAGCGCAGTCTGGCAGGAACGCCGCGGCAGACTGTCGGCGCCGGTGGTGTACTGGCGGTCCTTGATGATGTCCAGATAGAAGCCGCCCAGCTCCTGCACGCAGAAGTTGTGCACCTTCTGGTAAACGTTCCAGAACCGGTAGGTGGTGTAAGCCTCCTCGATCTCGCGCTGCAGCAGCAGTGCACGGTCGATGGCCCAGCGGTCCAGCGCAATCAGCTGATCATTCGGCACCATGTGCTGCGCCGGGTCGAAACCGTCGAGATTAGAGAGCAGGAAGCGCGCGGTGTTGCGGATGCGCCGATAGGCATCGGCGCTGCGCTGCAGGATCTGCTTGGAAACCGCCATCTCGCCGGAGTAGTCGGTGGCCGAAACCCACAGACGCAGGATATCGGCGCCCATACTGTCGGTGATTTCCTGTGGGGCGATCACGTTGCCGAGGGACTTGGACATCTTGCGGCCGTTCTCATCCACGGTGAAGCCATGGGTGAGCAAGCCGCGGTACGGCGCGTGGCCATCGATGGCGGCGCCGGTCAGCAGCGAGGAATGGAACCAGCCGCGATGCTGGTCGGAGCCTTCCAAATAGAGATCGGCACGCGGCCCCTGCTCGTGGCCCATGGGGTGCGAGCCGCGCATCACGTGCCAGTGGGTGGTACCAGAGTCGAACCAGACATCGAGGGTGTCGTTGGTCTTCTCGTATTGCGCCGCCTCGTCGCCAAGCAGATCGACCGGGTCGAGTTTGAACCAGGCTTCGATGCCCTCGCGCTCGACGCGCTGGGCGACCTGTTCCATGAGCTCGACGGTGCGTGGGTGCAGCTCGCCGCTTTCCTTGTGCAGAAAGAACGGGATCGGCACGCCCCAGTTGCGCTGGCGCGAGATGCACCAGTCAGGACGCCCAGCGATCATGCCGTGCAAACGCGCCTGTCCCCAGGCCGGGACGAACTCGGTCTGCTCGATGGCATCCAGCGCACGGCGACGCAGCGAACTGCCGTCGTGGGCGACCTTGTCCATGCCCACGAACCACTGCGCCGTAGCGCGATAGATCAGCGGGGTCTTGTGTCGCCAGCAGTGCATGTAGCTGTGCTGGATCGACTCATGCTTGAGCAGCGCGCCGACTTCGGCGAGCTTCTCGACGATCGCCGGATTGGCTTTCCAGATGAACTGGCCGCCAAAGAACGGCAGGTCCGGGACATAGACGCCATTGCTCTGCACCGGGCCGAGAATGTCGTCGTTCTCCATGCCGTAGTGCTTGCAGGAGCGGAAGTCGTCCTCGCCGTATGCGGGCGCCGAATGGACGATACCGGTACCGGCACCGGTTTCCACGTAGTCGGCCAGATATACCGGAGCGAAACGCTCGTAGAACGGATGCCGGAAGCGGATCAGCTCCAGCGCCTTGCCTTCGCAACGGGCGATGATTTCACCGGCCAGGCCATAGCGCTGCAGGCTGGACTCGACCAGCTCCTCGGCCAGCACTAGCAGGCGCTCGCCGGTATCCACCAGCGCATAGACGAACTCGGGATGCACGTTCAGCGCCTGGTTGGCCGGAATGGTCCAGGGCGTGGTGGTCCAGATGACGATGCTGGCGCGTTTGGCCAAGCCGGCGACGCCGAAGGCCGCGGCCAGCTTGTCGGCGTCCTCGACATCGAAGGCGACGTCGATGGCATCGGATTTCTTGTCCTGATACTCCACCTCGGCTTCTGCCAGCGCCGAGCCGCAGTCGAAGCACCAGTTGACCGGCTTCAGCCCCTTGAAGACAAAACCACCCTCGACCATCTTGGCCAGCGCACGGATTTCACCGGCCTCGTTGGCGAAGTCCATGGTCTTGTAGGGGTTGTCCCAGTCGCCCAGAACGCCGAGACGAATGAAGTCAGCCTTCTGCCCTTCGATCTGCTCGGCGGCGTAAGCGCGGCACCGCTCGCGGGTCAGATCCGCCGGCTGGTTCTTGCCGAAGGTGGTCTCGACCTTGTGCTCGATGGGCAAGCCATGGCAGTCCCAACCCGGTACGTAAGGTGCGTCGAACCCGGCGAGGGTACGCGAGCGGACGATCATGTCCTTGATGACCTTGTTCACCGCATGGCCGATGTGGATGTTGCCGTTGGCGTACGGCGGGCCATCGTGCAGGATGAACTTCGGGCGTCCCTCGCCGATCTGCCGCAGCTTCCGGTACAGATCGATGCTGTTCCAGCGCTGCAGAATCTCCGGCTCGCGCTGTGGCAGACCGGCCTTCATCGGAAATGCCGTGGACGGCAGATTGAGGGTCGCTTTGTAATCGGTCATTTCAGTCCTGACTCGTCATAAGGGATGAAGCCCGCCAGTAATCACGGGCAGCGGCGATGTCTGCATCGATCGCCGTCTTGAGCGCCTCCAGCGAGGCGAAACGCTGCTCGTCGCGCAGCTTGCGATGGAAGGTGACCTGCACCAGGCGCCCGTACAGGTCGCCCTGATAGTCGAGCAGATGAACTTCCAGATGAGGCTGGCCGTCGCTTTCGACCGTGGGTCGCATACCGATGTTGGCCACGCCGGCAAACACATTGCCCTCTACCTCGAGTGTCACGACGAACACGCCGCTGAGCGGCGTGTTGCGGCGCTTGAGCTGAACATTGGCGGTCGGCGCGCCCAGCTGGCGACCGAGCTTCTGCCCATGCATGACCCGCCCAGTGATCGCGAAGGGCCTCCCGAGCAATGCCTCGGCACAGGCCAGGTCACCGTCGGCCAGCACCTGGCGCAGACGTGTACTGCTGACCCGCTCGCCATCCACCTCGATGGTGGTGGCCGCCTCGACACTGAAGCCTTCGGCGGCGCCAGCCTTGAGCAGGAAGTCGAAATCGCCGGCACGGTCACAGCCGAAACGGAAATCGTCGCCCACTTCAAGATGCCGCACGCCGAGGCCTTCAACCAGCGTGGCGTGGACGAACTCGGCCGCGCTGAGCTCACGCAGCCGACGATTGAACGCCAGGCACAGCACCAGATCGACGCCCTGCTCGCTCAACAGCTGTAGCTTTTCCCGCAAGCGGGTGAGCCGCGCCGGCGCCTTGTCCGGCGAAAAGTACTCACGTGGTTGCGGCTCGAAGATCACCACGCAGCTCGGCAGCCCCAGCTCGGCCGCACGTTCGCGCAAGCGCGCCAGGATGGCCTGATGCCCCCGGTGCACGCCGTCGAAATTGCCGATGGTGGCGACGCAGCCCCGATGCCGGGGGCGCAGGTTGTGAAGACCTCGAACCAGCTGCATACCGCACTTCTTGCTTGAAAAGTGGCCGATTATACGCATGTGACATGGCCAGCGGACAGGTTTGCATCGGCCGGAAAGCGGCGATCAATGCCGCAAATGTCGCGGTCGCAACCCCATCAGCAACAGCCCAGCGACAAATGCCGCCAGGCCGGCGCAGACCAACAGGCCCAGCTGCAGCGCGCGCTGCTGCCAACCCCACTGGAACCAGTCCTGGGCCGGCACGTTCAGCCACCAGACCACCGCCACCATCGCCGCACAGGCCGCCGCCAGGCGCAGGCCGAACAACCACCAGCCGGGTGCCGGCCGATAGACGCCGATCTTGTACAGCCCCCAGAACAGCAGCACGGCGTTGAGCATGGATGACAGCGAAGTCGCCAGCGCCAGGCCGACGTGCTGCAGCGGCCAGATCAGAATCAGGTTCATCACCATGTTCGCCACCATGCAGATCACGGCGACACGCACCGGCGTCTTCAGGTCCTGACGCGCGAAGAAGCCCGGCGCCAGCACCTTGATAAGCATGAACGCCAGCACGCCCAGCGAGTACGCCTGCAGCGCCCGCGCCGACTGCACTACCGCCTCCTCGCTCATGGCCCCGTAGTAGAACAGGCTAGCGATCATCGGCTCGGCGAGAATGCCCAGCGCCAGTGCCGCCGGTACACCCACCAGCAGCACCATGCGCAGCGCCCAGTCCAGAGTCGCCGAGAACGCCTTCGGATCCTCACCGGCATGCTGGCGCGACAGGCTCGGCAGAATTACCGTGCCGATGGCGATGCCGAACGCACCCAGCGGCAATTCGGACAGCCGGTCGGCGTAATAGAGCCAGGAAACGCTGCCGGTCTGCAGGAACGACGCCAGTACGGTATCCAGCAGCAGATTGATCTGGCTTACCGAAACCCCGAACAGCGCCGGCACCATCAGCAGCATGATGCGCCGCACCCCCTCGTCACCCCGCTTGACTCGTGGCCTGGGCAGCAGCCCCAGCTTGGCGACATACGGCAGCTGGAACGCCAGCTGGGCAAACCCGGCGATAAACACGCCCCAGGCCAGCGCCATGATCGGCTGATCGAAATAGGGGGTCAGGAACACCGCCGACATGATCATGCAGACGTTGAGCAGCACAGGCGTGAAACCGGGCACCGCGAAATAGCCGTAGCTGTTCAGCACTCCCGAGGTGAAGGCCGTCAGCGAGATCAGCATCAGATAGGGAAAGGTGATGCGCAGCAGCTCGCCGGCCAGTTGCATTTTCGCCGGATCGTCGTGGAAGCCCGGCGCGAAGACCATCACCACATAGGGTGCGAACAGCACGCCAAGCGCGGTCAGCCCTGCCAGAATGAGGCCGAGCATGCCAGCCGTGCGATCCACCAGCTGCTTGACGTCCGCCAGCGTGCGCTTGGTGCGGTACTCCGATAGCACCGGCACGAAGGCCTGGGCGAAGGCCCCCTCGGCGAACAGCCGGCGCAGGAAGTTGGGGATCTTGAACGCGATGAAGAACGCGTCCGCCGCCGCACCGGAGCCGAAGTAGCTGGCGACCACCATATCGCGTACCATGCCCAGCACGCGCGACAGCAGGGTCATGACACTGACCACGGCGCTGGAGCGCAACAATCCGCCCTTGCCGATTTTTTCGGACATTTGTCTTCCTAGAGTTGCAGCGAGACTGATCGACCGAGCGCCCTGCGCCGGCCTGATCGATGGCCAGTTACGACACGAAATGAGGCGGCGAGTTTAGCCTCAGCCCATCTGTCCGGCCAGCTTCTCAAGCCATTCGACCAGGCTTGACAAGCGCCCTTCGCATCGGCATGATTCGCGGCCTTATTTGCTTTGCAATCCCCACGTTTTCGAGGAGTTCGACGGTGGCCAACAGCCCTTCCGCCAAAAAACGCGCAATTCAGGCTGAGAAGCGTCGCAGCCACAACGCCAGCTTGCGCTCCATGGTTCGCACCTACATCAAGAATGTGGTCAAGGCCATCGACGCCAAGGACCTGGACAAGGCCCGCGCAGCCTACACCGCCGCCGTGCCGGTCATCGACCGCATGGCTGACAAAGGCATCATCCACAAGAACAAAGCTGCTCGTCACAAGAGCCGCCTGAACGGCCACATCAAGGCCCTCGGCGAAGCTGCTGCAGCCTAACTGCAGGTTCTTGTAAAAAAACCGGCCTAGCGCCGGTTTTTTTGTGCCTGCTTTTTCTGCCTCACCCGACAGATCGAGACGACCGCGATTATTGCGTCACTGCCCAGGGCAGAATCGGAATCGCCGTCACCGCATTCTGCGGGCTACCCTCGATGACCCGATCGCTGTACACGAGATAGACCAGCGCATTGCGCGACTCATCGAAGAAACGGACCACCTGCATGGTCTTGAACACCAGCGACGTGCGCTCCTTGAACACCACATCGCCATCCTTGAGCTTGCCCTTGATGCGAATCGGACCGACCTGACGACAAGCAATGGAGGCCTCCGCGCGATCCTCGGCCAGGCCCAGGCCGCCCTTGATACCGCCAGTCTTGGCCCGCGACAGATAGCAGGTCACGCCATCGACCATGGGGTCATCGAATGCCTCGACTACGATCTTGTGATTCGGCCCGAGCCACTTGAACACCGTGTCGACCGCGCCGATCTCCTCGGCAGCCGTTAGGCCCGGCAGAGCCAATCCCACCATCATTGCCGCAATCGCCAAGCGCATGGAACACCTCAGACCAGAATCATGTTGTCGCGATGGATCAGCTCGGGCTCATCGACATAGCCAAGCAGCTTTTCGATCTCGTCGGACGGCCGCCCGAGAATGCGCTGCGCCTCGGCCGCACTGTAATTCACCAACCCGCGCGCTACTTCGGCGCCCTGCGGACCGACGCAGACCACCATCTCGCCACGACGGAACGCGCCCTGCACCGCACGCACACCTACCGGCAGCAGGCTGCGATTACCCTGACGCAAGGCCAGCACCGCCCCGTCGTCCAGGATCAGCGTGCCACGCGTCTGCAGATGGCCGGCCAGCCACTGCTTGCGAGCCGCGTGTCGACTACACTCAGGCGCCAGCAGGGTACCCAGCCGCTCGCCAGCCTTGAGGCGCGACAGTACCTGCTCGATGCGCCCACCGACGATCACCGTGTGCGCACCGGAACGCGCAGCGAGGCGCGCCGCCCTGAGCTTCGTCTGCATGCCACCACGACCCAGCGCGCCGCCGGTGCCGCCTGCAACCGCATCCAGCGCCGGGTCGTCGGCGCGCGCCTCGCTGATCAGATTGGCTTCGGGGTTATGGCGCGGATCGGCATCGAACATGCCATCGCGATCGGTGAGGATCACCAGCAGGTCGGCCTCGACCAGGTTGGCAACCAGCGCGGCCAGGGTATCGTTGTCACCGAAGCGGATTTCGTCAGTGACAACCGTGTCGTTCTCGTTGATGACCGGCACCACGCCGAGATCGATGAGCGTGCGCAGCGTGCTGCGCGCATTGAGGTAGCGCTTGCGATCGGACAGGTCGTCATGGGTGACCAGAATCTGCGCCGTCTGCTGATCGCAGCGCGCGAAGCTCGACTCCCAGGCACGGATGAGCCCCATCTGGCCCACCGCAGCGGCAGCCTGAAGTTCATGCACCGCTTTGGGACGCGAAGCCCAACCGAGACGACTCATGCCGGCGGCCACCGCACCGGACGAAACCAGCACCAGCTCGACCCCCGCCGCTCGCAGCGCCACCATCTGGTCGACCCAGACAGCCATCGCTGCCTGATCGAGCCCTCGACCGTCGGCGGTCAGCAGCGCACTGCCGATCTTCACCACCCAGCGCCGCGCGCCGCTCACCTTGTCCCGCATCGTTCCCGCCTTCCATTCGGCCAAAACACTTCCGGATCGGGCTGCGCACGAGCCAGCCCGCCGACCACCCACCTGAACCAGGCCTCACAGCGACCCGACGCTCGCCTCAGCGAACGTAGATGATCTCGGCGCCGCCCTCGTCATCATCATCGTCGTCGAAGTCGTCATCATCCGCCTCCTCGACCGACTTGACACCAGCACGACGCAGCGCCCGCTGGTCGTCGAGCTCCTGCAGCCGAGCCCGAGCCTCGTCCTCGATCTGCCGATCCAGCTCGGCGAGCGCCTCGGCATACTCGGGCTCCTCGGCGATACGCACGGCACGCTCATCCAGGTAACGCATGATCGCCTGACTCAGCGCCTCGGTGCCCTCGCTCTCCAGCGCGGAGATGACGAACACCGGCCCTTTCCAATCCAGCCGCTCGACCACCTGCCGCACGCGCTCTTCGCGCTCCTCCTCGAGCAGCTGATCGGCCTTGTTCAGCACCAGCCAGCGATCACGCTGCGTCAGCGCCGGGCTGAATTTTTCCAGCTCATTGAGGATCACCTCAGCGGCATCGGCCGGATCACTGCCGTCCAGAGGCGCCATATCGACCAGATGCAACAACAGGCGGGTGCGCGCCAGGTGCTTGAGAAAGCGAATGCCAAGCCCGGCACCTTCCGAGGCACCCTCGATCAACCCCGGGATATCGGCAATCACGAAGCTTTTGTAGCGACCGACGCTGACCACGCCGAGGTTCGGCACCAGCGTGGTGAACGGATAGTCGGCCACCTTCGGTTTGGCTGCCGACACCGAACGGATGAAGGTGCTCTTGCCGGCGTTCGGCAACCCCAGCAGACCGACGTCCGCCAGTACCTTCAACTCCAGCTTGAGGTCGCGCGCATCGCCCGGCTTGCCTGGCGTGGTCTGCCGCGGCGCGCGGTTGGTGCTGGACTTGAAACGCGTATTGCCGAGCCCGTGCCAGCCACCCTGCGCCACCAGCAGTCGCTGACCGGCCTTGGTCAGGTCGCCCATGATTTCCTGGGTCGCTGCATCGATGACCGTGGTACCTACCGGCACCGGCAGGATAAGGTCTTCGCCTCTGGCGCCAGTGCAATCGGTACTGCCGCCCTTCTGCCCGTTCTGCGCATGGAATCGGCGGGTATAGCGATAGTCCACCAGGGTATTGAGGTTCTCGTCGGCCTCGAGATACACCGAGCCGCCGTCACCACCATCACCACCGTTGGGACCACCCTTCTCGATGAACTTCTCGCGACGGAAGCTCATCATGCCGTTACCGCCGTCACCGGCCTTTACAAAAATCGATACTTCATCGACGAATTTCATGGGAACGCCTCCCGTCGCAGGACGGGCTTAAGAAACAGAACGTAAGGATCTTGCGAAAAACCGGACGATCGCCAAGCGGTTCTCGGCAAGAGCCTCACAGGATACAGAAACAAAAAAGCCCCGTCGCATGACAGGGCTTTTCCAGCAACGCCGCAGTTAGGCTGCGACGACGCTCACGTAGCGACGGCCAAAAGCGCCCTTCACTTCGAACTTGACCACGCCTTCGACCTTGGCGAAGAGGGTGTGATCCTTGCCCATACCAACGCCATAACCGGCGTGGAACTGGGTGCCGCGCTGACGCACGATGATATTGCCGGCCTTGATGACCTGGCCGCCATACATCTTCACGCCAAGTCGTTTGGCTTCTGAGTCGCGACCGTTGCGGGTAGAACCGCCAGCTTTTTTGTGTGCCATGAGTTCAATACTCCTATATGGGGATCCAGGCCCGATTAGCCCTGAATACCGGTGATTTTGACCTCAGTGAACCACTGACGGTGGCCCTGACGCTTCATGTGGTGCTTACGACGGCGGAACTTGATGATGGTCACTTTGTCGTGGCGGCCCTGGGCAACCACTTCTGCGGTGACTTTGGCACCATCGACCACCGGAGCGCCGATCTTCACATCGTCGCCGTTGCCGATCAGCAGAACGCGGTCAAAGGTGACAGCTTCGCCAGTCGGAACTTCGAGTTTTTCAATCTTGAGGTATTCGCCTTCGGCAACCTTGTATTGCTTGCCGCCGGTTACGATAACTGCGTACATCTTGTATCTCCGTTGATCCTGCTCACCCAGCGCTTTGTAGGAATCGTTGGTGACTGGCATGGCTGCATGGGGCCGGAAGGTGACGCCCGTGCAATTGCGTAAGGCAGGGAAATGCCCAGGGGGAAGTTCAGGGTCCGCGATTGTACGCATGCGCCACCCCCTGCGCAATAGCCAGCCGGCGTCGCCTTGACAGTGCCATACCCGCCCCCTAGCATGCCGCGCAATCTGCGAGGAGTCCCCGATGCAACCCCAGTCTTTCTATCAAGTTGTGGCGGACGATTTTGCCGCTGTCGACGGCATCATCCGCAAGCAGCTGACTTCGCGCGTTCCTCTGGTGGAGAAGATCGGGGATTACATCACTTCGGCCGGCGGCAAGCGCCTGCGCCCGCTGCTGGTTCTGCTCAGCGGCAGCGCGCTCGGGCATAACGGCGACCAGCTGCGCCTGCTCGCCGCTATCATCGAGTTTCTGCACACCTCAACACTGCTGCATGACGATGTCGTCGACATGTCTGGCATGCGCCGCGGCCGCTCCACTGCCAACGCGCTATGGGGCAATGCTCCCAGCGTGCTTGTCGGCGACTTTCTATACGCACGCTCGTTCGAGATGATGGTCGAGCTGGATTCGATGCCGGTCATGCGCATCATTTCTCAGGCGACCCGAGTCATCGCCGAAGGCGAAGTGCTGCAGCTGTCGAAAGTTCGCGACGCCAGCACCACCGAAGAGATCTATATGGAAGTCATCCGCGGCAAGACCGCGATGCTCTTCGAGGCCTCGACGCACAGCGCCGCCACGCTCGCCGCCGCCAGCGAGGAACAGCGCGAGGCGTTGCGCACCTTCGGTGACCACCTCGGCATTGCCTTCCAGCTGGTTGACGACCTGCTCGACTATCAGGGCGATACCGAAACCCTCGGCAAGAACGTCGGCGACGACCTCGCCGAAGGCAAACCCACGCTGCCGCTGATCTACACCATGCGCGAAGGCACTGCCGAACAGGCCGCCCTGGTGCGCAAGGCCATCCAGAAAGGCGGGCTGGAAGATCTGGAGAGCATCCGCGCTGCGGTCCAAGCCTCGGGCGCCCTGGACTACACCGCCAGGCTCGCCCGCGACTATGCCGAACGCGCCATCGCCTGCCTCGAAGTCGTTCCGGCTAACCAGTATCGGGATGCGCTGGCCGATCTCTGCCGTTTCGCAGTAGCCCGCACTCACTGATCTGCTACATCGCTGCGTCGCCTGCCGGCGCAGCTGTCCACCTATAGCCGCATAACTACCTGGCTCGCCATTACCCGATCGGCAGGTGGAAATTCGCGCTTGCATCCTTGCAAATAACAATTATTCTCATTAAGAGATTGAATTGGAGATGCCGCATGACTTATCTGATCGACGCCTGGCTGGACCGGCCGCAGCCCTACCTTCGCATACTCGACCGCAATACCGGCGCGGTGTGCGTTTCACTGGATGGAGAGGCGCTGGAGGAGCTGCGCGAGCAGGGCGATCTCGACCTGCAGGAGCTCAGTACGAACGAACCTTGCGTGCTCAAGGAGCAGATCCGCAATCTGTTTCTGTTCAGCTATGCCCGGGCATTGCGCCCCTGAGCTGATCGAGACCTGAACCCGCGTACCGAGGCAGAAAACACGCGCGTCCCGTGGTCGGCGCCGCCGCGCATAGCGCGCGACAGCAACCGAAAGACCGCGACTGCGTCAGAGCACGTCCAGCAGTTCGACGTCAAACACCAGCGTGCTGTGCGGCGGAATGCTACCGACGCCCTGGGCACCGTAGGCCAGTTCACTCGGCACGTAGAGACGCCACTTGCTACCGGCATTCATCAGCTGCAGCGCCTCGGTCCAGCCGGCGATGACGCCTCCGACCGGGAACTCGGCCGGCTGGCCGCGCTGGTAGGAGCTGTCAAACACGCTACCGTCGATCAGGGTGCCGTGGTAGTGGGTCCGCACGCTGTCTTCGCGGGTCGGCTTGGCGCCGTCGCCTGCGGACAGCACTTCATACTGCAGACCGGATTCCAGCACCACCACGCCGTCGCGCTTGGCATTCTCGGCGAGGAAGGCACGGCCTTCGGCAGCGGCGGCCTCGGCCTTCTGCTGAGCTTCGACCTGCATGCGCTGGCGGATCACCGCGAAGCTGGCGTTCAGCGCCTCAGGGCTGACCTGGCTGGCAGCACCGGCGAACGCGTCACGAATACCGGCGATCACCGCGTCGAGGCTGACACCCGGCGGCGGGTTGTCACGCAGCTGATCACCCAGCTGACGGCCGATGCCGTAGCTGACGCGGGTTTCGTCGGTGGAGAGATTGAGTTCGGTCATGCCGGGCTCCGGTCAGGTAAAAAAGGTCGGCCAGCCTAGCACAGCCGGATAGCCGGAGTCGTCGCAGCCTGGCCCTCACATGCGTCGGCAGCGCTGCGAGCAGTAACGCACTTCGTCCCAGCAGCGCGCCCACTTTCTGCGCCAGCTGAACGGCAGACCACAGCGAGCACAGATCTTCGATGGCAGGTCGGCCTTCCTTCTCACAGGGAATCCCCAGCATCCAGCCGTGCCAGCAGCGCCTCGCCACGCTGCCAGAGCGCCTGCTGCCTAGCCTCGTCCATGCGGATCAGGTTGCGATAGACCATGGTCATTCGTGGATTGCCCTGCAGCCGCTCACGGTGGCGCATCAGGAAATGCCAGTACAGCGCGTTGAACGGACAGGCGTCCTCCGTCGTGCTCTCGGCCACGCTGTATGAGCAACCCTGGCAGTAGTTGGACATCCGCTTGATGTACTGGCCGCTCGCGCAGTAGGGCTTGGACCCCAGGTAACCACCGTCGGCGTGCAGCACCATGCCCAGCACGTTGGGCAGCTCCACCCACTCGAAGGCATCCATGTACACGGCCAGGTACCAGTCGCACAGCGCAGGCGGTGCGATACCCGCGAGCAGGGCGAAGTTGCCAGTCACCATCAGCCGCTGGATATGATGCGCGTAGGCCAGTTCGAGCGTCTGGCCGATCACCTGGCGCATGCAGTTCATCCGCGTCCGACCGGTCCAGTAGAACTCCGGCAGTGGTCGGTTGTTGCCGAATGCATTGCGCCGCGCATAGTCGGGCATCTGCAGCCAGTAGATGCCGCGCACATACTCGCGCCAGCCAATCAGCTGGCGAATGAGACCCTCGGCCGCGTTCAACGCAACGCGCCCCTCACGGTATGCCGCCTCGACATCGAGGCACAGTCGCCGCAGGTCGAGCAGTCCGACGTTGAGCGCAGCGCCGATGCGCGCATGAAACAGGAAGGGTTCGCCGCTGGCCATGGCATCCTGGTAATCACCGAACGCAACCAGGCCGAAATCCAGAAAGTGCTTCCAGAGCTGCTCGGCTTCGGCGTGGGTCACTGGGTAATCGAAGCCATCCAGGCCGCCGTAGTGATGGGCGAAGCGTGAGCTCACCAGTGTCAGCACTTCACGGGTAATGGCATCGGCCGTAAAGGACAGCCTGATCGGGCCACGTAACCCGCGCGGCAGCGCCTTGCGATTGTCGGCGTCGAGATTCCAGACACCACCCTCCGGCGAGCCATCCGGGGTCAGCAACAGGCCGGTCTTGCGCCGCATCTCCCGATAGAAGAACTCCATGCGCAACTGCTGCTTGCCCCGCGCCCAGCGTGCGAACTCGCTGCGCGAGCAGAGAAAGCGCCGATCTTCATGCCAGTTGATTGGCAATCCCGTGCCCTTCAGCGCCTGCTCGACGCGCCAGTCGCCGGTCTCAGTGATGTGTATCGTTTCGGGCCGGTGCAATGCGGCAAAGCGGGCCAGCTCACCCGCCAGAGAGCCGCTGTTGGCCGGGTCATCGAGCCGCACGTAATCCACTGCCACGCCACGTTCGCGAAGCGCTTCGGCGAAATGGCGCATGGCACTGAACAGGAAGGCGATCTTCTGTGGGTGGTGCGGGACATGACCAGCCTCTTCAGCTACCTCGGCCAACAACACCCGATCACGCGATGGGTCCAGGCCGCTCAGCGCGGACAGCTCGACGCTCAACTGATCGCCTAGCACCAGCCGCAACGCGGCGACACTCTGGCTGCCGGACGCTGCGCCACTCCAGCGTGGTGACAATACTCGGCTCACCACTGCGAGCGCATACCGATAGGTACGCGCAAAGGCTCGCGCAGCCCCTCGGACAGGCCGCACATCTCATCGTAGGGCGACTGTTGCACCAGATGGAAAGGCAGCTCGGGCAGTTCCCGCAGCAGATCACGGGCATGCTCGACCGAACGCAGATGCCAGACGCGACCGAGCTCATCGACCAGGCTGTGACGCTGGCCTTGCAGATAGATATCGAGGATGTAGATGCCGCCCTCGAGGGAGATCAGCTCGAGGGCGTCGATGTGACCGGCATCGGCGTGCCGGACAAGGTCTTGGAGGTTCATGGCGGGCTCCCCGGAAAATCCGATACAGAATATTTAACAAAAATAAATTTCTGTACAGCTTTTCCGTTCAGCCCTTCGACACACTCAGTGCTTGGTGAGCTTGTCGAGGTAGCCCATGGCGAACGCCGAGACCACGAACGTCAGATGGATGATCACGTACCACATCAGCTTTTCGCTCTCCAGCTGCTGCGCATCCATGAACATACGCAGCAGGTGGATTGAGGAGATGGCGACGATGGAGGCCGCGACCTTCATTTTCAGCGAGCCGGAATCCATCTTGCCGAGCCAGTCGAGCTTTTCCTTGCCCTCTTCGATGTCGAGCTGCGAAACGAAATTCTCGTAGCCGGAAATCATCACCATCACCAGCAGACCACCGACTAACGCCATGTCGATCAGCGACAGGAGCTTGAGGATGAGCTCGGCCTCGCCGAGCGAGAGAATCGCCGGGAGGATATGAAATATTTCCTGGAAGAACTTGATCGCCAGCGCCAGCAGAGCGAACGCCAGGCCGAAATAGATGGGAGCCAGCAGCCAGCGAGCGGCATACATGGCATTTTCGAGAATACGCTCCATGAGGTCTCACACGGGAAATGACGAAGGACGCGAGTATACGCAGCAGGGACGAGTGCACCAAGGCAGTCAGGGAGCGCTATCCGGCATGTGGATAAGCACAAGGGCATCACGCGGCCAACTCGCCTGGAACGATTGGCCGCGACGTGCTCGGTCGTCGAGCGCAACTATTCCCAACCGCTCAGAAAGCGCCCTTGGTTGGCGTTGACGCGGCGCAGCTCGGCTTGCATGTGCAGCTGCCAGATGGATGGATCGGTCGACTCGGCGTAACCCTGCCCCATCAGGTTGTCGGCGATCGCAGCGAGCACCGACTCGGCCTTGGCAGGCCCGTGGAACGGGCCCTGCACCTTGATGGCGGTGGGCTGACCATCGGCCAGTCCGGCGGCGCAGAGCAACGTCCACAAACCGTTACCGCCGGCAAGCGGGCGTATGGCGCATTCGATTCGGGTAACCAGGCCCAGGCACTGGCGGTTCAGACACAGGTTGTGCGGCATGGTGGCGGTCCTCGCATCGGCCGACGCGGGAGACACCCTGTCCGGGTGGGCGCGCAAGCCTGTTTATCCCCTGAAGCTGTGGATAACCATGTGGATGGAGGGTGGATGCCCTCCTCCATTGCAGACCCGCCGCTGGCGCTATCGTTCCGTTCAAAAACCGCACAATGGCGCAGTCAATCTCCACCCTCAGGCGTGGACGGTGCCTGATCGGCGGTCGCCGACTCGCTCTTGCCTTCGTCTTCCATTTCGATCTCGGCAATATCACGCAGACGCTCGACCACCCTGGCGTTGACGCTGCCCTTGGGGAAGTGCCCCTGTTCGTTGGCGGCACCGACGTCTTCGCCGACCAGAAGCGATAAAGCCTCATCCACCTGTCTTACAGCATAGACGTGGAATCGCTGCTGGCGTACCGCTTCGAGCACACGCTCATCGAGCATCAGTGTGGTGACGTTGGCAAAGGGGATGATCACCCCCTGCTCGCCGGTGAGCCCACGTGCTTCGCAAAGGCGGAAGAAGCCCTCGATCTTCTCGTTGACCCCGCCGACCGCCTGCACTTCGCCGAACTGGTTGATCGAGCCGGTAATGGCGAAACACTGCTTGAGCGGTGTACGCGACAGCGCCGAGATCAGCGCACAGCATTCGCCCAGCGAGGCACTGTCACCGTCGACGTAGCCGTAGGACTGCTCGAGCGCGATGCTTGCCGAGATTTCCAGCGGAAACTCCTGGGCGTAGCGGCTTCCGAGGTAGCCAGTGAGGATCATCACCCCCTTGGAGTGGATCGGCTGGCCGAGATTGACCTCGCGCTCGATGTCGACGATCCCCGAACCGCCCGGGTAGACGGTGGCGGAGATGCGCGCCGGCATGCCAAAGGCCGAATCGCCAACTTCCAGCACCGTCAGCCCGTTGCACTTGCCGATCGCTGCGCCCTCGCTGTCGATCAGGATCACACCGGCGAGGATATCCTCGAGTATCCGCGCCGAAACGCGGCCGGTGCGCGTGGCCTTGGCCTTCAGCGCACGCTCGATGTGACCGACATCGGTGACCTCGTCCTTGGCCAGCTGGCGAATGAAATCGGCCTCGCTGACCAGCTGGAACAGGTCGCCGATACGTGCCGACAAGCGCCCCTGATGTTCGGCCAGGCGTGCGCTGTAGGTAGCCAGACGCGCGACGGCCGCGGCGGTTAGCGGCGCCATGCCCTCTTCCGAAGTGCGGGTCTTCATCAGCTGAGCGAACTGCTCGAGGCTGTCCTCGGCCAGCGGGATGTCCTCGTCGAAGTCCACCAGCACGCGGAACATCTCCTGGAAGTCCGGATCCAGGTCCTGCAGCGTGTAATAGAGCTGGCGCGAGCCGATGATGATCACCTTGACGTTCAGCGGGATCACCTGCGGCGTCAGCGTCACGGTGGCGAGGCGGCCCAGCTCGGCGAGCGGCGACTCCATCTTCAGTTTGCGTGACTGCAGGGCACGCTTGAGCGCTTCCCATACAAAGGGTTCGCTGAGCAGTTTCTCGGCCTCGAGCATCAGGAAACCGCCATTGGCGCGGTGCAGGGCCCCCGGACGCAGCTGGCGGTAGCTGGTGTAGAGCGCGCCCTGATCGGTGTTGTACTCGATGCGACCGAACAGATTGTCGTAGGTCGGGTGCGGCTCGAATACCACCGGTGCGCCGCCATCGACCGGATGGCCGACCACCAGGCTCGGGCTGTACTGCTCTTCCAGCAGCACCCGGTTCTGCGCTTCCGGACGGTTCTCGTCGACCAGTTGCTCGACCACCGTCTTCAACAGGTTGACCTGCACCGCCTGCAGGTACGCCTCGATACCGGCGTTCTCCGCATATTTCTCGGACAGCGGCGCGAGCAGCGGCTGCAGCGCCTGGCTGATGGTTTCATCGTTGAGCTGGCGCAGCTGGTTGGTCGACTCGCGCTTCCACTGCGGCAAGCTCGCCAGCTCTTCGTTCAGCCGCACTTCCAGCGCGGAAATGTCCTCGTGATAACGCTCGCGCTCACTCTCCGGCAGCTGAGCGAACTCGGTTTCGTCCAGCGCCTTGCCTTCCTTCATGGGGGTGAAGGCGATGTTGGTGCTATCGCGATAGAGGGCGATCTCCTTCTCCAGCGCGAGCTTTTCGATCACATCCAGTGCCTTGTCGTAGCGCTGGTTGAAGGCGCGGTCGATAGCGCTCTTCTTCTGCTGGAAGCTGGGATGCTCGAACACCGCCGGGAAGGTGGCCAGTAGGTTGTCGATCAGCTGATTTATATCGGCGATGAACGCAGCGGCACCGCCATGGGGCAACTCGAGCACGCGCGGCTCGCGCGGCTCGTCGAAGTTGTTCACATAGACCCAGTCCGACGGCGTCTCCAGTCGCTTCCCTTCGGCCTTCAGATAACGTCGCACGAAGGAGAAACGCCCGGTGCCGGGCTCGCCCATGACATAGACGTTATAGCCCGGGCGCGGCATCGCCACGCCAAACTGCAGCGCCTCGACCGCGCGCTCCTGGCCGAGTACGCCGAGAAAGGGCTCAAGCTCGGCGGTGGTCTTGAAGTTGAATTGGCTGGGCTCGAAGGGACGGGTCAGCGCATCGGGTGCCAGGCGCAGGCCGGCAGCGACAGTTTCAGGCATCGGGAATCCTTGACGGGGTGGCGCGCAGCCACGATTGATGCGCGTCATTCTCGCGCCGAGCCAGCCGCGCCGCAAGGTTGAAGCCGGTGTCTCCTGGCCGGCGACCGCCGGATGCGGCTGACCGGGGTTCGCTGCTCATTCGTTGGCCGCCGCATGCCGACATATGTAGAAACAATCGCTAGGGTCCGATCTGTTCGCAGTTCTTGATGTGGGTCAACCGGCCACTTGACGAAAAGGCGCCTCCTAGAGCCAGCCAACACAAAAGGAGCCTCCGTGATGCGCCCCTCTCTCACCCTATTGCTTAGCAGCCTAATCGTTACCGGCGCAGCGAACGCAGATGAACTGCGCGAGCGAGCCAATGCGATGTTCAAGCCGATCCCGGACAAGGTCACTGAGCTGCGTGGTCGCCAGGTCAGTGAAGACCAGGCCATGCTTGGTCACAAACTCTGGTTCGACCCTCGCCTGTCGAGCAGCCATGTCATCAGCTGCAACACCTGCCACAACCTGAGCATCGGCGGCAGCGACAACGTGCCGACCTCCATCGGTCACGGCTGGCAGAAGGGCCCGCGCAATTCGCCAACCGTGCTGAACGCCGTGTTCAACGCCGCGCAGTTCTGGGATGGGCGCGCCAAGGACCTGCAGGAACAGGCCAAGGGCCCGGTTCAGGCGAGCGTCGAAATGAACAGCACACCCGAGCGCGTCGTCGCCACGCTCAAGAGCATTCCGGAGTACGCCGCCGAGTTCAAGAAGGCCTTCCCCAAGGACAAGGAGCCGGTCAGTTTCGACAACATGGCCTACGCCCTGGAAGCCTTCGAAGTCAGCCTGACCACGCCGAACTCGCCGTTCGACCGCTTCCTCAAGGGTGAGGACGGGGCGCTGGACGACAAGCAGAAGCAGGGGCTCGCGCTGTTCATGGACGCCGGCTGCTCCTCCTGCCACAACGGCGTCAACCTTGGTGGCGAGGGTTACTTCCCCTTCGGCGTGATCAAGAAGCCCGGAGCCGAAGTGCTGCCGACCGGCGATAAGGGTCGCTTCGCGGTGACCAATACCGCCAGCGACGAGTACGTCTTCCGTGCCGCGCCGCTGCGCAATGTCGCGCTGACCCCGCCGTACTTCCACAGCGGTGAGGTCTGGGAGCTCGAACAGGCCGTTGCCATCATGGGTGACAGCCAACTGGGCCGTAAACTGGACAAGGACGAAGTCAGCGCGATTACCGCGTTCCTGCACAGCGTGACCGGCGAGCAGCCGCAAGTCGCCTATCCGGTACTTCCTGCCAGCACCGCGAACACTCCGAAGCCCGAGTGATCGCTCCCCGTTACCCGGCGCCAGCCGCCGGGTAACTGCCCCCGCTTCAGCTTCCCTTCTGCTCCTTGAGCAGGTCGCGTATCTCGGTCAGCAACAACTCTTCCTTGGAGGGCGCAGGCGGCGCAGATGGCGCCTCGGCTTCCTTGCGCTTGAGATGGTTGATCGCCTTGATCGCCATGAAGATGGCAAAGGCGATGATCACGAAATCCACCACGGTCTGAATGAATGCACCGTACCGCAGCACCACCGCAGGGGCCTCGCCGACGGCGTCCTTGAGCACTATCGCCAGATCCGAGAAGTCCATACCGCCGATCAGCAGCCCCAGCGGCGGCATGATCACCCCGTCGACGAACGACGACACGATCTTGCCGAACGCAGCGCCGATGACGATACCCACGGCCATGTCGACGACATTGCCCCGCACGGCAAACGCCTTGAATTCGTTGATCAGACTCATACGCAGATTTCCTTTAGTGGATGACCGGGCCGCCCGCCACGCCCCCCGCGGACATGGCGGTGAACGCCGTGGTAGAGCATAGGCGGGCTTGCCGGCGCAGGCCACGACAGAACGCCTTTCATCGACCGGTTATTGCGAATGAGGTTCGCTTGATCGCCGTCAACCGGTTCTCGGAGCAGGGAGACTAAGGTGGACGCCTTCCTGACAAACCGGAGCGGTTCCATGCACGTCGAACATCACCCACTGATCAAGGATTTCCCTGAGAAACGCGAGCAGTTGCAGAAACTGCGTCAGGAAGATCCGGCCTTCGCCCGCAAGGCGGACGAATACGAAGCGCTGGACAAGCGCATCTGCCGCGTCGAAGACGGTGTCGAAACCCTAGACGACATCGCGCTCAATGCCCTCAAGCAGGAGCGCGTGGCGATGAAGGACGACATCGCCCGCGACATCAAGCGCGCCTCGGGCAGCTGCTGCGGCGGTTGCTGCGGCTGATAGCGCCTACCCGTGAAGAGAAGCCCGCCATGCGCGGGCTTCTTGCTGTCTGACCCGCTAGAACAATCCACCGAAGCGAAATCCGGAGCCGACCCAGACGAAGGCAACCGCCGTCAGGGTGATCAGCACGATGTGCAGCCCCAGTTGCGGCAGGCGCTGCGCATCCAGCTTGGGAATCAGTGCCAGCCGCGCATGCACGCCGAGCAGCGCGGTAAATCCGAGCAGTACTAGCTTTGCTTGCACCAGATGCGCCATGGGCGACGAATCGAACCATTGCCCATGGGGCAGCCAGAGGCTGGCCAGCCAGAGCCCGCTGACGATCTGCACCAGCAGCGCAGGAATCCCGACGCGCTCGTAGAGTTGTTCGAACTGGCGTACCGGTTGCACATCGCGGCGACGCAGGGCACCCGGCAGAACACTGAACAGCAGTACCAGATGCCCGCCGACCCAGACGCTCGCTCCCAGTAGATGCAGAAACAACAGATGACGCATGGCACGCACTCCTGCTCGATTTGTTTACAGTCTGGCGGTTCCCGCGCCGCTTGTGGCTGATGGCAATCAAGTCAGCCGTTATCATGCGACACCCATTCCCCGACGCGGAGTTTCCCATGGCCAAGGCCAAGCGCATGTATGGCTGCACCGAATGCGGCTCGACCTTCCCCAAGTGGGCCGGCCAGTGCGGCGACTGTGGCGCCTGGAACACCCTGGTCGAAACCGTCATCGACGGCGCCGCGCCACCGTCCGGCCGCGCCGGCTGGGCCGGGGATCAGGCCAACATCAAGACCCTGGCCGAAGTCAGCGTCGAAGAAATGCCGCGCTTCTCCACCGCCTCCGGCGAGCTGGACCGCGTGCTCGGCGGCGGCCTGGTGGACGGCTCGGTGGTGCTGATCGGCGGCGACCCAGGCATCGGCAAGTCGACCATCCTGCTGCAAACCCTGTGCGCCATCGCCCAGCGCTTCCCGGCGCTGTATGTCACCGGCGAGGAATCCCAGCAGCAGGTGGCGATGCGCGCGCGCCGTCTGGACTTGCCGCAGGACAGGCTCAAGGTGATGACCGAAACCTGCATCGAGTCGATCATCGCCACCGCGCGGCTGGAAAAGCCCAAGGTGATGGTCATCGACTCGATCCAGACCATCTTCACCGAGCAGCTGCAATCGGCGCCCGGTGGCGTAGCCCAGGTGCGTGAGAGCGCGGCGTTGCTGGTGCGTTTCGCCAAACAGAGTGGCACGGCGATCTTCCTGGTCGGCCACGTCACCAAAGAAGGCGCGCTGGCCGGCCCGCGCGTGCTCGAGCACATGGTCGATACGGTGCTGTATTTCGAGGGCGAATCCGATGGCCGCCTGCGCCTGTTGCGCGCGGTGAAGAACCGCTTCGGCGCCGTCAACGAACTCGGCGTGTTCGGCATGACCGACAAGGGCCTGAAGGAAGTCACCAACCCCTCGGCGATCTTCCTCACCCGCGCCCAGGAGGCAGTGCCCGGCAGCGTGGTGATGGCCACCTGGGAAGGCACCCGGCCGATGCTGGTGGAAGTGCAAGCCCTGGTCGACACCAGCCACCTGGCCAACCCGCGCCGCGTGACCCTGGGTCTGGATCAAAACCGCCTGGCCATGCTGCTGGCCGTGCTGCACCGCCATGGCAGCATCCCGACCTATGACCAGGACGTGTTCATCAACGTAGTAGGCGGCGTGAAGGTGCTGGAGACCGCTGCGGACCTCGCCCTTATGGCTGCGGTGATATCCAGCCTGCGCAATCGCCCGCTGGACACCGACCTGCTGGTGTTCGGTGAGGTGGGCTTGTCGGGCGAGATCCGCCCGGTGCCGAGCGGCCAGGAACGCCTGAAGGAAGCCGCCAAGCACGGTTTCAAGCGCGCCATCGTGCCCAAGGGCAATGCCCCGAAGGAGGCCCCGCCCGGCCTGCAGATCATTGCCGTGACGCGCCTGGAGCAGGCCCTCGACGCGCTGTTCGAGTGAGCCGGCTAGGCGCCACCCAACGCTGCCAGCTCGCGCTCCAGCAGCGCTTCGTCACCAAGGTTGAGTTCGACCAGACGTCGCAAATGAGCGATCGAGTCGAGGTCGATGTGCTGGCAGACGAAGCCGATCAACTCGCCTTCCTCATGAGCCATGCTTACCTCCATGCGCACCTCGGCGTCGTCGGCAAGGCGCACCCGTGCCACGAAGGGTTGCTCGGCGTCAGCGCTCCAGTCGGCGGGACGACAAACCAGCAGCCCCTTCAGCGACAGGTCATGCAGCTCCACCGACCAGCAACGCTCACCCTGCACCAGTTCGGTGGCTGCGTCGAACTCGATGCGCTGAAAGCGCCGGCGCTCACTGGACGAATCACTCATGGCATTACTCCGCGAAGTCTGGGTTCACTATAGGACAGTACCAGCCGAAGCCGCCGTCACAACCAGCGGCGGACGCGCGCGCAGTAGGCCCGATAGTCATCGCCGAACAGCTGGATGAGCAGCCGCTCCTCATGCACGATGACGCCACGCTGCATGGTCACGATCACCGCAGGGAACAGCAGCCACGGCCACAGCGACGCCCATAGCAGCGCGATGCCGAGGTAAATGAGGCTGTCGGCCAGGTAGATCGGATTGCGCGAAAAGCGGAACGGCCCCTCCTCCAGCAATTTCGCCGGCTTGCCGTAGGGATTGACCGTGGTCTTGCGCCAGAGCATCAACAAACCGGCCCAGAGCATCAGCAATACGCCGGCATCAATCAGCCCCCAACCGAGGTAATCCGTCCAGATATTCTTCGGTAGCGCGACGGGCAGCAGCGCCTCGAGCAACCAGGCAATTGCGAGAAACAGCAGATAGATGATTGGCGGAGGAAGGATCACGCCAGTGGCGTTTTTGAACATGCCAGAACTCCGATGAGCGGTGTGCGGAGTCTAGCGCGGCGCACGCCCGAAGCGACCGATCAGGATCAAGCCATCAGCGGTTGCCGGAGGCAGAAAGCAGAAAGCCCGCTTGCGCGGGCCTTCCGTTTGCAGCGCCTTGACGCTTAGTTGCCGTACACCGGGAACTTGGCGCAGACGGCTTCGACCTTGCCACGGACCGCTTCAATCACCGACTCGTCGCCCATGTTGTCGAGGATGTCGCAGATCCAGCCGGCCAGCTCGCGGCACTCGGTTTCGCCGAAACCACGAGTGGTGACCGCCGGAGTACCAATGCGCAGGCCGGAGGTGACGAACGGCGAACGCGGATCGTTCGGCACGCTGTTCTTGTTCACGGTGATGTGGGCGCGACCCAGGGCGGCGTCCGCGTCCTTACCGGTGATGTCCTGCTTGATCAGCGACAGCAGGAACAGGTGGTTCTGGGTGCCGCCGGAAACCACGTCGAAGCCGCGCTGGATGAACACTTCCGCCATGGCCTGGGCATTCTTCACCACCTGCTGCTGGTAGGCCTTGAACTCGGGCTGCAGGGCTTCCTTGAAGCACACCGCCTTGGCCGCGATGACATGCTCCAGCGGGCCGCCCTGGGCGCCCGGGAAGACCGCGGAGTTGAGCTTCTTCTCGATCTCCTCGTTCTTCTTGGCCAAGATCAGGCCGCCGCGCGGGCCGCGCAGGGTCTTGTGGGTGGTGGTGGTAACGACGTCGGCGAACGGTACCGGGTTCGGGTAAACGCCAGCAGCAACCAGACCGGCGACGTGCGCCATGTCGACGAAGAGATAGGCACCGACCTTGTCGGCGATCTCGCGGAAGCGGGCGAAGTCCAGCTTCTGCGAATAGGCGGAGAAGCCGGCGACGATCATCTTCGGCTTGTGCTCGACCGCCAGGCGCTCGACTTCGTCGTAGTCGATCAGGCCTTGATCGTTGATGCCGTACTGCACGGCGTTGTACAGCTTGCCGGAGGACGACACGGAAGCGCCGTGGGTCAGGTGGCCGCCGTGGGCCAGGCTCATGCCGAGGATGGTGTCACCGGCACTGAGCAGGGCGAGGTAAACCGCGGCGTTGGCTTGGGAGCCAGCGTGCGGCTGGACGTTGGCGTAGTCGGCGCCGAACAGCTCCTTGGCGCGATCGATGGCCAGCTGCTCGACCACGTCGACGTACTCGCAACCGCCGTAGTAGCGCTTGCCCGGGTAGCCTTCGGCGTACTTGTTGGTCAGCACCGAACCCTGGGCTTCCATCACCGCCGGGCTGGTGTAGTTCTCCGAAGCGATCAGCTCGATGTGGTCTTCCTGACGCTTGGCTTCCTGCTGCATGGCAGCGAAAAGCTCGGCGTCGTATTTGGCGAGGGTCAAATCACGGCTGAACATGGCAGTCCTCTGAGGTCAGCTGGCGGTTAAAAAGTGAGGCGCGGATTCTACCCCATCCACGCCGTTGCGGGTATGAGCGCTGGTCATGGTCAGCATGAACGCGAGCGCCCCTACCGACCCGTGCAGGCCCCACCGACAGCACCGCCGCGGTTTGCCCTGACCGGCCCATTCGGGTAGCTTTGCGCCCTTTACATGCCACCCTTTTCTTCCCGGCCCTGGCGGCTTCGGGGCGGCATCCATCACCACTGTCACGGGCATCTGTTTCCATGGCTCAATACGTCTACACCATGCACCGGCTGAGCAAGGTCGTTCCGCCGAAGCGTGAGATCCTCAAGAACATTTCCCTGTCGTTCTTCCCCGGCGCCAAGATCGGCGTGCTCGGCCTGAACGGCGCCGGTAAGTCCACCCTGCTGCGCATCATGGCCGGCGTCGACACCGAGTTCGACGGCGAAGCCCGCGCCATGCCGGGCATCAATGTCGGCTACCTGCCGCAGGAGCCGCAGCTCGATCCCGAGAAGACCGTGCGCGAGATCGTCGAGGAAGCGGTCAGCGTGATCAAGGACGCCCAGACCCGTCTGGATGCCGTCTATGCCGCCTATGCCGAGCCAGACGCCGACTTCGACGCGCTGGCCGCCGAGCAGGCCAAGCTCGAGGCGATCCTGCAGGCCTCCGATGGCCACAACCTGGAGCGCCAGCTGGAAGTAGCCGCCGACGCACTGCGCCTGCCGCCGTGGGACGCCAAGGTCGGCCACCTGTCCGGTGGCGAGAAGCGCCGCGTCGCGCTGTGCCGCCTGCTGCTGTCGGCCCCCGACATGCTGTTGCTGGACGAACCGACCAACCACCTGGACGCCGACTCGGTGGCCTGGCTGGAGCATTTCCTCCACGACTTCCCCGGCACCGTGGTGGCGATCACCCACGACCGCTACTTCCTCGACAACGTCGCCGGCTGGATTCTCGAACTCGACCGCGGCCAGGGCATACCCTTCGAGGGCAACTACTCGCAGTGGCTGGAAGCCAAGGCCGCGCGCCTGGAGCAGGAAGCCAAGCAGGAGTCGGCACACAAGAAGGCCATGAAGGCGGAACTGGAGTGGGTACGCCAGGGCGCCAAGGCCCGCCAGTCGAAGTCCAAGGCCCGCCTGCAGCGCTTCGAGGAGATGCAGTCGCAGGAATTCCAGAAGCGCAGCGAGACCAACGAGATCTACATCCCGGCCGGCCAGCGCCTGGGCGACAAGGTCATCGAGCTGAAGAACGTGCGCAAGGGCTACGGCGATCGCGTACTGATCGACGACCTGTCCTTCAGCGTACCTAAGGGCGCCATCGTCGGCGTGATCGGCGGCAACGGCGCGGGCAAGTCCACGCTGTTCCGCATGCTGATGGGCAAGGAAACCCCGGATTCGGGCAGCATCGAGATCGGCGAAACCGTGCAGCTGGCCTGCGTTGACCAGAGCCGTGACGACCTGGACGGCGGCAAGACGGTCTGGGAAGCGGTTTCCGACGGCCTCGACCAGATCCGCATCGGCAACTACGAGGTACCGTCGCGCAGCTACGTCGGCCGCTTCAACTTCAAGGGCGCCGACCAGCAGAAGTTCGTCAAGGACCTCTCCGGCGGGGAGCGCGGTCGCCTGCACCTGGCGCTGACCCTCAAGCAGGGCGCCAATGTGCTGCTGCTCGACGAACCGTCCAACGACCTCGACGTCGAGACCCTGCGCTCGCTGGAAGAGGCGCTGCTGGACTTCCCCGGTTCGGCCATCGTGATCTCCCACGACCGCTGGTTCCTTGACCGGGTCGCCACCCACATCCTGTCCTACGAGGACGATGGCAGTGTGGTGTTCTTCGAAGGCAACTACACCGAGTACGAAGCCGATCGCAAGAAACGCCTCGGTGACGCCGCCTCCCAGCCGCACCGCGTCAAGTACAAGAAACTGGCGCAATAAGTCGACATGCACACAGGAACGGAGCCAATCGGCTCCGTTCCTGTGTCAGAAACACGACAATCGACTAGTAGCAAAATGCCTTATGTCGGATAATTGCCGCCCTCTCTGACCCCGGCCGGCAATCATCTACCGCGCCACGACTTCGCGACAGGAAAGGAACTCGCATGGCAGCCTTGGGACTGCGCGGCAAATCACTGCTGGCCTTGTTGCTCAGCTGCCTGCTGGCCTTCGTGTTTGCCGGCTTCATCGGCCGCGAAGCGCTGCTCGGTGTGCAGCATCGCTTTGGCGAAGCCTATGCACGCAATGTCGTGCAACTCAACCGCGAGCGCCTGTTCGCGCCGGTCTCCCGTGAGCTGGCCCTGGCTCAACGGCTGGCGGCCTCGCAGCTGACCCTCGCCTGGCTGAGCGATGAGCGCGATCCAGGCAAGCGTGAGATCTTTTTCAAGGAAGCCGCCGGCTACCAGCAGGCACTCGGCGATCACGCCTACTTCGCCGCGTCGGCGCATAGCAACAGCTACTACTCCAACGGGCCCGATCAGCCGCGCAGCGATGCGCCGCGCTATCAGATGAGTCCGGACAACCCGCGCGACGAGTGGTTCTACCTGACCCTGCAAAGCGATGCCCCTTACGCCATCAACGTCGATCGTTCGGTCGTGACCGGCGAGCTGAAGGTATGGTTCAACGTGCAGGTACGCGATGGCGAGCGCCGCCTGGGCCTGGTCGGCTCGGGTATCAGCCTGAAGGCCTTTCTCGATGACTTCATCGCCTCTGGCAAGGTCGGTGTCGAGTCGATGGTGCTCGACGCCTTCGGCTCCATCCTGGTCCACCCCAACCAGAACCTCGTCACCCTGAATGCCGAGACGGCACGGGGGCGCTCGCTGTCCACCAACATCCTCGGCCTGCTCGACGACCTCAGCGCTGCGTCGGCGGTACGCCAGGCCATGGCCGAAAGCCGCGACAGTCCGGGCAGCGTGGCGACCGTTCGGGTCACGCTGGATGGCGCCCCGCGGTTGCTGGCGCTGAGCTGGATTCCGGAACTGCAGTGGTTCGTCGCCAGCGCCGTCGACCTGAGCACCGCGCAGGTGGTCGAGGTGCGTCCGCTGCTGCCGGCCATCGGACTGTTCCTCGTGCTGTTCCTGCTGCTGATCGGCGGTGGCGCCTGGCTGGTGGAGAAGCGCGTGCTCAAGCCGCTGCGCCAGCTACGCCGCAGCGCCCAGGCGCTGGCGGCCGGGCAGTACGACGCGCCGCTGCCGCTGCATCGCCAGGATGAGATCGGCGAGCTCAGTGCAGCCTTCGGCGCCATGGCACAGAAGGTGCGCAGCCACACCAGCGAGCTGGAGAACCGCGTACGCGAGCGCACCCGCGACCTGGAACAGGCCAACCGGGACATGGCCGCGGCACACAAGAAGATCGACGACTCCATCGATTACGCCAGCCTCATCCAGCGCTCGATCCTGCCGAACCGGCAGCTGGTCAGCGCCATGGGCGATCGCCATGCGGTGCTGTGGCGGCCGCGTGATGTTGTCGGCGGCGATTTCTACGTGTACCGCGCCGACGAGCAAGGCTGCTTGTTTGGCGTGGTCGACTGCGCTGGCCATGGCGTACCCGGCGCCCTGATGACCATGCTGGCCCATGCCGCGATCGATCAGGCACTCGGCAGCACCGGCCTGGCCGATCCGGCCGCGGCGCTGGCGCGTACCGACGCCATCGTGCGCAGCATGCTCAAGGAAGAGGATGATGCCCACGCGCTGGCCACCAACATGGACATCGGCCTGGCCTATGTCGATCTCAAGCGGCGCAAGGTGCATTATTCCGGCGCGAAGATCGCTCTGTACTACTGTGACGGCGAGGACGTTCACGAGGTCAAGGCGGCACGCCGGGCGATCGGCGACAAGCGCGTCGGCGAGTACCACAACACCAGTATCGACCTGCGGTCAGGCCGGACCTTCTACATGACCACCGACGGATTCCTCGACCAGGCCGGCGGCGACCAGGGCTACGGCTTCGGCAATAGCCGCTTCGCCAGCATGATCCGTGAGCATGCAAGGCGTCCGCTGGCTGAACAGGGCGAAGCCTTCAGCCTCGCACTGGCGCGCTACCAGGGAGAATTTCCGCAGCGCGACGACATCACGATGTTATGTTTCCGTTTCGATTGAGACAGGGAGTTGGCCATGGCCCCCATTGACATGTTCGCGATGCGCGAATGCTACAACCAGCAACAGATCATGCTGTGCTTCAACGGCCCCATCTCACGCAGCCTGATCGAAGAAATCGGCAACGCGCTGCGCAACTACATGGCCGAAGAGCAGGCACATCCATCTTCGGCGATGGACGTGTTCGCCGTGTACATCGAAATGACGCAGAACATCCGCCACTACACCCGCGAGAAGAACTGGTCCGATCAGCAGGCCGGCGCCACCGTGGTGGTTTCCCGTGATGACCAGGGCCGCTATGTCGTCTCGGCAGGCAATCTCATCGAAACCGCCGACGGTCAGGTATTGCTCAACGCTGTCGCGGAACTGGCGAAGAAAGACAAAACCGAACTGAAGGCTCTGTACAAGGAGCAACTGCGCAAGCCACGCGACGAACACGTGGCCACCGGCGCAGGGCTGGGCCTGATCGATATCGCCCGCAAGTCCAGCGAACCGCTCAAGGCTTCGCTGCAGCCGGTCTCCGGCGAACTTTCCTTCATCAGCCTGAGCGCCGTCATCTGAATCCCAAGAGCATCCCCATGAACGACTTTTCCATCCCCGGCAGCCAGTCCACTCCCGCTATCCAGTCCGACTGGGAAAAAGGCATCGTCTCGATGCGGGGCGATTCCTACCCTGAGAATTCCTACGAGCTGTTCCATCAGGTCTACGAGTGGATCGAACGCTTTCTCGCCCAGGCCAGCCACCCACTCAGCCTCGAGCTGCGCCTGCTGTACCTCAACACCAGCAGCATCAAGGCGATGATGGACATCTTCGACCTGCTCGAAGCGGCCTTCCAGGACGGTCGCCAGGTGGCGGTCAACTGGTACTACGACATCCGCAACGAGCGTGTGGTCGAGCTGGCCGAAGAGTTCAAGGAAGACTGCACCTTCCCCTTTGCCATCCAGAGCCACGACTGACGGAAGGTCGATATGCGCGGGCCATCACCGCTAGAACAGGAGATCGCCGGTCTCCTCGCCAATCCAGAGTTCGAAGGCCACCCACTGAAGGAGGCCCTCAGCCAGCTGTGGAGCGCCCATCACGATCTGCTCGGGCGCATCGAGCGCATCGCTCGCGTGTCGGATGGCTACCAGAGCATCGCCCGCGAGCGCGAGCTGAGCCTGGCGGCGCGTTTCGACAAGCAGCTGCGCCAGCTGGAAAAGGTCGCGCGCATCTCGGACCGCTACCAAATGATGATGCAGGACCTCAACGCCTCGCTGCGTGAGGCCTCGACCCTGGACTCCCTCACCGGGATCGCCAACCGCCGGCTGCTCACCGAACGCTTGCGCGAGGAAAGCGAGCGCGCCAAGCGCTATGCGCGACCGCTGGCCGTGGTGATGCTGGATATCGATCGTTTCAAGGTGATCAACGACGAGTACGGCCATGAAGTCGGTGACCGGGTGCTGATCGAGGTGGTGCGGGTCATGGAGTCGGAAATACGCGAACATGATCTGTGCGGGCGCTGGGGCGGCGAAGAATTCCTCATCCTGATGCCCGAGTGCACTGCCGCGACCGCCCAACCGGTCATGCGCCGCCTGGGCGACAGCATCGCGTCTCTGGGCGTGCGGGTAAACGACGACCTGCTCGGCGTCACCGCCAGCATGGGCATCGCCGAACTGCATGCCGACGAAACCTACTCCAATACCATCAACCGCGCCGACCTGGCCCTGCTGCGCGCCAAGCGCAGTGGTCGCAACCGCTGCGAACTGGCGGACTAACTCCTCCAGCGCACAATAATGACGCACTCAATGCGCCATTTTGGCGCTAATTGATCCGGCTTCAGTTTCAGCTCTCCTGAAGCACCTTGAAACAACCGCCCCAGAGGCGCTCCTCGCGGCACCCTACGCCAGCTGGCCTACCTATCGACGCACCACTGAAAGGCACAGCCGAACCACAACGCACTTCCGCGGTGCAAATCAGGTTTGTTACAGTCGCCCGCCAAAATTATCAATGACTGCCAACAAGCGGTCGCCGAGGGCCTACTGATGATCGAAACCGTTGATGCCTTTCTCGCCCGACTGAAGCAACGCGACCCCCACCAACCCGAGTTCCACCAGGCGGTCGAAGAGGTGGTTCGCAGCCTCTGGCCGTTCCTCGAAGCCCACCCGCACTACATGCAGGCCGGCATCATCGAGCGCATGGTAGAACCGGAGCGCGCCATCATCTTCCGCGTGCCGTGGGTCGACGATCAGGGCCGCGTCCAGGTCAACCGCGGTTTTCGCATCCAGATGAACAGCGCCATCGGCCCGTACAAAGGTGGTCTGCGCTTTCATCCCTCGGTCAATCTCGGCGTCCTCAAGTTCTTGGCCTTCGAACAGGTCTTCAAGAACTCCCTGACGTCGCTGCCCATGGGCGGCGGCAAGGGCGGCTCGGACTTCAACCCCAAGGGCAAGAGCGACAATGAGGTCATGCGCTTCTGCCAGTCGTTCATGACCGAGCTGTACCGCCACATCGGCGCCGACCTCGACGTGCCGGCCGGTGACATCGGCGTCGGCGGTCGCGAGATCGGTTTCCTGTTCGGCCAGTACAAGCGCCTGTCCAACCAGTTCACCTCGGTCCTGACCGGCAAGGGCCTGGCCTATGGCGGCAGCCTGATCCGCCCGGAAGCCACCGGCTACGGCTGCGTGTACTTCGCCGAGGAAATGCTCAAGAGCAGCCACAGCAGCTTCGACGGCAGGCGCGTGGCGATCTCCGGTTCCGGCAACGTCGCGCAGTACGCGGCGCAGAAGGTCATGGAACTGGGTGGCCGGGTCGTCTCGCTGTCCGACTCGGGCGGCACCCTGCACTTCCCGGCCGGCATGACCGCCGAGCAGTGGGCCTACCTGATGGACCTGAAGAACGTCCGTCGCGGTCGCCTGGAAGAGATGGGCACGCAGTTCGGCGTGACCTACCTGGCCGATCAGCGTCCGTGGAACCTGCCGTGCGATATCGCCCTGCCCTGCGCCACGCAGAACGAACTGGATGGCGAAGACGCCCGCGCATTGCTGAAGAACGGCTGCATCTGCGTGGCCGAAGGCGCGAACATGCCGTCGACCCTGGAGGCCGTCGACCTGTTCCTCGAGGCCGGCATCCTCTACGCACCGGGCAAGGCATCCAACGCCGGTGGTGTGGCCTGTAGCGGTCTGGAGATGAGCCAGAACGCCATGCGCCTGCACTGGACCGCCGGCGAGGTGGACACCAAGCTGCACGGCATCATGCAGTCGATCCACCACGCCTGCGTCGCCCACGGCGAGGAAAACGGCCGGATCAACTACGTCAAGGGCGCCAACATCGCCGGCTTCGTCAAGGTCGCCGATGCCATGCTGGCCCAGGGCGTCGTGTAACGGCTGCACCCGCCGCCAAGCCTCGGCCAGAAAGACAAAGCCCCCGTCGGATCGTCCGGCGGGGGCTTTTGCTTTGCGGGGCTTCCCGCGGCAATCGACTACCAGTAGTTCTCCACTGCCACCTGCCCCGGCCGGCGGGTCATCGCCAGGTTCAGATCACGGGCTTTCAGTACCGCACGGGTGTCCTCGATCATCTGCGGGTTGCCGCAGAGCATGATCCGCGAATGCTCCGGCGTCAGTTGCAGATCGGCGGCGCGCTCCAGCTCGCCGTTCTCGATCAGCGTGGTGATGCGCCCATGCAGCGCGCCGGGCACCCGTTCGCGCGTAACCACCGGCAGGTACAGCAGCTTCGTGCCCAGCCCTTCCAGGTAGTCGCGCTGCGGCAGTTCGGCGATCAGCTGCTGGTAGGCCAGTTCACGGGCCTCGCGCACGCTGTAGACAAGAATGATGCGCTCGAAGCGCTGCCAGGCCTCGAAGTCCTGCAGGATCGACAGAAACGGCGCGATACCGGTGCCGGTGGCCAGCAGCCAGAGGTCACGGCCATCGGGAAAGCGATCCAGCGTCAGGAAGCCGAAGGCTTGCTTGTCCACCAGCAACTCGTCGCCGACCTTGAGCCGGCTCAGCTCGCTGGTGAATTCGCCGTCCGGCACGACGATGGAGAAGAAATCGAGAAACTCGTCGTGCGGCGCCGAGACCATCGAATAGGCGCGCCAGACGATGCAGCCGCTGGGCTTGCGCACGCCGAGGCGAGCGAACTGCCCGGCGGTGAAGCGAAAGCCGGGATCACGGCTGGTACGCAGGGTGAACAGGTTGGGCGTCAGCGTCTGCACCTCGAGCAGGCGCTGGCGGGTGAACTTCTCTTCGCTGGCGGTCATACTTCGCTCCCTCCGAGCATCTGCCGGACCTGCAGCTCGCAGCGCCCGTGAATTGTTGATACTCCTTTCCGACGCAGATAAACACCGCCAGTTCTCATGCCTATTCTCGACACTCCGTACGCCAGCCTCGACCTGATCCGTCAACCGGAGCAGCCCAACGAGCCGTTGCAGGCCTTCGACGCCGCCGACGAATACCTGCTCGCCACGCTGCATGAACAGGGTTTGCCGACGGCCGCGCGGGTGCTGATTCTCAACGACAGCTTCGGTGCGCTGGCCTGCTCGCTGGCCGCGCATGTCGAGGTGACCAGCAGCGGCGACTCGCATCTGGCCCATCTGGCCCTGCAGAAGAATCTGGCACGCAACGACCTGCCGGCCGAACGCGTGCGCTTCGTGCCGGCCAGCGAGGCCGCCCAAGGCCCGTTCGACCGGGTGCTGATTCGCGTACCGAAGACCCTCGCCCTGCTGGAAGAACAGCTGATCCGTCTGCACGGCCAGCTGGCGCCCGGCGCGCAGGTGATCGCGGCGGCGATGATCAAGCACCTGCCGCGTGCCGCCGGCGATCTGCTGGAGCAGTACATCGGCCCGGTGCAGGCTTCGCTGGCGGTAAAGAAGTCCCGCCTGCTCAGCGCCACGCCGGTGGACAAGCCGGCGCCACAGTCGCCCTACCCGACCTGCTATCAGCTCGACCAGCCAAAACTGGAACTGCTCAACCACGCCAACCTGTTCTGTCGCGAAGGGCTCGACATCGGCACGCGCGCCTTTCTGCCGCATCTGCCCAAGGCGCTCGGCGCGCTGCGTGTCGCCGACCTCGGCTGCGGCAACGGCGTGCTCGGCATCGTCTATGCGCTGGGTAACCCGCAGGCGGAGCTGACCCTGGTGGACGAGAGCTACATGGCGGTGCAGTCGGCGCGCGAGAACTGGCAGGCGATCCTCGGCGAGCGCCCGGCCGATATCCGCGCCGGCGACGGCCTGGCCGAGCAGCCGCCGGCCTCGCTGGATCTGGTGCTGTGCAATCCGCCGTTCCACCAGCAGCAGGTGGTCGGCGATTTCCTCGCCTGGCGCATGTTCACCCAGGCCAAGGCGGCACTGACCAAGGGCGGTGAGCTGTGGATCGTTGGCAATCGCCACCTCGGCTATCACCTCAAGCTCAAGCGTCTGTTCGGCAATGCCGAGCAGGTTGCCGCCACACCGAAATTCGTCGTTCTGCGGTCGATCAAGGCATGAACGAGGTGCCGGTCCGCCTGAGCATCCGGCAATTCGCCGCACGTACCGGGCTGTCCGCCGACACGCTGCGCTATTACGAAAAGATCGGCGTGCTACGGCAGGTCGCTCGGGACGCCAGCGGCTTTCGCGTCTATGGCCCACGCGACCTGGAGTGGATCGGCTTCATCCTGCGCCTGAAAGACACCGGCATGGCGCTGGACGACATCATCCGCTATGCCGAACTGCGCGAATGCGGCGATACCACGCTGGCGGCGCGCCAGGCGCTGCTCGAAGAACATGCGGCGCGGCTGCAGGAACGCATCCAGCGCGACCATGATCATCTCGACGCGTTGCGCGCGAAGATCGCCCTGTATCGGCAGCAAACTTCCGCTTGACCTAGAGCTGACTCCAACCCGCAGGCTTTCCTCTGATCTATTGAGAGGAACGCTCCATGTCTGCATCGACCCGCTACACAGGCGGCCTGGCCAAGCTCGAAGAAATTGACGGCGAAGCCGGGCGCAAGGTCATCGACAGCCTGCAAGCCATCGCACCGGACCTGGCCCGCTACGTGATCGAATTTCCCTTCGGCGACATCTATCAGCGCCCCGGCCTGGACCTCCCCCAGCGCGAGCTGGCGACCGTGGCGGCGCTCACCGCGCTCGGCCACTGCCAACCGCAGCTGGCGGTGCACGTTCACGGCGCGCTGAATGTCGGCTGCACGCCGGAGCAGATCGTCGAAGTGGTCATCCAGATGGCGGTTTATGCGGGCTTCCCGGCGGCGCTCAATGGCATGCACACCGTCAAGGCGGTATTCGCCGAACGAGGTTTGCTGCCGACCGGCAACGCCAACAAATGACCAACCGCCGGGCTTGCTCTTGCTGCAGGGCGGCTCAGTTCGGCCGCGCCTTGCTCAGCAGTGCCTTGCTGATCGCCTGGCCGACCTGTTCGAACAGGCTGCCGGCTTCCTTGCCTTCGTCCAGGGCTTCGGCGCAGGCCACCACGACGATCGCACGGCGCTCGTCCTCTGGCTCGATCACGCCCACATGGCAGGCGCGTTCCAGCTGCGTGCCGGTCTTCTGGATGAAGGGCACGTCCTCCGGCAGCCCGGCCTCGAGCCGGTAGTTGTCGTAGGAATCGAGCTTCATGAAGCCGTACAGCAGATCGCGGCTCTCGGTCGACAGCAGTTCCCCACGCACCAGCTTTTCCAGCATCGTGCCGTAGGCCACCAGGCTGCTGGAGTTGAGCTTGCGGGCGTAGTAGCGCTTGTAGGCCTGCTCCATGCTCGCCGCCTTCAGCGCGTCCTGCTGCAGATTGAGCACCCGCGCCAGCGCCTCGTAACGCGGCTTGCTGAACGGCGCTGAGGCCAGCTCTACCAGCTGCATGTTGTCCAGCCGGGCGGCATCGGGATGTACCTCGCCGTATACGTCGCGCCGCACCTGGGTAAAGCTGGTGATGGCCTCGAAGTCGCCGCCCATGCTCTTGCGGGTGCGCTGATTGAGCGCATCCTCGCCGACCAGGCGGATCAGCATGTTGGCGGCCGTGTTGTCGCTTTCGATGAGCATTTCCTTGAGCAGATCGCGCAGCGAGTAATCGACGCCGTTATCCTGCCAGACCAGATCGCCGGAGCCGTCCACCTTATCCTCCGCCTCCAGCGTCAGCCGCTGATCGAGGCGAAACTCGCCATCATCGACGCCCTGCAGCACCGCCAGAGCGATCGGCACCTTCACCGCCGAGCCCAGGTACCAGAAGCGCTCGGCGTCGTAGCGCAGCTCAGCGTCCTCGCCCAGATGCTTGATGTACACGCCGAGCTTGCCCGGCGACGCCTCGTCGACCCGACGCAGCTCCTGCTCCAGCCCATCCTTCCAGGTCGCCTCGGCCTGTTCGGTGCAGGCCGTCAGGCCGGCCAGTGGCACCAGCAGTGCGCCCAACGCGATCAATCTGCTCATCTTCGAATCAACCCCGCTGCGGCGACGGCCTCGCCGGTGCCACGCAATGCCCGCTCGGCCTGGGTGGTGGAGGCCACCCCGCGCACGCAGGCGACAATGATCAGGCGCTGGGACGTCGAGTCCGCCGCGCCGGGCTGGTCCACCAGCCCGGCATCGCAGATGCGCGCGCGCTGGGTGCCGGTCTTGTGCGCGAAGCCGGTGCCGGATGGCAAGCCAGCCTTGATTCGCCGCGCGCCGGTCTCGACCCGGCGCATCACGCTCAGCAGGTACTCGGTGCTCGCCGGCCCCAGCGCGGTGCCGGCATCGAGTGCCGAGAGCAGATCGCCATAGGCCTTCAGCGTGCCGGAATTGAACGGCGTGGCGTAGTAACGCTCGTAAGCCTCGCCGAGGCTGATGGGCACCAGCGCGCTGCGCTCCACGCCGATCAGTCGCGGCAGCAAGGCCAGGCGGCCGGCGTCGTTCAGCTGCCGCTTGAGGGCGAGAAAATCCTTACCGGACAGGGTGCGCGCCGCCGGATGCAATTCGCCGTAGATCAGCCGTCGCACATCGGCCAGGGTGGTGATCGGCCCGAAGCCCTCGGGCACCAGCTCGCGGGTGACCGCATTGACCCGCTCGATGCCGACGAGGCGGATCAGCATGTCGCTGGCGGTGTTGTCGCTGTGGATCAGCATCTGGTCCAGCAGATAGCGCACGCTCAGCGCCTTGCCCGGCGCATGGCGGTTGGTCGGGCCGGCACCGTCGACGTAGTCGCTGGCAAGCAGGGTCACCGGGCTGTCCAGCGTCAAATCGCCCTGCTCGATACGGCGCAGCACGGCGATGGCGATCGGCACCTTGACCGTCGAGGCCAGGTACCAGGCGTCCTCGCCGTGGTAGGAGACCGAGATGCCGGTCTGCATGTCCTTGACGTAGACGCCCAGTTGCCCCGGTGTCTGCCTGTCCACCTGGGCCAGACGCGCCAGTAACGGGCCGCTCCATTCGATGCTGTCCTGCGCCACGGCGCGCTGGGCAAGCGGCAGCGTGATCAGCAGCAGACATAGAACGGCGATCGGTGAACGTAGCGGGGCGGGCAACAACATGGGCCTCCGGATCGATGGTGCATTTCCCACCTATCCGACCACCGGCGCCGGCTGCCGTGCACCGCGTCCCGATTACCAGTGCGGCGCAACCGCTGGCGTCGATGCGAGTCCGATGACTATCAACCGACGCAGGAGCGGGCTGTGGCGCGCACCGAACATTTCATCGGGCTGGAGTGGCTGCGCTTTCTGCTGGCCATCTACGTCGTGCTGTTCCACACCGTGCACGCCTACGTCGAAGACGAGCCGACCTGGCTCTCGGAGCTGGCCGGCGTGGGCTTCTTCGCCACCAGCAGCTTCTTCGTCCTCTCCGGCTTTCTGCTGGCGCACGTCTATTGTCGGCAGGGCGAACTGCGCGAGCCGGCGCGGCATTTCCTCGGCAAACGCCTGGCCAACCTCTACCCGCTGCACCTGTTCTCGCTGCTGCTGACGGCCATCGTGCTGACCGTCATCGCCAAGCTAGGCATTCCGCCGGACGACGCCAAGGCGAGCCTGCGCTATGTGGTCTACGACACCAACGAGGAGCTCAGCGGCGAGGCCCGCGACGCCCTCGAGTACTTCATGAACAACCGCGAGCTGGCGTTCAACTTCATTCTGCAGCTGCTGATGCTGCATGCCTGGAACCCGCTGTACCTGACGTTCAACCCGCCGCTGTGGTCGATCTCCACGCTGTTCTTCTTCTACCTGTGCTTCCCGCTGCTGGCACCGCGCCTGATGCGCCTGCGCCACAAGGGCTGGTGGCTGCTGGCAATCGCCGCGCTCTACCTGCTGCCGCCGCTGTGGGCGATCCAGCAGGATGCCTACGGCATTCCCGTCACCGGCATGCTGCACCGCATGCCGCTGCTGCGGCTGCCTGAATTTCTCGCCGGCATTCTGCTCTGCGGGCTGTTCCGCGAATGGCGAGCGGCCGGCGGGCAACTCGGCATCGCAGCACGGCTGGCACTAGGGGCCTTCGTGCTGGCGAGCTTTCTGGCCACGGTGTGGCTGCTCAAGGGCGAACGCTACTGGTATTTCCTGTTGCACAACGGCCTGCTGCTGCCGGCGCAACTGGCGCTGGTCTGGCTCTGCGCGCTGATCGCCACGCCACGCAGTGCCGCAGTGGTCGGCTGGTCACAGCGCCTGGGCGCGGCCTCGTTGCCGCTGTTCGTGCTGCATGTGCCGGTGTTCATCCTCTTCTCGCGCTCGGAGAAGCTGCTCGGGGCGGTGTCGGCCGAATGCCTCGAGGACTGGGCCGATTGCGTGGCTCAGGCGGGGGAACTGGCGCTGACGCCGGCCTTCTATCCGCTGTATCTGGGATTGTGCATCGTGGTGTGCGTGCTGGCGCAGGAGCGAGCGGTGGTGCCGGTGAGGCAGTTCCTGCTCAGGCGGGTATTGAAGGTTTGATGCCGGGGCGCGTGAAGTCGCATGGCCATGCGCGCCAGAAAAAGCGAAGAAAGATCGCGACCGAAAACCTACAGGCAAAACGGACTCAAACCCCTCCGACCGCGTAGCGTCAAAACGGCGCGGTCCACCACGCCGCAGCGCGGGGACCATCAGCGGCTCCATCTTCCTCAGCCGCAACGGCGGGCCGAAGCCCACCCAGCGCGCCGGCGACTACAGCAGTTTATCCAGGGTAATCGGCAGGTCCCTTACCCGCCTGCCGGTCGCGTTGTAGACCGCATTGGCCACCGCCGCCGCCACGCCGACGATACCGATCTCCCCTACTCCCTTCGACCCGAGCTCGTTGACCACCTCGTCGTGTTCCTCGACGAAGATCACCTCGACCTCTGGAATGTCCGCGTTCACCGGGATGTGGTACTCGGCGAGGTTGTGGTTCATGTAGCGGCCGAGCTGGTGGTCGATCAGCGTCTCCTCGTGCAGCGCCTGGCCGATGCCCCATACCACGCCGCCGACGATCTGGTTGCCGGCCGTCTTCGGGTTGACGATCCGTCCGGCGGCGATCGCGCTGACCACGCGACTGACCTTGATGGTGCCAAGGTCCTCGTCGACGCGCACTTCGACGAACACCGCCGAATGGGTCGCGGTCGCCCAGGCGTCGCGCTTCTCGTCAGGCTTGACGCTGGCTTCGGCGTCCAGCGCCCCGCTGACCTGGACGATGTCGCGCAGCGCCACGGCATGTTCGCCGGTTTTCAGCCGCAGCTGCCCATCGACGAACTCCACCGCGTCCAGACTCGCCCCGGTAAACGGCGAGGCCGGCGACTGCTGCACGGCGTCCAGCAGCTTCTGCCGCAGGCCGGCGCAGGCCCGCTGCACGGCGCTGCCCACCGATGACACGGTGGCCGAACCGCCTTCCAGCGGCGCCTGCGGCAGGCTGGAGTCGCCGAGACGGAATTCCACCTCGCTCATCGGCAGGCCCATCGCGTCGGCGGCGATCTGGGTCATCGCGGTGTAGGTGCCGGTGCCGATGTCGGCGGTGGCGCTGGTTACCAGCAGCCTTCCGTCCGCGTCGAGACAGGCGCGAGCGGAGGCCGGCATCTGCATCGCCTCCCAGACACCGGTGGCCATGCCCATGCCGACCAGTTGATGGCCGTCGCGCAGACTGCGTGGCTGCGTCGGGCGCCGCGACCAGCCGAAACGCTCGGCACCCTGCTGGTAGCAGGCACGCAGCTCCTTGCTGGAATAGCGCTTGCCCTCGTTGCCGTTGGTCTCGGTGTAGTTGCGCAAGCGCAGCTCCAGCGGATCGATACCGACTTCATAAGCCAGCTCGTCCATCGCGCACTCCAGCGCATAGACGCCAATGGTCGCCCCCGGGGCGCGCATGTCCAGCGGGGTATAGACGTCCAGCGGCGCGAGACGGTAGCCGAGGCGCACGTTGTCGCAGGCGTAGAGCATGCCGGACCACTCCACCTCGTGCTCGGTGAAGTCCTCGAAGCGCGAGGTCTGGCCGATGGCCCTGTGCTCGATGGCCTGCAACCGCCCTTCGCCATCGGCGGCGAGCTTGAGCTGCTGGACGGTGCGTGGGCGATAGCCGAAGGTGAACATCTGCTGGCGAGTCAGCTCGACGCGCACCGAAGCCTTGAGCTTGAGCGCGGCCATCACCGCCAGCGGCAGCTGGTACTGCGGGCGCAGGCCGGAGCCGAAGGCACCGCCGACGAAGGGCGACAGCACGCGAATCTTGCCCTCCATGTCGAACACCTGCTCCAGGTAGCGTTGGCAGTTCTGTACGCCCTGGGTCTTGTCGTGGATCAGCAGCTCCCCGCCCGGCTGATACTGGACGATGGAAGCATGCGGCTCCATGGGGTTGTGGTGTTCCACCGGGGTCTCGTACTCACGGTCGATGCGATTTGCCGCCGCCGCGAACGCCGAGTCGAAATCACCACGCGGCTCGGGGAGCTCGGCAGGCGCATCGTGGGCCTGATCGCGCACGGCCTGCAGATCGGTCTGGTGTGCCTCGACTTCGTATTCGACTCGCACCAGGCTCGCCGCATGGCGCGCCAGCGCCTGGGTCTCGGCCACCACCAGCGCCAGAGGCTGGCCGCTGTAGAGCACACGGTCGTTGTACAGCGGGCGGAACGGCGAGCCTTCGGCGGCATCGTCATCCTCGTAGGGCTCGTCGTAGCTGGCCACCGGCGGTCGGTTCTGATGGGTCAGCACCAGGCGCACGCCGGGCAGTGCCTCGGCCGCGGCGGCGTCGATGCGCGTGACTCGGCCACGGGCGATGCGGCTCGAGACCACCGCGCCGTAGAGCAGCCCCGGCACCTCGGCTTCGGCGGCATAGCAGGCCTTGCCGGTGACCTTGAGCGGGCCGTCGACGCGATCCAGCGGCTTGCCGAGTGGAGAGTTGGCACTGTTCATCGGACGGTTCCTCCGGCGGCTTCGGTGAGCGCGCGCACGATGGCGCGATGGGCCAGGTCGATCTTGAAGGCATTGTCGGCAAGCGGTTGCGCACCTTGCAGCAGGCGATCGGCCGCCGCGGCGAACCTCGCCGGCTCGGCGCGCTGACCACTGAGCAGGTCTTCGGCTTCCTCCAGGCGCCAGGGCTTGTGGGCCACGCCGCCCAGGGCGATGCGTGCGCGACGGATGATGTCGCCATCGACCTCCAGCGCGGCGGCAACGGAGACCAGCGCGAAAGCGTAGGACGCGCGGTCACGCACCTTGAGGTAGGCGCAGTGGCTGGCGAAGCCCTCCACCGGCAGTTCGACGGCGGTGATCAGCTCGCCCTCGGTGAGCACGTTGTCCAGCTGCGGCTGGTCGCCGGGCAGGCGGTGAAAGTCCACCAGGTCGACGCGCCGCTGGCCATGCGGCCCTTCGATGTGCACCCGCGCGTCGAGCGCCGCCAGCGCGACGCACATGTCCGAGGGATGCACGGCGACGCACGCCTCGCTGGCACCGAGGATGGCGTGGATGCGGTTGCGCCCGTCGTGTGCGCCGCAGCCGGACCCTGGATCGCGCTTGTTGCACGGGGTGGCGGTGTCATAGAAGTAGTAGCAGCGGGTGCGCTGCAGCAGATTACCGCCGGTGCTGGCCATGTTGCGCAGCTGGGGCGATGCCCCGGCAAGAATGGCCTTGCTCAGCAGCGGGTAGCGCTGCTCGATCTGCGGGTGCCAGGCCAGGTCGGCGTTGCTCACCAGAGCACCGATGCGCAGGCCACCCTCGGCTGTCTGTTCGATCTCACGCAGCGGCAGGCCGTTGATGTCGATCAGCTGGCCCGGATGCAGCACGTTTTCCTTCATCAGGTCGAGCAGGTTGGTGCCACCGGCGATATAGCGGCTGTCCGGCCCGTGCAGGGCGATGGCCTGGTCGATACGTTCGGGGCGCTGGTAGCTGAACGGCGTCATTGCGCACCCTCCTGGCCACGTAGCACCGGCAGTGCCTCCTCGATGGCGGCGAGGATGTTCGGATAGGCGCCGCAGCGGCAGAGGTTGCCGCTCATGTGTTCGCGGATCTCGTCGCGGCTGCTGGCGCGGTGCTCGGCCGCGAGCCCGGCCGCCGAGCAGATCTGCCCCGGCGTGCAATAACCACACTGGAAGGCATCGTGCTTGACGAAGGCGGCCTGCAGCGGGTGCAGCGCCTCGGTGCTGGCCAGGCCCTCGATGGTGGTCAGACGCGCGCCGTCGTGCATCACCGCCAGGGTCAGGCAACTGTTGATGCGCCGCCCGTCGAGCAGCACCGTGCAGGCGCCGCACTGGCCGTGATCGCAGCCTTTCTTGGTGCCGGTCAGGCCGAGCTGGTCGCGCAGCAGGTCGAGCAAGGTGGTCCAGGGTTGCACCTGGAGCTCACGGCGTTCGCCGTTCAGCTCCAGGCTGATGGTGCAGGTCTGGCCTGCAGCTGAAGAATGTTCGCTCATGGCAGCCTCACGGTTTGGGCATTGGTGTGCGCTGTCCGTGCGTCTTGGGGTACGACTGGCGTGGCGCCGAAATCGTTCAGCTCCCTGAGCGGGGGCCGGAGCATCGCCGTGCAGGCTTATCGGATCAGCACCGCCGGCGATCGTCCGGGTGGTCGATGTCCTGCAACACGCCGGGGTCGTCCACCTCCAGCTGCTGCACGGCATGCCGGGCGAACAGCGCCTGGGCACCGCGATCGCCATCGAGCTGCAGCAACCGTTCGCGATGAGCGCCACCAATCCCGCGCGGATGGCCGGGCCGCCCCTGATGGACAGGCACCACCAGATTGTCGTGGTCGATCGCCGCGACGATGGCCCGCAGGGTCGCTGGCTGGACATAGGGCATGTCGCCCAGCGCCACCAGCCAGCCGCGGGCCGCCGGTGCATGGGCGACCGCCTGGGCCAGGCTATGACCGAGGCCACGGGTCTCCACCAGCAGCCGCTCGCAGTCCTCGGCATGGGCGCGAAGCCAGTCGTGCAGCGGACCATTGTCGGCGCGGGTCACCACCAGCAGCCGCTCGGCGACGCCGCGCAGGTTCGCCAGCGTGGCGGCGAGCACCGGCGGCGCCGGCGCATCGCTGAGGCTCGGCGCCAGCAGCTTGTCTGCCCCGCCTATGGCGCGGTAGCGGCTGCCCTGCCCGGCGGCGAGCACGATGGCGCAGACACCGGCACCAGGCACCCTGCGCTCAGGCACAGCGCTGCTGCGCCGACAGGCTCGGGGCCAGGGCGCCATTCTTCAGCGCCACCACCTCGGCCATCAGCGACAGGGCGATTTCCGCCGGCGTGCGGCTGCCGATGGGCAGCCCGATGGGGCCGTGCAGGCGCTGCACCTGGCGCTCGCCAAGGCCCAGCGAGAGCAGACGCGCCTTGCGCTTCTCGCTATTGACCCGCGAGCCCAGGGCGCCGACGTAGAAGGCTTCGGACTGCAGCGCGGTGAGCAGCGCCATGTCGTCCAGCCGCGGGTCGTGGGTCAGCGCGACGATGGCGGTGTGCGCATCCGGCTCGATGGCCAGCACGGCGTCGTCCGGCATGCCGGGCACGAAGCGCACGGCGGCCGGATTCCAGTCGTGGGCATAGCCTTCGCGTGGGTCACAGATCAGCACCTCGAAGCCGAGGCCGTGAGCCAGGTCGGCGACATAGCGCGACAGCTGCCCCGCGCCGATCATCAGCAGGCGCCAGGCCGGACCGAATGGCGCGCGCAGGGTATGCCCGTCGAACTGCAGCACAGCCTCACGCCCGACGGGCTGCAGGACGACCGCGCCGCTGGCCATGTCCAGCCGGCGCAGCAGCCGCTCGTGTGCGGCACAGCGCGACAGCAGCTCGTCGATCCAGCCGGCATCGCGCAATGGCTCCTGCAGCAGGCGCAGGGTGCCACCGCAGGGCAGGCCGAAACGCGCGGATTCCTCCTTGCTCACGCCATAGGTGATCAGCTGGCAGGTCGACGGTGGCTCATCGGCCATGACCCGGGCGAGCAGGTCGTCCTCGACGCAGCCACCGGACACCGAGCCCTCGACACGGCCGTCACCGCGCAGCGCCAGCAGCGAGCCCACCGGGCGCGGCGCGCTGCCCCAGGTTTCGATCACCGTGTAGAGCACCACCGCGTGACCGTCACGCAACCAGTCGCAGGCACGCCGCAGCACTGCCAGATCGACACTGTCCATCGTTCTCCTCGAATTCACTGTTTGCACCGGCTGGCCGGCATGCAAGCAGTGACCGATGGGCTGCGTGGTTAGTTCGTCGCCGGCACCAGCATGGCGTCGGCCACCTCGCGCCGCTTGCCCCGTCCGGCCAGGCGCTCCACCAGGGTCAGGGCGAATTCCAGGGCGGTCGCTGGGCCCTGGCTGGTGATGCAGTTGCCGTCCACCACCACCGGCTGGTCGAGGAAATGCGTGCCGGTGAGGTTGTCGCTCATGCCTGGGTAGCAGGTCACCTGGCGGCCCTTGAGCACGCCGTAGGGGTGCAGCGCCACCGCCGGCGCGGCGCAGATCGCCGCGTAGTCCAGTCCGGCGCGGGCCTGCTGGCGTACGCGCTCGGCCAGTGGCTCCAGCTCGCCGAGGGTCTTCGCGCCGGGCATGCCGCCGGGCAGCACGATGAGGTCGAAATCCTGCGCCAGCACGTCGAGCAGCATGGTGTCGGCAGTGATCCGGGTGCCGCGCGCACAGGTCAGCATGCGACGTTCCTCGGCGCTGGCCACCACCACGTCGAACTCGGCACGGCGCAGCACGTCGATCAGGGTGACGGCCTCCAGGTCTTCGGAACCGTCGGCGATCGGAATCAGGACACGTTTGCTCATGGCGTTCACCTGCTCAATGGAAATTCAACCGCGCTGCCGGCCGGTGTAAGATGCCCGGCTTTTGCGACGACAGGCCAGCCGCCCGCCAGAGGCGACGGCCCCACACTTAACCGGCACAAGAGGATCGACCATGCTGGAAAAGCTGTTTCAACTCAAGGCGCACAACACCACGCTGCGCACCGAGATCCTGGCCGGCATCACCACCTTCCTGACGATGGCCTACATCCTCTTCGTCAACCCGAGCATCCTCGCCGAGACCGGCATGGACCACGGCGCGGTGTTCGTCGCCACCTGCCTGGCAGCAGCCATCGGCTCGGCGATCATGGGTCTGGTCGCCAACTACCCGATCGCGCTGGCACCGGGCATGGGCCTGAACGCCTTCTTCACCTACACCGTGGTGCTGACCATGGGTTACACCTGGCAGACCGCGCTGGGTGCGGTGTTCCTTTCCGGCCTGATCTTCTTCGGGCTGTCGATCTTCAAGATCCGTGAATGGATCATCCACAGCATTCCGCTGGCCCTGCGCGCCGGCATTGCCGCCGGTATCGGCCTGTTCCTGGCGATCATCGCCCTGAAGAACGCCGGCATCGTGGTGGACAACCCGGCCACCCTGGTCGGCCTCGGCGACCTCAGCGCCGGCGGCCCGCTGCTGGCGTGCCTGGGCTTCTTTCTGATCGCCGCGCTGGCCTACCGCAAGGTCACCGGGGCGGTGATGATCGGCATCCTGGTGGTCACCGGCCTGTCGATCCTGTTCGGCCTGTCGCAGCTCAACGGCGTGGTGTCGATGCCGCCGTCGCTGGCGCCGACCTTCCTGCAGCTGGACATCATGGGCGCGCTGGATATCGGCCTGATCAGCGTGATCTTCGCCTTCCTCTTCGTCGACCTGTTCGACACTTCCGGCACCCTGATCGGCGTGGCGCAGAAAGCCGAGCTGCTGGATAAGGACGGCAAGATGCCGCGCCTGGGCCGCGCCCTGCTCGCCGACAGCACCGCCACCATGGCCGGCGCGGCGCTGGGTACCTCGACCACCACCAGCTACATCGAATCCGCCGCCGGTACCGCTGCCGGTGGCCGCACCGGCCTGACCGCCTGCGTGGTCGCCCTGCTGTTCCTGCTCAGCCTGTTCTTCGCCCCGCTGGCCGGCGCCGTGCCGGCCTATGCCACCGCCCCGGCGCTGCTGTTCGTCGCCGTGCTGATGATGAGCAGCCTGGCTGGCATCGACTGGGACGACCTCACCGTCGCCGCGCCGGTGGCCATCGCCGCGCTGGCCATGCCGCTGACCTTCTCCATCGCCAACGGCATCGCCTTTGGCTTCATCGCCTGGACCGCCATCAAGCTGCTGGCCGGCCGCTGGCGCGAGCTGAGCCCGGCGATGTGGATTCTGTCGGCGTTGTTCGTGGTCAAGCTGGGCTGGTTCGCTGGCTGACGCTCCGTAAGGGTGGATGGCGCTTTTTCATCCACCTTTCACCCGGCGACGGTGGATGGATGAGGCGTCAACTGCGCGCCCCGATCCACCCTACGATTTACCTTCCTATCCAAGAGTCTTCATGAGCGCTCCGCAATTCGATCCCGCCACTTATGCCGCCCAACTCGCCGAGAAAGCCGCCCGGCTGGAGGAGCTGCTGGCACCGTTCGATGCACCGGCAGCGGAGGTCTTCGACTCGCCGCGCGAGCATTACCGCCTGCGTGCCGAGTTCCGCCTGTGGCGCGAAGACGGCCAGCGCCATTACGCAATGTTCGAGCAGGGCGACAAGCACAAGGCGATCCTGATCGACGACTTCCCCATCGCCAGCCGCCGCATCAACGAGCTGATGCCACGACTCAAGGCCGCCTGGCAGGCCTCGGAAGTGCTCAGCTTCAAGCTGTTCCAGGTCGAATTTCTCACCACCCTGAGCGGCGATGCGCTGATCACCCTCGCCTACCATCGCCCATTGGACGAAGCCTGGCAGGCCGAAGCCGAGCAGCTCGCCGCCGACCTCGGCGTCAGCCTGGTCGGCCGTTCCAAGGGCAAGCGCATCGTCATCGGCCGCGATTACGTGGAAGAAGAACTGGTGGTCGCCGGACGCCGCTTCCGCTATCGCCAGCCGGAAGGCGCCTTCACCCAGCCCAACGGCGAGGTCTGCCAAAAGATGCTGAACTGGGCCTTCGAAGCGCTCGGCGAGCGCGACGACGACCTGCTGGAGCTGTACTGCGGCAACGGCAACTTCACCCTGCCGCTGGCCACCCGCGTGCGCCGCGTGCTGGCCACCGAGATCAGCAAGACCTCGGTCAACGCCGCGCTGGCCAACATCGAAGACAACGGCATCGACAACATCGAGCTGGTGCGCCTCTCCGCCGAAGAACTGACCCAGGCCCTCAACGAGGTGCGCCCGTTCCGCCGCTTGGCCCATATCGACCTGAAGAGCTACGAGTTCAGCAGCATCTTCGTCGACCCGCCGCGCGCCGGCATGGACCCGGACACCTGCGAGCTGGCCCGCCGTTTCGAGCGCATCCTCTACATCTCCTGCAACCCGGAAACCCTGGCGCAGAACATCGCCCAGCTCGCCGACACCCATCGCATCGAGCGCTGCGCGTTGTTCGACCAGTTCCCCTACACGCACCATATGGAAGCCGGGGTGCTGCTGGTCCGCAAATGATCGGCGAGTGAACGTCGGCAACCCGTCGACGTTCCACATCCGTAACCATTCAGCCGTTACGGAGGTGCAACCATGCTGGTGTTCGAGCCGATCTATACCGATGGCCTGGCGCAGATCTCCTACCTGGTGGGCGACAGCAAGGCCGCGGTCGCTGCGGTGATCGACCCACGCCGCGACGTCGATGTCTACCTCGACCTGGCCCGTGAGAAGGGCCTGCGCATCGCCTACGCCATCGAAACCCACATCCATGCCGACTTCGTCTCCGGCGCCCAGGCGCTGGCCGAACGCAGTGGTGCCGAGATCATCGGTGGCTGCTCGCCGGACTACGCCTTCGAGCTGCGCCAGGCGGCCGATGGCGAGGTGCTGGAGCTCGGCCAGGTCAGCCTGGAAATCATCTACTCGCCCGGCCACACGCCAGAACACATTTCGCTGCTGCTGCGCGACGGCCAGCAGGGCGATGAGCCGTTCGCGCTGTTCACCGGCGACACCCTGTTCAACCTCGACGTCGGCCGCCCCGACCTGCTCGGCGAAGACAGCACCAAACAGCTGGCCGCGCAGCTCTATGCCACCCTCTTCACCCGCTACCTGCCATTGGGTGAGCGCGTCGAGATCTATCCCTGCCACGGCGCGGGTTCGGCCTGCGGCAAATCCATCGGTGATCGCCGACGCTCCACGCTCGGCAACGAGCTGTTGTTCAACCCGGCGCTCAATCAGCGCCGCAGCGAAAGCGAATTCGTCGACTGGCTGCTGGCCGGGATGCCCGAACCACCACGCCACTATGCGCGACTCAAGCGCTACAACGTGCGACCGGCCACGCGCATCCATGGGCCGGCGCTGCCGCCGCCACTGTCACCGGAGCGTTTCGCCGAGCGCATCGCCGACAAGGAAGCGGTGCAGCTGGTGGACTTGCGTTCGATACTCGCCTTTGGCGGCGGCCATGTGGATGGCGCACTGAACATCGCGTTGCGAAACGAGTTCGTCAGCTGGGCCGGCTGGATGCTCGATGACCAGCGGCCGATCTTCCTGATCGGCGAAGACAGCCAGCAGGTCCAGCAGGCCACGCTGCAGCTCTATCGCATCGGGCTGGATCGTGTGGAAGGCTACCTACGCAACGGCATGACCGACTGGCAGAACGCCGGCCTGCCGCTGGCGCGCGTCGAACAGTGGACGGTGCACGAACTGGAAGCACGCCGCGAAGATCCGCAGGTGCAGGTGCTCGACGTACGCTCCCCCGAGGAAGTCGCACAGGGCCGTGTGCCTGGTGCCGAGCACGCCTTCGTCGCCCACCTGCCCGACGGGCTGGGGCGGCTGGACCGCAGCAAGACCGTGGCGACGTACTGCGGCAGTGGCTACCGCGCCTCGATCGCCGCGAGCATCCTCAAGCGCGAAGGCTTCCGCGACGTGGTGAACATTCCCGGCTCGTGGATGGCCTGGCAGCGGCATGATCTGCCGGTGGAGAAAAGCCCCTCCGACGGATAAGGCGATGTCCTCCAGGCGTGCCCACTGCATCGCTCGGGCACGCTGATTCACGCTTGGACGGTTCCGCGCAGCCGGCCACCCTCCTTCCGCGGCCGTCAGTACTCCACCGCCAGCCGCGCGCTGGTCGGCACCGCCTGGCAGGCGAGCGTCCAGCCCTGGCGGACCTGCTGGTCGCTGAGCACCTGGTTGCTGCGCATGCTCACGCTGCCCTCCACCACCCGACAACGGCAGGCCGCACAGACACCGGAGCGGCAGGCGCTGGGCGGCTGCAGCCCGGCCTGCTCCATGGCGTCCAGCAACACCTCGCCTTGCGGCACATCCAGCGCATGCCGGCGGCCGTCCAGTGCCACCTGCAGGCGGCTGCGCAGCGGCTGGCGCGGTTCGCCGAGCGGCACTGCGGGAACGGGCGCATCGAATCGCTCGAGATGAATGGAGTCGCTCTTCACGCCAAGCTCGGCCAGCGCCGCCGAAGCACCGTCCATGAACGGCTGCGGCCCGCAGACGAACGCCTCGCCCTGCGGCCAGTCGGCGATCTTCGCGGCGATCGCCGGCCCACTGGGCACGCCCTGCTCGGCATCCAGCCAGATACGCAGCTGCAGGCGCTCGGGATGGCGTGCGGCAAGATCGGCCAGCTCCTCGGCGAAGATCAGCGAGGCGGCATCGCGGCTGGCATAGAACAGGAACACGCGCCCGCGGCCGAGCTCGAGCGCCGCCTCGAGGATCGCACGCAGCGGTGTGATACCGCTGCCGGCGCCCAGCAACAGCAGGTCACCGTCCAGATCATCCGGCACCAGGCGGCCGGCTGGCGGCAACAGCTCGATACGCTGCCCCACTTGCAGGTTATCCAGCAGCCAGTTCGAGGCTCGCCCGCCGGGCACGCGGCGCACGGTGATGCGCAGCACGCCGTCGCCGCCGAGCAGTTTCGACAACGAGTAGCAGCGCAGCAACGGCCGCTCGGCGCAGGGCACGCGCAGGGTGACGAACTGCCCCGGCTGCGCGGCGAAACGCTCGCGCAGTTCCGCCGGCACTTGCAGGCTGAACGAGCCGGTATCGGCCGTCTCGGCCCGGCGCGAGATCACCGTCAGCGCGGCGAATACCGGCGTTTCGGAAACCGCGACCGACACCGGCGCGGCCGGCTCGGCCGGCTGGCGCGGGCCGCGCAGCATCGCCCAGGCGGCAGTGCGACGGAACAGCAAGACATAGCCTATATGCAGCGCGACCAGGGTCAGCGCCAGATTGGCGAAGAACTCGTGTACCTCCTCGGCATCGCCCAGCCAGCCGACGAAATCGAGGTCGCTGGCCGCACCGAACAGGTCCGGGCCAACACCCGGCAGCGCCGCCAGTACATCGCCGTTGTCCACCATGCCCAGGCCGAGCAGGCTGGCCAGGGCAAGGCTGAGCAGCGTGCCAAAGGTCAGCCAACTACCGAACGTGGTCAGGCTCGGTTTGCGCGGCTGCTGCCTGGCTGGCAGCAGCCGCGGAAAACCGCGCGGACGCAGTCGCGCAATCAGCAGGCGCAGCACCAACAGGGCGACCAGGCCGTAGCCCAGCCAGACGTGCAGCAGCTCGGCATCGTCGCCACTGAGGTAGACGGCGACGAAGAATCCGGCGAGCAGCCAGTGAAACAGGCGAAAACGCTTGAAGGCAGCCACGATGGCAATCCTCTGGATAGGAAGTGCCACTTTTGTAAACCCACCAGCTGAAGCGAAGCTGAATGCCATCGAACTGCCATATTCAGCTTCGCGTAAGGCATCAGGCCTAGGCTGCGCTCATCCCCCCTTTGGAGAGCATCTCATGAAAGCCCACTGGATCGCCCTGGCCTGCTGCCTGAGCCTACCGGCGCTGGCCGAAACCGAGCACCCGCTGCTGGCTGGCTATGCCGCCCAGGCCCGTCAGCAGGACCCGGCCTTCGCCGGCTTTTCCGCCGAGCGCGGCGAGGCGCTGTACGTCGCCGAGGAGCAGCGCAACGGCAAGACCATGAGCTGCACCACCTGCCATACCGCCGACCCGCGCCAAGCGGGCAAGACACCCGCACACCGCAAGGTCGACCCCCTAGCACCCGTGGCCAACCCCGAGCGCTTCACCAACCTGAAGAAGGTCGAGAAGTGGTTCCGTCGCAACTGCGACGACGTCTTCGCCCGCGAATGCACCGCCCAGGAAAAGGGCGACTTCATCGTCTGGATCACTGGCTTGAAGTAGGAGTACGGCCATGAAACCCATCGTTGCGCTATCTACCGTCGCCGGCCTGACCCTGGCACTGACCCTGGCCGGTTTCAGCTTGGCCGATGACGATCACCACGAACGCAAGGGCTACAAACGGCCCAAGCGCCTGTCGATACCGAGCGACGCGCCGCTGGTGTGGAAAGAAGAATGCGCTGCCTGCCACATGCTCTATTCCCCGGGCTTGCTGCCAGCCGATGCCTGGCGCGAGCAGATGCGCACTCTGAGTGATCACTACGGCAGCAACGCCTCGCTGGACCCAGCGCAGGAAAAGGAAATCCTCGACTTTCTGGTCCGCGCCTCGGCCGCCAACCGCCTGCCGGTGGAGCCATCGTCGACCACTGGCGAGCCGCCGCGCATCAGCCAGACGCGATGGTTCGAACGCAAGCACGACGAAGTCAGCGATGCCAAGTTCGACCGCGAATCGGTCGGTGGCCGCTTCAACTGCGTGGCCTGCCACCGCGATGCCGAGCGTGGCGACTTCGACGATGACCGGGTGAAGATTCCGCGCTGAGCGATGGCCCGTGCGCCCGCTTTACTCACGCCAGAACACCCGGGCCGCAGCCGCTGAACCACGCCGCAACTCACCCCTCACGCGGCTGACGAGCGCCCGGCGCCGGCAGCACAACCTGCTGCCCGCCGCCGGCACGCGCCAGTTTCTGCCCGGTCTCTGGCTCCTTCCGCTCGCGGTCGCCCGCGCTATTGGCCAGCAGACTGGCGGTGGCAACCTGCAGATAGGCCTGCAGCTGGCGCAGCATCGGCGCTGTGCTGGCGGCGTCCGCGACCCGCTGGGCCGAGGCGTCGGCACCGAGGCGGTAGCGGTACAGCCGCGGTTCGAGGTCCTTGGGCTGGACCAAAATCTGCTCGCCGCGAATCATCGCCACGGTCTGGTCGCTGCCCGAGGGCTTGATGATGCCGAAGCCGGGATCGCGCTCGTCCAGTGCCAGCAGGTCACGGCCCCAGCACTGATGGCGCACCTCGCCACCGAGGCGGCCCATGATGGTCGGCACCACGTCGACCTGGGTGCCGACCACTTCGCGACGGCTGCCGAACTGTTCGGTGACGCCGGGGGCGATCAGCAGCAGCGGCACATGGAAGCGGAACAGGTCCATCTCGGTGAGCTGCTCCGGCGCGCCGAAGCCATGGTCGCCGACCACCACGAACAGGGTGTCCTGGTACCAGGGTTGGCGCTTGGCCTGCTCGAAGAAGCGGCCCAGCGCCCAGTCGGAGTAGCGCATGGCGGTCAGGTGCGCATCCTGCGAGCCGTGGCCGCTGACCGCCGGCACTGGCAGCGGGTCCGGTAGCGCGTAAGGCGTGTGGTTGGACAGCGTCTGCAGCAATGCATAGAAGGGTTCGCCCGGTGCCAGGGCGCCGAGCTCCTGCACCGCGCGGTCGAACATGTCCTGATCGGAGACGCCCCAAGTCGGGTCGGCCACCACCGGGTCGATATAGTCGTTGCGGCCGACGAAGCGGGTCATGCCCTGGTTGCCGAAGAAGCCCAGCTGGTTGTCCCAGGCGAAATCGCCGTTGTAGACGTAGACATCGTTGAACGCCCGCGCGCTGAGCAGCTGCGGCAGCCCGGAGAAGCGGTTGCCGCCTTCCGGTGACTGCATCAGGTACTCGAAGCCCGGCAGGTTGGGAAAGCAGGCCATGCTGGCGAACATGCCCTGGTGGGTGTGGGTACCGTTGGCGAAGAAGCGCTCGAACAGCAGGCCCTCAGCGGCCAGGCGATCGAAGTGGGGCGTGATGCCGTCGCGGCTGCCCAGCGCACCGACATAGCGCCCGGCAAAGCTCTCCATCAGGATCACCACCACGTTGCGCACCGGCAGCCGACCGGCCTCCGGCGCCCGATAGTCGCGGCGCACGGCGGCCAGCTCCGGGTCGGCCAGCCGGTCATTGCCGGTCAGCAACAGCGCGCGGGTCACCGCCAGCGCCTCGTCCTCCGGCAGCACGGCCTTCCAGGCGTTGTCGCGATGATCGGAATAGCGGTTTTTCGCCTCCTCGTAGAGCGTCAGCGCCGGGTTCAGGCCGAGCTGGTTGATGAACACCGAGTCGGTGGTGAAGGCATCGCCCCAGCGCAGCGGCGGCCCCTGGCGCAGGGTGCCGCGGGCGGCGACCACGCTGATCAGCACCAGCGCGACCAGCGTCGCACCGTGCCAGTGCCAGCTCAGCTGCATAGGTGCTGTCGATCGTTTGGTCAGCAGCCCAGCGCGTGGCCGGCAACGACGGTCGAGCCAACCGAACAGCAGCGACCAGATCAGGGTCAGCCCGCCCCAGACACTCAACAGGGTAAGCACCGGAAAGCCATGCCAGAGCATGCTCAGCACCGTCGCCGGGTCCTCGGCGAGGTACTGGAAGACCAGGCTGTTCAGGCGCTGGTGGAATTCCTGGTAGAAGTTCAGCTCGACCATGCCGAGGAGGATCACCAGGCTGGCGCAGGCAGCCAGCCAGAGCCGCTGCAGTCTGCGCGCGGCCATCGCGCGGCGACTGAGCACCGCCAGCGACAGCGGCACGCAGATGTAGACCAGCAGGCGCAGGTCGAAGCGCAGGCCGTTGCCGAAGCCTTCCAGCAGAGTGGCCAGCGAGGCATCACCGAGCAGCTCGCGGTTGTACAGCAACAATGCCAGACGCAGCAGGGTGAACAGCATCAGCAGTGCGAGCGCGCTGCCAGCCATGAACAGCAGGTGGTGGCGCAGGCCGGGCTGGCCGGCCTGGGCGCGAGCGGTTCCATCGGTCATGGGAAATTCCTAGGCAACGGGAAGGGACTCAGAGCAGGATCACCGCCCAGACCAGAGCGATCAGCGTCATGGTCAGCAGCTGGGCCGCGCTACCCATGTCCTTGGCGCGCTTGGACAGCGGGTGCAGCTCCAGCGAAATGCGGTCGACGGTGGCCTCGATGGCCGAATTGAGCAGCTCGACGATGGGCGCCAGCAGCACCACGGCAATCAGCACGGCGCGCTCGACGCGGCTGACGTCGAGCAGAAACGCCAGCGGGATCAGCAGCAGGTTGAGCAACACCACCTGGCGGAACGCCGCCTCGCCGAGATAGGCGGCCCGGAGGCCGGCGAACGAATAGCCGCCAGCGAGCCACAGCCGTGTCAGCCCGCTGCGCCCCTTGAGCGCTGCGCCATCGGCCACCGCGCGGTCACGCTCGGATGAGAGCTCAGATGACATCGCAGCGCACCTCACTGGAGGTGGGATGAGCGGCCTGCTGGTCGTGCCACTGCCCGGCCCATCCATCCGGGCGCCGGTAGAGAGTCCGCAGCGCACACCAGCAGCCGGGTCTGCTCGATAACTCCAGCTGGGTGAAGCTTGATGTGGTCATGGCGAGCCATTCCGGTCGGTAACGGAGCGCCAAACTAGCGAGGCGCGAATCAACGCCTCGTCAAAAGAATGTGAAAAAAAAGTGAAAAGCAGATCGCCCCGCCGCCCCCGAAGGCGGGTGCCTTAGGCGGTCGGTACAGGCTCGCTGGCTTTATATGTACGAATCTCGATCGGCGACGCGGCTATCAGGGATCACGGCAGGACCACGCTCCCCCGTGTGTTATCAGCGAAGTGAAAACGCTGTCGGGTAATCGCCACTGCACCAGCCCGCTCTCGATGCAACGCGCTCGCGGCGTCACGGAGCAGCACCCAGGCGCGACAACGCCCGGCCGATTCGCATCGGCCGGGCGTTGTGGCGTTTCAGCCGAGCAGTTCGCTGAACGGCAGGTACTGCACCAGCTCGCCTTCGGCGAGGGTGCGCTGGCACTCGACGATGGCCAGGCCATCCGCCCAGGTCGCCGAGGTCAGCATGGCCGAGCCCTGGCGCGGGAACAGACGCACCTCGAGCCGGCCATCGACCGCTTCGAGCCGCGCGCGCAGGAACTGCTGGCGCACGTTGGCCTTGCGCCAGGCGAAGCCGGCAGGCAGGCGCAGCGGCGTGACCTGCACCTGCGTGCAGCCCTGGGCGCGCAGCAGGAACGGCCGAGCCACCACCAGCGAGGTGACCAGTGCCGCCGCCGGGTTGCCGGGCAGGCCGATCCACGGCGTGCCGTTGACTTCGCCGAAGGCCAGCGGCTTGCCCGGCTGGATCGCCAGACGCCACAGGTGCAGCTCGCCCAATTCGCGAATCGCCTGCTTGAGATGATCCTCCTCACCCACCGAAACACCGCCCGAGGTGATGATCAGGTCGAAGCGGCTCGCCGCATCGGCCAGCGCGTCGCGGCTGGCGCCCAGATCGTCGATCAGGATCGGGTAGTCGTGCACCTCGCAGCCGAGGCTCTGCAACACGCCGAGCAGGCTGTAGCGGTTGGAGTTGTAGATCTGCCCGGCGCCCAGCGGCTCGCCCGGCTCGCGCAGTTCGTTGCCGCTGGACAGCAGCGCCACGCGCAGACGCCGGTACACCTTCACCCGCGCCACGCCGAAGGTCGCCAGCAGGCCGAGCTCCTGCGGGCGCAGACGCTTGCCGGCGTCGATCAGACGCTCGCCAGCCGCGGTTTCCTCACCCAGGCAGCGCACGTTGTCACCGGCGTTCACCGCCGGCAGCCAGATGCGATCGCCTTCGATACGGCAGTTTTCCTGCGCCACCACGGCGTCCGCGCCCGGCGGCAACGGCGCGCCAGTGAAAATGCGCACCGCATGCCCGGCCGGCAATTGCTGACTGGCGGCGTCGCCGGCGGCGATGCGTCCGGCCAGTGGCAGCGCACCGCCTTCGGCCGGCAGATCGGCGGCGCGCAGGGCGTAGCCGTCCATCGCGCTGTTGTCCCAGGGCGGTACCGGAAAGCTGGCATCCAGCGGCTCGGCGAGCACGCGACCGAGGGCATCGCGCAGCGCGACCTCTTCCACCGCGGGCGGCGCCGGCACCCGCGCCAGCAGCTCGGCGATGGCCTCGTCGACCGGCTTCAGCCCGCCGGTATCGCAGCCGCAGGCGCTCATGAGCGTGGCCCGCAGTTGTCCACCGCGGCCGCCTTCAGGTGCGGGACGAAGTTGCAGGGTTTGGTACGGCTGTCCAGCTGCTCGACGAGGATCTTGTTCCAGGCGGTGCGGCAGGCGTTGGTCGAACCCGGCAGGCAGCAGACCAGCGTGCCGTTGCTCATCCCGGCCAGCGCGCGGGACTGCACGGTGGAGGTACCGATCTCGCCCAGCGATACATGGCGGAACAGTTCGCCGAAGCCATCGACGTCCTTGTCCAGCAGCGGCTGTACGGCCTGCGGAGTGTTGTCACGGGCGGTGAAGCCGGTGCCGCCGGTGATCAGCACCACCTGCACGTTTTCACTGGCGATCCAGCTGCACACCCGGGCGCGGATCTGCCAGATGTCGTCCTTGACGATGGCCCGCTCGGCCAGCGTATGGCCTGCGCTCTGCAGGCCGTCGATCAGCGCCTGGCCGGAGGTATCGGTGTCCAGGTTGCGGGTATCGCTCACCGTGAGCACGGCGATGTTCAGAGGCTGGAATTCGGTGTTGGACAGGTGAGCCATGGCTCGAAACTCCCTTGAAGATGTGTGCGCAGGCTGCACCGGCGCCGCGGGCCAGCCCATTCCCCGTTGGAGGTAGGCGCGCGGCAGGCGGTGCCGGCAGGTCGACCAACGCGCATGGCGTTGGTCAGCGAGCGTTGCGACAAACCCGACTGCAACGCAGCGGGGCATGGGTCGGACCGGCAGTGCCGGCCGATGGTAGCGAATAAAACGGTCGGCCCGCAGCCCGTTCGGCGCGGGCAGTCAACCGCCGCTGGCGTTCATGAAGCGCAATACCTGGACCTCGCCGCCGCTGGAGAATTCGTGGCGCAGCGGTTTGCGTTGCAGCGCGGCGTGAATGGCGTCGATCACCGGCTGGTCGCTGGTCGGGTGGCGGCGCAGTAGTGCACGCAGGTCGATGGAATGCTCGTGGCCCAGGCACAGCAGCAGGCGCCCTTCCACGGTCAGCCGCACGCGGTTGCAGGTGGCGCAGAAGTTGTGCGAATGCGGCGAGATGAAGCCGATGCGCGTCTGCGGGTGCTCCGGCAGGCGCACATAGCGCGCCGGCCCGCCGCTCTGCTCGGCCGAATCGATCAGCGCGTGACGCTCGGCGATCAGCGCCTTGACCTCGTCGCTGGAGCAGAAGCTCTCGCCGCGCGAACGGCCGACATCGCCCAGCGGCATTTCCTCGATGAAGCTCAAGTCCAGCCCGCCGGCGATGGCGAAGTCCACCAGGTCGGCGACTTCCTCGGCGTTGCGGCCCTTCATCACCACGGCATTGAGCTTGATCCGCTCGAAGCCGGCGGCGCGCGCCGCATCGATGCCGTCGAGCACCTGCTGCAGCTGGCCGGTGCGGGTAATGGCGTGGAATTTCTCGGCGTCCAGGCTATCCAGACTGATGTTCAGCCGCTTGACCCCGGCCCGTGCCAGCGGTGCGGCGAGCCTGACCAGCTGCGAGCCGTTGGTGGTCATCACCAGTTCACGCAGACCGGGCAAGGCCGCGATGCGCTCGCAGAGACCGACGATGCCCTGGCGTACCAGCGGCTCGCCGCCGGTGAGGCGGATCTTCTTCACGCCCAGCCCGACGAAGATGCGCGCGATGCGCTCCAGCTCCTCCAGACCGAGCACCTGCTGGCGCGGCAGGAAGGTCATGTCCTCGGCCATGCAGTAGACGCAGCGGAAGTCGCAGCGGTCGGTGACCGACATGCGCAGGTAGTCGATCTGGCGGTTGTGGGCATCGCGTAGTTGAGTCATCGATAACACCTCTGAAGCCTCGTAGGGTGGATGACACTTTTTCATCCACCGTGGGCCCCGCGTGGTGGGTGGTGAAGCACCTTCCACCCGACGCAGGGCCAAGCCGCCGTCATTGCATCAGTGGCGTTTCCGCGCCCTGCAGGTGGATGCCCTCGATGTTCGCCGCCCCCACCAGGTTCTGCAGGTACTGGCTGACGCCGATCTGCCAGACACGCTGGTTGAGTTCGGCGCGAATCGTGCCGGCGACGATCTCGTAGGGCAATTGCTCGCCCTCGATACGCTGGTCGACGAACACCAGATGGTAGCCATAGCGGCTTTCCAGCGGCTGCTGGCAGAGGCCGACCGGCAGACGGAACAGCTGGCGCTCGAACTCCGGCACGGTCTGGCCCTTGCTGATCTGCCCAAGCGCCCCGCCCTGCTCCTTGGACGGACAGGCCGAATGCTGCAACGCGAGTTCGGCGAAGCGTTGCGGCGCCGCCTGCAGTTGCTGCAACAGGCCCAACGCCTGTTCCCGCGCCAGGCTGCGCGCTTCGGCGTCATCTGCCGGACAGGCCAGCAGGATGTGCCGCGCGGCCAGCAGCGGCGCGCTGAAGAAGCGCTGACGGTTGCCGTTGTAGTACTGCTGACAGGCCGCCTCGTCGGCCAGCGGCAGCGGCACTTCCTGTTCGATCAGCGTGCGGGTGGCCGCTTCTTCCTCGCTTTCACCGGATTCAGCACGCACCACCAGGCCGAGTTCGGCGATGCGCTGCTGCAACAGCTCGCGCACCACCAGTGCCTGGGTCGCCAGAAAGACCGCCTCGTCGCGGCTCTCGGCGGGGTGATACTGCAATTCCTGGGCGATGGCCTGGGGCGCGATCGCCACCCCGTTGACCCGCACCCGCGGCCACTCCTGCTCGCTGCTGGCGATCAGCAGCGGCTCGCCGGAGGCCTGCTCCTCGGCGGGCTGGTGTTCTTCTTCATGCGGTAGCTCCTCGAAAAGAGGGGCCTCGGCCGGCACTTCGATTTCCGGGCGGGCGCCGCCACCGCAGCCGCCACCACCCGTGCTTCCACCACATCCACAACCCATGATGATTACCTCGATAAGACGCTTGAAGCTTCGATCCGATCGGCCAGACCGGCTGACGCGTGGGCGTCAGCCGGCAAGGGTCATACCGGGCTCTTGCTCTTTGCCGTGGCAGGCACGGCGGACGGCACGGCAGTTTCGCGTACCGGTGCTTCGTAGGTGCGCGGGCGCTGCGGACGCGGCATGGCCGGCTTGACGCCCTTCTGCCGGACGATCTGGTAGCGCCGGCCCAGGTACCACACCGGCGCGCTGACGATGTGCACCAGACGGGTGAAGGGGAACAGCACGAACAGGGTCATGCCGAGGAACACGTGCAGCTTGTAGATGACGCTGACCGACTCGATGGCGCCTGCGGCCTTGACCGGCTGCAGGGTGACCAGGCTCTGCGCCCAGGTGCCCAGCAGCACCATCACCGAACCGTCCAGGTGGCCGGTGGAGGCGACGATGGTCAGCAGCCCCAGCACCAGCTGCGCCAGCAGCACGAACAGGATCATCACGTCGCTGGTGTTGGAGGTGGCCCGCACACGCGCGTCGGTCAGCCGGCGATGGATCAGCATCGACAGGCCGATCAGGCAGAGGATGCCGAAGAAGCCACCGGACACCATCGCCACGATCTGCTTCTGACCGCTGGTGATGAAGTGGTGATACAGCGCCTCGGGCATCAGTAGGCCGACGAAGTGACCGGCCAGGATGAAGATGATGCCGACGTGGAACAGGTTGCTCGCCAGGCGCATGCGGTTGTTCGACAGCATCTGGCTCGAGCCGGCCTTCCAGCTGTATTGCGACAGGTCGAAGCGCGCCCAGCTGCCGATCAGGCAGATGGCCAGGGCGATGTAGGGGTAGACCCCGAACAGCAGGAAATTGAAGTTAGACATTGCGCACCTCCTGGGCGAGCGCGGCGGCCTGCCCGTCATGCTTGAAATCGGTCCAGTGCAGCGGCACCGGGCTTTCCTCGCGAGCCTTGCCCGGCCCGCTCGGCATGGATGGGCAGCGATCCTGCTGCTCGGCCTGGAGGAAGTTGACCTGCTCCTCCTCCCAGATCTTGTCCAGGGCCTCCAGCGAGTCGTCGCGCTCCTCGGCGGCAACCTGCTCCTGCAGGCCGGCCAGGGTTTCCTGCACCGGCTCGCCGGCGATCTGCAGCAGTGCGGTGAAGCACGCGGCATGCGGGCTCTCGCGCTCCTGCAGACGGGCCGCCAGCAGGGCCAGCAGATGGGCGACATCGGCCAGCCCCTCGCGGGCCTCGAGGTCCTCGCGGGTGGCGAGGTACTCGAGGTACAGCGGGATGTAGTCCGGCAGCTCGCGCACGCCGATGGCGAAGCCGGCCTCGGTGTACTGCGCCATCAGGTCGACCATGGCCTGGCCGCGATCGCGGGACTCGCCATGCACGTGCTCGAACAGGAGCAGCGACAGCGCGCGGCCGCGGTCGAACAGGTCGGTGTAGCGCTCCTGCACGTCCATCAGATCGCCTTCGGTCAGCTCGTCGAGCAGGCGGCGCAGCGCGATGCGCTGCTCCGGGCTGATCTCGCGAGCCGAGCCGATGGCCTGGGCCAGTTCGGCATGCCCGTCGCGCAGGTGCTGGTCGGGATAGTCCAGCAGCAGGGAAATCACTTTAAGGATGCGCATGGCTCAGTCCTCCCACAGCTGGACGGTCTTGATGATGTCGCGGCGGTTGGCCTTCCTGGCGCCGAACATGTTGGTGTCCGAGGCGCCCGAGCAGCCGCTGCCGAAGCTGAAGCCGCAACCGGAGCGCTCGGCGAAGGCGTCGCTCATGGCCTCTTCGCGGTGCGCGGTCGGGATCACGTAGCGGTCTTCGTAGTTGGCGATGGCCAGGTAGCGGTACATGTCCTCCACCTGGGCCACCGACAGGCCGACGCTCTCCAGCACCTTGAGGTCCTGCACGCCATCGACCTGCTCGGCGCGCTTGTAGGCACGCATGGCGAGCATGCGCTTGAGCGCCAGCTTGACCGGCTCCTCGTCGCCTGCGGTGAGCAGGTTGGCCAGATAGCGCAGCGGGATGCGCAGGCTGTCGACGTCCGGCAGCACGCCGTCCATGCTGACGTGACCGGCGCTGGCAGCGTTCTGGATCGGCGACAGCGGCGGCACGTACCACACCATCGGCAGCGTGCGGTATTCCGGGTGCAGCGGCAGGGCCAGCTTCCAGTCCACCGCCATCTTGTAGACCGGCGACTTCTGCGCGGCTTCGATCACCGACATCGGAACGCCGTCGTTGAGCGCCTGCTCGATGACCTTCGGGTCGAACGGATCGAGGAAGATCTCCAGCTGCTTGGCGTACAGGTCCTGCTCGTTGACGGTGCTGGCCACTTCATGGATGCGGTCGGCGTCGTACAGCAGCACGCCGAGGTAGCGGATGCGGCCCACGCAGGTCTCGGCGCAGACGGTCGGCATGCCGGCCTCGATGCGCGGGAAGCAGAAGATGCACTTCTCGGATTTTCCGCTCTTCCAGTTGAAGTAGATCTTCTTGTACGGGCAGCCGCTGATGCACATGCGCCAGCCGCGGCACTTCTCCTGGTCGATGAGGACGATGCCATCCTCCTCGCGCTTGTAGATCGCACCGCTCGGGCAGGACGCGGCGCAGGCCGGGTTCAGGCAGTGCTCGCACAGGCGCGGCAGGTACATCATGAAGGTGTTTTCGTACTGGCCGTAGATGTCGGCCTGCACCTTGTCGAAGTTCTTGTCCTTGCGGCGCTTGGCGAACTCGGTACCGAGAATCTCTTCCCAGTTCGGGCCCCACTCGATCTTTTCCATGCGCTGACCGGAGATCAGCGAGCGCGGACGTGCAACCGGCTGATGCTCGGAGATCGGCGCGGTGTGCAGGTTCTGGTAGTCGAAGTCGAACGGCTCGTAGTAGTCGTCGATCGTCGGCAGGTCCGGGTTGGCGAAGATGTTCGCCAGCACGCGAAACTTGCCGCCGATCTTCGGGTTGATGGTGCCGTCGCCGTTGCGCACCCAGCCGCCCTTCCACTTTTCCTGGTTTTCCCACTCCTTCGGGTAGCCGATGCCGGGCTTGGTCTCGACGTTGTTGAACCAGGCGTATTCCATGCCTTCGCGGCTGGTCCAGACGTTCTTGCAGGTGATCGAGCAGGTGTGGCAGCCGATGCACTTGTCCAGGTTCAGGACCATGCCTACTTGTGAACGAATCTTCATGGCCTTATTCCTCAGATGTCTTGCGGCAGGGGTTGCGGCAGGTCGTTGCCGTTCGGGCCGTCGAGCCAGTCGACCTTGGCCATCTTGCGCACCACGACGAACTCGTCACGGTTGCAACCCACGGTGCCGTAGTAGTTGAAGCCGTACGCCTGCTGGGCGTAGCCGCCGATCATGTGGGTGGGCTTGAGCACCACACGGGTCACCGAGTTGTGGTGGCCGCCGCGGGTCTTGGTGCTCTCGGCGCCCGGCACGTTCACGATGCGTTCCTGGGCGTGGTACATCATCACCATGCCTTCCATCACGCGCTGGCTGACCACCGCGCGGGCGGTCAGGGCGCCGTTGGCGTTGAAGCACTCGATCCAGTCGTTGTCCTCGATGCCGGCCTTCTTGGCGTCGACTTCGGACATCCACACGATCGGGCCGCCACGGCTGAGGGTGAGCATGATCAGGTTGTCCGAGTAGGTGCTGTGGATGCCCCACTTCTGGTGCGGGGTGATCCAGTTCAGGACGATCTCGGGGTTGCCGTTGCTCTTCTTGCCCTTCACGTAATCGATGGTGCGGGTGTTGATCGGCGGCCGGTAGCTCATCAGCTGCTCGCCGAAGGCCTGCATCCAGGGGTGATCCTGGAAGAACTGCTGACGACCGGTGATGGTGCGCCACGGGATCAGCTCGTGAACATTGGTGTAGCCGGCGTTGTAGCTCACATGCTCGTCTTCCAGACCCGACCAGGTCGGGCTGGAGATGATCTTGCGCGGCTGCGCCTGGATGTCACGGAAGCGGATCGCCTCGTGCTCCTTGGGCAGCGCCAGGTGGCTGTGGTCGCGGCCGGTGAATTCCGACAGCGCGGCCCAGGCCTTCACGGCGACGTGACCGTTGGTTTCCGGTGCCAGACTGAGGATGACCTCGGCAGCATCGATGGCCGATTCGATCTGCGGACGCCCTTGGCTGACGCCCTCGTCGCGCACCTTGTAGTTCAGCTCGCCGAGGAAATCGACCTCATGCTGGGTGTTCCAGTTGATGCCCTTGCCGCCGTTGCCGAGCTTGTCCAGCAGCGGTCCGAGGGAGGTGAACTTCTTGTAGGTGTTCGGGTAGTCGCGCTCGACCACCGCCATGTTCGGGCAGTTCTTGCCCGGCTGCGGATCGACGCCAGCGGTCTTCCAGTCGGTACCGCCGAACGGCTGCGCCAGTTCGCCGGGGCTGTCGTGCAGGAGCGGCACGGTGACCAGGTCCTTCTCCACGCCCAGCTGACCTTCGGCCATCTTCGAGAAGGCCTTGGCGATGCCTTTGTAGATCTCCCAGTCGGAACGGGCTTCCCAGGCCGGATCGATCGCTGCCGACAGCGGGTGGATGAAGGGGTGCATGTCCGAGGTGTTCATGTCGTCCTTCTCGTACCAGGTCGCGGTCGGCAGGACGATGTCGGAGTACACGCAGGTCGAGGACATGCGGAAGTCGAGGGTGGTGACCAGGTCGAGCTTGCCGATGGCGCCCTCGTCCTGCCATTCGGCTTCGAGCGGCTTGAAGCCGTCGCGCTTGCCGAGGTCCTCGTTCATCACGCCGTTCTTGGTGCCCAGGAGGTACTTGAGCATGTACTCGTGGCCCTTGCCCGAACTGCCCAGGAGGTTGGAGCGCCAGACGAACATGTTGCGCGGGAAGTTATCCGGATTGTCCGGCTGTTCGCAGGCGAACTTCAGTGAGCCGTCCTTCAGCGACTGGGTGACGTAGTCCACCGGCGACATGCCGGCCGCTTCGGCGTCACGGCAGATCTGCAGCGGGTTGCGATTGAGCTGCGGTGCGCTCGGCAGCCAGCCGGCGCGTTCGGCGCGGATGTTGTAGTCGAGCATGTGCTCGGGGAACTGCGACTTGTCGGCCAGCGGCGAGAGCACCTCGTGGATGCTCATCTTCTCGTGGCGCCACTGCGAGCTGTGGTTGTAGAAGAAGCTGGTGCCGTTCATCTGGCGCGGCGGACGGCTCCAGTCGAGGCCGAAGGCCAGCGGCAGCCAGCCACACTGCGGACGCAGCTTTTCCTGACCCACGTAGTGCGCCCAGCCACCACCGGTCTGACCGACGCAACCGCACAACATCAGCATGTTGATCAGGCCGCGGTAGTTCATGTCCATGTGGTACCAGTGGTTCATCGCCGCACCGACGATGATCATCGACCGACCATGGGTCTTGTCGGCGTTGTCGGCGAATTCACGGGCGATCTGGATGGCCTTCTCGCGGGAGACGCCAGTGATGACTTCCTGCCAGGCCGGGGTGCCGGGCACGCTGGCGTCGTCGTAGCTGGAAGCGACGTTGGCGCCACCCAGACCACGGTCGATACCCAGGTTGGCAGCCATCAGGTCGAACACAGTGGCGACCTTGGTGGTGCTGCCGTCGGCCAGGGTGATGGTGCGGACCGGCACGCGGCGCAGCTGGATGCTTTCGCCTTCGGCGTGCTGGAAGTGCTCGTGGAGGATGCCGCCGAAGTACGGGAAGGCGACCTCGGCCGTCTCGCCGCCCTCGATCTGGGTCAGCGACAGGTCGACATCACGGCCGTCCTTGCCCTCGCGGGCCTCGATGTTCCACTTGCCCCTCTCGCCCCAGCGGTAGCCGATCGAACCCAGCGGCGAAACCAGCTCGCCGGTGCTGCCGTCGACGGCGATGGTCTTCCACTCGGGGTTGTTTTCCTGGCCGAGGTTGTCGGCCAGGTCGGAGGCGCGCAGGAAGCGGTCGGCGATGTAGCTGCCGTCCTTCTCGTTCAGGCGCACCAGCACCGGCAGGTCGGTGTAGCGCTTGGCGTAGTCGCGGAAGTACTCGCTCGGCTTCTCCAGGTGGAATTCCTTGAAGATGACGTGGGCGAAGGCCTGCGCCAGCGCGGCGTCGGTGCCCTGCTTCGGGTTGAGCCAGAGGTCGGTGAGCTTCGCGACTTCGGCGTAGTCCGGGGTGATGGCGACGGTCTTGGTGCCCTTGTAGCGGACCTCGGTGAAGAAGTGAGCGTCCGGCGTACGGGTCTGCGGGACGTTGGAGCCCCAGGCGATGATGTAGTTGGAGTTGTACCAGTCGGC
>Ga0310345_10000396_pt1 | contig 68600 bp, 56 predicted proteins | sample HC15DNA20500_MG_FD_204667 | JGI IMG/M metagenome (GOLD analysis project Ga0310345, IMG submission 204667) | Marine microbial communities from station ALOHA, North Pacific Subtropical Gyre - HC15-DNA-20-500_MG | ecosystem: Environmental > Aquatic > Marine > Oceanic | place: Pacific Ocean: North...
GCGCGAGCGCGAAGCGCGAAGCGCCGACGGAGTCGGGAGGGGGGCCCCATTGGCGCTTTGCCCAATGGGGGGAGGGTTTGCACCAAACCCTCCGAAAAAACTCAGTCACTGCATGATGGGAGGCCGCTCGTCGTCCATGGCGTTCAGCGAGGGGTCGACCTCACGCGCGGGCGCGGCCGGAGGCTGCGCGGGCTGGACCTGGGCGGGGGCCGGGTTGACGACCGGGGCGTAGTCGCCCGGCGGGAAGTCGATGTAGACGTAGTGGAAGTTGCCCCCCGGCGCGGCCGCCGTCGTCAGGCGGGGCTGCACCGACACGCCCGGGCGCATCTGGAGCACGAGGGCCATGTCGCGGCGGCGGCGCTCGAGGCGGGCGCGCAGGACCGGGGTGTTGAAGAAACGGGTCTCGAGCCAGCGCGCGCTGTTGCGGACGTGGATGCCGGTGTTGCGGAAGAGCAGCACCACGCGGCCCTCCTCGACCCGCATCTCGGGGAGCTGCGCCTGCGTGGTCTGCACGAAGAAGCGCGAGCCGCCGTCGCCCAGCGGGCTGAAGCCCGGCCAGGTGAGGATCACGTCGCGGCCGCTGCGCTGGGCGCGACGGATCGCGCGCCGATAGGCCGGGGGCGGCTGGGCCTCGCCGGGCTCGACGCCCGCGTACACGCCCACCGGGCGGGGCGTCGCCGCCGGCTGGACCTCCGCGCGAGGCGCGTCCTGCGCGCTGGCGACGAAGGACATCGAGAGGATCACGAGGAGGGGCAGGACACGTCGCACCCCGTGATCGTACGTAGGGGTCGGACCGGCGGCAAAGAACCGACGCGTGAGCCCGGGGCCGATCTCGGATAAGGTCGCGCGGATGTGGTCGCCCCTGGCCACGCTGCTCTTCACCTGGGCGGCGATCTACACCTACGCCGGCGTGTACTTCTGCATGCTCCACGTGCGGCGTCCGACGCACCGGGAGTACCTCGCCTTCGGCCTGCTGACCTTCGGGCTCGCCACCTGGAGCGCGGGGGCGGCCGTCGGCAGCGACGCGGTCGACCCGAGCGTGGTGAGCGCGGCCATCCAGGTCGAGTACGTCGGCGGCTTCCTGACCGTCGTCTACTTCGTCGACTTCTCCACCCTGCTGGTCGGGCGGGAGGCGCCGCGCATGACGCGGGCCGCGTACGTCTTCGGCTACGTCGGGCTCGCCGCGACCGCGGGCGGGTTCTTGCTGGTGCCCACCGTCGACTTCCGCGGCGGCCTGCGCGGGGTGACCGACTACGCCGAGCCGATCTTCACCCTCCCCGGCGCGTTCCTGGTCGGCTGCGGGCTCGGCTTCGCCGCCTGGTCGGTCTGGACGCTGGCCCGCGGCCGCGACGAGCACCCGGACCTGCGGGTCGTCGTCTGGGCGGCGGCGGTCGCGGTCGGGGCCGCGGTGCACGACGCCGCGCGCCGCTTCTTCGGCGACGACGGCCCCTACCTGCTCGAGCACGCGGCCCTTCTGCCGGTGCTGACGGTGGTCTGGGTGCTGCTGCGGCGCTTCGTGCACGCGGCCGACCAGCTCGGCGAGCGCACCGACGAGCTGCGGCGCTCGTACTCGGAGCTCCGGGTCGTGCAGGAGGAGCTGGTGCGCAAGGAGCAGCTCGCGGCGGTCGGCGAGCTCAGCGCGGTCATCGCCCACGAGGTCCGCAACCCGCTCGCCATCATCAAGAACGCCGTCAGCAGCCTGCGGCGGCCGTCGCTCCGGGACACCGATCGCGGCGTGCTGCTCGGCATCCTCGACGAGGAGGTCGACCGCCTCAACCGCCTCGTCCGGGATCTGCTCGCCTACGCGCGCCCGGTGGAGCCGAAGGGCCGCGCGGTGGACCTGACCACCATCGCGCGCGAGGCGATCGACAAAGCGCTGACCGGGCACCCGGCGCCGGACGCGATCGAGGTCGAGATCGACGCCCAGGGGGCGATGGACCTGCACGGCGACCCGGATCTGCTCCGCCAGGCGCTGACCAACGTCGCCGACAACGCCGTGCAGGCGATGCCCGACGGCGGCGCGCTGAAGGTGGTGCTGCGCCCCCGGTCCGGCAAGGTGGCCTCGGTGGTGCTGGAGTTCGGCGACACCGGGGCCGGCATGGACGGCCTGGTGCGGGCCAAGGCGATGGACCCGTTCTTCACCACCCGCCCGGCCGGGACCGGGCTCGGGCTCGCGATCGTCGACCGGGTGGTCCGCAACCACGGCGGCGAGGTCAGCCTCGAGAGCCAGCCGGGCGAGGGGACGACGGTGCGCATCACCCTGCCCCGCGAGCGGCCGAGCAGCGTGCCCCCGCCGCCGGAGGCGCTCCGATGAGCTGGACCGCCGCCGCCATGTTCGCCTGGTCGGGCATCTTCGCCTTCGTCGGCGTCTACTACGCGGCGCTCTACATCATGCGCCGCGAGCACGCGGAGTACGTCTCGTTCGCGGGGCTCTGCGGCGGGCTCTGCGTCTACTCGGCGTCGACCGCGTTCACCATCGACGCGGTCAGCCCGGCCGACTCGACCTTCGCGCAGTGCATGCAGCACGTCGGCGTGATGCCCGCGACCGCCTTCTTCGTGGACTTCGTGCTGCGGCTCACCGAGGAGGAGCACCCGCGGATCCGCGCGGCCGCGATGGGCAACGCGGGCCTCGGCGTCTGCGCGGTGCTCGCCGGGCTCTTCTTCGACCCCGCGCACGCCGACCCGGCCTACGACTGGGGCCGCGGGGAGCTGACCAACCGCGCCATCGCCGAGATGTCGGCGGTCGGCATGACCTTCGTGGGGCTGGGGGTGCTGTTCGCCTCCTACGGCGTGATCGTGCTCTTCCGCACCGCCCGCGGCCGACGCGACCTGCGCGGGGCGGCGCTGCTCACCGGCGTCGCGCTCGCGGGCGGCGCCTGGGACGTGCTCGCGCGCCTGCTCGACATCACGCCGATCAACTTCTCCAGCCACGCCGCGCTGCTGCCGGTGCTCGGCTTCAGCTACGTGCTCGTCGGGCGCTTCACCCAGATCGACCGGCAGCTCGAGGACCGCACCCAGGAGCTCGCGCGGAGCTACGACTACCTCCGCGTCACCCAGCAGGCGCTGGTCAAGAAGGAGCAGCTCGCGGCGGTGGGCGAGCTGAGCGCGGTGATCGCGCACGAGGTCCGCAACCCGCTCGCGATCATCAAGAACGCGGTGAGCGGCCTGCGCCGCAAAGAGCTGCGGCCCGAGGACGGCGAGACCCTGCTCGGCATCCTCGACGAGGAGACCGATCGCCTGAACCGGCTGATCAACGATCTGCTCGCCTACGCGCGGCCGATCAGCCCCGAGCGCGGCGAGCCGGTCGACGTGCGGCGCCTGGTCATGCACGCGGTCGAGCTCGCCGCGGGGGGCAGCCGCGACATCTCGCACATCGAGATCGAGCTCGAGCTCGACAACGAGGTCGATCCGGTGGAGGGCGACGAGGCGCTGCTCCGCCACGCGCTGATCAACATCGTCGACAACGCGCTCCAGGCGATGCCGCTCGGCGGCACGCTCACCGTCTCCTGCCGCAACACCGACATCGACGGGCGCCCCTGCGTGGCCGTCGACTTCCACGACACCGGCGAGGGCATGGACACCATCGTGCGCTCCCGGGCCCGCGACCCCTTCTTCACCACCCGGCAGACGGGCACCGGCCTCGGGCTGGCCATCGTCGACCGGGTCGCGCGCGCCCACGGCGGCCTCGTCGAGCTGGAGTCGCGGCACGGCCAGGGCACCCGGGTGAGCTTCCTGGTGCCGCGCGACCGCTCCTCGATGGCGCCGCCTACTTCCTGAAATCCAGGAAGATCGGCGAGGACCAGGCCATCTCGCCGTCCTTCTGCTGGGCGCGGGCGTAGACCCAGCCGGGCTTCACCGTCGCCTCGAGCACCGCGTGCTCCCGGCCCTGGCCGCCGACGGTCGCGATCGGCCCGTCGGGCCCCTCGAGCGAGAGGCTCTCCAGCTCGCTCGCGCAGCGCACCTCGGCGCGCACGTCGACCGGCCCGTCCACCTCGACGGCCGCGCCCATCGGCGCGTCGCCGGCTCGGAGATCGAGCAGGATCGGGACCCCGCTCGTCGCGTAGCAGCGGCGCTCCCGGATCGCCGAGAGGATCGCCTCGCGGGTGCAGTCCTCGGCCTGCACCGCGGTGAGCCCGCAGCGGAAGGGATCGCGCTTGCGACCGACGCCGTGGTGGTAGAGCAGCCCGTGGCCGTCGCTGCAGGCGATGAAGCCGAAGCGCCGGCCGCGCCGCATCACCGCGTCGACCATCTGGTCGCGCAGGTCGCCGCGCCCGCCCAGCGGGTGGTCGGCGGTCATGTAGCAGCCGTGGCAGGAGCAGATCTCCCACACCGGCTGGCCCTCCTCGTCGTGGGCCTCCTCGTCGGCCCCGGTCCAGCCGACGTGATGCGGCACCGCGAAGCCGCCGAGCGCCTTGACCCGCGCGACCAGCTCCTTGCCCTCGGGCACCTCGTCGCGGCTCACGATCGGGCCGCCGTCGGGCGGAAGGTAGACGACCTTGTGGCCCGGGCCCGGGTACATGCGGCCGGTCCACTCGTAGGCGATGAGGGTGGCGAAGGTGCCGGGGTCGTCGTGCCTCTCGGCGACGCCGCGCAGGTAGGCCCACTCGCCCTCCCCGATGCGCTTGCCGATGAAGCTCTCGTGATCCGTCAGCGCGCAGAAGTCGTCGCCGTAGACGTAGCGGGCCCGGAGGTACGGCTCGTCCGCGGTGCCGCAGCCGTCCGAGTGGGCCGAGTGCTGGTGGATGTCGCCGAAGAGGGTGCGCCGACCGTCGCGCGCGGCCGGGTCCGGCCCCGTCGGGCGCGCCGGCACATCGCGGTGGGGGCGCTCGGGCAGCTCGACCTCGGCCGGCGCGAGCGCGGGCGGCCCGCCGGTGGGCGGCGCCTCGAACGCGACCTCGATCCCGGCCTTCTCGCGGCGGGCGGTGATCACGCGTGATCCGTCGCGGAGCACGCTGACCCAGCGGCCGCGACAGCCCCAGCCGGTGGACCCGATCGGGACCCGCGGCGAGAAGCCGTCGGCGCCGAGGTCCTGCCGGAAGAACGCGTGGCTGCCGCGCCCCCAGAGGGCGAGCGCGCCGTCGTCGCCGACCGCGAGGGTCGGCAGCTCCCAGCCCTGCTCTTCGCCCTCGCGGTCTCGATCGCGATCCGTCATCGGCGCGGCGGGCGCCAGGACCTCGCCGGCGTCGGTGACGAAGCGGAGCGCGATCCACTTCACGAGGTCGGGCTCGCCGGTGTCCTCGCGCACGTTGTGGTGGAACGCGATCCACGCGCCGCCCTCGGCCGGGGCCACGAACGGCGCCGCCGCGGTGCCCCACGCCTCCCACACCCGGATCTCCCGCGCGCCGTCGGAGGCCCAGACGGTGGTCCGGCCCCGGTCGCGCGTGAGCCAGGCCCGCCAGCCGCCCTGGGCGTGGGCCTCGGACGCGTCGAGCTCGGCCGGGGTCGGCCGCTCGCCGCGCGTCAGCGCGACGATGGAGGGCGCGCGGTGCAGCTCACGCGGCTCACCGAGCGCCTCGTCCCCAACCGGGAACGCGAGCAGCGCCTCGCCCTCGGGGCCGCACGCGATCACGCACAGCTCCGGGCCGCCCTCCCCCGCGGCCAAGGTCGGCGTCCGGAGGTAGCGGCCCTTCTCGTGCGCGAGGAGCATGGTCAGTTCGCGTAGCCGAGGGCCCGCAGCTGCGCGCGGATGGTGTCGTCCATCTCCGCGTTGTCGCCCTCGAGCGCCTGCACCTCGTCCTGACGCGCCCGCAGCCACTGCCCGCGGTTGCGCGCGCCGAGGAACTGCCCGAGCAGCACTCGAGTGTAGCGGCCCGCGATCGGGAAGTCGGACACGTCACGCTCCTGGGATTCGCCGGGGTCGGCCCCCAGATCGAACATGACGCTGCTGAGGTTCGCGCGCACGACCAGCTTGTAGCGCCCGGCGCGGGCGACCCGGCGGATGTCCTGGAAGTCGCTGAACGCGACCTGCGGGCCCGGCACGACCTGCCCGAGCAGGTCCGGCACCAGGCTGCGCCCCTCGGCGCGGTCGAGCCCGTTCACCCCGGTCAGCGCGAGGATGGTCGGCGCGATGTTCATCGTGCTGACCGCGTGCGACACGCGGCGGCCCTGCGGCAGCCGGCCGGGGTGGTGGAAGATGAGCGGCACGCCGAGCAGCTCCTGGAAGATGCTGTGGCCGTGGCCGTAGGAGCCGTGCTCCATGAACTCCTCGCCGTGATCCGAGGTGATCACGAAGAGGGTGTCGTCGGCCACGCCCAGCGACTCGAGGCGCTGGAGGAACTGGCCGAGGTGGTAGTCGTGGTAGCTGATCTCCGCGTCGTGCAGCGCCTCGAGGCGGCGCCGGTCGGAGCCGTCGAAGCGGACGCGCCCCTGCTTGGCGTCCTCGAGCAGCTCCGGGGTGCGGCGCGGCTGGACCTGACCGGTGTACTCGCGGTCGTCGTAGCGGCGCAGGTACTCGGCCGGCGGGTCGTAGGGCACGTGCGGGTCGATGGTCTGCACGTAGACGAAGAAGCGCTCGTCGCGGTGCTGCTCGATGAAGTCGCCCGCCCGGGCGAAGACGTTCTCCGCCTCGGTGCTCTGGTTCTCGCGGATGAAGTTCGTGTAGCTGTCCCAGCCCTGGTCGAAGCCGAAGTGATCCGAGACGTAGCCGTTGGCGATGAAGCTGCCGGTGGCGAAGCCCTCGCGGTCGAAGACCTCGCTGACCATCTCGGCCGACTGCGGCAGCCGCGCCTCCGAGGTCTTGGCGCCGTGGGTCATCGGGGTCAGCCCGGTGAGCACCGACGCGCAGCTCGGCTTGGTCCAGTTCTCCGGCGACTGCGCCGCCTCGAAGACCACGCCCTCGCGCGCCACCCGGTCGAGCACCGGCGTCTGCACGCGGGACTCGCGGTTGTAGGGGCGCAGCTTGCTCGCGCGCAGGGTGTCGATGAGCAGCACGACGACGTTGCGCGCCGGCTCCGGCGCGTCGGCCGCGTCCGGCGGCGGCACCATCACGCCCGCGCCCGAGAAGGCGACCCGGCCGTTGCCGCTCCCGCTCACCTCGAGGTCGAGGCGGACCACCTGACCGGCGTAGCTCGAGAGGCTGAGCGCCTGGTCGTTCCAGCGGCCCTCGGGGCGCGCGTGGAAGATCTCGTTCGCCTCGCCGCCCTCGGGCGTCACGCGGATGCGCGCCATCAGGTTCTCGCCGGTGCCCTCGGCGCCGACGCCGAACACGAGCTGGCCGCTCTCCGGCACCTCGAGGTGGTAGCTGAGGGTGGTCGGCGCGCGGAAGGCGAGCGCCTGACGCTCGACGCCGCCGAGCTCCACCGCGCTCACGAGCGTGTCCCACTGCGGCGGCGCGAAGCGCTCGCCCTCGGCCGGGGTCCCGCGGATCACCCGCAGCGACGCCATCGCGACCGCCACGTCCTCGCCGTCGACCGGCGTGGTGCCGCCGAAGCGGAGCAGGAGGTAGTTGTCGCCGCGGCGCACGTGCTCGGCCGGCACGCTCACGTCGTAGTGACGGAACTGGTCGCCCTCCTCGAGCACCACGCCCTCGAGCGAGGAGCCGTTGAGGAAGAGCTGCATGCGGCGGCTGCCGACGGGCTTCATCTGGAAGCGCAGGGTCAGCGCGCCCGGCTCGTCCACCGGGAAGTAGATGCGCCCGGTGTCGTCGACGTGGGTGTACCGGATGTCCCCGTCGGCGCCGTCGCTGCCCCAGCCGGATCCCCAGTTGCCCACCGTGTACTTGGCGCGCGCGGGGCCGCCGAAGTCCACGTAGAGGCCGTGGTGATCGATGTCGGCGAGGTGGCTGAGGGCGAGCAGGTCGTGCTGCATCGCCAGGTTCGCCGCCTGGGCCGGCCGGTCGTTGCCCTCGGGGCGGACCTCCGCCTCGTCGTCCGAGTCACCGCAGGCCGCGAGGGCGAGCCCGATGAAAAGCGGAATGATCGCTCGTCGCATGCGTCCTCCCTACCTGAGCATGCGCACAGGTCGGTTCAGGCGGTTAGCACGCTGGCTCCGAAGGCGTCAATTTTCGGGCAGCGCTTCCGTCAGACGCGAGCGACGTCACGCGTCCTGGGGGTGGAGGAGGTGGCGGAGTTGAGCGACACGAGCACGGGTCCGGGGCGGCTGGGGGGCCGCGACAGCCGCTTCATCCACCTCGACATGGGGCAGCAGCGGGAGCGCGCCGTCGACGCGCGCACGCTGGTGATCCCGCTCGACGCGCTCGGCGCGGAGGTCCCCCCGTTCGAGGCCCTCTACCTCGCGCACTACCGGGCGATGCGGGAGATCGGGCGACACGTGACCGAGCCCGGCCTCGCGGTCGTCGCGGTGCACGTCCCGAGCTGCGCCCTCGCCGGCCGCGCCTGGGTCGCCGCCAAGCCCGGCCAGCCGAGCGCGCTGATCTTCGGGCGCCACAGCCGCGCCGATCTGATGGTCGAGGCCCCGGGGCTGTCCCTGCGCCACCTCGCGGTGGTTCTGCACCCGCCGCGGGGCTGGGAGGGCGTCCGGTTCGCGGTCCACGATCTGCGCACCGCGGCCGCGTTCACCGACGAGCGCGGGCGGCGTCTCGAGGCGGTGGTCGCCGAGGGGCCCGCCTTCCTCGCGGCCGGCGGCTACGCGCTCTTCGCCCTCCCCACCGGTGATCCGTCGTCGTGGCCGGAGCTCGCGACCGACGCCTGGGAGATGCTCCCGGCCCGGGTCCACGTGGCCGAGCGGAGCGCCGAGCCGGATCGGTGGCGCCGCGGGCCGCACGCGCTGCCCGGCGAGAGCGCGCGCGGCCAGACGATCATCACCTCCATCCCCGGCGTGCTCCGCGCCGAGGACCGCCTCCTCCTCGACGGGGAGACCGCCCTCGGCACCCTGCGCATCTCGACCGAGCGCGGGCAGCGGCGCTTCGAGGTCGGCGTCTCGGCGCTGTCCCGCGGGGTGCTGATCGGCCGCTACCCGCGCTGTGAGGGCGCCGATCTCCTGACCGACACGCACGTCTCGCGGGCGCACGTGCTGCTCTGCCGCCTCGCCGACCGGGTGTGGGCGATCGACGTCGCGAGCACCGCGGGCACCGCGTCGGCGTCGCGCCCGGGCCAGCGCCGCCGCGTCCTGGCGCTCGACGAGGGCCCGGTGGTCCTCGCCGAGCACCGCGCGACGGTGGAGTGGAGCCCGGCTATCCGGCGTGCGGGTGACAGGAGTGGCAGCTGAAGTCTTCGCCCTTGCCGAGGAGCGCGCGCATCGTCGGCACGACCTCCTCCGCCATGAAGGCGATGACCTCCGGGTGCTCGGCGTGGAGCGCGTCGGCCTCGGGCGTGCCTCGCTCCGGGAGCGGGGGCAGCGCCGGCGACGGCATCGCGAAGCCGCGCGACTCCGGGTCGGGCCCGTGGCAGGTCGCGCAGTCCATCCCGCCGTAGCGGTCCTCGTCGAAGTCCTCGAAGCGCTCGGACATGCGCGGCACGACCTCCGCGTACATCCACTGCGCCTGCGCGCGGGAGTCCATCTGGTCCCAGGGGGTCGGCGGCGAGGGGAGCGCGGCGGTGTCGACCGCCTCGGGCTCCTGGCCGCGCTCGGGGGGCACGGCGCGCTCGGGGGGCACGGCGCGCTCGGGGGGCACGGCGCGCTCGGGGGGCGCAGCGCGCTCGGGGGGCGCAGCGCCGGCGCCGCCGCAAGCGGCGACCACGAACGCGGCGGCCAGGAGCGCGGCTTCGATCGGGGTGACGCGCCTCATTCAGAACACCATCAGCGCCCCGGCCGCGGTCAGCGTGCCGAAGGTCGCCGCCGCCGCGCCGAAGTGCGCCCACGCGAGCCCGCGCCGCGTCTCGTAGTCCGCGTCGATGTTGGCGGTGATGCCGCCGAGCACGCCGAGGATGGCGACCCCCGCGAGGTGGAACCACCGCAGGGTCTCGTGAATGCGCAGCCGCTCGCTCTCGGGCGTGTCCGCCGAGGCCTGATCGAGGGGATCGGGCATGAGGAACGAGAGCGTGAAGGTCACCGAGTAGAGCGCGACCGTGGTGCCGGCCGCGATCGCGTGTGGCCATGGCACCTCGCCTCCGCAGAAGCCGAAGATGGCGTCCCCCTGCGCGCAGGGCGTGCTCGCCTCGTCCTCCCACAGCCCGTACTCGTCGTAGAGCTGGAGGAAGCCGAGCACCGCGGTGATCGCCATCGAGGCCCAGGTCGCGATGCCGAACGCCATGTGGATGTCCGCGATCTCGCGTCGCTGGGCGATGGCCTCCGAGAGATCGGCGGTGTCTTCGTCTTCGGGCGGCTGCTCGACCTCGAGCAAGAGCTGCGGGGTCGGCGTGAGCTGAGGCGGCGGCGCGCCTCCGGGCGGGGTCAGCACGAAGCCGAACAAGGACGCCCCATAGAGCAGAGCTCCGGCGTACATGAATCCTCCTTCCGTGACGCGAACGGGCGCGCCACGTCCGAAGAGACCTCCTAACCCCCCTTCTCGTTACGCAAACGCTCTTCGGCGGCGGCGTCGAGGGGCGCGATCTGGAGGTTCACCAGCACCGGGCGGGTGGAATTCCGCTTGCGGACCGCGATCGCGCGGATGCGGCCGATCACCTCGCGCTGCAGCTCGTAGAGCTCCTCGAGCTCGTGCTCCTCGACGCTGAGGAGCACGTAGTTGAAGACCTCGCCGTCGTCGCCGATGCGGCCCATGCCCAGCCCGGCGAAGAAGCGCTTGATGTCGAGGACGACCTGCGGGTAGCGGCGGGTGTCGAGCTCCGAGGCGTCGTCGATGCGCCAGCGTCGCCCGTTCCAGGCGATCACGCCCGCGTCCCGGAGGGCCGAGAGCGCGGCCCGCTCCTGCGCGACGCTCAAGCCGAGCTGCGCCGAGAGCCAGCCCACCCGATGTCGGGGCAGCGCGCGATAGGTGGACAGGCCGAGCCCCACGAACACCAGCAGCGTCTCCGGCCGGTCGAAGAGCAGCGAGCCCATCGCCTGCACGCGCTCCCACTGCTCGCGCGCGCTCGGGAGCGCGGCCGGCGACACGAAGCCGTCGACGAAGGTGAGCGCGCTCCGGTTCACCGCCTGGAGGAAGCGCAGGAAGTCCGGGAGCCGCACCCGGGTCTCGCCCGAGAGCCAGCGCGCGACCGCGTGCCGGTTCTTGCCGCAGCGCCGGGCCAGCTCCGCGATCTGCGCGCTGCCCGAGAGCACCCGCAGGAAGGCCGCGACCTCGTCCGGGTCCTCGAGATCCGGCAGCGGGCGCCCGCCGAGGTGGATCTGCCGGTACCGCAGCAGCGCGTCCTCGAGCACGTGCCCGCAGCGCGTCGCCGCCCGCATCGCCTCCGCCGCGGTCGGGAAGCGCCGCCCGGACTCCCACGCGTAGGCGACGTTGCTCTTGAACCCGAGCCGCCGGCTGAACGCGACCTGGCTGCGCTTGCCACGCAGCGCGCGGAGCAGCTCGCTCGCCAGTCGCTCGAAGTCCATGCCCGCGCGGAGCGTGTCACCTGGCGGGCGGCGACGCACTCCGGGCGGTCAGAAGAGGTTGATGCGGGCGAGATGGATCCCGCTCGGGTACGCGTAGCTGGTGAACAGGCCGACGCCGAACGAGACCGCCGAGACCGGCTCGTCGGCGGTGAGCCGGTGCGGCCCGGCGGGGATCTGCACGCGGGCGACCTCGAGCTCGCCGAGCGGAGACCACGCGGCCTCGAGGGGGGCGTCGTCGAGCCGGATCGCGACCCCCGCCGGGCGCACGAGCGCGAGGTGCGAGCCCTCGTCGCCGAACGACTCCGGGGCCACGAAGAGGTAGTCCTCCCCGAGCTGCTCGAGCGGGATCAGGACGGTCATGGACGGATCGCCGTGCTCGACCATCGGCGCGTCGTGCTGGCCGACCATGAACACCGCCGCGAGGAACGGCCGGGCGGCGCTCAGCGCGTGGGCCTCGCGCACGTCGAGGTCGACGTGGCCGCCGCGCGGGATCGCCACCTCGCTCTCCCCGTCGATGGGCGGGTCGAAGCGCACGAGCACGTCGTCCTGCCCGGCCACCAGCCGGAGGATCGAGCGGCGGCCTTCGCCGTCGGGCACGAGCGGCAGCGCGACGAACGCCTTGCCCCAGGTGTCGAGCGGCGGGACCTGCGCCTCGAGGTGATCGCAGGCGGCGACGCCGATCGGCGCGAACGCGCACACGTGCCCGCCGATGAGCGAGACCGCGTGGTCGGCCGCGATGCGGGTGCCGGTCAGGTCGTGGTCGCGGTTCTCGCAGAGGCAGTCGTCGCCCTCGCAGACGGTCGCCCGGTCCGGGGTGCAGGGCGGCGGCTTCTGCGGCAGCAGGTGCACGACCTCGCCGCGATCGAGGGTGAAGCGGAAGGTCTCGCCGGCGTCGGCCGCGCCGAAGCGCCCTCCCCGCTCGGGCGCCACCGGCGCGCTCGGCGTCACCTCGACCTCGGTCCCGTCGCGCACCCCGATCAGCGCGAGGTAGCCGGGGTACTGCATGCCGAGCGGCAGGTAGCTCAGGCCGACGTAGTCGCCGGTGAGCACGTGGGTCGGCAGGAGCAGGGTGGCGTCGTTCGAGAACGAGAGGCGCCCCTCCTCCTGATAGGCGTAGGGGTTGAACTGGAAGGCGGTGATCGGGACGTCGCTCTCGATCCGGTAGGCCCCGTCGGCGGTCGCGAAGCTCTCGAACGGGCCCGTGCGGGGCGACGTCCACTGCGACTGCTCCATGATCCACGGCAGCGAGACGACCTCGAGCCGTTCCGGGCCGACCTCGCGGGAGGCGACCTGACGGGTGCCGGAGAAGATCCGGACGCGCGCCGGGCGGTCGCCCGAGTTCGCGACCACCACCCGGTAGTCGAAGGTGCCGAAGTCCAGCTCCTCGGTGTTGGCGAGCGGGGCCGCGAAGAACTCGCAGCCGACGTTCCGCTCCTCGAGCTCCGCCGCGCCGCAGGCGTCCTCGCACGCGCCCGCCTCGCCGCAGGTCGCGCCGTCGGCCGCGCAGTCCCGCACGACCTCCCAGTCGCCGGCCGCGGTGCACCGCGTCGAGACGTCTCCGTCGCATCGCCACTGTCCTGGCGTGCAGACGGTACACCCGTCCTCCGTGCAGCGACCCTCGCACAGCTCCTCGTCCTCGCGGCTCTCGCCGTCGGCGCCGCAGACGTAGTGAGTGTAGCCGTCGCAGTAGCCGCGGCCCGGCTGGCAGCGGTCGCCGGCGTCGGCGGGGCCGGCGTCGAGGCCTCCGTCCGCCTCCGCCCCGCCGGTCGTGCACGCGGCGAGCGCGAGCGCCGCCGGAACCCAGAAGAAGCGAAGTCTCATGTCCTCGAACCTGCCGCTCACCCCGGCCGCAGCAAGGCCGGAGGTGCAGAAACCGCCGGGCAGAAGTGCACGAAGGCCGTTCAGATCCGCCAGAGGCGCCGGGAGGTCGAGCCAATGATCTCGGGGAGATGACCCCTGCAACCCCGGGTACGTGTGGGTGATTGGGTGACATGGAACGGATGCGTTTCGGCCACTACCCCATCATCATGCGCTTCCCCTTCACGCCATCTCGCTCGCTCTCCCTCCTGCTCCTGGCGGCCGCCCTCGGCGCCTGCGGAGGCTCTTCCATGGACGAGGACGCGGGGTTCATCCCGCGCCCCTCCGACGCCGGAGACGCCGGCCTCGACGCCGGCCCCCTCGAGCTCGACGGAGGCCGCGACGGCGGCCCGCCGATCGAGATGGACGCGGGCCCGATGGCCGCGTGTGGTGACGACACGCCCCCGCCGAGTGATCCCGGCCCGGGCGCGTGGAGCGACGACCACTACCTCGCCGGCATCAACGGCGGCGTCTCGGCCGTCGCGGCGACCAGCGCCGGTCACGTGATCATCGGCGGCGAGTTCACCGTCGCCGGGACCGACCCGGCGATGAACGTCGTGCGCTGGACCGGCAGCGCCTTCGAGGCGATGGGCGACGGCACGCCGCAGGGGCTGCGCGACGTCGAGGTCGACGGCGCGGGCGCCATCTGGGCGCTCTCGTTCCCCATCTTCGACTTCACCACCGGCGGCCAGACCAGCATCGTCTACCGCTTCGACGACCCCACCTGGACGGAGGTCGCGCGCACGGTCGATCCCGCCAACACCCTCGCGGTCGATCCCTCGGGCGCGCTGCTGGTGGGCGGCCTCTTCACCGAGATCGGCGGCGTGCCCGCGGCGCAGCTCGCCCGCTGGGGCGGCTCGGCCTTCGAGGCGGTGCACGCCGAGGGCACCGACGGCTCCATCGAGACGATCCTCGCCGACGCCACCGGCCTCTGCGTCGCCGGTAACTTCACGATGGCCGGCAGCGTGTCGGCGAACTCGGTCGCCTGCCTCATCGGCGGCTCCTGGGTGTCCCGCGGGCTGCCCGAGCCCTTCTACCAGGTGAAGGCGCTCGCCCGGGACGACGGCGGCGCGCTCATCGCCGGCGGCCACTTCGACTTCGACGAGGACGGCGCGGGCAGCATCGCGCGCTGGAACGGCAGCGGCTGGGACGACATCGGCGGCGGGCTCCGCCAGCCGATCGGCCCGGGCTACGTCGAGACGGTGGTCAACGTCGCGGGCCAGATCTTCGTGGCCGGCCGCTTCATCCGCGCCGGCAGCGTCGAGACCGTCGACGTCGCCGCCTGGGACGGCTCCTCGTGGAACGCGCTCGACGGCGGCCTGCCCAAGACCACGTTCGGCATCGGGCTCGAGAGCGTCAACGTCACGAGCGCGGTCGCGGCGGGCGGCTCGGTCTACTTCGGCGGCCAGTTCAACCGCGCCGGCCGGGTCACCGCGCTCGGCATCGCGCGCTGGGACGGCACCATGTGGCGGGCGCTCATGGAGCCCGACCCCGACTTCATCGGCGGGGTGAACGGCAACGTCTACGCGCTCGGCTCCTACGGCGACTGCGGCCTCTACGTCGGCGGCCAGTTCGCCTCGGCGGGTGACGTCGCGGCGCGCAACATCGCGCAGCTCACCGGCGACGGCTGGCGGGCCCTCGGCGAGGGCCTCGTCGACCCGGTCACCACCCTGCTCGTCACCGTGTCGCGCGGCCCCGACGCCACCGAAGGCGTGCTCGGCGACTTCGGCGGCGACGACGGCGCGCTCGTGTTCGCCGGTCTGCGCAGCGACCTCGGCAGCGACTCCGGCCACCTCATGGTGTGGAACGGCGCGAGCTGGGCCCGCGTCGGCGCCGGCTTCGACGCGCCGGTCGCCGCCCTCGCGGTGGCCCCGGACGGCGCCCTCTGGGCGGGCGGAGAGTTCACCGCGCTCGGCGGCGGGGAGCGCGTGTCGCGCGTCGCCCGCTGGGACGGCGAGTCCTGGGCGCAGGTCGGCGACGGGCTCGACGGCGAGGTCCGTGTGATCGCCTTCGCGCCGGACGGCACCCCCTGGGCGGGCGGCAACTTCTCCGGCGGCCTCGCCACCTGGGACGGCAGCGCCTGGAGCGTGGTCGGCGGCGGGCTCGAGGACAACGCCACCGTGCACGACCTCTCCTTCCACGACGGCGACGTCTACGCGGCCGGCTGGTTCGACGCCACCGCGAGCGGCGCCGACGCGCGCAACGTCGTGCGCTGGGACGGCACTGCCTTCTCGGAGCTCGACGTGCTGGACGGAATCGTGATCACCGAGATGCAGTGGGTGGGCGACCAGCTCTTCGTGGCCGGCCTGGTCGACCGCCTCGACGGCGAGTTCGGCAGCCAGATCATGGCGAGGTGGGACGGGACGAGCTGGTCCGCCCTCGAGGGCGAGCCCAGCGACCTCGTCGAGGATCTCCACGTCTACCAGGGCGCGCTCTGGGTGGGCGGCCTCTTCACCGGCGCCGGCCCGCACGTCTCCCTCGGCCTCGCCTCCTACCACTTCGCGCCATGACCTCTCGACTCTCCACCTCCGTGTGCGTGCTCGCGCTCCTCCTCCTCGGCTGCGGGGAGGAGGTGCCGCCCGGCGCGCTCGAGCTCCGGGCCACCGAGCTCCTCAGCGTCAACGGCGGCCCCGCCGAGGCGCGACTCACCACCCGGCTCGTCCGGGACGGCGAGGCGGAGGAGGTCGACGCCACGTTCACGGTGCTCGAGGGCCGAGACGTGGAGATCGCGGACGGAGTGGTGCGGGCTCCGGGCCGCGCCCAGACGGTTCGCCTCCGCGCCGCGGTCGAGGACGGCGGCGAGACCCTCGAGGCGGAGCTGACCCTGGAGGCGCGCGTACGCCGCGACGTGCTGGTGAACCGCCTCCGGTTCGACGCCCTCGATCGCTTCCGCTCCGACCCCGAGGTCGACGCCGCCGGCTCGCAGCTCGGTCACCCCCTCGACGGCGCGACCGTGCCGGCGAACGTGGCCCCGCTCGACTTCACCTTCGACGGAGGCGAGGTCGGCGAGCACTACCGCGTCACGCTCGAGAGCGAGCGGGTCACCGTGGCGCTCTTCCTCCAGCGGAACGATCCCGGGGTGGCCCGGCGCGTCCGGCCGGACTCCGAGTCCTGGGCTCGCCTGCTCGAGGACGCCGCCGGCGCGAGCTTCACCGCGCAGGTGGATCGGCTGAACGACGAGGGCGTGGTGCCCGGGCGCCCGGTCACCGTCTTCGTCGCGCCCGAGCCGCTCTTCGCCGACGTCGTCGCCTGGGGCGTGCAGGACGAGCCGGCGCGCTCCTGGCTCGTCCGGCAAGCGGTCGACGACCGCGAGGCGCAGCCCCTCCCCGACTTCGGCGCCGCCGAGTGCACGGGCTGCCACGCGAGCGCCGACGGCTGGCTGATGGTCACCCGCGACCTCTCCGACTCGCTCCTCGTCGACCTGGCCACCGGAGAGACCCGCGAGGGCTTCGCGCCCGCGCGGCCCCTCGACGCGGCGAGCTTCGCGCCCGGCGGCGGCTCGATGGTCGTCTCCACCCGCGAGTGGCCCGGCAGCCTCCCGCCCGCGCCGAGCGAGCTGAGCTGGCTCGATCTGGACGGGGCGCCCTTGGCCGCGACCGGCCTGCCCGAGGCGCCGGCCTCGTCGCCCGCGCTCTCCGAGGACGCGCTCTACTACGTGGAGGGCGGCAGCGATCACCCCGGCGGCACCGACGCGGCGACGCGCCTGATGCGCGCGCCGGTGACCTCCTTCGACCCGCCGGCGCTCGGCGCGCCGACCCTCGTCGTCGACGGGGCCGACCTCGCCGATCGGCCGGAGGGAGGCGAGACGATCTCGCGGCCCGCGGTCACCGCCGACGGCGCGGTCGTCGTCTTCGCCCACGGCACGCGCTCGCGGCTCCTCTTCGGCGAGACCAGCGCGCTCTACGCGGCGCGCCCCGGGGCCGCCCCGGTCCGGCTCGACGCCGGCGTCCCGCCCGACGCCGAGACCACCAGCGCGTGGCCCACGGTGCTGCGGCAGGGCGAGCTCGTGTGGGTGGCGTACTACGGCCGCGGCGACGGAGGCTGGCGGGATCTCTGGGTCACCGCGCTCGACCCCGCGCGCCTCGACGAGGGCGCCGATCCGTCGAGCCCGCCTTTCCGCCTCCCGTCGTCCGGGGACACGCCGCAGCGCATGGCCCCGAGCTTCGTGGACCTCTCGTGCCGGGCCGCCGAGGCCGCCTGCCGGTCCGACGCGGAGTGCTGCTCCGGCGTCTGCTCCGGCGCGATCTCCGGGGCGACCTGGAGCTGCGCTCCCTGAATGAACACTGCGCTCCCGTAACGACTTCGGGAGAGAGGGGCCGCGACCCGTGAGGCTGGCCTCCCCCCCCAACGCCAACCCGCGGGCACCCACCAACGCCCGCGCCTCCGCGCGTCCCCTCTCTCCCCTTTATCTACTCGACGTACTCGACCTCGAGCTCGCCCTCGTCCTCGTCGTCTCCGGCGTCGCCATGCGCGAGGGGTGAGGTGCGGGGCTCCGGACGGTCGGGGTGCTCGGCGAGCAGCCGCTCGAGGCCGTCGAGCACCGCGTCGATGCCCTCGCCGGTGGCCGCGCTGAAGGCGACGACCTCCCGCGGGGCGAGCGCGGCCCGGACGTCCTCGAGCGCGTCGCGCACGTCGGGGAGGTCCATCTTGCTGACCGCGACCAGCATCGGGCGGTCCGCCAGCTCCGGATCGAAGCGCCGCAGCTCGTCCATCAGCACCTCGAAGTCGCGGGCCGGGTCGCGCTCGGGCTCCGGGTCGAGGGTCACGAGGTGGAGCAGCACGCGGCAACGCTCGACGTGCTTCAGGAAGCGGTGCCCGAGCCCGTGGCCCTCGGCCGCGCCCTCGATGAGCCCGGGGATGTCGGCCACCACGAAGGAGCGGTCGAGGTCCCGGCTCACCACCCCGAGGTTCGGCACCAGCGTGGTGAAGGGGTAGTCGGCGATCTTCGGGCGCGCCCGCGAGACCCGGGCGATGAAGGTGCTTTTGCCCACGTTGGGGAAGCCGAGCAGGCCGACGTCGGCGAGGAGCTTCAGCTCGAAGCGGAGGCGCAGGCGCTCGCCCGGCTCGCCGGGCTCCGACTTGCGGGGCGCGCGGTCGGTCGGGGTCGCGAAGTGGATGTTGCCGCGCCCGCCGCGGCCGCCCCGGGCGATGATCACCTCTTCGCCGGCCTCGGCCACGTCGGCGATGAGCTCGCCGGACTCGGCGTCGTAGACCTGCGTGCCCACCGGCACCGACACCCGGAGATCGTCGCCGCCCTTGCCGTACTGGTCCTTGCCCCGGCCGTGCTCGCCCCGGTCCGCCCGCAGCTTCTTCTTGTAGCGGAAGTCCATGAGCGTCCCGAGGCGCTCGTCGCCGACCAGGATGACGTCGCCGCCGTCCCCGCCGTCGCCCCCGGAGGGCCCCCCGAACGGGCGGAACTTCTCCCGCCGGAACGCGACGCAGCCGTTGCCGCCGTCGCCGGCGACCACCTCGAGCTCGACCTCGTCCACGAAGCGCATGATTCGCTGCCGATACGCCGCCTGAGCAGCCTCCGCAAGAGCAGCGGACGACGGGGCGCGTCGGTAGTATGGTCCGCCGCATGCCGGAACGCCGCCAGACCGCGTTGGGCGTCGCCCGCGCGCGCTTCGTCGAGGGGCTGCCCCGAAAGGCCCGCGAGGTGAAGGCCTCGCTCGCCCTGCTCACCGGCACGCCGGACGAGGACCGCCCGCGCGAGGAGCTCCGACGCCGCCTCCACGCCCTCTACGCCTCGGCGCAGGTCTTCCGCATCGACCCGCTCGCCGCCGCGCTCAAGGAGTCGCTGGGCCTCATCGACGAGGTGCGGGCGGCTCGCCGCGGCTTCACGCAGCAGGAGCTCGACGCGTTCGCGAACCTCGCCGCCACCCTCCCCGCCCTCGGCCACGACGCCCAGAGCGACGCGCCGTCGGTGACCGGGCTCACCTCGCCGGGGGCGCGCTCGGCGCCGTCCAGCCCCGGTCGGAGCCACGCGCCCACCCCGATGCCGCGCGCCCACCCGACGGTGGACACCGTCGTCTCGGTGCTCGTCGCCGACGCGCCGGAGTGGCAGGCCCGGGTGCGCGCCGCCCTGCCCGCCGACCGCTTCGAGGTGATGACCGCGGGCGACACCGACGAGGCGCTGCGCATGGCGCGCTCGGGCGCGCCCGACGTGGTGCTCGCCGATCGCGCGCTGGTGCTCGAGCCGGGCGCCAACCTGATGGGCCGCCTGCGGGAGGATCCGCTGACCGACTTCGTGCCGGTCATCCTCCTGCTGCCGCCCGGCTCGCCGCTCGACCCGATCGCCATCCGCGAGGCCGGCGCGGACGAGGCGCTGGTGAAGCCGTTCGACGCCGAGACCCTGCTCCGCACGGTGGCCCGGGTGACCGACACCCTCGCCGGCCCGCGCGGGGCCAGCACCCTCACCGGCGACCTGACGGTCGAGGAGATCGCCGACCGGGTGGCCGACGAGGTGAAGCGCGGCCTCGTCGAGGCGGCCGCCAAGGGCAAGGACCTGTCGGTGCCGGTGGGCGACGGCACCTCGCTGATGGCCGCGACCTGGAGCGCGATCGGGCAGATCCGGGCGCACGTCGCCGAGCGCAGCGGCGGCCGGGTGCGCTTCCGCGAGGGCCCGCAGCGCGGCGGCCCGGCGTTCGTCACCGTCAGCGGCCAGGACGCGCCCGAGACGCCGGTCGAGGTCGACCTGGCCGGCCGGCGCGCGCTCGTGGTCGACGACGACCCGGCGGTCGTGTGGTTCTTCGCCGGCCTGCTCCGCGAACAGGGCGCGGACGTCTACGAGGCCGAGGACGGCGTCGAGGCGCTCGAGCGCGCGCGCCGCCAGCGGCCGGACCTGGTCATCAGCGACATCCTGATGCCCCGGCTCGACGGCTTCGGGCTGACCCGGGCGATGAAGCGGGACCCGCAGCTCGCGGACGTGCCGGTCATCCTGCTGTCCTGGAAAGAAGACTTCCTCCAGCGCATGCGTCAGCTCAAGGCGGGCGCCAGCGGCTACCTCCGCAAGGAGGCGGCGAGCGCGCAGATCCTCTCGGCGGTGCGCGACGTGCTGCGGCCGCGGGCCCGGCTCGAGAGCCGCCTCCGCACCGGCGGCGACGTGCGCGGTCGCCTCGAGGACGTCGGCATCCAGACGCTCCTCACCACGGTCGCGAAGCTTCGCCCGGACGCGCGCCTCACCCTGCGGGACGCCTCGAGCCTCTACGAGGCCGACCTCCGCGGCGGAGAGCTGGTCGACCTCACCCGGACCGCGAGCGACGGCGCCTTCGCCCGCGGCCACAAGGTCCTCGACAGCCTCTTCGGCACCACCACCGGCCGCTTCACGGTGGCCGACGACGACGCCGAGGTCCGCACGATCATCGGCGAGCCGCTCACCCTGCTGCTCGAGTCGGGCATGACCGACCTCGCCGCGCGGGTGGACGCGGTGAGCGGGAAGAACCTTGCCAAGGCCGCCTCGGTGGAGCTCGACGAGGAGGCGCTCGACGCCGTCCTGCGCGCCTCCCCCGAGGAGGTGGAGCGGGTGGTGAAGCCGCTCCGGACCGGCACCGGGCCCCGCGCCCTGATGATGGACGGCGAGGTGGCGCCCGAGGTCCTCGAGTCGGTGCTGGTGGACCTCGCGCGGCAGGGCGCGATCCGCCGCGTGTTCGGCCCGGACGGCGAGGACCGCATCGCGCTCGCCCGGGAGGCGCGCGAGAAGGGGCTGCACCCGGAGCTCTCCGAGCACGAGGACGAGGGCACGCTCAGCTGGCTGCCGACCGAGCAGACCACGCAGGAGATCCTGCTCGAGGCCGAGCAGATGGCGGCCTCCGCGGGCAGCGCGCCCCCGGAGCCCATCGACGAGGAGGAGCTGCAGTCGCTCCGGCCTCCGCCCGTGCCCCGTGAGGCGCAGGCGCTCGCGTACGCCGAGCTCGAGCCCCCGACCGAGCGCCCCAAGAAGACGTCGGACATCGAGGCGCTCGACGAGCCCTTCGACACCGAGCCCGCCTCCACCCCGCCCGATCCGCTCGACGGCAAGACCCCGTTCGATCTCGAGGCGCCCCACGCCGACGAGACGCCGACCACCGAGATCCTCCTCGACGAGGAAGAGGAGGACGACGAGGACGACACCCTCGACGACGGCGCGGCGGAGGAGCCCGAGGCGAGCGAGGAAGAAGAAGAAGACCTCGAAGAGGACGAGGAAGACGAGGCCGAGGAAGACGACGACCTCGAAGAGGACGAAGACGAGGACCTCGAGGAGGAAGAGGAGGAGGCGCCCGCGGCCCTGAAGGTGCCCCCGTCCCCGCCGATGGTCGACGAGGACGAAGACGAGGAGCCGCTCCGCCCCGAGCCCGTGCAGACGGTGCCGCCGGCGGCGCCCGTCGCGGCCGAGGGAGGCATGGGCTGGGTCGGCTGGACGCTGGTCGCGCTCATCCTCGGCGCGGTCGGCTTCGTCGGCTACCGGCTCGTCGCCGCGCCCGACGAGGCCGAGGTGGCGGGCCCGGTCCCGCCCGAGGCGCCCGAGACCGAGTCCGCCGCGCCGCCCAGCGAGCCCGAGACGCCGGAGACGCCGCCCGAGGAGGAGGAGGAGCCGCGCGCCGGCGCCGAGCCGCCGTCGCCCGACCTCCCGGTGCCGTGGGGCCGCGAGGAGGAGGGCATCGCCGACGCGGTGGGCGTCTCCGTGCCCGACGGCCAGGGCCTCGTGGTGCTCGAGCCGGCGCCGGGCCCGATGACGGTGCGGGTCGGAGAGCGCGAGCTCCAGGTGGCGGAGGCCGACGTGGGGCTCGCGCTGCCCCCGGGCGTGCACCACCTGACCTACGTGCGCGGCGACAACCAGGACTTCGTCTGGGTCGCGGTCCGGGCCGGCCACACCCGCTTCGTGCCGCCGTTGCCGTGACCGCGCGCCGCTGGACGAGATAGCGGCCGCGGATCCTCCGCGTCATGCTGCGGCGTGGACCTGCGGGCGAGGATCGAAGCGCGGGCGCGCGAGCTCGGCTTCGCGCGGGTCGGCGTCGCGCGGGTCGAGCCCCTCGACCGCGAGGCCGAGGCGCTCCGCCGCTGGCTCGACGACGGGCTGCACGCGTCGATGGGGTGGATGGAGGAGACCGCCGAGGTCCGCCTCGATCCCGGCCACGACGGCATGCTGCCCGGCGCCCGCAGCGTCGTCGCGCTCGTCACGCCCTACGCCCGCCCCGACGCGGAGACCCCGGGCCCGGCCCCGGGCGTCGTCGCCCGCTACGCCCGCGGCCGCGACTACCACAACGTCATCGGCAAGCGCATGCGCAAGCTGGCGCGGCTCGTGTCGGAGGCCGGCCACCGGGTGCGGGCCAGCGTCGACTCCGTGCCGGTGCTCGAGCGCGCCTGGGCGCAGCGCGCGGGGCTCGGCTTCATCGGCAAGAACGCTTGCCTCATCGTGCCGGGCCTCGGCAGCCACGTGCTGCTGTCGACGCTGGTCACCGACGCCGCGCTCCCGGCGGACGCGCCCATGGCCGAGCGCTGCGGGAGCTGCCGCCTCTGCCTCGACGCCTGCCCCACCGAGGCGTTCGTCGGCCCGCGCGCGCTCGACGCCGGCCGCTGCATCTCCTACCTCACCATCGAGCACCACGGGCCCATCGATCCGGCGCTCCGCGAGGGGATCGGCGACCGCTTCTTCGGCTGCGACCTCTGCCAGGACGTCTGCCCCTACAACCGCACCGCGCCCCCGGCCGCGCCCGGCACCGAGCCCTTCGCCGCCGATCCGCGCCTCGACGTGCCGCTCGAGGACGTGCTCCGCATGGACGAGGAGGCGCACCTGCGCTGGGCCCACGGCAGCCCGCTCCGTCGCCCCGGCCGCGAGGGTCTCGCGCGCAACGCCGCCCTCGTGCTCGGCAACGCCGGGACGCGCCGCCACCTCCCCGTGCTGCGCGAGGCGGCGGAGCGAGACCCGAGCGACACCGTGCGCGAGGCCGCGCGGTGGGCGATCGGGCGGCTAGCGGCGGCGACGCCGGACGAGTAGGCCGAGCAGCGGCAACAGCAGCAGCGCCATCCGGGAGTCGGAGCGCGCGCCGACCCGGCAGCCGCAGCCCCCGGTCTCCTCGCCGACGGGCACGCAGTAGCCGGCCGCGTCGTCGCACACCTCGCCGCCGCGGCACTCCGCGTCCGACGAACAGAGGTTCCGGCACATGCCCTCGACGCAGGTCATGCCGCCCGCGCAGTCGCTCGCGGCCGCGCAGCTCACCCGCCGACACATCCCGTCCACGCAGCGCTCGCCGCCCGCGCAGTCCGCGTCCATCGCGCACATCGGCGTCGCCCCCGCGTCCTCCATCGGCGGCGTCACCCCCGAGTCCATGGTCATCGGCAGCCCCGAGTCGGTCTCGATCACCCCCGAGTCCGGCATCGACACCCCGGCGTCGGTCATGGGCATGCCCATGGGATTGACGTTCAGGCGTACCGCCCAGTCTCCGTTGATGGTGGACGCTCCGGACATGTCGTCGCGGATGGAGGGGTCCTCGTTCCACAGCCAGCCCTCGCCCACCCCGCCGATCGAGTAGATGAAGTTGACCTCGTTCTCGATCCGACCGTCGTCGTCGCGGATCCCGACCGCCCCCGGTGGAGAGAAGCCTCCGAGCTCGCAGCTGATGCTCGAGCCGCCCGCGGGGATCGTGACGACGACGCGGATGTACGTGTTCGGCGGCGCCACCCGCACTCCCATGTCCACGTTCACCGTGTTGAACATCACGTTGTACATCGCGGACCCGGGCGTCGTTTCGACGCTCGGCATGAGCTCGGCGCTCTGGGCGAAGATCGACGTCTCTCCGGGCCACGCGCCAGTGGGCGGAAGGGTGCGGATGTCACCCGTGGGCGGCGTGGCTCCCGCGTACGCCTCCAGCATCATGTTGATGCTCGCCCCGTCGCTCGAGCCGCGACACATGATGCCGCTCGGTCCACCGAAGACGACCTCGGCCTTCGCCACGGCGATCTGGATGGAGTTGAGCACGAGGGGGAACTCGTCCGCCCGAAGCCCACGCCCCCCGGCGAGCGGTCGAAACACGACGCCGAACTTCTCCCCCGCGCAGAAACCGCACGAGACCGCCGCGGGCGTCATCTCCGACACGGTGTCGTATTGCACGGTTCTCTGCGCGGCCGCCGGTGCGGCGATCCACACCGCCACCGCCACGACGACCCACCACCCCATTCCCAGTCTACGCATTCTCCACCTCGACGAGCGAGCGACCTGCCTAGGTGAGACTACCTCAGGAGGGCGAGAAGGATCACGGGATGCGGGGAAAGCCGGGCACCAGCGCTGGGCTCAGCTTGTCTTCGATGTCTCCCACGCCCAGCTCACCGCGTCGGTTGCTCCCCCAGCAGTAGACACGCCCTTCGCGGGTCACCGCACAGGTGTGGAGGCTTCCGACCGCCACGTCGACGCCCCCCTCCAGCGCGACGGGCGCCGGCTCCCGCACGCCGTCGATCTCGGAGCTGTCGATCCCAAGCTCACCTCGGTGGTTGAATCCCCAGCATCTCAACCCGTCCATCTCCGAAACGGAGCAAGCGTGGGCTGCCAACTGGATCTCGGCGAACCGCGCGAAGTAGGAGGACGCCGCGAAACGGTCGTCGGAGCCCAGGCTCAGCGCAGCGATCGGCAGAGGCTCGTAGACGAACGGCTCTGTGCTGTCGGCCCCCAGAGCGCCAGGAGCCACTCCCCAACAGCGAGGCTGTCCGGCAGAGATCCCGCAGAGGAGGCCGGTGTCGGCCACCAGACGCTCGACGCCCGAGAGCCCAACCGCCACGGGAAACGATGCTGACACCATGGAGCCGTCGCCGACGGGGGCGGCTCCCCAGCACCGGACGACACGGGGGGAGCGGAGAGCGCATGTGGTCGACGCTCCCGCGACCACGGCCAACGCGTCATCCCGCTCGAGAGAGACGCGCACCGGACCATCGCGCTCCTCGGTGGTTCCGTCGCCCAGCTGCCCGACGTCGTTCGCCCCCCAGCAGAAGACCGCGCCGTCCTCGGCCCGGGCGCAGACGTGGTCGCCACCGACGGCCACCTCCTGGATCATCGGCAGCCCCGACACTCGAACCGGCGCGTTGCGGCTCGCGCCGAGCGCGCGGTCGCCGAGCTGTCCGTCGATGTTCGACCCCCAGCACCACACGTTCCCGTCGCCCGTGACCGCACAGGTGACGCCGCCCGTCTGGATCTGAACGACCTCCGAGAGCCCGACATCGACAGGCTCCACGACGACCTCGTCGTCGACTCCCCCGCCGACTTGCCCAACCGCGTTGCTCCCCCAGCAGAGGGCCCGCCTCGTCCCCGTCAGCACACATGTCGTGCCCGCCGATGCCGAAACGCTCACTGCGGGATCAGCGCAGGCGCCAGCCATGCAGACCTGGCCGGGCTCACAGTCGTTCCCGCAGGCTCCACAGTGCGCGGCCGTCGTCTGAAGGTCGACGCACTCGCTCTGACACAGCTCCTCTCCTGCCGCGCATACCCCCGAATCGCCTCCCGCGTCCGCGGTCGGAGGCTGAGCGTCGGGTGCCGCGTCCATCGGGGTGGACGCGTCTCGATACTCGAAAGAGTCGGGGCCCGGAACGACCAACGAGCAGCCGCCGAGGAGAAGCGACAAGAACGCAGCGCAGCGCATCAGAAGCTCCCCCCAGCGGTGAGGCGACACCCGTCGAAGTCACACCCCGCAGCGACTGGCGCTGGGGTGTCTTCTTGGAGCACGAGCATCAAGATCACGCCGGTCGCCGCGACGGCGGCGCCGCCGAAGAGCAGACCGTCGGCGACGTTCGCGAGGGTCTGGGCGCTCGCGATGCCATCCCGCGCGCTCACCGGACACACGCCGTCGGTGCAGTCGGACTGGGCGTCCCCACTCGCCGCGAGCGCCACGCCACCGACGATGGCGCCGGCGATCAGCGCCGCTCCTCCGATCGCGGTCACCACGATGCCGACCGGAGAGACTCCCGCGCTCGCCGGGACGGCGGCCGACGGCGCGTCGTCCTGCTGGGCCAGCCTGACGCGCTCCCTCAGCTCTCGCATCCGCCGCTCGGCGTCCTCGCGGTTGGGTGCGTCGGGCGGAGACTCGGCGAGGAAGCGCTCATAGGCCTCGAGCGCGGCCTCCTCACGCCCCAGCTGCTCGTTGGCGATCGCGATGTTGTAGACCACGTACGCCGCGTTCGGGTGACCGCCAGCTCGCATGACCTCGTACACTCGCTCGAACTCCGTCAGCGCGAGCGCGAAGTCGCCCTCCTCGAAGTGTTGCTCGGCGAGCTCGAAACGGGCCCGCGCCTCTTCCAGGTCATCCTGTCCATGCGCGGACAGCGGCACGAGCCCCAGCGCGAAGGCCACACAGCAAGCAAACCTCATCGCCCCTCCCATGGGCGCAGCCTATCACGCCGAGGGCGAGGGACGCGCGCTCACTCGGGGCCGTCGATGGCGTCGGGAGGGGGGGCGGCGGTCTCCTCGGGGGCGGGCGCGTCGTCGGTCGGCGTGCGCTCGCGCTCGCGGCCGCCGAAGACGGTGCCGCGGTCCATCACCGTGTCGGCGCTCTCTCGCTCGCCGCGGGGACGCGGGGCGTCGGCGAGGATGAAGGCCTGGGCGTTGAACGTGCCGCACTGCCGGTGGTTCCGGTAGAAGCTCCAGTGCATGTAGGCGATGCCGTCGGGCGAGCGGATGTTCTCGGGGGTCGCCTCGAACGGCTGCGAGCGCATGATCGCCTCGAAGGCGCCGAGGTCGAACATCAGGTCGCCGCTGGTGCCGATCACGCTGATGTGCGCGACGCGCCCCTGCGGGTCGATCCCGATCTCGAGCTTGGTGTGCATGCTCGGGTTCGCCTGGAACGCGGCCTCCACCGACGGCGGCAGGTGGGTCAGGTAGTCGCCGGCGAAGCGCGGGTGGATGCGCGAGTTGTGCATGCGCGCGATGTAACCGGCGAAGGGATCGGCGCGCGCGTTGAGCGCGGTCTGGTTGCCCGGGCGCACCCGGACGTCGTGGTGCTCGAGGGCCGCCCGGAAGCGCTGCCAGTGCCGACGCCGCTGCGCGCCCCGGCTCTCGCTCCGGCGCTGCTCGAGGCGCAGCTCGCGCTCGCGCTCGAGCTCCTCTTCGCCGTAGACGCTCGCGAACTGGGTCCAGCTCATGCGCAGGTTCGGCGCGCCGCGTCCGCCGGCGGTGCCGCCCCGGGCCCGGCGGCGCGATCGACCCGCGCGCCCGTCCCCGGTGCCCTCGCCTTCGGTGCCCGACCCGCGCCCCGCGATGGCCGGGCCGCCGCCCTCGCCTTCACCTTCGCCCGCCACCGCCTCGGGGTCGGGCACGCGCATGCGCCAGGTGCCGGTTCCGTCGCTGACCACCACCTCGCGGGTGGGCACGCTCTCGCCGCCGCCGCGCGCGCGCCGGCCGCCGCTGGCCGCCTCGCGCGGGCGGCCCTCTCCCTGCGCTCCCCCGCGTCGCCCGTCGCCGCGCGCCGCCTCGCTGGTGGCCGGGGTGCGCGAGCGCGAGGCCTGACGGGTCTCCCGGGGCGGCGGCGGCGTGCGCGTCTCCTCGGGCGTCGGGTTCCGCTCGTCGCTGCCCTCGACGTCCTGCAGCTCCGCCATCTCCTCGTCGGCCGAGTCGCCCTCGTCCTCCGACGGGGGGACCGGCTCGCTCGGCGAGGCCGCCTGCGGGTCGGGGTCGTTCATGTTCGGGTTGCGGAGGCGCGCCAGCGTCTCCTCCTCGACCCGGTTGTTCTGGTCGGCGAGGTACTGCGCGTCCTCGGGCGGCGGCACGTCGGGGTCCTGCGACTGCTGGTCGACGCTGGTGAGGCTGCGCTCCTCCGGGGGCGGAGGCTGCGGGCGCAGCGCGGGCATCTCCACCTGGTCGGCAGGCGTCGGCTCGGGCTCCGGCTCGGGGCGGCGGACCTCGGGCTCCGGCTCGGGCTCGCGGCGCGCCAGTCGCAGCGGCTCCCGCTCGGGCTCGAGGGGCTCGGGCGGCTCGTCGAGGGGCTCGGCCTCCGCCTCGGCGGGCGGCTCCTCGTCGGTCGGCGCGGTGGGGCGCGACTCGACGATCTCCACCTCCATCGCCGTCGTCGCGGCGCTCGGCGGCTCCTCGAGCAGCACCTTGAGCAGGCCCAGCCCGACGTAAGCGGGCACGTGGAGGCCGACGGAGAACACCACCGCGACCGCGAGCACCACCGCGGGCGGCAACAGGAGCCCCGCCGAGCCTCGTCCGGTCACGGCGCTGTCTCTGGATGCATCGACGACACGGGTGGCCTCATTCAAGCATCCTTAGTCATCCTCGCCCAACCGGTAGTCCAAACCCGAACGCGCGTTCACGGTTCGAGCGCGAACGGACGGATACAGGAGAGCCCGCGGGCCGGTTGGCACGCGGGCTCTCGGATGAAGGGCCGGGATGGGATCAGCGGGGTCGGACGACGACGCTGCCCCCGCGCTGGCCTCCCCCGCCGCGGACACGCACGCTCGCCCCACGACGGGGCGGCGGGCGGCGACGCACGGTGGTGCGACCGCTCGGACGCTGACGCACGACCACGCCCCCGCCGCGGCGCCCCTGGACGACCGTGCGGCTGCCGCCGCGGGGTCCGACCACGGTGCGCGTCTGGACGCGGGGCGCGACCCGGCCCCGGACGACCGGCCGCCCGCGGACCGTGGGCCGGCCCCGCACCGCCGGCCGCCTCACGACGGTGCGAGCGCGTACCCGCGGTGACGGCTGCACGTAGTGCACGACCCGGCCCCCGCGGGCCCAGCCGCCCTGGACGTAGACGTAGCGGCCGCCGCTCTGCACCCAGCGCGGCTGCTGGAAGGTGTAGCCGGGGCGGGACTGCACGTAGTAGCCGTCGACCCAGACGTACTGGGCGCCGTTCCACTCCCAGTGCCCCTCGACCCACACGGCGTTGGCGTACGGCGCGGCCGGGCGGACCGAGACGACCTGACGCGGCGGCGGCGCCTGGTAGACGGCCACCCCGGCGGTGGCGGGACGCGCGTACACGCGGGTGGCGCAGCCGGTGGCGGCGAGCGCGAGCGCCCCCAGTCCGACCAGCAGCAAGGCTCGAATCCAACGCTCGGGGCTCTTCATTCCGTGTCTACCTCCCAGGCCAGTGTGCCACGGTCGCCCGGTGCACACGAACCCGATCCAACTTGTTCGCAGGGACCGTTCGGACTTCGGACTGCAACTTCGGTTCCAACGATTGCCCGTTCCGCCCCCAACCTGATAGAGGTGCGCCCGAGATGAGCTCCCCCCACGACCTGGACTTGGACGCCGAGACGACGGCGCTTCTTCAAACCTACGGCTTCGACGCGGAGACCTTCACCGCCCTCCGGGATCGCCTGATGAGAGGCGACGCCGGAGACGAAGGCAACCGCATCGAGGGCGCGGTCCGCCCCCCGGAGGCGGACGACGTACGCCCCCTGCCCGCGCTCGGCACGCCGGCGCGCGAGGCCCTGGCCGAGCGAGGCCGCGCGGCGATGGCGGCGGGCAAGGTCGGCATCGTGGTGCTCGCCGGCGGCATGGCGACGCGCTTCGGCGGCGTCGTGAAGGCGTCGGTCGACGCGGTCGACGGCCACAGCTTCCTCGCGCTGAAGCTCCAGGACGTCCGGCGCCTGGCCGAGAAGCTCGACGCAACCATCCCGATGTTCGCGATGACCAGCTTCGCGACCCACGAAGAGGTGAAGCGGCTGGGCGCGGAGATGAGCACCGAGCGCGCGCCGGTCACGACCTTCCCGCAGTTCATCTCGCTGCGCCTGAACGCCGACGGCTCGCTCTTCCGGGACGACGCCGGCGCGGTGTCGGCCTACGCGCCGGGCCACGGCGACCTGCCGGACGCGCTGCGGCGCTCGGGCGCGCTGAAGGCGTTCCGCGAGGCGGGCGGCGAGCTGCTCTACATGTCGAACGTCGACAATCTGGGCGCCACCCTCGACCCCGCGGTCATCGGCGCGCACCTCGAGGCCGGCGCGAAGATCACCGCCGAAGTGGTGGCCAAGGAGCCGGGCGACAAGGGCGGCGCGCCGGCCCGCGTCGACGGCGACCTCCAGATCGTGGAAGCCTTCCGCTTCCCCGATGACTTCGATCAGGACACCATCGGTGTCTTCAACACCAACTCCTTCGTCCTCGACGCCGAGGCGCTGGATCGGGACTTCCCCCTGACGTGGTTCGCGGTACGCAAGAAGGTCGACGGGCGCGAGGCGGTGCAGTTCGAGCACCTCGTCGGTCAGCTCACCGCGTTCCTGCCGAGCGCGTTCCTGCAGGTGGAGCGGAGCGGCGCGGACGGCCGCTTCCAGCCGGTGAAGGACCCCGCCGAGCTCGAGGCGAGGCGCCCCGAGATCCGCGAGCTGCTGCAGGCGCGCGGCGTGCTCTGATCGGGCTGCTCGCCCTCCTCGCGCTCGGCTGCGACGACGCCCCGGAGCCCATCGGCTGCGCCTTCGGGGAGTCGTTCGAGCACGCCCGCGCGGAGGGCGCGCGCTTCGACGGCCTCGATCTGGTAGCCACCGAGGGCGGCGCCGCGATGGCGTGGTCCGAGCGAGGCGGCCTCTACGTGCGGCGCGTCGACCCGCGCGGCGCCCCGGCCGGCGAGCCGATCCGCGTCGGCGGCGCGTGCCCCGGCGGGGTCGCGATGTCGGCGTCGGGCGACGCCCTCTTCGTCGCCTGCCTCCGGCCCGGCGATCCCGATCGCGGCCGCGACGGCGACCTCGCGCTCTTCGCGCTGCGCGGAGACCGCGCCGCCCTCGCCTCCCGCACCGGCCCGGTCGGGCCCGCCAGCCAGGGCGTCGACGTGGAGGTGCGCGGCGACCGCGCGGTCGCCGCCTGGCGAAGCGCCGACACCCTCGCCGGACACGCGTACGTCGCCGACGGGCCCCCCGACGCCTTGCCCCAGGGCGCGCCGATCTCGACCGCCGAGACCCTCGCGGGCGCGCCGAGCGTGTGGCTCGACGGCGGGGATCGGGTGGTCGCCTGGACCGAGGGCTGGCTCGAGCGCGGGCGTCAAGGCGGACACCTCCTCGTGCAGCGCGCGGACGAGCCGCCGCGCCCGAGCCTGTCGGTCGGCGAGATCGGCGCGCGCGTGCACCTGACCGCCGACGAGACCTCGCCGATGGTCACGCTCCGCGATCTGCGCAGCTCCCGCCACCGCGCGTTCGTGGGCCGGCTCGACGAGCGCCTGCGCCTGCGCGACGACGACCTCGGGAGCCCGGGGCGCGCGGACGCCGAGGACGTCACCCCGATGCTCGTGCCCTGCGGCGACCACGTCTTCGCGGTGATGGCCCGCCGCTCGAGCCGGGAGGTCACGATGGTCAACCTCCGCCGCCTCGACCGAGCGCTGCGGCCGGTGGAGGCCGAGCAGCAGATCTACGCCTACCACGCCCGCTTCCCCCAGGCGGTGGGCGCCTGCGTCGACGGCGACCTGCTCGTGGCGGTGGGGGAGCGCCAGAGCGAGGTGCAGCCGGTCCCCCGCCTCCGGACCTTCCGCCTCCGCTGCGGCCCCGGCGTGCGCCACGAGCGCACCCCGAGCCCCGACGGAGACCGCTAGCGAGAGAGGCGGCCGCCGCGGAAGCGGTAGCGGACGGCGCGGTCCTGCCAGGGGAGCAGGAGCGGCTCCGCGGAGTCCTGCGGCGAGCGGGTGAAGGTCCAGGACTGCGCGTCCCAGCCGCGCGCGCGCCCGGGCCGGATCTCGAGGCGGCCGCGCCGGGTGAGCACCTGGTTCTCGATGGAGCGATCGCCCTGGGTGCGCTTCACCTCGACCTCGAGCACGCGCGGGAAGCCCTGCTCGGTCACCTGATGCACCGCGAGCACCTCGCGCGTGACCTCGCCGAAGCGCTGACGGACGCGGAAGAGCAGCTCCGCCCGGCCGTCGCCGGTCACGTCGGCCGCCGAGACGTCCACCAGGTCCTCGGCCGAAGGCACCGGGATACCGTAGGTCAGGTAGCTGCGGCCGCCCTGGATGCCCGGCCCGACGACCACGAGCTGTGCGCCGTAGACATGCGCGGTCTCGTCGGCGCGATCCCCCGCGAAGTTGGCCTGCATGCGGAACCGGGCCCGCGCCCCGCGCCGCACGCCCGCCTGTCGCCGGAACTCCGCCAGGAGCTGCTCCTCGGTGGGCGCGCTCGGCTCGGCGCTCGCCTGCGGGGTCCCTCCACGCGACGGCGCCTCGGGGGTCGGCGGTCGGTAGCGCGGGTTGGCCTGCTCGGTCGTCCGCTCGAAGCCTCGCCCGCTCCAGCGATAGCGCCGCGCGCGCACCGGGCCCCAGGGCAGCAGCATCGGCTCCGCGTCGGCGGCGGGAGACTCCTGGTAGCTCGTCGCGTCCAGCCCCTGGGCGCGGTGCGCGCGCACCTCGATCTCGGGCGGCCCGCGGCGCGCGCGACGGATCCGCACCCGCGCCTCGACCGAGCCCGCGCCCCGGACCTCCTTGCGGATCTCGATCCCGAAGAGAGCGCGCGGCGACTCGCCGCTCAGGTCCATCACTTGCCAGAGATCACGCTCGCCCTGCGGGTTGCGCTGCCGGAGCACGATGACGAGCTCGCGCGTGCCGTCGCCGGTGAGATCGCGGAGCTCCGCGTCCCGCACGTCCGACGCGCGCTCGATCGGCAGCTGGTGGTAGCCGTACCCGCTGCCGCCGCGGTAGCCGGGCCCGGTGATGACGAGGTAGCGGTCGACCACGAACACCCGCTCCGGGCGGTCGTCCTCGGCCACGTCGCCGCGGAGGTCGTGGCTCGGACGCGCCGCGCCGAGGCCGCGGGCGTTCAGGAACTCGTCGAGCGCGCCGCTCGCCCCTCCGGAGGGCATCAGCGGCACGAGGCGATCCAGGTGGCGCGCGTCGACCCCGTCGATCAGCGCCGGCTCGGCCTCCACCTGCGGGTGGGCTTCGCTGTCGACGTCGCGGTACCGGATGTTCGCGCGGGCCTGCTCCCAGCGCTCGCCGCCCGGGAGCGAAGAGAACGGCACGAAGGCCTCGAGCGCGTAGCCGCGGCCGCGCCGGAGCGGCCCCTCCACGATGCGCACCCCGCTCAGGGCGCGCGGCCCTCGGCCGAACGGCGCGAGGCCGGCGCTCGCGGCGCCCCGGCCGGGCACGCCGGCGAAGAGGAACACGTCGACCGCGCGGCGCCCCCTCCGCTGCGGCATGGCCAGGGTCAGGATCACCGCGTCCTCGCGGCCGCCCGGGGACGACGTACGCACGAGGCGGTCGTCGAACACCATCGCGGCGACGTAGAGCCCCTCGTCGTCGTGGCCGAGCGCGAAGCGCATCGACGCGTCGGTGCCCTCCCCGACCGGGGTGAACCGGGCCCCACGCCAGTCGCCGAGGCTTCCGTCGACCCGGACCCCCTCGACCTCGACCACGCGGATGCCCGCCGCCTGGGCGCTCACCAGGCCCGGCGCCGAGACCAAGGCGGCGAACAGAAGCAGCTTCCTCATCGGGGGTGACGCTATCACGGGCGGATGGACGTCCCGCGCGGCAGAATGTTCGCTCGCGTCTCGCCGGTGCGTATCTGCGGAGCGTGAGAGCGTCGCCGCTGATCCCGATCCTCGCGCTCCTGTGCACGCCGGCGCTGGCGTCGGCTCAGCGAGGGCAGCGCAACCCGCTGCTCAGCGAGCGCGCCTTCGGCCTGGGCGGCGCGGTGGTGGCCTCGTCCGCCGGTCCATCGGCCGCGTACTACAACCCGGCCGGCCTCGCCGACACCCCCGGCACCGCGGCCGGGGCGAGCCTCTCGCTCCGGACCTTCCGCAGCTACACCCTGGTCGACGGCTACAACAGCGTGCTGGGGCTCTCGGACCTGACCGACAGCGGCCTGCTCTCGGTGCCGGTGTTCCTCGGCGCGGTGCTCAAGTTCGGCCCGCGCGACGCGACCGGCATCCGCCAGCACGCGCTCGCCGCCGGCAGCGCGATCACCCAGTCGGTGGACCGGGAGCTGCTCGACGACGACGCGGATCTGAGCCGCGGCATCGCGAGCACGCTCGAGGTGCGCGACAACCAGGAGGTCCGCTGGTTCTACGTCGGCTACGCCTTCCGTCCGAGCAATCAGGTGTCCCTCGGGGTCACGGCCGCGCTCTCCATCTACGACCGCGAGTACCGCGAGAACTGGTCGCAGGCGATCGGCCTCACCGGCGGCGGCAGCATGGGGACCCTGGTCGCGCGCGACGTCCGCATCGACGTGAGCGCCACCAGCCTCGCGCTCCGCTTCGGCGCGTCGTGGCGGCCGGACGAGTGGGTGCAGCTCTCGGTGATGTTCCAGGCGCCGGGCATCGAGCTGTTCGACAGCGGCCGCGCCTTCTTCCAGCGGGTGACCGCCGACGCGAGCACGCCCGAGGCGTCGGGCTTCTTCCGGATCAACGACGAGCAGCTCGACGTGCAGGCCACGCTGCCCTGGGAGCTGCGGGTCGGCACCTACCTGCGCCTCGATCCGCACCTCGGGATCGGGCTCGACCTCGGCCTCACCGGCTCGGAGGGCAGCCCCAACGACCCCGTCTTCCCGCTCGGCGTGCCGGTGCCCCTCGACGGCGAGCGGCCGGCGGCCACGTACTTCCCGGACAGCTACTGGACCGACGTGGTCTTCGACGCGGCGCTCGGCGCCGAGATCAAGATCACCGACGAGATCCCGCTCCGCTTCGGCACGTTCTTCGAGCTGTCGGGGCTCCCGAGCCAGATGGTCGGGGCCCGGGATCGGTACCTGCCGGACCGCGTGGACCGCCTCGGGTTCAGCGCCGGCTTCGGCGTCCAGGGCGACCGCTACGACTTCGGCCTCGGCCTCGGCTACGTGCACGGCTTCGGCACCGGCTTCCGCCCCGCCGACCCGTTCGCCGCCGGCTACGTGCGCACCGACGTGCAGAGCCACGAGATCCACATCTTCTTCAGCGGCGTCACCGGGGCGGCGACCCAGCTCGCCCTCGACACCTATCGCGCGGTCACCGGCCGCGGCATCGAAGAGCACGAGGACGTGTCGGACGACGCGCTCGACCACGTCGAGGAGCTGCACACCGAGGAGGAGCGCGAGGCCCGCGAGGCGGCGGCGCGCGAGACCCCGCAGGCCCGCGAGCTCCAGGATCTGCCCGAGTGGGTCCTCGACTCCCTGCGCGAGGGCGACACCGAGGAGCCGGAGGACTACCTCCACCTGCTGGAAGAGGAGGAGCCCTCAGCGCTCGAGCCCGACGAGCCGGATCCGGTCGGGGCCGACGACGTAGAGATGGAGTGAGACGGCGCGGCGCTCGTCCCTCCCCGGCGTGCCGGCCGACACCTCGAGCACGCCGTAGTCCCCGGAGCCGCCCTCCCCGTCCAGCGCCGGGAGCTCCACGCAGACCCGCTCCTCCACCCGGCGCGGCGTCAGGGGCTGGGTCCGCCCCGCGTGCGAGAGGCGGGCGGCGTAGCTCCGCCGCACCCGCACGCCGGCGTGCAGCGCGAGGTCGGTGAAGCACACCCCGGCCCGCCCCTCCGAGGTCGCGTGCGCGACGGGCTCGGTGAGCGGCGAGCGCCTCATGAGGTGCGCCTCGAGCAGCAGGTCGCGGCGCGCCCGCAGGATCGCGACGAGCCGCTCGGCGACGTCGGGGTCGGAGTAGCGGCCCAGCGCGACGAGGGCGCGCAGGTGCGGGTCGCGAAAGCGCGCGAGGATGCGGGCGCCCCAGGCGACGTCGTGGCCCGTGCGGCGGTCGAGCGCGCCGTTCCAGTACTGCGGCGTCCAGCCGTGCGGATCGAAGTGCGCGACGCCGTAGTAGCCGAGCACCGGGTCGGGCCGGCGGCCGTCCCACGCGCGCTGGATCAGGCCGAGCCCGAGCGCGTCCTCGACCACGTGCCCGACGTCGAGCCACACGCTGTGCCCCATGCGGGGGCCGCGCCGGTGATGGTCGGAGGCGACCATGCCCATGCACTCGCCGAAGTCGATCAGGTAGTGGCGCACGTGCCCGCCGCCGCCGGGCGCCTCGATCCAGGACGCCAACGTGTTGTGCTGACGTGCATCCCAGTGATCGAGCCAGGCGTTGAGCACGAAGATGCCGCGGAGCTCACGCCGCCGCTCGTGCGGCACCACGTCGTTGGGGTCCTGGTCCCAGGTGCCGGTGTAGCTCCACGGCCCGAGCGGGCGCCCCTCGATGAACCGGCTGAGCATCGCGCGGCGCGTGCCTCCGGGGCCCTCGGTCGCGCCGTCCACCACGCTCTGCACGTCGGCCTGGGTCAGCGGGCGGTCCGAGCCGCTCCGCTCGGCGCCGGGGTCGAGCGCGAGGATCGCGGGGTCGAAGTGGACGACCCGGTTGCAGGGCACGTGATAGCCGGCCGCGTGATAGACGGCGGCCGCGATGGCGTCGGCCGCGGTCGCCTGCTCGGGCTGCTGGGCGCGGTCGGTCTTGAGCAGATAGCGGGTGCCGTCGGCGGCCTCGATCAGGAAGCCCGGGGTCGCCCCGTCGGGCTTGCCGCCGACGACCGTCCAGGGGCCGGGGGGCGGGCCGACGACGTCGCCGCACGCGCCGCGCGCCAGCTCCGCGGGCGTCATGCCGCGGCGGCCGATCCGGTTGTGGAACCAGGAGCTGTCGGGGACCTCGTCGAAGGCGTTGACGTTGATCGCCTCCTGATCGAGCTCGAACGTGAAGGCCTCGGACGCGGGGCGGAAGACCATGTGGTCGATGGCGTCCCAGAAGTACGGCGCGTAGCGCCCCTCCGCCGGCCGCGGCGTGAACGGTTGTCGGTCGTCGTCGACCCACAGCGGCTCCTGGAGCGCGTACTGCCGCACCCCGCCGCCGCACGCGGTGGTGAGGGCGAGCGCGAGGGCGATGTGAGTCCGCGTCATGTTCCCTCCCTCAGAAGAAGCCGGCCTGGCCGCCGACGGTCAGCCGCACCGACTCGATCTCCGCGCCGCTGACGAAGGGCTCGGTCCCGAACGCGAGCGTGAGCTCGAAGCCGTGATCGCGGTCCCCGAGCGACGCCAACCCGAAGCCCCAGGCGAGGCGCAGCAGCTCCGGGTCGAACCCCGCGAAGCGCGCGTCGAAGACGTTGCCGGCCGAGACGAACAGGCTGCCGTCGAGGAACACCCAGACCGGGTAGCTGTACCGGATGGTGGCCACCGCGGCGCTCCGGCCGATGAGCTGGTTCTGCAGGAACCCCGGCATGCGCAGCATCGACGCGCCGAGGGTCGCCTGCTCGAGGAACGGCACCTCGGCCGCGCCGAGCGGGTCGACGAGGTCGGCGAGCACGTGGAGCGAGATCACCCGCTCGTTGGCGATGTCGACGAACGCGCTGGCGACGCCCCCGTAGCGCACCCAGCGGCGGTCGACGGCCGAGGTCAGATCCACCCCCTGCTCCGCCATCACCTCGAGCTTCACGCCGTGCCTCGGCGCCGGCGCGACCTCCCGGGTGTCGAGCCTCAGCTCGATCCGCTGCCGATAGGCGACGTAGCCGTCGAAGCCGGGCGGCAGCCCGGGGAACGTCCCGTTCTGGACCGCGGTGGCCAGCGAGGGGTCGTCGCTGACCGGCGCGTAGCCGTCGGGGTCGTAGGACTGCCAGCCGACCCCCACCTGCACCGACACCCGGCTGCCCCGCCAGGGATGGATGTCGAGCCGGCCCGCCCCCTCGACGAAGGAGTGGCGGAAGCGCGCGCGGTCGTCCTGATCGCTCAACGGCCCGAGCCCCTGGAACACGCGGTCGGGGCGGGTGCTCGCCTCCACCCGCGTGGACCACTCGACGCGCCCCGCGCGCGAGAGCAGCACCCGGTCCCAGACCGACGCCCGCAGGAAGTCGACGCCGCCGAAGCTGGCCGTGCCCCGCAGCATGTGCCCCTCCGCGCCGAGGTCGTTCCAGAAGAAGTAGAGCCCGACGCTCGGCGCGAAGCCGAAGTCGAAGAACGCGGTCGGCACGAGCCCCGCCTGCCGCCGGTTCCAGGTGAAGAAGTCGGCGAGGAAGAGGTGCCACTCCTCGCGCTCCGCCGCGGTGAGGAGCGCGCCCACCGGCGCCCGCACCAGGTACTCGAGCACGAGGTGAATCGGCCCGAAGAGGATGCGCGGGATCCAGATCAGGACCTCCTCCGGCGTGGGCCCCGGGTCCGGGCGTCCGTCGTAGTCCGGGACGGCGCGTCGCTCGGTGGCGGGGCGCGGCGCCGTCGGCTCCGCCTGCACCGACGCCTCGGCCACGTCCTGGGCGTGCACCGCCGCCGGCGCGGCCAGCCACAGGAGCGCGAGCGCATGGACGCAGCAGTGCCTCACACCCGGCTGAGGTGCTCACCCTCCGCACCCGCGCAAGCGGACCCTCAGCCGCGCTCGACGAGGTGCACGGGCCCGGAGAGATCGTAGGTCAGGTCGGCCATCGTCTCGCCCGAGGCGAGCACGAACCGCACCCGGACCTGGAGCGACGAGGGGTCCAGGTCGAAGTACGTCACGTTGCTGCGCGGATCGGCGAAGTCGTACTGCGGCCCGCCCAGGAACTCGGTGAACGGCGAGCCCTGCTGCGCGCCGGGCCCCGCGAGCACCTCGAGCTGCCCCCACCCCGGATCGCCGGGCCGCGCGCCGACGCGACCGGCGGCCGCGATGTGCAGGTCTCCGCCGATCCAGAGCACGCCGTCGATCCGCTCGCGCTCGACGAAGCGCAGGAGCCGGCGCCGCTGCACCGCCCACATCTCCCAGCGGTCGTGCGCCTTGGTCTCGAAGAACACCGGGACGTCGGCGATCGGCACCGAGGTCATCACGATCTTGAAGGCGCACGGGCTCTCGGCCAGGCCCTCCTGCAGCCAGGCGCGCTGGGTCTCGCTGATCATCGTCGCGTCCGGCCGGCCGCGGGTCCGGCAGACCCGCTCGCCGCGGCAGTCGAGCACGAAGACCTCGGCGGTCCGCCCCCAGCGCCGGCTGCGCCAGATGCGGTCGGGCGCGTTGCGGAAGCGGCGGAGCGGCTGATGCTCGAAGAAGGCGCGCCGCCCGGCCTCGATCTGGGCGCGGCTCACGTCCGGCCCGCAGAAGTCGTTGGCGATCTCGTGATCGTCCCAGGTGGCGAGCAGGCTCGAGCGCGCGCGCAGCAGGCGGTAGCCCTCGGAGTCGAGGCTCTCGCCCCAGGTGTGCCGGTACTGGCAGAGGGTCTCGGCGCCGTCGTTGTAGGAGGTGTCGCCGAGCAGCAGCAAGAGGTCGTGCTCGCCGGTCCGCCCGGCCTGCGCCAGCGCGTCGTGCTCCCGCTTCCAGCTCGTGCAGGAGAAGGCGGCGATCTGGAGCGGGTCGCGGGCGCTCTCCGGGAGCGCGGCCCGGAACCGGCCCACGTCGCTGCGCGCCGCCGCCTCGCCGTCCTCGAGCTCGACGTAGGCGTACTCGTAGCGGGCCCCCGGCGTGAGGCCGTCGACGTACACGTGCGCGTAGCCACCGTCGGCGGGGATCACGCGGAAGGCGTCCACCGCGCCCTCCCCGTCCCACACCACGAGGCCGAGGCGCCGGGGCCCGTCGTAGCGCGTCCAGAGCACGATCCCTTCGGGGGTCGCGTCGCCGGAGGCCACGCCGAGCGGGAAGGCCTCGCTCGCCGGCAACGCGGGGACGTCCGCCTCGATCCGGGCCGCGCCCACGCGGGTGCGGCCGACGAGCGCCTGCTGCGAGGGGTCGACGCAGCGAGGGATCTCCCGGCTCGCCCCGCCGCACCCGGCGAGGAGGGAGGCGGAGCCGACGGCGGTGAGGAAGGAGCGACGAGTCGTGCGATCACGCGACATCGGCCCGGAAGGTACCCGCGGGCGGCGCGCCTTCAAACGGTGTCGCGTCAGAATCCGGGGTCGCGCAGCAGCCCTTCGTCATCCGGCTCGGGGCTGACCGCGGGTTCTTCGGCGGGGGTGGTTTCGTCCGGGGCGGCAGCGGGGGCGGCAGCGGGGGCGGCAGCGGGGGCGGGGGCGGGGGCGGCGGCGGCAGCGGGAGCGGCAGCGGCGGCGGCAGCGGGAGCGGCAGCGGGAGCGGCAGCGGCGGCGGCAGCGGGGGCGGCAGCGGGGGCGGCAGCGGGGGCGGCAGCGGGGGCGGGCTCGGTCTCGGCCGCGGTCTCGGTCTCGGTCTCGGTCTCGGTCTCGGTCTCGGTCTCGGCCGCGGGCTCGGCCGCGGTCTCGGTCTCGGTCTCGGTCGCGGTCTCGGTCTCGGGCTCGGTCGCGGGCTCGGTCTCGGGCTCGGGCTCGGTGGATCGAGACGCGGTAGCGAAGCTGTCGTCGTCGGCGCCTCCTCCGCGCACGAGCAGGATCCCTCCCAGCGCCAGCGCCCCGCCCACCGCCGCCGCGACCCAGCCCCATCGCCTCGCCCCACGACGCGGCGTGGGCTCGTCCAGCGTCTCCGTCTCTCCATCGCGGCGCGCGCGCGTCTCGCTCGAAGGGGGCGGGACACTGCCTCCGGCGCGCGCCGCGTCTCGAAGCGCACGGCGGAACGCCCTCGCGTCCTCGAAGCGCGCGTCGGGCGCTCGCTCCATCGCGCGCGCGATCACAGCCGAGATCTCCGGCGGCACGCCGGGCGCGATCTCGGCCAGCGGCTTCGGGTCGTGCCGGGAGAGCTTCAGCAGGCTCTGGAACGCGTTCTCCGCTTCGAACGGGCTCGACCCGCTGAACACCTCGTAAGCGATGACGCCCGCTCCGAAGACGTCGCTCCGGACCGTCACCTTCGCGCCGTTCGCCGCCTCCGGCGACATGTAGGCGGGCGTGCCCCGGATCACGTCCTCCGCCGTCGGCACCGCCGAGCGCAGGTCCTCGCGGCGACCGAGGCTGCGGGCGATGCCGAAGTCGAGCAGCACCGGGTGCTCGCCCTCCCCGTCCGGCACCAGCATCACGTTCCCCGGCTTGAGGTCGCTGTGCACGATGCCGGCGTCGTGCAGCGCGCCGAGCCCGGCGAGCAGCCCGTCGAGCACGCCCAGCGACCTCCGGAGGCTCCACCGATCGGCGTCGAGGAAGGCGTCCTCCAGCGTCCGCCCCTCGAGGTACTCCATCACCATGAACGGCGTCCCGTGGGACTCCACGCCGAAGTCCACCACCGAGACCACGTTCGGGTGATGCACCGCCGCGCCGATGCGCGCCTCGCGCAGGAAGCGCTCCCTGACCCGCTCCGGCGGGCCCACGATCTGCAGGAGCTTCACCGCGACCTTGCGACCGAGCGTGACGTGCTCGCCCTCGTACACCGCGCCGTGGCCGCCCTCCGCGAGGCGCCGCAGGATCCGGTAGCGGCCCTCGAGCAGCGCGCCCGCGCGCCACGTCTCCGGTCGACGGCCGTCCTCGGTCTCGGAGCGTTCGGGCATCGGCGCCCGAACAGGGTACCGACCCGACGCGGAGCACGCGAGGCGAGGGGCTTCAGCCGACGGTGGGGAGCGGGACGCGGACCTTCTTCTTCTCGCCGGCCAGCGCGAGCTGCCCGCAGGCGGCCGCGATGTCGTCGCCCTTGCGGCGGCGCACGAAGGTCGGCACGCCCGCGTCCCACAGCCGGTCGTGGAACGCCTCGACCACGTCCCACGGCGGCGGCCCGAGCGGGTTGTCCGGCACCGGGTTCATCGGGATGAGGTTCACCTTCACCCGCAACCCCTCGAGGAGCTTGGCCAGCCGCCCCGCGTCGTCGAGGTCGTCGTTGTAGCCGGCCACGAGGGTGTACTCGATGGTGATCCGTCGCCGCGGCGGCAGCGGGTAGCGGCGCACCGCCTCCATCAGCGCCCCGAGCGGGTACTTCCGGTTGATCGGCATCAGCGCGCTGCGCCGCTCGTCGTCGGGCACGTGGAGCGAGATGGCGAGCTGCACCTTGCCGTCGAAGTCCGCGCCGAGCTTGTCGATCTCGGGCACCAGCCCGCTCGTCGAGAGCGTCACCCGGCGGGTCCCGAAGCCGAGCCCGTCCGGGTGGAACATCAGGGTCAGCGCCCGGGCCACCGCGCCGTAGTTGTGGAGCGGCTCGCCCATGCCCATCAGCACCACGTTGCGGAGCCGGTCGCCCTCGGCCACGCGGTCCCGGCCGAGCAGGAGCTGGGCGACGATCTCACCGGCGGTCATGTTCCGCTTCAGCCCGGCCATGCCCGAGGCGCAGAACACGCAGGCCATCGCGCAGCCCACCTGGCTGGAGATGCACTGGGTGACGGGCCGGCCGTCCTCGGGCTCCTCGCCCCCGATGGGGTCCTCGGCGCCGCTCGATCCCTGGGGGATGAGCACGGACTCCACGGTGCGGCCGTCGTGCATCCGGAGCAGCAGCTTCCGGGTCCCGTCCTCGCTGAGGTGCTCGGAGGCGACCTCGAGCGGCGGCGTGAGCCCCTCCTCCGCCAGCTTCGCGCGGAGCCGCTTCGGCAGGTTCGTCATCTGCTCGGGGTCGAGCACGCCCTTGCCGTGGATCCAGCCGAAGACCTGCTTGGCGCGGAACTTCGGCTCGCCCCACGACGAGAGCAGCGCCTCCCACTCTTCGGGGAGGCGCTCGATCGGGCCCTGGGGCGCGGGAAGCTCGGGAGACACGGCGCCGGCAGGATGCGGCGCCACCCGCCCCCGCGCAAACTCACGTCACACCGAGACGTCGAAGTCCCGGAGGGCGGCCTCGAGGGAGACCTTCTCGTCGGTGCTCTCGCTGCGCTGGCCGATGATGAGGGCGCAGGGCACGCCGTACTCGCCGGCGGCGAAGGTCTTGGGGCGGGTGCCGGGGATGACCACGCTGCGCGGGGGCACCACGCCGACGTGCTCCACCGGCTCGCTCCCGGTCACGTCGATGATCTTGGTGGACTTGGTGAGCACCACGTTCGCGCCGAGCACCGCCTGCTTCCCGACCCGCACGCCCTCGACCACGATCGCGCGGCTGCCCACGAAGGCGCCGTCCTCGATGATCACCGGGGTGGCGCCGGGCGGCTCGAGCACGCCCCCGATGCCCACGCCGCCGGAGAGATGCACGCCGCGGCCGATCTGCGCGCAGCTCCCGACGGTGGCCCAGGTGTCCACCATGCTGCCGCTCCCGACCCAGGCGCCGATGTTCACGTAGCCGGGCATCATCACGACGCCCTTCTCGAGGAAGGCGCCGTAGCGCGCGACCCCGGGCGGCACGACGCGCACGCCGGCCTCGGCGAGGTTCTTCTTCAGCGGGATCTTGTCGTGGAACTCGAAGGGCCCGACCTTCAGCGTCTCCATCTTGCGGACGCCGAAGTAGAGCAAGATGGCCTGCTTGACCCAGGCGTGCACCACCCACTCGCCGTCGTCTCCGGGAGACGCGACCCGGAGCGCGCCGCGGTCGAGCAGCGCGATGGTGTCGAGCACCGCGCTCCGGTGCGCTTCGTCTTCGAGCTTGCCGCGGTCCTCGAAGGCGGCGGTGATCAGCGGCTTCAGTGATTCGTGAGGCGTCGACATGCCGCCGTCATAGCAGCCCGCGCGCGGTCGTGGGAACCACCGGCGCCGCCCTCTCCGCGGCCGGCTCCGGCGCCTCCGCTTCGCTGGGCGCCGGCGGCGTCGGCTCCAGCGGGAAGCCCTCGACCCAGGCCCGGTCGCGCGAGACCCCGAGCGCGATCCCGGCGACGATGCCGACCAGCCCGAGCAGGCTCCCGAGCACGATCATCGTCACCCCGGCGTAGTCCCCCGGAGCCTCGAAGCCCGGGGTGTCGTAGACCGCGAACCACGCGCCCACCGTGGCGATGACGCCGCCGGCGACCGGCAGCAGCGTCCCGAGGGCGATGCCGCCGGCCCGGTCGGCGCCGTGGTCGTGCAGGTGCGCCTCGATGCGGGTCGGCGCGCCTTCCCGCAGCTGCAGCGGCGGCAGCGAGACCCAGACCTCGCCGTCGGGCAGCTGGAGCCCGAAGACGTGAACGCCGGCGGCGAGGCTCGCCCTGCACGGGCCCGGGCAGAGCTCGCGATACGCCCCCTGCGGCACCCGGGGCAGATCGAGGCCCGGGCTCCAGCGCTCCGCGAACGAGGGATCCACGCTGACCAGGGGCCAGCGCCCGCGGTAATCGAAAGGCACCTCGGGCGCGGTCACCGCGGCCTCGAACCCGCCGCCGTAGTCGGGCGCGCCGCTCGCCACCACGCGGCCCTCCTCCTGCGCGGCCGCCGGCGCGGCGACGAGGAGCGCGACCGTCAGCGTCGCGAGCCTCACTGGAGGACCACCCGCGCCTCGTCCCCGGACGCCGCGAGGGCGAGCCCGACGACGAGGCTGAGGAGCGAGAGGCCCGCGCCGACGAGGCCGATCACCAGCACGTCCGTGCTCGAGTCGGGCATCGCGCCCACCTCGTGCGCGACCCACGGCGTGATCGCCGCCAGGGGGATCGACAGGAGAGAGAGGAAGACCCCGCTCGCGCGCCGACCGGAGCGGTCGACGTAGCTGCCGGTCAGGGTCTGGCCGTTGCGGAAGAAGACCTCGCCCGCGACGTCGACCGGGACGCCTCCGGGGAGTGACAGCGCGAGCCGCGCGAGCCCGGGCTCCACCTGGACGGTGCAGGGGGCCTGGCAGAGGGACCGGTAGCCACGCCAGCCTGCGAGCACGTGGAACGCGAGGCGCGGCTCCTCGGACCGCAGCTCCACCTGGACGCGCACCGGGCTCGGCTCCGGAACGGGCTTCGGACGGGCGACCTGCGCCGAGGACGCGGCGGGCCAGAGGAGCAGGCCGAGCGCGAGGGCGATCGTGTTGCGCACGCCGTGCGCCATACCACGGCGACCGGACTTGACGAGGCTCGTCAGGGAGATTCGCAGATGAAGCGCCGATCGCGGTCGCAGGGGTCGCCGCCCCAGTCCCGGGCGCTGCTGTCGAGGAGCGTGCACTCGCCGCGGCCGGCGGTGTTCGCGTTCTCGTAGGTCGAGGCGCCGTGCACCCAATCGAAGCTGCCGTCGCCGTCCTCGTCCTCGTAGCCGATCCAGTAGCGGTCGCGCTCGCCGGGGCCACGGAGCTCGCCGATCAGCTCACGATCCTCCGCCTCGTCGTTCACCGTCGCGAGGTGATAGCCGAACATCTGGCAGTAGGCCTCCGCCTCACGGAACGTCTGCGGCACGGCCGCGCAGAACAGATAGCCGTGGCCCATGTAGGTGTGGGTGTCGCAGCCGGTGGCGACCGCGCACGCGGAGCCCTCGTCCACGGTGCCGTCGCAGTCGTCGTCGAGGCCGTTGCAGGTCTGCACCGGGGTCTCGGCCACGCAGTCGCCCCAGGCGCCGTCGACGCAAGTCTGGACGCCGTCGCACCCCGTCGCCGGCGTGCAGGCGCGGGTCTGACCGACCGTGCAGTCGCAGCCCTCGTTCGCCACACCGTCGCAGTCCTCGTCCACGCCCTCCGCGTCGCAGACCTCCTCGCTCGGCACGCAGACGGGGCCGGCGTCCATCGGCGGCGGCTGCGCGTCGTCCGGGGGCGGCTCGGCGTCGCCGGGCGGCGGCTGCGCGTCGCGCGGGGCGGCGTCCGTGGGCGAGGGCACCTCGGCGTCGGCGCCGGGCTCGACGAGCCCTCCGCGATCGAGCGTGCAGCCCATCAGCGAGGCGAGGACGAACAGCGGGATCCAGCTTCGGCGCACGAGGCGAGCTTATCAAATCACGGGGTCATGCGGCTCGCGGCCAGGCGGAGCAGCAGCTCGCCGAGCTGCTCGGGCTGGCCGGGCGCGCTGCAGCGAAGGACCGGCCCGGCGGCGGCGCACTCCCCGGACGACATCGGGAGCGCCGCCCGGCGCAGCGCCTGGGCCACCTCCGGGCTCTCGGCGCGGACGATCAGGGTCGGCGGCGGGAAGAGCGACGTCGACAGCTCCGCGAGCGGGCGCGCCAGGTAGCGCTCCACCATCGGCCAGGCCGGCGGGCGCCGCAGCCCGTCGAGCCCCGAGAGCACGAGCTCGTCTCCCTCCCGGACCCCACGCGCGCGGACCCGGCGCACCACGTCGCCCTCGGGCAGGCGGAGCTCGACGACCACGGTGATCGGCCCGTCGGGCGCGAGCGACGAGAGCGGCTCGGCGGCCCGGCGGAGCGCGACCAGATCGAGCCCCGGCCAGGCGCCCACCACCGCGACGCCGCCGCCCGGCGCCCGCACCGAGACGAGCTCGGGTCTCAGCGCGCCCGCCGCGCCGACCTCGGTGCCCCGCTCGGCGTGCACCGCCGCGTGCACGGTCGCGCCTCGGGGCGCGCCGTCGAGCCTCGCGAGCGCGGCCACCACCGGGAGCGCGCTCGCCCAGGGCAGCCGCGCGTCCGCCCGACTGCGAACCGAAGAGCCCCGGACCGGGCGGCCATCGAGCAGGCGGCGGCTCTCGAGCCACGCGCCCTCCGCCCACTCCCACGGCACCCCGGCGCGGCCGAGCGCGATCAGGTCCTCGGCCGCGCGCGCGGCGTCGGCGCGGTCGGTGACGCCGTCCTCCACCAGCGCGGCCGCGAGACCGGCCGCGTCGATGCGGGCCAGCGCCTCGCGGCGGAGGCGACGCCAGCGCTCCTCCCGCGGCGCGAGGTCGCTCGCGATGACCCGCTCCGCGACCGCCCTCGCTCGCTCCGGCCGGTCCAGTGACAGCTCCGCCTGCACCCAGAGCGCGGCGAGCTCGAGCTCGCTGGGGTGGGCGTCGTAGGCGCGCTCGAGGAGCCGCGCGAGCGCCTCGGTCTCGGCCCGGCGGCCGCGGCCGCGCGCGTGGTCGATCTGGGTCCGCCGCAGCCGGAGCTGGTGTCGCACCACGGCCATGCGCGACACGTCGACCTCCTCGACCGGGACCGGCTCGGCGCGCTGACGCGCCAGCGCGAGGCCGCGGCGACGGAGCCGCTCGTCCTCGAGGGCGAGCTCGAGCTCCTCCCAGAGCCGCGCCTCGGTCACCACCACCCGAGCGCCGTCGCGCGCCACGTCGAGCTCGTGCGGGGGGCTCGGCACCAGGGCCACGTCCGGCGAGGCGCCCTGGCGCCGGGTGAAGCCCTCCCAGAGCCGGGCCTCGAGCGCGTCTCGGAAGGTCAGCTCGCGCCAGGTGCGGATGGCGCCCCCGTCCGAGCGGCTGACCCGCAGGACGGTGCGGGGCCGCGGCACCGCCCGGCGCCCCAGCCGCGCGTGCGCGCCATCGACCGCCACCTCGTAGGCGTCCCGGGCCCTCCGGGCGAGCTGCACGCATCCCGCGCTCGACACCGGGAGCGGGCGCCGTGGCCAGGGGTGCCGCGCGATCTCCACCGTGCGCTCGTCGACCCACCGCGCCACCGGCCTCTGGCAGCCGAGCCCCTCGCACGGCTCGTCGAGCCAGCGCACCGGCAGCCCCCGCGCCCGGCGCTCGGCGTCGTCACCGCTCGCGGTGAAGCGCACGTAGGTCCGGCGGGCGATCGTGCCGTCCATGCGCTCGGCGGTCGCGCTCGCGTAGGCGCTCGGGGCCACGTCCTCCGCGTAGGCGAGCGGCTCGGCCCAGCTCGAGAGGACGGCGAAGGAGCGGCGGCGGGCCGAGAGCCGCCGGGGCCGCACCACCACGCAGCGGTCGATCTCCTCTGGCAGCATCGCGGCCAGCTCGACCGCGTCGTCCGAGGGCGCGGCGGGGGCCAGCGGCCGAGGGCTCGCGGGCCCCGCGCACGCGGCCACGAACACCATCGTCCACAGCGCCTTGCCCGTGCCCTCGCTCATGCCCTCGCCCGCCCGGTCACGAGCGGTGCGCACAGGGTAGCGCCGAAAACGCAGAACGGCCCGGCGTCCGAAGACCCGGGCCGCTCACGCTCGAAGCTCCCGACGAGGTCAGACCTCGTAGCCGGGGAAGAAGTAGCGGATCTCGTTGGCCGCCGTCTCCGGCGCGTCGGAGCCGTGCACCGCGTTCTCGCCGACGTCCTTCGCGTACGCCTTGCGGATGGTGCCCTCGTCGGCGTTGGCCGGGTTCGTGGCGCCCATGAGCTCGCGGTACTTCGCGATGGCGTTCTCGCCCTCGAGCACGCTGACGACGACCGGGCCGCGCGTCATGAACTCGACGAGCTCACCGAAGAAGGGGCGCTCCTTGTGGACCGCGTAGAAGCCCTCCGCCACGGGGCGGGTCAGGTGCATCATGCGCATCGCCTTGATGGTCAGGCCCGCGCCCTCGATCATGGCGACGATCTCGCCGATCTTGTTCTTCTCGACCGCGTCCGGCTTGATGATGGAAAGGGTCCGCTCGACTGCCATTTCGATCTCCTGAAGTGCTGGGATCCAAGGCGGATCCGGAAGTCGAGCGCCTGATAGCACGAACGCCCCGAGGGTCCATGACCCGCGGGGCGTTCGCGTGAGGAGGGGCCGGCCTCAGGGGAGCAGGTCGGCGACCGCGTCGGCCTCCTCCTGGAGCTCCTTCGCGGTGGCGTCCATGCGGGCGCGGCTGAACTCGTCGACCTCGAGGCCCTGCACGATGGACCACTTGCCGCCCTCGCAGGTGCAGGGGAAGCCGTAGACCAGGCCCTCGGGGATGCCGTAGCTGCCGTCCGAGGGGACCGCCATCGAGACCCAGCGGCCGTCGGTGCCGAGGTGCCAGTCGCGGATGTGGTCGATGGCCGCGCTCGCCGCGCTCGCCGCCGAGCTCGAGCCGCGCGCCTCGATGATCGCCTTGCCGCGCTGCTGCACGCTCGGGATGAAGGTCTTCTCGACCCACTCCTGATCGCCCACGCGCTCGGCGACGGTCTTGCCGTCCACCTCGGCGTGGAACACGTCCGGGTACTGCGTGGCCGAGTGGTTGCCCCAGATGGTCATCTTCTCGACCTTGCTGGAGTGCACGCCGAGCTTGTCGGCGATCTGGCTCATCGCGCGGTTCTGGTCGAGCCGCACCATCGCCGTGAAGCACTGGTCCGAGAGATCGGGGGCGCTCTTGTTGGCGATGTAGGCGTTGGTGTTCGCCGGGTTGCCGACGACGAGCACCTTCACGTCACGCGCGGCCTTTTCGTTGAGCGCCTTGCCCTGCGGGACGAAGATCTTGCCGTTCGCGCCGAGCAGGTCCTTGCGCTCCATGTCCTTGCTGCGCGGGCGCGCGCCGACGAGCAGCGCGACCTGCGAGCCGTCGAAGCCCTTCGCCGGGTCGTCGTAGGCGTCGATCTTCGAGACGAGCGGGAACGCGCAGTCGTTCAGCTCCATGATCACGCCCTCGAGCGCCTTCATGGCCGGCGGGATCTCGATGAGCTGCAGGTGGACCGGCTGGTCCTTCCCGAGCATGTCGCCCGCCGCGATGCGGAAGAGGAGGCTGTATCCGATGGCGCCGGCTGCGCCGGTCACCGCGACCTTGATGGGGTCCTTCATTGGCAGGGTCCTCTCAGCTGAGCATGGATTGGATGGTGGTGCCCATGTCCGACGGCGTCGGCGCGACCTTCACGCCGGCCTTCGTGAGGGCCTCGATCTTGGCTTCCGCCGTGCCCTTGCCGCCGCTGATGACGGCGCCCGCGTGGCCCATGCGCTTGCCGGGCGGCGCGGTGGTGCCGGCGATGAAGCCGGCGACGGGCTTGTTGAAGTTCTCGGCGATCCAGGCGGCGGCGTTCTCCTCCGCCGAGCCGCCGATCTCACCGATGAGGATGACGCCCTCGGTCTCGTCGTCGTCCTTGAACATCTGGAGGACGTCGATGAAGTCGGTGCCGTTGACCGGGTCGCCGCCGATGCCGATGGCGGTGGTCTGGCCGAGGCCGAGCGCGGTGAGCTGCCCGACCGCCTCGTAGGTCAGCGTGCCGCTCTTGCTGACCACGCCGACCTTGCCCCGCTGGTGGATGTGGCCGGGCATGATGCCGAGCTTGCACTCGTCGGGGGTGATGACGCCGGGGCAGTTCGGGCCGATGAGGCGGCTGCCCGCGGTGTTGAGCGACGGGTTGTCGAGCACGCTCCGGACGCGGAGCATGTCCGCCACCGGGATGCCCTCGGTGATGGCGATGATGAGCGGCACCTTCGCGGCGACCGCCTCGAGGATCGCGTCGGCGGCGAAGGGCGGCGGCACGAAGATCAGCGAGCAGTCGGCGCCGGTCTCCTTCACCGCGCCTTCGACGGTGTCGAACACGGGCGCGGTCTTGCCGCTCGTCTCGCCCTTGAACGTCTGACCGCCCTTGCCCGGCGTGGCGCCGGCGACGATCTGCGTGCCGTAGTCCATGCACATGTCGGCGTGGAAGGAGCCGGCGCTGCCGGTGATCCCCTGCACGACGACCCGCGTGTCCTTGTTGACCAGAATCGACATCTCAGGCCTTCCCCGCCAGCTCGACGATCTTCTTGGCGCCATCGGCCATCGTGCCCGCGGGCGTGATGGCGAGGCCGCTCTTCTCCAGGATCTCGCGACCCTTCTCGACGTTGGTGCCCTCGAGGCGAACCACGAGCGGCACCTCGAGGCCCATCTCCTTGGTGGCCGCGACGACGCCCTCGGCGATCACGTCGCACTTCATGATGCCGCCGAAGATGTTGACGAAGATCCCCTTCACGCCCTCGTCGTGCAGGATGATCTTGAAGGCCTGGGTGACCTGCTCCTTGTTGGCGCCGCCGCCGACGTCCAGGAAGTTCGCCGGCTCACCGCCATAGTGCTTGATGATGTCCATCGTGCTCATGGCGAGCCCGGCGCCGTTGACGAGGCAGCCGATGTTGCCGTCGAGCGCGACGTAGCTGAGGCCGGCCTGCTTCGCCTCGGTCTCGACCGGGTTCTCCTCCGACGCGTCGCGCAGCCCGTCCCACTCGCGGTGACGGAAGTGCGCGTTGTCGTCGAAGTTGAGCTTGCAGTCGAGCGCGATGACCTGCCCGTCGTTCGTCACGATGAGCGGGTTGATCTCGAGGAGGGAGCAGTCCTCCTTCATGAACATCTCGTAGAGCTTGCCGCCGAGGCTCGCGAGCTGGCGGACCTGCTTGCCGTCCATCCCGAGCGCGAAGCCGATCTCGCGCATCTGGTAGGGCATCAGCCCCACGCCGGGGTCGACCCACTGCTTGAGGATCTTCTCCGGCGTCTCCTCGGCGACCTTCTCGATCTCGACGCCGCCCTCGGTGGACGCCATCACGACCACCCGGCGGGTCTCGCGGTCGACGAGCATCGCGAGGTAGAGCTCGCGGGCGATGGCGACGCCCTGCTCGATGTAGAGGCGCTCGACCTTCTTGCCCTTGGGGCCCGTCTGCGGGGTGACGAGCGTCGCGCCGATGAGCGCCTTGGCCGCCTCTTCGGCCGCCGCGGCGCCCTTGACGACCTTCACGCCGCCCGCCTTGCCGCGGCCGCCGGCGTGGATCTGCGCCTTGACGACGACGGTCTCGCTCCCGGTCTCCTTGATGAGCTCGGTCGCGGCGTCCTTGGCCTCCGGCACGGTGAACGCGGGGATGCCCTTGGGGATCGGCACGCCGTACTTCGCGAAGTACTGCTTGCCCTGATATTCGTGGATGTTCATCGCTTCAGCCCATGTTCTCGATGATCTTGTCGCCGAACTCGGAGCACTTGACCTTGGTCGCGCCCTCCATGAGCCGGTGGAAGTCGTAGGTGACGGTCTTGTTCGAGATCGTGGTCTCGATGCCCTTGATCACGAGGTCCGCCGCCTCCTGCCAGCCGAGGTGCTCGAGCATGAGCACGCCGCTGAGGATCACCGAGGACGGGTTGACCTTGTCCTGACCGGCGTACTTCGGCGCGGTGCCGTGGGTGGCCTCGAAGATGGCGTGGCCGCTGTCGTAGTTGATGTTGCCGCCCGGCGCGATGCCGATGCCGCCGACCTGCGCCGCGAGCGCGTCCGACAGGTAGTCACCGTTGAGGTTGAGCGTGGCGATCACGCTGAACTCGGTCGGGCGCGTCAGCACCTGCTGGAGCGCGATGTCGGCGATGGCGTCCTTGACGATGATCTTGCCGGCCTTCTCGGCCTCGGCCTGCTCGGCGTTCGCCGCCTCCTGGCCCTTCTCGGCCACGGTGCGCTCCCACTGACCCCAGGTGTAGGTCTTGTCGGCGAACTCCTTCTCCGCGAGGGCGAAGCCCCAGTTGCGGAAGGCGCCCTCGGTGAACTTCATGATGTTCCCCTTGTGCACCAGGGTCACGCTCGGGCGCTTGTGCTCGATGGCGTAGTTGATCGCCGCGCGCACGAGCCGCTCGGTGCCCTCGATGCTGACCGGCTTGAGGCCGATGCCCACCGTGTCGGGGAAGCGGATCTTCTTGTACCGCTCGGGGAAGGTCTCCTTCAGGAAGCTCTTGAGCTTCTGGGTGTCGTCCGCGCCCTCCTCGAACTCGATGCCGGCGTAGATGTCCTCGGTGTTCTCGCGGAAGATCACCATGTCGACGTCCTGCGGGTTCTTGACCGGCGAGGGCACGCCGGTGAACCAGCGCACCGGGCGCAGGCAGGTGTAGAGGTCGAGGCGCTGACGGAGCGCGACGTTGAGCGAGCGGATGCCGCCGCCGATCGGCGTGGTCAGCGGGCCCTTGATGCCGACGAGGTACTTCTGGAACGCCTCGACGGTCGCGTCGGGCAGCCAGCTCTCGAACTCGTCGTACGCCTTCTGGCCGGCGTAGACCTCGTACCAGTGGATCTTCTTCTCGCCGCCGTAGGCCTTCTCGACCGCGGCGTCGAAGACGCGCTCGGAGGCGGCCCAGATGTCCGGCCCGATGCCGTCGCCTTCGATGAACGGGATGATGGGATCGTTGGGGACGTTGAGGGTTCCGTCGCTCCCCATCTCGAGGGCGGTGCCGGACTTGGGCGGGTCGAAGCTCATCTCGATGTACCTCCGAAAAACCTTGAAAAACCGAGCTCAGAGCAAGCCAAACAGCAGCCTGCGAGCGACGGTGGGGCTGGGCTTATATCACAGCTGCCTCGGCCGCATCCGGGCCGTCTCCGTGACGCGGCCGCCCGGGTCCGGGCGGCGTGAGGTCGGTCACGAGATCAGGGCGCGAGCCGCCGCCAGGATGGCGTCCTCGGACAGGAGCACGCGGTCGGCGGCCGGGCCGAGCGGGACGAAGCTGTCGAGGCTGGTGACCCGCCGCACCGGGCCCTGGAAGCCTCCGTCGAGCAGCGCGGCCATCACCCCCTCGGAGACGCCGCCGCTCCGCCGGGTCTCGTCCGCGATCAGCACCCGGCCGCAGGCCTCGGCGTGCGCGAGCAGCGCCTCCTCGGGCAGCGGGGCGAGCCAGCGGAGATCGAGGACCCGCGCGTGCACTCCCTCCGCGGCGAGGCGGCGCGCCACCCGGAGGCACATGCGGGCCCCGTTGGCGAAGCTCACCAGCAAGAGATCCCGGCCCTCGCCCTGGACCCTCGGCTCGCCGATCGGCACGTGCTCCGGCACGGCGCGGTGCGGCGCGCACCCTCGACCGTCGCCCGGCTCGTAGAGGTCCCGCGCGTGATAGAGCGCGATCGGCTCGAGGAAGACGCTCACCGTGCCGTCGACCACGCCCGCCGCGGCCAGCGTGTGAAGCATCGCCGCCGCGTCGTCGGGCCGAGACGGGGCCGCCACCACGAGGCCCGGGATGTCGCGGAGCACGGCGACGGCGTCGTCGTTGTGGAAGTGCCCGCCGAAGCCCTTCTGGTAGGCGAAGCTCGCGATCCGGACGACCATCGGGTTGCGCAGCTGCCCGCGCGAGAAGAACGAGAGCGTCGCCGCCTCGCCCCGCAGCTGGTCCTCGGCGTTGTGCAGGTAGGCGAGGTACTGGATCTCGGGGAACGGCAAGAGGCCGTGCTGCGCGCAGCCGAGCGCGAGACCGAGGATGGTCGTCTCGTCGAGCAGGGTGTCGAAGACCCGCGCCGGGCTCGCCTTGGCCTGCAGCCCCCGGGTCACCCCGTACACGCCGCCCTTGCGCCCGACGTCCTCGCCGAAGATCAGCATGCCCGGCACCTTGAGGAGCAGCTCCCCGAGCGTGTGCCGGATGGCCTCGGCCAGCGTCATCGGCCCCTCGCCCTCCGGGAGCCGGTCGCCCCAGAAGCGCCGCCGTCGCTCGAAGTCGACGCCGCGGCGCGCCTCGGTGGCCACCGCGTCGGGCGTCCGCGGCGCGAGCGGCGCCATGATCTCCTCCGCGCTCTCGAGCCGGGGGCTACGTCGCGCGCGCTCCGCCCGCTCGCCCACCTCGGCCCGCGCCGACTCGTAGCGGTCGAGGATCACGCTCGCGCTCACCCCGCGCTCGGCGAGGCGACGCGCGGTCAGGCGCAGCGGGTCGCGCGCGTCTCCCGCCCGGATGTCCTCCGCCTTGCGATACGCCAGCTCCACGTCCGACCCGGCGTGCCCGAGCAGGCGCACCACCGACAGGTGCAGCACCGCCGGTCGCCGACGGGCGCGCACGTACGCCGCCGCCTCCTTCGCCACCGCCAGCGCCTCGGCCGCGTCGCAGCCGTCGGCGGCGAAGTACCGGATCCCGGGCCGCGCCTCGAGGCTCGCCTTCACCCAGCCCTCGGGGGACGGAACGCTGATGCCGAGGCCGTTGTCCTCGCAGACGAAGAGGAGCGGCAGCCGCACGTGGCGATGGCTGGCGTGGGAGGCGGCGTTGAGCGCCCCCTGGGCGGTGGCGTGGTTCAGCGAGGCGTCGCCGAACGAGCAGACCACCACCGCGTCCTCGGGCGCCTCGGACGCCACGCCGAGCTTCTTGCCGTGCCCGATTGCGAAGGCGAGCCCCACCGCGCGCGGGAGGTGGCTGGCGATGGTCGAGGTCTGCGGCCCGATGGCGAGCTCGCGCCGCCCGAAGACCTTGTGGCGCCCCCCGCTGATCGGCTCGTCCCGCGAGGCGACCAGCCCGAGCAGCACGTCCATCACGCCGTCGACCCCCGGCACCCGAGCCGCCCGCGCGACGTAGAACGCGCCGGAGCGGTAGTGGAGGAGCGCCGGATCGGTCGGCCGCAGGGCCATCGCCACCGCGGCGTTCCCTTCGTGGCCGGCCGAGGCGATGGTGTAGAACCCGGCGCCCTCGGCCTGCAGCGCCCGCGCCGCGAAGTCGAGGTGCCGGCTGCGCGCCTGCGCGTCGAAGAGCGCGAGGAGCTCCGCCGCGTCGCCCTCCACCTCCCGACCGACGTCCCCGCCGACGTCCCGGCCGACGTCCCGGCCGACGTCGAGGTGGGCGAGGCTCTGGAGGAACCCCCGGTCGATCTCCCGCGCCCGATCCCCGCTCATGGGCGGGGAGCATAGATCAGAGGGTCGCGCTCAGGACCCACTCCGCGACGGTCCCGCTCAGCGAGATGATCAGCGACGCGAGCACCGCGGTGCCGAGCCCCTCGACCTTCAGCCGGTCGCTGAAGACATCGGTCAGCTTCAGCACGATCGCGCCGGCCAGCACCTTGCCCAGGAAGCCGAACACGAACAGCAGCCCGCCGCTCAGGAAGCCGAGCGCCATGTGGAAGAACCACCCCGTGAGGAGCATGAGCAGGCCGAAGCCCGCGCTCACCACGAAGTGACCCACGATCCCGCCCTCGATCTTCATGCGCGACAGCATCTGCGAGGCGACGAACATGGAGAACGCGAGCACGGCCCAGGTGATCAGGATGGACATCACCCTCCCTACGTAGGCGGCGACGCGGATATTTCACGCCGCCTCCCCGAGGCACGACCTCACCCTCTCGGGTGATACTTGGAGTGCATCTGCCCAAGGTGATCGCCGGTGACGTGGGTGTAGATCTGGGTCGTGCCGATGTCCGCGTGGCCCAGCATGGTCTGCACCGCGCGCAGGTCGGCGCCCCCGAGCAGGAGGTGGGTGGCGAAGGAGTGACGCAGCTCGTGGGGCGTGACGTTCTTCGTGATCCCGGCGGCGGCCGCGTACTTCTTGATGATCTTCCAGAACGCCTGGCGCGTCATGTCCTTGCCCCGGGTCGAGACGAAGAGCGCCTTCGCGTTGGGCTTCGCCATGTCGGCGCGGTCGGGCAGCCAGGCCTCGATGCGCTTGCGCGCCACCGCCCCCAGCGGCACCACGCGGCGCTTGTCGCCCTTGCCGAGCACCTGCACGAAGCCGCTCTCGAGGTTCACGTCGCCCATCGGGAGGGTGCACAGCTCGCTGACGCGCAGCCCGGCCGCGTACATCGTGTGCAGCATGGCCGCGTCGCGGCGCCCCCGGGGAGCGGCCCGGTCGGGCATCGAGAGCAGGCGGCCGACCTCCTCCCGGTCGAGCACGTTGGGCAGCTTCTGGAGGATCTTCGGCCCGTCGAGGAGCTCGGTCGGGTCCGCCTTCACCTCCTTCTCGAGCAGCAGCCACTTGAAGAGCCCGCGCACCGCCGAGAGGTGTCGCGCCTGCGAGCGCGCCGAGAGCCCTCGCTTCGACAGCGTCAGCAGCCACCCGCTCAGGGCGGGCGGATCGACCTCGTCGAGCGCGAGCGACTCCTCCTCGAGGAAGCCGAGCAGCCCGCTCAGGTCGGCGGCGTAAGCCTCGAGCGTCTTCTTCCCCAGCCCACGCTCCACCTTCAGGTGCTGCAGGTACGCGTCGACGAGGAGATCGCGCTCGGCCATCCCGCCCAGTATCGAGACGGCGCGCCGCCGGCGCCAGAAACGAGCCGACGGCGCCGTGACCGTGGTCGCGGCGCCGTCGGGGTCGGGTCGCCGTTCAGCTTCGCGGAGCGTGCACGTCGAAGCGGATCACGACCTGGTCGCTGATCAGATCGTCGGGCATGCCCGGGTAGGTGATGCCGAACTGCTGCCGGTCGATGCTGAACTCGGCGCGGGCGGCGACCTCGCCGTCGGTCACCGTCACGTTCGCCGGGAACGTGATCGTGCGCGTCTGGCCGTGGAGGCTCAGCTGGCCGGTGATCAGGTGGGTGGCGTCCTCGGTGCCCTCGGGCGCCGGCGCGATGCGGGTGCTGCGGAAGGTCGAGGTCGGGTGGGTCTCGACGCCGAAGAAGTCGTCGGACTTGAGGTGGTTCAGCAGCCGCTCGGGCTCGGTCTGCACCGAGGCCATCTGGATGGTCACGTTCACGGCGCTGTTCTCGACGTTCTCCGCGTCGAATTCGATCGTGCCCGAGAAGTCCTCGAACGAGCCGTCGTGGCTGTCGCTGAGCTTCGAGCCGGTGAAGCCGACGCTCGATCGCTCCGCGTCGATGGTGAGCGTCTGCCGCGCGGCCTCCGTCTCCGGCGGGGGCGCCTCGTTGTTCGTCGCCTCGGCGGGAGCCTCGTCTTCGACGGTGGCGGCGCTCACGCCCTCGGTGTGGTCATCACATCCGGCGAGGGACAGCAGGAGCGCGGTGGACAGGGCCAAGCTTCGCATCTTTCTCATCCTCCGTTTCGTGGTCGGGATTCTGGTCCCGGGACCACACTTCGGAAGGGTCGAAAGATGCGAAGCCGGCCTTCGAATGGCTCGATGGCGCGTCTGGCCTGCTCGGCTGGCCTACTTGGAGTCGGGCTCCGGCTGCTCCCGCGCCTCGTAGCCGTAGTCGCTGCTGCGGCTCTCCATGGCCCGGACCGCGTCGTCGAACGGGGACGCGGGGCGCACCACGCGCTCCTCTTCTCGTTCGTTCAGGCGCTCGACGTCTTCGCGCATGTCCTCGAGCTCCTCCTCGGTGCTGCGGCAGCCGAAGGAGACCGAGAGCGCGGAGGCGACGAGCGCGCTCGTGATCAGGATGCGTCGCATGCTCGTCTCTCCTTTCGAGCAGACACGCTGCAACCCGCGTTCCGCCCGGCCGAGCCCGCGCCCCTCCCCTCCCCGAGCGTGGCGCCTCGCCCCACCGCACGCCCTCGCCTCCACTAGAAATACTGATCGAAGCCGATGTAGAAGCCGACCGGGTTCCGGACCCGGAGGCAGTCGCCGCCTTCGTTGCGGACGCAGGCGTCGTCGCGGACGAGCGGGAGGCCGACGTCGAGCGAGATGACGCCGGGCTGCACGCCGCCGTACTCGTAGTGGATGCGCACGCCGGCGCCGACGTCGGCCGCGCCGGCGACGTCCCGGCCGTCGGTGGTCGCGAAGGAGGCGGCGACGCCGGCGAACGCGGCGAGCTGGATCTCGCGGATCCAGACCAGGTGCGCGAGGTTCATGGCGAGGTCGCGGAAGGCGCTCCAGCGGTGCTCGGCGACGAGGTAGAGCGCGCCGCGCCCGAGGAGCTCGCCGCTCTCGTAGCCGCGCAGCCGGTTGCTGCCGCCGATCGTCTGGAGCTCGCTCGGCAGCGCCTCGCCCGCGGTGAATCCGCCGCCGCCCACCAGGACGAAGGCGTTGACCAGCCCGAGCGGCACCACGAAGCCGCCGCGCGCGCCGCCCCGGAGCGTCAGGCCGAGGGTGCCGTCGTCGCGGAACGCGAGGCCGCCGGTCAGCGCCGCCGACGCCCAGAAGCCGTCCCGCGGATCGAGCGCGTAGCGCACCGTGTTGAGCCCGCCGCTCAGCGTGATCTGCGCGCGCCACCCGCCGAGGTCTCCGTCGCCGAAGAAGCTGTGGAGCCGGTCGAATTCGAGCCCCGCGCTCAGCGCGCCCGCCCGCCGGTTGGTGTGCACCTTGGGGCCGACGCCCTGGATGTAGCGAATCAAGCCGCCCGTCGTGGCGCGGGTGCGCTCGAGGCGGAAGCCGAAGGTGTGCTCGAGGTCGTAGCGACGGCGCAGCGCGAAGTCGATGAGGCCGGTGAAGTCGCCCTCGCTCACGAGCAGGTTGAAGAGGAACCCGTTGAGGATCGGAGGCCGCCACGGCAGGTCGGTGGCGTCGTCGACCCGCGGGTGCCCGTCCGCGATGTCCGGGCTCTGCGGGAGGCGGTAGCGGGGATCGACGAGCACGTCGGTCAGCGCGCCTTCGGTCTCCCAGGTGAGCTCCCCGCGCGGGCCGGCCGCCTCCCAGACGAGCGTCTCGCGGTTGCCGCGGTCGTCGACCACCAGCACCTCGACCGGCTCGACCCGATCGGCGCCCTCGCGGTGCACGACGATGGTGTGGCGCCAGCGGCCGTCGTCGAGCCGCTCGCTCGTGCGCTCCCCCAGCCGGTAGTTCACCGGCGCGCCGGTCGCGGCGAGCCAGCCCGGGAGCCGATCGGCGAGCGCCGGCGCCGCCTCGGACAGCGCCTCCCGGGCGGGGCGCCGCGCGTTCACCAGCATCGCCACCCACCGCGTGAACGCCTCCTCGTCCAGCGCGTCCCGGCCCATCTCGAGCAGGCGCCGGCCGCGCGACAGCGGGCGCCGCGCGCGCACCGGGTCGTCCCGGAAGGGGTCGCGCTCCTCGATCGCGGCGAAGTAGGCGTCCTCGAAGGCGATCTGCGGCGCGTAGAGGAGCTGATCGACGGCGGGGTGGAAGGCGAAGAGCGAGAGCAGCTCCTGCGGGGTCTGGGCGCCCGCGCTCCGGCGCGCTCCGTCGAGATCGACGAGCACCACCGCTCGCAGATCCGTCGCCCACCCGCGGTCGGCCGGGGCGTCGACCGCGGCGAGCGGCGCGGCGAGGTGGGCGAAGAGCGCCCGCTGGAGCGCGCGGCGGTGGAACTGGAGGGTCTGGTCGATCGGGAAGATCTGGAAGAGGCGGTCCGAGTAGAGCACCACCGAGGGCGCGGTCGCGACCAGCTCGGTGCGCGACGGGATCGGCGTCATCACGATCTCGGCCGGCACCTCGATGCCGAAGGCCCGCGCGGTCCGGATCGCCTCGACCGCCACCTCGCGGATCCGCGTCTCCAGGTCGACGTCGGTCAGATCGATGAGCCCCGCCTCGCCCCGGCGCGCGGGCGGCGGCCGCGTGGGGATGGGCGACGCGGAGCGGAGCACGAGGGTGGCGCCGAGGGCCTCGATCCGGCGCTCGTGCAGGCGGGGGGCGACGGTGAGCGGGACGTAGGCGCCTCGCCGCGTGACCCGGCCCTCCCCCTCGAAGCGCGCGGCGCCGAGCGACAGCTCCGCCCCGGGCGCCCGCACCGCGACGTCGTGCGTCGCGTCGAAGTCGAACGCGTCGTCCTCGCCGACCACCAGCGGGTACCAGGGCGCGGCCGCGCTCAGGAGATCGCCGGCGCGCCCCAGGCGGCCGAAGCGGCCCGGCACCCGGAGGGTGAGCTCGAGCGCGATCGTCACCCGCTCGCCGCGGGCCGGCACGCGCAGATCGGTGCCGGCGACGTCCTGGCCGCGCGGATCCCCCCGCGCCGCCCGGATCGTCTCCGGCTCGACCGCGACTCCGTCGACGGTGAGACCTCTCACCTCGATCCCGCCCCGGTCGACCTCCCCCGGGAAGATCCAGCGCCACGAGCGCTCGTCCATCGCGCGCGGCGTCTCGCGCAGCCGCTCCGGGTAGAGCCAGAGCCGGACGTGCCGCTCGTCCGGCTCCAGGCGGACCGTGATCCGGACCCGGGCGGTCACGGTGGCCGACGCGCGATCCACCGTCGCCTCCACTTCGTAGCGCTCGGGGATCGCCGCGCGGGCCGTCGAAGCCGCGAGCCCGAGGGCCAGGACCACCGACGAAACCTTGCAGAGACCCCAGGAAGGCATCACCACGATAGTGGGACCTCCGAGCGCCCCGTGGCGCGCTCTCCGAGACGATGGCTCACCTCGACGTCGACTTCACGATCCCGATCGCGCTCCTCGTGAGCTCGCTGATCGGAGTGGTGCTCGTCCGGCTCGCGGTCCAGCGTGGCGAGAGAGCGGCCAAGGCGCGCACGAGGCGGCTGATCCAAAGGCATGGAATGCGCGCCACCGGGCGTGCGTCCGAAGATTGACTCGATGGGTGGCTCGTCGGGGGCCCCGGCGGCTCCCGAAGGTAGAGCGATGTTGCGGTGCGACACGCACACCGCGCTACCTTGACGGCAGTCCGGCCTCGGCACCACGTTGAACCTACGGTCGGACGTGGCGCGGTGGACGGGGCGAGCGCCTGAACTGAAGGACGGAGGCAACATCTCGATGGGACGGCTACTCGGCTACATGGCGAATCGAACCGATCGCCTCGGCGACGTCCTGGACGAGGAGCGCGAGGCCATCGCGCCGCCCCCGGACTTCAAGCCTCACGCGTGGGGCATCGGCTTCTATCAGGGCGGCGAGGTGCTCCACAAGAAGCGCCCCAAGCTCGACGAGGGCCCGATCGACTGGGAGAACGTGGCGCGCGGCGTCCGCTCGGACGCGGTCGTGATCCACTTCCGGCACGCCACCGTGGGCGACTTCCGGGCCGACAACACGCACCCCTTCCGGATGCGCCAGTGGCTCTTCGCGCACAACGGCACGGTGAGCGGCTTCGACGCGATCCGGGAGCAGCTGCTCGAGAACATGCCGGACTTCCTCCGGCGCGGGGTCCGCGGCGGGACCGACAGCGAGCACGTCTTCCACGCGCTCCTCGCCTTCCTCCACGACCAGGGGCAGCTCGACCACCCGGACACCGAGGACAAGGTGGTGGTGGGCGCGCTCCGCTCCACCGTGGCCTTGCTCGACCGGCTCTGCGCCGAGGTCGGCGCCCCCGCGCCCACCCTCAACATCGTGCTCACCAACGGGCGCCACATGTACGCGCTCCGGCGCGGGCGGCCGCTCTTCTACGCCGAGCGCACCGGGCTGCCGGGCGAGGGCCCGACGACCAAGGGGGCCGGCGCCTTCCGCTACGTGCTGGTCTTCAGCGACGGCGAGACCGCGCCGTCGGGCTACGCGACGGTGCCGGACGGCTCGCTGCTCATCGTCGACCGGAACCTGAGCGTCTCGACGCAGAACCTGTAACCTCCGCGCGTGCGTCTCGCGCCGCTCGCCCTGCTGCTGCTCGCCTGTGGACCCGCGCCGACCGCGCCGGGCGACCGAGGGCCGAGCGCGCGCGCCGCGAGCGACGGCCTGCCGGCCACCGATCGCGATCCCCTCCCCTACACGCCGCCGCCCGAGGCCGCCCACGGCGAGACCGGGACCACGGTGGCGCTGGCGGCGTCGGGCGGCGAAGACCAGGCGCGGCGCCTGCTGCCGTCGCTCCTGAGGGCCGTCCGGGACGCCGACGAGCGCGAGCTCGAGCAGCTCCTCGCCGACGAGGTCGTGGTGTCGAACGCCAGGCGGAGCCGACGCTCCGTCCAGCCCCGGGCCACCGTCATCCAGCGGCTGCTCATCTACGCCCGGCGCTCCGTGCTGCCGGCCGACGTGCGGGTGGCCGAGTTGGTCGATCTGGAGCACCTCGAGGTGCAGCGCGCGGCCCGCCACTGGGAGCGGGACATGCCCGAGGACGTGCGCCCCACCGATCTGGTGGTCGAGGTGCCCATCCGAGAGCCCGGCCGCGCGGCGCTCCGCACCCTGCTCGGCTGGCACCTCCGCGGGCACCTCGTGGTGCGGCCGGGGCGCGATCCACGAATCGTGGCGTGGTAGCCGACGCGACTTGGGATAGGTTCCGCCGCATGGTGGATGACGCGATTCTCGTCCTGTGCACCGCGCCGAACGAAGAGGTCGGCGCGTCGCTGGCGCGCGGGCTCGTCGACGCGAAGCTCGCGGCCTGCGTCAACCTCGTGCCGGGTCTCCGGAGCTTCTACTCGTGGAAGGGCGAGGTGAACGACGACGCGGAGGTGCAGCTGCTGATCAAGAGCCGACGCCGCCGCTTCGACGCGCTCGAGGCGTGGCTCTCGGAGCAGCACCCCTACGACGTGCCGGAGATCGTCGCGCTGCCGATCACGGCCGGCTCGGCGCCCTACCTCGCGTGGCTCGCCGCGCAGACCGAGGAGGGGGCGTGAAGAACGCGCATCGCCCCGACGTGTTCGGGTGGTCCCGCTTCGACGAGGCGCGCAACGTCGACTTCCACGGCTGGGCCTGGCTCCGCGCCGGCGGCCCCGGGGTGCTGATCGATCCCCTCCCGCTCTCCGAGCACGACGCCGCCCAGATCGAGGCGCACGGCCCGGTCTCGCACGTCGTCGTGACCAATTCCGATCACACCCGGGACGCGGCCGCGCTCGCGGCTCGCTGGGGCGCCGAGATCGTCGGCCCTCGCGCCGAACGAGGCGCGTTCGAGGCGCACCGCTGGGTCGACACCGGCGACGAGATCGCCCCCGGCCTCTACGCGATCGCGCTCGAGGGCAGCAAGACCCCGGGCGAGCTCGCGCTCCTGCTCGAGGGCACCACGCTCTTCTGCGGCGACCTGATCCGCGGCCACCACGGCGGCCGGCTGAACCTGCTCCCGGACGCGAAGCTCTCGGACCCCGAGGCGGCGCGCGCCTCGGTCCGCGGCCTGCTGGACTACAAGATGGTCGAGGCGGTGCTGGTCGGCGACGGCTGGCCGGTCTTCCGCGACGGCCACGCCCGCCTCCGCGAGCTCTGCGGCTGAGACTCCCTCACGCCTCGCCGACGGTGTGCACGTTGGAGCGCACGTCGAAGAGGCCGCGCTGCTTGGCGGCGGCGAGCACCCGGAGCGCCTCGCGGTAGCCTCGGGTGAGCAGCTGCCGGGCGTTGCCGCGGCGCACGAACGAGAAGTGCCCGAGGTCCGCCGACACGTTCAGGATGGTGACGTGCGGGTAGAGCTTGTGGATGAGGTCGATGCCCCGCTTCTCCTTCTCGGAGAGCATGACGTTGAGGGTCTGGTTGAGCATCGACGGCGCGCCGCCGTGCACCAGGGACCGCTCGCCGGGACGGGTCACGTGCGGCCGGTACACGTTCGAGACGACGATCACGTCCGCGCCCGCCTCGACCGCCAGATCGATGCTCAGGGTGCGCACGACCTCACCGTCGATGTAGTAGCGGTCGCCGATCTTGTAGGGCCGGAAGAGGAGCGGCACGCAGCAGCTCGCCGCGACCGCCTGGCTGATCGGGACGCGCTCGCGGTAGCCCTGCCCGAACACGACCCGGCCCCGCCCGTCCACGTCGGCGGCGCTGATCATCAGCGGCCGGTCGAGCTGCCGGAAGTCGTTGACCGGGAGGCGCTTCGCCAGGAAGCGCTCGAAGCGATCGATCGAGAGCAGGCCGCTGGTCAGCCAGCCCGGGCTGGTCAGCTGCTCCCGGGTGGGGAGCCCCAGGAAGTAGCGCCCCTTGAGCGCGGTCTTCGGGTCCTGGCGCCGCCAGGTAGGCCGCATCCAGTCGATCATCTCGTCGGCGGTGACACCCTGGGCGAGGAAGGCGCCGGCGATCGCGCCGGCCGACGCGCCCACGAAGATGTCCGGCCGCAGCCCGAGCTCTTCCATCGCCTTGATGGCGCCGATGTGGGCGAGCCCTTTGGTCGCGCCTCCCGATCCGACGAACGCCACGCGGGGTCGAGCCATGTCCATCACTCCCTTGTCCCCCGGCCGGATCCTCCCATCATCGGCCTCCAGCTGTCACCCCCACGCAAGGTGACGAGGACCGGTCGGGGACATCCCCTACCTAGACCCCGCCGGCCAGACGTCAGCCGCCGCCACGGCGTGGGCAGGGCCTGCCTCTCTTCCTCCCTTCCGACCTTCCTCGCTTCCGGGGAATGGGAAGCTCCGACGCGGTGGCAGGCGAGAGGCTACTCGCGGCGGGCGCCGACCTGACCGCGCATGACGCGACGGTTGAGGTCGGCGAGGTGGCGGCGCACGGACACGGCCTCGGCGGCGCGGGGCCAGCGGCGGAGGAAGGTGCGGAGCGCGTTGCGGGCCTGGTCGATGTCCTCGAGGTCCTCGCTCGCGGCCGCGTAGAGGAGGAGCGCGTCGTCCTGGAGCTCGCGGTCGATGGTCTGATCGACCACCTGCTGGGCGAGCACCCGGGCCTCTGGCTGGCGGCTGAGACGCATGAGCGCGCGGGCCAGCTCGTACTTCACGCGCGGGATGTGGGCCGCCTCCTCCTTGAGGCGGATGGCCTCCTGGAGGGCCTCGGCGGCCTCGGCGTAGCGGCCGGTGCGCATCAGATCGAGGCCGTGCTGGTAGGCCTCGAGCGACAGATCGAGGTGGAAGCGGTCCACCGTGTCGCGGAAGAACGCCGCCTCCGCGCGCGTGAGCTGCTCGCGGCGGAGCTCCGGCCAGCGCTCGACGACCTCGGTGCGGCGGCGCTCGCGGATCAGCCGGTAGAACTGGGCGGCCGCGGTCTCCGCGCGGGCCCGGCGCTCGGCCTGGGCGCTCGCCTCGTTCAGCTCGCGGCGCACCTCGTCGAGATCCGCGTCGAGGCGCTCCTTCTCGCCCTCGATCTCCGCGATGCGGTAGTTCGTGGCCAGCCAGAGCCCGACGAACGAGAGGCTCGCGAAGAGGATGTAGGCGATCCAGCTGTTCCAGACGAAGCGGCGCTCGTAGCCGGCCTGGCGCTTGGCGATCGACTTGATGTCCGCGGCGAGCGCGTTCGTGAGGTTGTTCGTCTTGATGATGAGCCCGCGAGACTCGATGATCTCCTTCTTGATCTCGCGGATCTCCTCGTCGACCTCACGCATGACGGGGCGGCGTACTCCGTCGGGCCGGCTCGGGCAAGCACACGACCCGGTGAAACATGCCGGCGGGCCGCGCGTCGAAGCTGGGCGGCGCCGTGCTTGACGGTTCCGAGCCCCCGGCCTACAAGCGGGCCGGATCCCGAGAGGAGCAGCAATGCATCGAAACCTGGTCGTCCGTCTCCTGTTCGGCGCGCTGGCGCTCGCCTCCATCGGCCTCCTGGCGCCCGGCTGCGGCGGGGGCTCGTGGGCCTACGACGTCGTGGGCACCCAGCGCGATCCCGGCGCCGAGGGGCGAATCCAGGTCGAGCGCATCGAAGGCGGCAACCGCCTCGTCACCGCGTCGCTCCGACACCTCACCCCGCCGGAGCGGCTGGGCAGCGGGCTGAGCACCTTCGTGATGTGGTTCCGCGACGCGCGCGGCCAGAGCACCAAGGCGAGCCTCCTCGAGTACGATCCCGACTCGCGCACCGCCCGCGCGACGGCCACCACGCCGATGAGCCGCTTCGTCGTCATCGTGACCGCGGAGCGGAACGGCAACGTGGTGGAGCCCTCCGAGAACGTCATCTACAACCAGCGCATCTCGGCCGAGTAAGGCCTCACGGGACCCCCGATGTACGACACCTCCGACATCCGCAAGAACCTCAAGATCGTGATCGACGGCCACCCCTACACGGTGGTGGACCATCAGTTCGTCAAGCCCGGCAAGGGTCAGGCGTTCACGCGCACGAAGCTGAAGAACATGATCACCGGGGCGGTCCTCGAGAAGACCTTCAAGAGCGGCGAGAAGCTCGAGAAGGCGGACATGGAGGAGCGCCAGATGCAGTACCTCTACCCGGACGCCGACCGGTGGGTGTTCATGGACACGACCACCTACTCGCAGCTGCACCTGGGCAAGGACGAGCTCGGCGACACGCCCGACTACCTCCAGGACGGCATGATGGTCGACGTGCTGTTCTTCGCCGACAAGCCGATCGGCGTCACGCCGCCCACCTTCGTCGAGCTCGAGGTCACCGAGACCGAGCCCGGCTTCAAGGGCGACACCTCGTCGAACATCACCAAGCCCGCCACCGTGACGACCGGCAAGACGATCAACGTGCCGATCTTCGTGAACATCGGTGACGTGCTCAAGATCGACACGCGCACCGGCGAGTACGTGGAGCGCGTCAAGAAGTAGCCAGGGCGACGCCCGGCTGCTTCTTCCCGTGCCCGTGCCCGTGCCCGAAGGGCCCGACGAGACGAGCGCCGCGCGCGGCCGCGTCATCGACGTCGACGACGCGGGCGCGGTGATCCTCACCGAGCACGGGCCGCGCCAGACCCGGGGGGCCGCCCTCCCCCCGCTCGGCGCCTGGGTCGTCGCCTCCGGCAGGCCCGACGCCGAGGCCCTCGTCGACTGCGCCTACGAGGTCCTGACCGCGCCCGCCCGCTTCCCGGTCCCCGGCGGCGAGGCGATGCGGTTCCAGGGCCCGTCGAACGTGCTCGAGAACCTCCGGTCGCGCGCCACGATCCTGCGGGCCCTGCGCGGCTGGCTCGACGGCGAGGGCTTCCTCGAGGTCGAGACGCCGCTGGCGGTGCCGAGCCCGGGGCTCGACCTCCACCTGGCCGCCTTCGAGGTGCGGGGCCTCGGCGCGCCGCGCTGGCTGATCACGAGCCCCGAGTACCAGATGAAGCGCCTCCTCGCCGGCGGCGCGCCGCGCCTCTACCAGCTCGCCCGGTGCTTCCGGCGCGACGAGCGGGGCGCGAGCCACGAGCCCGAGTTCACCATGCTCGAGTGGTACCGGGCGTTCGCGGGCGCCGAGGAGATGATGGCCGACACCGAGGCGCTGGCCGCGGCGGCGGCGCGCGCGGTCCACGGGCACACCCGGGTGCCGGCGCGAGGACGCGAGATCGATCTGGCGCCGCCCTGGCCGCGCCTCACGGTCGAGGAGGCGTTCTCGACGCTGGCCGGGGTCTCTCTCGACGAGGTGCTCCCCGACGAAGAGCGCTTCTTCCGCGTGCTGGTGGAGGCGATCGAGCCGAAGCTCGGTCACCCGAAGCCCGTGTTCCTGACCCACTGGCCCGCCTCGATGGCCTCGCTCGCCCGCATCCGCGAGGACGGCTGGGCGGACCGCATCGAGGCCTACGTGGACGGCCTGGAGCTCTGCAACGGGTTCGGCGAGCTGACCGATCCCGCCGAGCAGCGGGCCCGCCTGGAGCGAGACCGCGCGGAGCGGCGGCGGCTCGGCCTCGACGACTACCCCATCGACGAGCGCTTCCTCGCGGCGCTCGAAGAGGGCATCCCGCCGAGCGGCGGCAACGCGCTCGGGGTCGATCGGCTCGTGATGCTGGTGACCGGCGCGGCGCACATCGAGGACGTGCAGGCCTTCCCGCAGTCGCGCCTGTGAAGCCCGGGCCGAACGGCCCTATGCTGGAGAGGTGCGGGGCGTGATGGGCCAGCTGGTCGGGCTGCTGCTCTTCCTCGGTGGATGCAGCGGGGCGCTGAGCGTGCGCGGGGAGATCGTGCAGCCGGCGCGGGTGCCCGTGCGGGCGTTCCCCCGCATCCTCGTCACGGCGGACGACGCGCCCGAGGCCGCGCGGCTCGCCGACGCGATGGCCCGACACCTCGCGGTGGGCCGCTCCGCGGTGCGCCGCCTCGCCCCGACCGAGGTCGACGCGATGCGGTCGGCCGGCCGCCTCCACCGCGCGACCGGGCTCGTGCATGTCTCGCTGACCATGTCGCGCCGCGACCGGCCCGCCTGGATGCGGCGGGACACCCTCGACTGCGGCCCGCTCGGCTGCATCGAGTCGCGGCGCCCGTACGTGGAGGACGTGCCGGTGGTGCGGGTCGAGCTCGTGCTCACCGTGCGGGACGCGCGGAGCGGGCGGCTCCTGCAGCGCGAGCGGGTCGAGGAGGAGGAGTCGGGCATGGACGTTCTCGGCATGCGGCTCCGGGTGCTCGAGCGGGTGGAGGAGAGCGCGCTGGCGCTGCTCGATCAGCGGCCGGAGCCGGTCACCGTGGAGCTCCACCCGGTGGACGCGCCCGCGGTGCGCGCCGCGCTCGCGCACATCGCCGAGGGCTCCTGGAGCGAAGGCCGCGCGCGCCTGGAGCGCTTCGTCCGGAGCGACGCCTTCGAGGCGCTGCCGGCGGCGCAGCGCGCGGTGGTGCTCTACGACCTCGGCCTCGCCCGGCGCTTCGACGCGACCATCCCCGCGGCGCGCCGCTTCGAGGCCGCGGCCCGCGCCCTCCGCGCGGCCATCCGGCTGGTCCCCGAGCCCCGCTTCGCGAGCGCGCTCGCCGAGCTCGAGGCGCACCGGCGCAGCCGGGCCCTGGTGCGCGAGCAGCAGGAGGCGACGGCGCACAACTTCAGCCTCGCCCGCGCGGACGAGACCGAGGCGGGCCTGCCGGCGCCGCCCCCCGCCTACCGCTGAGTTTTTCGGAGGGTTTGGTGCAAACCCTCCCCCCATTGGGCAAAGCGCCAATGGGGCCCCCCTCCCGACTCCGCCGGCGCGTCGCGCTGCGCGCTCGCGCCGCGACCCCAGCGACGGGGCGCTGGG
>Ga0310345_10000397_pt1 | contig 68578 bp, 64 predicted proteins | sample HC15DNA20500_MG_FD_204667 | JGI IMG/M metagenome (GOLD analysis project Ga0310345, IMG submission 204667) | Marine microbial communities from station ALOHA, North Pacific Subtropical Gyre - HC15-DNA-20-500_MG | ecosystem: Environmental > Aquatic > Marine > Oceanic | place: Pacific Ocean: North...
TCCTTCCCATCCCGAACAGGACAGTGAAACGACTCAGCGCCGATGATAGTGCGGATTCCCGTGTGAAAGTAGGACATCGTCAGGCTACTTATACAGACCAAAAGCCCCTGCCAAGCAGGGGCTTTTGTCTTTCTGGCGCCGGGTTTCGGTTCGGGGTGGAACGCCTACGTGGCCGCCGTTATTGTCGACTGGCGTCCTGTCCCCCCTGGCGGCAAGGGGTGCTTGAGCTATAGTGACCTGATGTTCGACGTCCTTGTTTACCTGTACGAGCACTACTGGCGCCCGGACGCATGTCCCGAGCCGGGACAGTTGACGCGTAAGTTGTCTGCGGTCGGCTTTGAGCCAGAGGAAATCAGTGAAGCGTTGGCGTGGCTGGACGGGCTGAACGCGTTGACGCAGGGTGATGCCCGGGCGGCCGCGTCGCACAGCATGCGTGTCTTCGTGGACGACGAAGTGGACCGTTTGGGGCCGGAAGCGCTTGGCTTCTTGCACTTTTTGGTGGGTGCTGGGGTGCTGACGCCGGCCTTGCGGGAGGTCGTGCTGGACCGCGTGCTGGCCGTGCCGCGGGGCCCCGTCGCCCTCGACGACTTCAAGGTCTTGGTCCTCTTGGTCTTTTGGAGCCTGGGTGAGGAGCCAGATGCACTCATTTTGGACGAGCTCTTCGTGGACGATGAGGATCGCTTGATCCATTGAAGCTCAAGCCAAGAGCTGCGCTGCCGACATCACTGCATGGGAGGGCGTCGGTGCCCTCCGGGTGATGTCAGATGTCAGTCGGATTCTCCGCTCCCTCATCTTCAGGTTCAGCGCATTCGCTGGCGCTCACGCGCCGAGTTACGCGTGTCGTTCTGGCTGTGCTGCTTGGGCTTGGCTTGTCTGCGTGTGATCAGCTGGGCATCGACACGCCGCAGAAGGCCGCGGAGCGACAGGTCGCCGATGCGAAGGCGGTTGGCAGCGCGTGCCGGCATGCGTTGCGTGCCATCGAAGACTGCTACACCTTGAATCCCAAGGCCGACAAGGCATCGGTGTTCGCTGGGTGGCGGGAGATGGACGAGTACATGCGGGAGAACAAGCTGGAAGGCGTGGCCCCCGTCGTGCCGCGTCCTGCCCCTGGGGCGTCCAAGCCGGCGCCCAAGAAGGCTGCCGAAGACGAGGAAGACCCTGAGACAGAGGACGGCGCCAAGCCCGCCAAGGCAGGCAAGGGCAAGGGCTCGCACTGACGCATTGGCAGTTGCGACGTGTGGCCCGCCGAAGCGGGCACAATGCGGGCATGAGCACGGCTGCGCCTTTGCGTTCTCTCCTGGATGCCAGAATCTGGCGGCATCCTGAATGTCGCCAGGGCATGCGCGACATGGCCCGTGTGGCGCCAGGGATGATGGCGTGGGGGCTGGTGACGGGTGTGGCGATGACCACTTCCGGGCTGCCGATGGGCGTGGTGCTTGGCCTGAGCCTGGGCGTGTTCGCAGCGAGCGCGCAACTGTCCGCGGTGCCGCTGATGGTGGTCGGCGCGCCCTTGTGGGTGGTGTGGATGACGGCGCTGTGTGTGAACCTGCGTTTCGTCATCTTCAGCGCGCAGCTGCGTCCGCACATGCTGTGCTTGCCCCTGCGGTGGCGCTTGCTGGCAGGCTACTTGAGCGCCGATGTGACCTACGTGCTGACGGTGCATCGGCACGGCCCGGACGTGCCAGCCGGACCGGCGCATCCTGCGCCTCTGGCTTACTTTGCCGGGGCCGCGCTGGTGAATTGGGCCAGCTGGAATGTGGCGTCGCTGGTGGGGATCGCGTTCGCCGCGCAGGTGCCGACCCGCTGGGGACTGGCGTTCGCGGGCACGCTGGCGCTGCTGGCTTTGCTCGTCACTTTGTTGAAAGACCGCATCAGTGTGGTGGCCACGGTCTTGGCGGGGGGAGCCGCGATCTCGTTCAGCGGCATGCCATTCCGGTTGCACATTGTTGTGGCGGTGCTGGTCGCGGTGGGCGCTGGCCTGTGGATGGAGCGCCTTGCGCCAGCGAGGCCGCGGGCATGATGGCCGAGTGGATGATGTACGTGGCGGTGGTGGGTTTGGCCGTTCTCACCGCAGTGACGCGGGCGTTCTTTTTTCTCAGTGAGCGGCCGTTGTCCCTGCCAGATGCGGTGGTGCGCGGACTGAAGTACGCGCCCCTGGCGGCGTTGGCGGCCATCATCGTGCCGGAGCTGTGGTTTGTGCAAGGGCACGCGCCGGTGAGTTGGCAGGATGCACGCTGGGTGGCAGCCCCCGCGGCCGCCGCCTGGGCCTGGTGGCGCAAGGACATGCTGAGCACCATCGTGGTGGGCATGGTGATCTATCTGGCGCTCAAGCTGGGGGTGGGCTGGTGACGCCGGATTTCGGGTGGGTTTCCTATAATCGACGGGTTTTGTCCTGATTTCTTCTGGCATTTTTCACCGTCCGCGGTCGCGGCAGTCACCATGAACATCATCCGATTTGAAGACCTCGTCGCCCAAGGCCAAGCCAACGGCAAGCGCGTGTTCATCCGCGCCGACCTGAACGTGCCGCTGGACGACGCGGGCAACATCACCGAGGACACCCGCGTGCGCGCTTCGGTGCCGGCCATCGAGCTGGCCTTGAAGGCCAACGCTGCCGTGATGGTGACCTCGCACCTGGGCCGCCCCACCGAGGGCGAGTTCAAGCCCGAAGATTCGCTGGCTCCCGTCGCCAAGCGCCTGGGCGAGTTGCTGGGCCGCGAGGTCAAGCTGGTGAGCGATTGGGTCAATGGCGTGGACGTGGCGCCCGGCCAGGTCGTGTTGCTGGAGAACTGCCGCCTGAACAAGGGTGAGAAGAAGAACAACGAAGAGCTGTCCAAGAAGCTGGCCGCGCTGTGCGACATCTTCGTGCACGACGCTTTCGGCACGGCGCACCGCGCGGAAGCCACGACCTATGGCATCGCGCAGTTCGCCAAGGTCGCCTCGGCCGGTCCGCTGCTGGCGGCCGAGATCGATGCCATCAACAAGGCCCTGGAGGCGCCGAAGCGTCCGCTGATCGCCATCGTCGCTGGTTCGAAGGTGTCGACCAAGCTGACCATTTTGGAGTCGCTGTCGAAGAACGTGGATGGCTTGATCGTGGGCGGTGGCATTGCCAATACCTTCATGTTGGCCGCTGGCTTGAAGATCGGCAAGTCGCTGGTGGAAGCCGATCTGGTGGGCGCAGCGAAGGCCGTGATCGACGCCATGAAGGCCCGTGGCGCGGAAGTGCCCATCCCTGAGGATGTGGTCGTGGCCAAGGCTTTCGCGGCCGATGCGCCCGCGACCATCAAGTCGGCGACGGACGTGGCCGACGACGACATGATCCTGGACATCGGCCCGAAGACGGCGGCCAAGCTGGCGGCCCAGCTCAAGGCGGCTGGCACCGTGGTGTGGAACGGTCCGGTGGGCGTGTTCGAGTTCGAGGCCTTTGAGCAAGGCACGAAGGCCATCGCGCACGCGATTGCCGAGTCGAGCGCGTTCAGCATCGCGGGGGGTGGGGACACGCTGGCGGCCATCGCCAAGTACGGCATCGAGGACAAGGTGGGCTACATCTCGACCGGTGGCGGCGCCTTCCTGGAGGTGCTGGAGGGCAAGACGCTGCCGGCGTTCGAAATCCTGAGCAAACGCGCTGCGGGTTGATTCGACCGGCTGAGCAAAAAGCCTCTCCAAGGAGAGGCTTTTTTCATGGCGCGGCGCACGCGGGGCCGGTGTCAGGCGCCAGCAGCGTGCAGCACTTCGCCGGCCAGGATGGGGTCGCCCGTGCGGTTGAAGGTGTCCAGCCAGAGCTGATAGCTGCGCATCTGACCGCCCTGCCAGGGGTGGAAGCCAGGCTTGTAGTACTGGATGTAGTGTTTGAAGATGGGCATGTACAGGCCACCGGGGCCAAAGATCCATGCCAGCCCTTTGGCGAACAGCTTGACGCGCTGCCAGCGCGAGAAGCCGTCGACCTTGAGCATGTAGCCGGTGATGAGCAGGGCGTGGATGTTGAAGGCGATGGTCACGATCGCCATGGCCATGGTGCGGCGCAGGTAACCGACCTTGGCGACTTTCTGCATCACGTCGAAGGCGACGGCCTTGTGCTCGATCTCTTCCATGGCGTGCCAGGCGTACATGGCGCGCATGCGCGGGTCCGCCTGCGCCAGCACTTCCTTCCGCTCGAAGAAGCCATGGGCCATGATGGCCGTCATGTGTTCGGACGCGGCGGTGTCGGCCAGGGTCACGTTCGCAGGCAGGTGCTTGCGGATGATGCCGAACAGGATGTGGCGCAGGGTCTTTTCGAGCATGTCCACGTCGATGCCCTGGGCCTTGAGGCGGTTGTTGTACTGGGTGTGGACGATGCCATGCTGGCCTTCCTGGCGCATGAAGTCCTTGATGTCCTGCAGCAGCTTCGGGTCGGTCACCTGGTTGCGGTAGTCGCGCACGCAGGAGATGAAGTAGCGCTCGCCCTCGGGGAAGATCGTGGACATGGCGTCGAAGAAGCGCGACTTGAAAGCGTCTCCGCCGAACCAGTATTTCGGGATGTCGCCGTCGAGGCCGAAGTCGAGCTTTTCGCGGGGAACGATCTGTTGCGGATGGTTCATCTGATGCTCCTGATGCGGTGTATCCGTGGGGCGGCGGGACCACGCTCGCGGTGCCGCCCGCGTCGTCGTCAGGCCGGCGTGCGCGCCAGCATCTGCGCTGTCAGCAAGTTGCCTGCCTGCACCGGGTTGCCGGTGTCCTTGAGCAGCTTGAGCCAGGGCTCGTAGCTCGGCACGACGGGCTCTTGCCACGGGTGGAAGCTGGGCTTGAGGTAGCTGAAGTACTTGCCCATCATGGGCATGAAGATGCCACCCGGCTTGTAGAGCCACCACAGCCCCTTGGCCCAGATCTTGGTGCGCTCCCACCGGCTGAAACCGTCGGTCTGCAGCATGTGCCTCATGATGCGCAACACATGGTAGGGGAAGAGGATGGTGACGAGCAGCATGGAGCTGATGCGGGTGCGGTAGCTCACCTTGGCGACGTTCTGCATGACGTCATAGGCGACGGCCTTGTGCTCCATCTCTTCCATGGCGTGCCAGACGTACAGGGCGCGGATGCGCGCGTCGGCATTGGCAAAGATCTCGGGGCGCTCGACGAAGCAGTCGGCCATGATGGCGGTGATGTGCTCCGACGCCGAGGTGATGCCCAGCGTGAATTCGCGCGAGAACACCTTGCGGATGATGCCGAACAGGCGCTTTTCCTGGCCTTCGAGGATGGCGTCGACCGCGATGCCCTGCGCTTTCAGGCGGTTGTTGTACTGCGTGTGCAGCATGCCGTGCTGCGCTTCCTGACGGGTGAAATCTTTGATGTCCCGCAGGACCTGGGGGTCGGTGATGCGATCCTTGAAGTCGCGCACGCAGGTGATGAAGAACTTCTCACCCACGGGGAAGAGGGTGGACATGGCATCGAAGAAGCGGGTCTTGAACGGGTCGTTGTCCAGCCAGAACTTGGGGATGTCGCCGTCGAGGCCGAAGTCCAGCTTTTCGCGGGGGATGATCGGGGGCGGTGTGAGTTGGCGTGCGCTCATGGGGTGTCTCCTCGGAGCCGATGCGATCGCTGTTGGGGCTTGTGTGGGCATCGGTCTGCTGAGCATGAACTGTAGGGACGAGGCCGCGCCAGCGCCATGCAAGCGCACGACACAAAGGTGAATTTGGCGACAGGCGGGGCCTAGGGAAAACGCGCAAAACGATGCGCGTTCAAGGGCCCCTGCGGAAGCGGCTGGGCGTTTGGCCTGTCCAGCGCGTGAAAGCCAGCGTGAAGCTGCGGCGGTCGGTGAAGCCGAGGCGCTCGCTGATGTCCTCGATGGTGAGCGCGGGGTCTTGCAGCCATTGCTTCGCCAGGCGGTGGCGCACGCGGCCCTGGATGGCGGAGTGGCTGTCGCCAACTTCCTTGAGGCGGCGCTGCAAGGTGCGCGCGTGCAGGCCGAGCTCCTCGGCGAGGGCCTCCAGCCCGAGGCCCAGGAGGCGGGGTTTGTCGAGGAAGGCTTGTTCGATCTGCTGGGCCAGTTGCACGCCGGCTTGGTGGCTCGCGGAGGTGGCGCCGGAAGATCCGGTGTCGCCGTGCGGCGCGAACTGGCTGCGTTGTGCCACCTGCTGCACCACGCGCTGTGCAGCCTGTTCGTGCAGGCTGGGGAAGGCGCCGCGCAGGGGCTGGTCGAGCAAGCGGCGGGAGAACCACAGCGCGTCCACCTCGGCGCCCCACGTGATGGGCACCTGGAAATGGGCCTCCACCTTGTCGGCATCTTGGTGCGCGGCGTGGCGCATGGTGATGCGGCCGATCAGGGGCTGGCCGCCGAGCAGCATCCGGCTGAACTTGACGACGGTGGTGAACACGCCCTCGGTGAACGGCCAGGCGATGTCTGGCGAGTCGTCACCCACTTCGAAGCGCAGCGCGATGCGGGCCTCGTCGCCATGCTCGGCGAGCGAGAAGCGCATGAAGGGGTTGATCAGGGGCGGGATCCACTCGAGAGCGCGGGTGGCATCGCGCAGCGTCGCGCTGGTGGTGATGAAGGTCTCGACGTCGGAGAGGTACTCGAAGGCGAAGGTCTCGCCCAGCACCAGGGGGAAGTGCTGGGGGCTTTGCACCCGGCGGGTGGCCTCGACGCAATGGCGCATGACGCGCTGCATGGTGATGCGGTCGATGGTGGCCGTCTCCGGGTGGAGCATGCCCATGTCGATGCCCTCGCTGCGGAAGATGGCTTCGATGTCGATGCCACACAGGCGGGCGGCGCGCACCCAGTTCGTCACCGTGACGAAGGGGATGCGCTGCGCGCGCTCGGGCTGCGGTGCGGCGGTGCTCGTGTTCACGGCCGGCCCGCGCGGTGGGGGGTGGGGTCGGCCTCGAAGCGCCGCAGCCAGCCGAGCACCTCGGCAACGGTGTCGGCCGGGCGCTCGAAGGGGTAGAGGTGCGATCCCTCGATCCAGGACAGCCGCTCGCCGACCACCTGCCGCGTGCCCGACAGGCCGACGGCACGGCTTTCGCGCGACCGCGTACCGCCGATGAACGCCACCGGGCACTGGAAGGGGTGACGGCGGAATTCCTGCAGCAAGGTGTGCGGCATGGTGTTGTAGATGGCGGTTTCGACCTCGCGGCGGAAGCTCAGGCGGCGGGAGATGCCGTCGGCGTGGGTTTCGGTGCCGCTGGCCAGGTAGTCGGCCAGCACCGCGGGGTCGAACGCAGCGAACTTCGCCTTGTGGTGGAAGTGCTCGTGCACGGCGTGCTGGCTGGGCCATTCGTGCGTGCGTTGCGCCGAAATGCGCGAGGGCATCACCTGTCCCATCACCCGCGTGCGCTTGGCCAGGCCGATGCCGGCGCTCTTCCAGCCATGCAGCAGGGGCGAATCGAGCACAACCACGCCTCGCGCCAGGTGCGGGTGCCGGTTGGCCACCATCATGCTCAGGTAGCCGCCCAGAGAGTGACCCACCAACCACGCAGCATGCCCCACCTCGTCCGTGACGAAGCGGGCGAGCTGGTCCACCAGGTGGGGCCAGTCGGTGGTGACGGGGTGACGCGGGTCATGGCCGATTTTGTCGATGGCGCGGACCTCGTAGCCGGCCGCCTGCCAGCCCTCGAACAAGGTGCGGTAGGTGCTGGCCGGGAAGCTGTTGGCGTGTGAAAAAACGATGGTGCGTGTGTGCGACGGCATGCCGGTGTCGGACAAAAGCTGCGAGGGCAGTGTAAGGGCCGTGATGTGGGCCCACAAGCCGGGATGGTGACGCAATTCCGTCATTCAGGCGGTGTGGTTTGGTGTGACACTCACATCACCCTCACCACCCATTTGCGCTGACCATGCCACGTGCCACCAAGATCGTTGCCACCCTGGGCCCCGCGTCGTCCACCCCCGAGGTGCTCGATGCGATGTTGAAAGCGGGGGTCGATGTGGTGCGGCTGAATTTTTCGCATGGCAAGGCGCAGGACCACATCGATCGCGCCCAGCTGGTGCGCGAGGCGGCCACCCGCGCTGGCAAGGTCGTGGCCATCATGGCCGACCTGCAGGGTCCGAAGATCCGCGTGGGCAAGTTCGCAGAAGGCAAAGTCATGCTGGAGCCGGGGCAGGCCTTCGTGCTCGACGCCAGCCGCACCGAGCCGGGCGACATCCACGGCGTCGGGCTGGATTACAAGGAGCTGCCGCGCGACGTGCGCCCCGGCGACGTCCTGCTGCTCAACGACGGCCTGATCGTGTTGACGGTGGCGGCCGTCCAGGGCGAGGCGGTGCACACCGTGGTCAAGCTCGGCGGTGAGCTGTCCAACAACAAGGGCATCAACAAGCAGGGCGGCGGCCTGACCGCGCCCGCGTTGACGGCCAAGGACATGGAAGACATCAAGACGGCGGCGAGCTTCCAGTGCGACTACATCGCCGTGTCTTTCCCCAAGAACGCCACCGACATGGAGATGGCCCGCCAGCTCTGCAACGTGGCCGGCGAGCCCTGGAAGCACCGCCCCGCGCTGATCGCCAAGATCGAGCGCACCGAGGCCATCCCGAACCTGGAAAGCATCCTGAAGGCCTCGGACGGCATCATGGTGGCGCGCGGCGACCTGGCCGTCGAGGTGGGCAATGCCGCCGTGCCGGCGCTGCAAAAGCGCATGATCAAGCTGGCGCGCGAGATGGACAAGGTCGTCATCACGGCCACGCAGATGATGGAGTCCATGATCGTCCACCCGGTGCCGACCCGCGCCGAGGTGTCGGACGTGGCCAATGCCGTGCTGGACGGCACCGACGCCGTGATGCTGAGCGCGGAAACCGCCGCCGGCAAGTACCCGGTGGAAACCGTCGAGCAGATGGCCAACATCGCGCTGGAGGCCGAGCGGGCCGAGGAGGTCTCGCTGGACGCGGACTTCACCAACCAGACGTTCGCCCGCATCGACCAGTCCATCGCCATGGGTGCGCTGTTCACGGCCTACCACCTGGGCTGCAAGGCCATCATCGCGCTGACCGAATCGGGCTCGACCGCCTTGTGGATGAGCCGCCACAAGATCCACGTACCGATTTTCGCGCTGACGGCCCGGCCGATCTCGCAGCGCAAGATGGCGCTCTACCGCAACGTCCAGCCGCTGTTGATCCCGAGCTACTCGGACCGCGACGAGGCGCTGCAAAAGGCCGAGGCGCTCCTGGTGGAACGCGGTTTGCTGCGCCCCGGCGACACCTACGCCATCACTTGCGGCGAGCCCATGGGCCACCCGGGCGGCACGAACATGCTGAAGGTCTGCGAGGTGCGCTGAGAGGTGCGCTGAGCTTTGGGGCGCCGTCCGGCGCCTGAACCCGGGATGGGCGTGTCACGCGGGCCTCGGTAGAATCTCGCGCAATTCTCGGTCGACCCACCCCAAAAGGGACGCGTCGGCCTCCTTCACGTCATCACCGCCTTTCTGGGGAATTCCATGCCACTCGTTTCCATGCGCCAGCTGCTGGACCACGCCGCCGAGAACAACTACGGCATTCCGGCCTTCAACGTGAACAACCTGGAGCAGGTCCAGGCCGTGATGGCGGCTGCCGACGAAGTGGGCGCCCCCGTGATCCTGCAGGCCTCGGCCGGTGCCCGCAAGTACGCTGGCGAATCCTTCATCAAGCACCTGATCCAGGCCGCTGTCGAAGCCTACCCCCACATCCCCCTGGTGATGCACCAGGACCACGGTACCAGCCCGAAGGTTTGCGCTGGCGCCATCGACCTGGGCTTCGGCTCGGTGATGATGGACGGCTCGCTGCAGGAAGATGGCAAGACCCCTGCTTCCTTCGAGTACAACGTCGAAGTGACCCGCAAGGTCGTGGACATGGCCCACAAGGTCGGCGTGACCGTGGAAGGCGAACTGGGCTGCCTGGGCAACCTGGAAACCGGTGAAGCCGGCGAAGAAGACGGCATCGGCGCCGAAGGCAAGCTGGACCACAGCCAGATGCTGACCGACCCGGAAGAAGCCGCCGTGTTCGTGCGCGAAACGCAGCTGGACGCCCTGGCGATCGCCATCGGCACCAGCCACGGCGCCTACAAGTTCTCGCGCAAGCCCACCGGTGACATCCTGGCCATTTCGCGCGTCAAGGAAATCCACAAGCGCATTCCCAACACGCACCTGGTGATGCACGGTTCCTCGTCCGTGCCCGCCGAGCTGCTGGCCATCATCAACCAGTACGGCGGCAAGATGAAGGAAACCTACGGCGTGCCCGTCGAGGAAATCCAGGAAGCCATCAAGCACGGCGTGCGCAAGATCAACATCGACACCGACATCCGTCTGGCCATGACCGGTGCCGTGCGCAAGTTCATGTTCGAGAACCCCGACAAGTTCGACGCCCGCGAGTGGCTCAAGCCCGCCCGCGAAGCCGCCAAGGCCGTGTGCAAGCAGCGCTACATCGAGTTCGGCTGCGAAGGCCAGGCCGGCAAGATCAAGCCTGTGACCATGGCCGACATCGCTGCCCTGTACGCCAGCGGCAAGCTGGCCCAGGTGGTGGCCTGACAGAGGTTCGACCTCAGGCCTGGCGCTTGGGCGCCGGGCCGCGCGCACCCGGGGTGACGCGCACACGGGCCGGCCGGGGCACCCTGGTCGGCTTTTTTGATGCCATCGTGATGGTGCGTCGCGTTCAACGGGTGTGGTGATGGTGTCCTTGCGAGGTGTGGCCCGGTGGGGTGTGCGTGGGCTCGGCGCCCTGTTGGCCTTGGCGCTGCTGGCGCTGGCCGGGTGGTGGCTGACGCTCAAGCCGCTGCCTCAGCCCGGGGCGGTGGCCCATCCCCTCGATGAAGACGCCCGCACGGCCTACCCCATCGTCCTGGCCCACGGCATGATGGGTTTCGATCACATGGGGCCGCTGACCTACTGGCCTGGCATCGTCGAGGCCCTGCAGGCCCACGGCGCCAATGTGCACGTGACGCGCATGGCGGCCTTCCAGTCCTCCGAGGTGCGGGGCGAGCAGTTGCTGGCCCAGGTGGAGGCCATCGTGGCGCGCACCGGTGCAGCGAAGGTGAACCTGATCGGCCACAGCCAGGGCGGGCATGCCGTGCGGTACGTGGCGGCGCGCCGGCCCGAGCTCGTCGCCTCGGTGACGGTGGTGGCCTCGCCAGTGACGGGCTCCGAGTTTGCCGACTGGATGGCCGACCAAGTGCGGCGCGACACCTGGGCCGCATCGGCCATCCTGGCCTTGGGCCGCGGTGCCGGGCGCCTCGTGAACTGGGCCTCCGGCGCCGACTTCGTGCAGGACGTGCCCGCGGCCCTGGCCTCGCTGGACAGCCGCGGTGCGGCCGATTTCAACCGGCGCTTCCCGGCCGGCGTGCCTGCCGAGCCGTGTGGCCAGGGGCCAGCCATCGTGCAGGGCGTGCGCTATTTCTCCTGGAGCGGCGTGGGTGCGTTCCACCACGCGCTCAACCTGCCGGATTACGCCATGTCGCTCACCGGCCTCGCGTTCCGACGCGAGCGGGGCGACGGCCTGGTGGGGCGCTGCGCCAGCCACCTCGGCGAGGTGCTCGGCGACGACCACCCGCTCAACCATTTCCAGATCGTCAACCAATTGCCCGGCCTGCACAGCAGCCAGGTCGACCCGGTGACCCTTTTCGTGGCGCATGCAGAGCGCTTGAAGCTGTTGGGCTTGTGAAAACCTGCCAGGAGCGCGTGGCGAGGCGGCCGCGAGGCGCTAAGCTGTGCACGCCAAGCCGGCATTGCATGGAGACGCACCCGTGATCAAGCTCTTCGGTTTCTCGCTGTCCAACTACTACAACAAGGTCAAGTTCATCCTCCTGGAGAAGGGCGTGGACTTCGAGGAAGTGCCGGTGCGCCCGGGCGCCGCCGCCAGCGCAGATGGCAAATCACCTTTGGGCAAGGTGCCCTTCATCGAGACGGAGCATGGCTTCCTCAGTGAAAGCCAGGCCATCGCCGACTACCTGGAAGCGCGCTTCCCCACGCCGGCGCTCGTGCCGGCCGACCCATGGCAGGCGGCCAAGGTGCGCGAACTCATCACCTACTGTGACCTGCACGTGGAGCTGTGTGCACGTCAGCTCTACAAACAGGCCTTCTTCGGCGGCAAGCTCGCGCCGGAGGAGATCGAGCGCATCAAGGGGCAGCTCACCAAGCACATCGCCGGTTTCAAGGCCTTGGCCCGCTTCGCGCCCTACGCCGCGGGCGACACCTTCACGCAGGCCGATTGCGCCGTGTACGTCAGCCTGCCGCTGGCCGCCATGGCGTCCCGGATGGTGATCGGTGAAGACCTCGTGGCCGCGGCAGGCATCGACTGGAAGGCGTACGTCAAGCTCATCGAGCAACGCCCCGCCGCGCAGAAAATCGCTGCCGACCGCAGGGCTGACCAAGAGCGCTCGATGGCAGCGGCGCGCGCCGAAAAGCTGGAGCCCTGAGACGCAGCGCCCCTCCCGACAGCGGCAACGCAGGACGGGCATGGGTGCCACCCGCGAGGGCTGCTCACAAGGGTCGCCAACGCGGGATAATGGCGGGCTGATGACCCGACCCCGGCGCTGCCGAAGCGCCCGCCTGCCATGACCTCTGCCACCCCTGCGGCCCTGCACACCTCCGCCATCACCTCCCTGCCGCTGCTGGCCCGCGGCAAGGTGCGCGACAACTACGCCGTCGGCGACGACCGCATCCTGATGGTGGCCTCCGACCGCATCAGCGCCTTCGACGTCATCATGGGCGAGCCCATCCCGGGCAAGGGCGCGCTGCTGACCAAGATGGCGCTGTTCTGGTTCGAGCTGTTGAAAGATGTGGCCCCCAACCACCTCACTGGCGACGACCCCGTCAGCGTGGTGACCCCAGCCGAGCGCGCCCAGGTCGAGGGCCGCGCCATGCTGGTCAAAAAGCTCAAGCCCTTGCCGGTGGAAGCCGTGGTGCGCGGCTACCTGGCCGGCTCCGGCTGGAAGGAGTACCAGGACAACGGCGAAGTGTGCGGCGTGAAGCTGCCGGCCGGCCTGAAAAATGCCAGCAAGCTGCCCGAGCCCATCTTCACGCCCGCCACCAAGGCCGAGGTGGGCGACCACGACGAGAACATCAGCTACGAGAAGATGAGCGAAATCATTGGCGCCGAGATGGCCGCCAAGGTCCGCGAACTGGCCATCGCCCTGTACAGGAAGGCCGCAGATTACGCCCTCACCAAGGGCATCATCATCGCCGACACCAAGTTCGAGTTCGGCCTGGACGAGCACGGCACCCTGACCGTGATGGACGAGGTGCTGACGCCCGACTCCTCGCGCTTTTGGCCCATCGAGGGCTACGAAGCCGCATTCGCCGCCGGCCAGAACCCGCCCAGCTACGACAAGCAGTTCGTGCGCGACTGGCTGGAGCAAGCCACGGTGAACGGCCATCCCTGGAACAAGACCGCGCCGTCGCCGGCCCTGCCGCAGGACGTGATCGAGAAGACCGCCGCCAAGTACCAGGAAGCGCTGACCCGGCTGACGGCGTGACGACCGAGGGGCCTCAGGCCCGCTTGCGGCGGGCGAGGGCGCCCACCAGCACCAGGCCCGACAGCGTCAGCGCGATGGTCGTGGGCTCGGGCACCGGTTGGGTGTACAGGTCGAAGTGGTAGCTGCCACCCAGGGTGCCGGTGGCGCGGCCGGTCAAGGTGAACGCGTACGTGCCGGCTTGCAGGTTGTCGAAGCTGAAGCTCAAGGGGCTGCCAGCAGCGGGCGTGATGGTCTCGTTCCCTGGCGACAGCTGGATCTGCGTGAAGGTCAGGCCCTTGAGCGCCGAGGTCATCGAGGCGATGTCCAGGTAGACCCGCGAGGGCGCGCTCAGGTCGAACAGGACGGTGTCGACGAAGCTCTGGCCGTGTTGGTAGCTGAAGGTGTTGGACGTGTAGCCCGCGCCGCCCAGGTTGTTGAGCACGCCCGCCGTGGCGGTGACGTTGACGTTGGCCGCGAAGGCGGTTGCCGTGAGGGCTGAAGAGATCAGCAAAGCGCCGGCGCAAATGCCGAACGCACCAAGTTGTTTGAATCGCATGTGAAGGTCCCTGTCCCAAGTGATGCCGGATGGCTGCAGTTCGTGACCAAAGTCACGTAACAGACTTCAAATGGATTCTAGGCAGACCATGGCGGCGCTTGCCATCATTAACAGGGCGTGGCGCAAGGTTGATCCGTCTGAACGGATCACGTGACAGCGTGTCACATGGGCTGTTCGGCCCCATCCTCCCCGTGAATCGGGGGGGCGGCATCTGTGGCGGCGGACCCTGCGGACGCGGCGGCCTCGGATGCGGCCTGTGCGGCAGCGGCCAGCGCCTGGGCTTGCTCGGCTGGCAGCGCCCAGCTGTGCAGGGTGTTGCTCACATCGCCGATGCCGGTTTTGTTGAGCGAGGAGAACAGCGCCACGCCGATGTCGGCTTCCTCGGTGGCGAGCTCGGCCAGCACGGCCTGGGCGCCGCGCAGGGACTCGGCCTGCTCCTTGCGGTTGAGCTTGTCGGCCTTCGTGAGCAACACCAGCAGGCGCACCTCGCCGTTGCGCACGCGCGGCGCCACAAACTCCAGCAGCGTGCGGTCGAGTTCGGTGAAGCCATGGCGCGAATCCACCATCTGGACCACGGCGCAGAGGTTGCGTCGCCAGGCGAGGTACTCGGCCATCACTTCCTGCCAGCGCAGCTTGGCGGTGCGCTCCACGGCGGCGTAGCCGTAGCCCGGCAGGTCGGTCCAGACCTGGTCGGGCGCGGCTTTCGGGCCCAGCTGGAACAGGTTGATGTGCTGGGTGCGCCCAGGGGTTTTGGAGGCGTATGCCAGTTGGCGCTGCTGCGCCAACGTGTTGATGGCGGTGGACTTGCCGGCGTTGGAGCGCCCCACGAAGGCCACTTCGGGCAGGTCGCTGACCGGCAATTGGTGAAGCTGGGCGGCTGTGGTGAAGAACCGCGCCGAGTGGGCCCAGTTCAAAGCCAGCTTGGCGGCGTCGAGTTCGGCCTGTTTCGCGGCCTCTTTGACCGGGCTCTTGGGCGCCTTGAGCGGGGCCCTGGCTGCGGCGTTGGGGGTGGCGTTGTGTGCGGCGTTGTGTGCGGCTTGTCCTGCCTGTCCCACAGGTGTCGCAGGTCGCGGGCGGCGTTTGGGGCCGGGGTTTGTGCTCGCCTTGGGGCGAGATGGCGTCGAACGGGTCATGGGACATTGTAAAATCTCTGGGTTTCATCGCCAAATCAACCAGAGCCCGGACTCATCCGCAACGTCATGAAGCGCTTTTCTCAACTGACCGCTCACCTGATCGCCGTCGCATCGGTGGCCCTGTCTCTGTCTGGTGCGGCCCAGGCATCGGGTGCCAAGGCGACCAAGCCGGACCTGGCCGCGGGCGAGGCCAAGGCCACCACCGTGTGCGCCGCCTGCCACGCCGCCGACGGCTCCCGTGGCCAGCCCACCTTCCCCATCCTGCAAGGCCAGCATCCTGAGTACCTGGTCAAGCAGCTGACCGAGTTCAAGGAAGGCAAGCGCAAGAACGGCGTGATGAACGGCATCGCCGCGGCGCTGACGCCCGAAGACATGCGCAACGTCGCTGCCTTCTATGCCTCCAAGAAGGCCAAGGACGGCTCGGCCAAGAACAAGGACCTCGTCGCCGTGGGCGAGCGCATCTTCCGCGGCGGCATCGCCAAGAAGGGCGTGCCCGCTTGCGCAGGCTGCCACAGCCCGAACGGCGCCGGTATCCCCGCACAGTACCCGCGCCTGGCCGGCCAGCATGCCGACTACACCAAGACGCAGCTGACCTCCTTCCGCCAGGGCGAGCGCACCAACAGCGCGCAGATGTCGGCCATTGCCGCCAACCTGAGCGACAAGGAAATCGAGGCCCTGTCCGACTACGTGGCCGGTCTGCGCTGAGCCCCACACGGTCGCGCCGAACGCACCCACCGCGCCACCGCAGCCCCGGACCCTCAGGCGGGCGGCCCCATCCGGGCTGACCCGCTTTTGTCTTTCCTGGGTGGCCGCTTGAGTTCGGCATGGCGCGGAACGGCGCCGCGGCCCCCCGAGGCTTCCACGGACAATCTTTGACATGCGCACCGAGGCCTTGCCCCAGACCCCTCCCGTGACCCCCGCCGCACACAGCGTGCGACGCCAGTTGCTGGACCTCCTGGCGTCCATGCGCTTTGCGATCGCGCTGCTGACGGTGATCTGCATCGCCTCGGCCATCGGCACGGTGGTCAAGCAGGGGGAGCCGCTGGTCAATTACGTCGACCAGTTCGGGCCGTTCTGGGCCGAGGTGTTCGGCACCTTGGGCCTCTACCGCATCTACAGCTCGGGCTGGTTCCTCACCATCCTGGCCTTCCTGGTGGTGTCCACCAGCCTGTGCATCGCGCGGAACACGCCCAAGATCCTCGCGGACTGGCGCACGCACAAGGAACACATCCGCGAGCAGGCGCTGCAGGCCTTCCCGCACCGCGCCACCGGCCTGCTGGCGCGGCCCTTGGGCGAGGCCCAGGCCATGGTGTTGCGCACGCTGGCGCAGCAGGGCTGGTCGGTGAAATCGCAGCGCCGCGAGGGTGCCGCCGGGGCAGGTGCAGGGCTGATGATCGGCGCGCGCCTCGGGGCGGCCAACAAGCTGGGCTACATCGCGGCGCACAGTGCCATCGTGCTGGTCTGCTTGGGCGGTTTGTTCGACGGTGACCTCATCGTCAATGCACAGGTGTGGGCGCAGAAGCTGCAACCCTTCCAGGGCGGCCGAGGCGAGCCCAAGCGCGGCCGCCTCAGCGAGGCCAACCCGGCCTACCGGGCCCAGCTGTTCGTGCCCGAGGGTGCGCGCAGCAATGCGGCCGTGGTGAGCCTGGACAAGGGCATGCTGGTGCAGCCGCTGCCCTTCGAGGTGGAGCTGAAGAAGTTTTCGGTGGACTACTACGCCACCGGCATGCCCAAGCGTTTCGCCAGCGACATCGTCATCCACGACGCGCGCAAGGGCGTGGACAAGCCTTTCACGGTCGAGGTCAACCACCCGGTGGTCTATGACGGCGTGACCATCTTCCAGTCGAGCTTCGAGGATGGCGGCTCGTCGGTGCAGCTCAAGCCGCTGCGTCTGGACACGGGCCTGCCCCAGCGGGCCGCGGCCGGGGCTGCTGGCGCCGATGCGCCCGCGTCGGTCAGCGCGGTGGTGGGCGGGACGCCGCAAATGCTGTCGGTGCCCGCGGGCGACCTCCAGCTGGAGGTGACCGGCCTGCGCGTCATCAACGTGGAGGACGTGGCCCAGGCGCAGAAGTCGTCCGCGGGCGAGGGTGGCGATGGCGCCGCCGGCAACGACGTGCGCGGCGTGAACCTGGCGGAGCTGAGCAAGCACCTGGGTTCGGGCGCCAAGCCGGTGGGCAACAAGCAATTGGTCAACATCGGGCCGTCCGTCATCTACAAATTGCGCGATGCGGCCGGCCAGGCGCGCGAGTACCAGAACTACATGGCCCCGGTGAAACTCGATGGCCAGCAGGTGTTCCTGTTCGGGGTGCGCGACACGCCTGCAGATGGTTTCCGCTACCTGCGCGTGCCGGCCGACGAGGACATGGGCGTGCAGGGCTGGTTGCGTCTGCGCCAGGCCCTCAACGATGCCGCCCTGCGCGCCGAAGCTGCCCGGCGCTTCGGCCACATGGCGGCGCCCGCCGACCGCGCCGACCTCCAGGCTCAGCTGGGCACCTCGGCGCAGCGTGCGCTGGACCTGTTCGCTGGCGCCATCCCCGCGGCGCCGGCCAAACCGGGCCAGCCCCGTCCCGCGGGTCAAAACGTGGCGGGTGGCTTGCCCGCGCTGTCGGATTTCATCGAGCAGGCCGTGCCCGCCGACCAGCGCGCGCGCACCTCGGCCACGCTGGTGCGCATCCTCAACGGGGCGCTGTTCGAGCTGCTCAACCTCAGCCGCGAGCGCGCGGGCCTGGCGCCGTTGTCGTCCGAGCAGGAAGAGGCTCGCCGCTTCATGACGGCCTCGGTGCTGTCGCTCTCGGACGCGATGTTCTACCCCGTGCCCATGGTGTTGGTGCTGGAGGGCTTCGTGCCCAAGCAGGCCAGCGTCTTCCAGGTGACGCGCACCCCGGGTCGCAACGTGGTCTATCTGGGCTGTGTGCTGCTGATCGTCGGTGTGTTTGCCATGCTTTACATCCGCGAGCGGCGCCTGTGGGTGTGGCTGCAGGATGATGGCGCCGGTGGCACGCGCGTGAAGATGGCGCTGTCGTCCACCCGCCAGACGCTGGACACCGACCGCGAGTTTGAGCGCCTGCAGCGCACGGTGCTGGGCACGGCGGGCGAGGCCCACCGCGTGGCCCCTCCGGCGGTTTGAGTTTCAAGGACACACGAGATGAGCACTTCCCCCGCAGTGGATGTCGCCAACGACCTGCCCACGGGCTTGACCGACCTGAAACGCCCGGTGGGCGACTGGCTGTTCGCCGTCGCGGTGCTGGCGCTGACGGGCTGGGCCTTCTGGCGGTTTGGCTCGGCCATGGACGTGTACGAACAGGCCATTTTGTTGGCAGCGGCACCCAGCGTCATCGCCATGGGCTGGTTCTGGCGCCCGGTGCGCCTGCTGCTGCTGGCCAGCGGCCTGGCGACTTGGGGCGCGGCCGCACTCTACCTGCGCACCACCGACGACTGGGGCGCCGACCTGGCCCAGGGCGAGCAGGTGTTCTGGTTGAAGTATTTCCTCTCCAGTCAGAGCGCCATTTTGTGGATGAGCATGCTGTTCTTCATGAGCACGGTGTTCTACTGGATCGGGCTGCTGTCGCGCAGCGCCACGGGCACCAAGCTGGGCTCGCGCATCGCGTGGGCGGGTGTGTTCATGGCCGTCACGGGCACGCTGGTGCGCTGGTTCGAGAGCCACCAGATCGCGCCCGACATCGGCCACATCCCGGTGAGCAACCTCTACGAGGTCTTCGTGCTCTTCTCGTGGCTGACCACGGCCTACTGGCTCTACTACGAAGACCGCTTCGCGAAGATGGGGCAGTCGCTGGGCTCGCTGGGTGCTTTTGTGATGCTGGTGGTGAGCGCCGCCGTGGGCTTCCTGCTGTGGTACGCCGTGGTGCGTGGCGCCAGCGAGATCCAACCTTTGGTGCCCGCCTTGCAAAGCTGGTGGATGAAGCTGCACGTGCCGGCCAATTTCATCGGCTATGGCACTTTTGCGATGTCGGCCATGGTGGCGTTTGCCTACCTGATCAAGCAACGCGCTGGCGAAACCCAGTGGTGGAAGCTGGCGCCGCTGTGGGGGGTGGGTGTGGTGCTGTGCTTTGAGCCCCTCGTGTTCCGCAGCAAGCCCGGCACCGAGCAGATGGTGGGCACGTACTGGGCCATTTACTTCGGGGTGGCGGCGCTGATCGTGGCGGGCATTGTCGCGGCGCGCCGCAAGATCGCGGTCCAGTTGCCCGACTTCGAGGTGCTGGACGACGTCATGTACAAGGCCATCGCCGTGGGCTTTGCCTTCTTCACCATCGCCACCATCCTGGGCGCTTTCTGGGCGGCCGAAGCCTGGGGCGGCTACTGGAGCTGGGACCCGAAGGAAACCTGGGCGCTGATCGTCTGGCTGAACTACGCGGCCTGGCTGCACATGCGCCTCATGAAGGGCCTGCGGGGCGAGTTCGCCGCCTGGTGGGCCTTGGGCGGCCTGCTGGTGACCTCGTTCGCCTTCCTGGGCGTGAACATGTTCTTGTCGGGGCTGCACTCCTACGGGCAGCTCTGAGCACCGCGCGGGCTTGGCCCCGCGCAGGCGCGGTGTCGGGAGGGTGGCATTGAAAGGGCGGCATTTGCCGCCCTTTTTGACTTCAAGAAGGCGCGGCGATGGCCGATAACCGACACAGGAATGTTTTGCCGGGATCCAAGCCATGCGCTACGTCGTTCGTGACGCCCAAGGGGGCATCGTCAGCCTGCACCGCGAGGCCGTGCCCGGCGCGGAGTTGCTGCCGCTGAGTCACCCGGACGTGCAGGGCTTCATGACGGGCACAGACGGCAAGTCGTTTGCCGCCATGGACGCCGACCTGGTGCGGGTGCTGGAAGACCTGATCGACGTGCTGCTGCGCCGCAACGTGTTCCGCATCACCGACCTGCCGCTGGAAGCGCAGGTCAAGCTGTTCGAGCGCAAGCACTTCCGGGACAACCTGCAGTCCCATGCCTTGAGCCTGTACGCTGATCAGCACGCGCAGGCCTCCAGCCAAGCAAGCGCCCCGGCGGCCTCCGGCGCCATGTCGGATCTGGTCCCCCTCGACTGGGCCGCCAGCGACTTCCAGGGCTGAGGGCACCACCCGGACATCCCCCGGACATCCCCCGGACAGCACCTCTGCGTCCCGACAGTCTCAGAGCACCCGGTGCGTCAAGGCGGGCAACTGCGTGCGCACCTGTGCCTGGCGCGCCTTGCCCAGCTCGGCCACCACCACGCCTGTGCCATCTTCCTGCTGGCAAGCCAGCACCTCGCCCCAGGGCCCCACGGCCAGCGAGTGCCCGAAGGTGCGGCGACCGTTCTCGTGCAGGCCGCCTTGCGCTGGCGCCAGCACGTGGCAGAGGTTCTCCACTGCGCGGGTGCGCAGCAGCAGCTCCCAGTGGGCGCGGCCCGTGGTGTCGGTGAACGCAGCCGGCAGGACGATGAGGTCGAGCGGCTGCTCGGCGCCGAGTTGACGGAACAGCTCGGGGAAGCGCAGGTCGTAGCAAATGCCCAGGCCCACGCGCCAGCTTTGGCCCGAGCGGTCGGTCAGGTCGAAGGCCACGGGTTGGTTGCCGGGCCGCAGCGTGGCCGCCTCGTCGTAGCGGCGCTGCCCATCGTCGAAACAAAACAGGTGGATCTTGTCGTAGCGGGCGACGCGGGCGCCGTCGGGGCCATACACAAGCGTGGCGTTGAAGACCTTGTCCGAGCCGGGTTCGCGGATGGGCAGGGTGCCACCGACCAGCCAGATGCCGTGTTCCCGCGCCGTTTCGGCGAGCACGTGCTGCATCGGCGTGCTGTTGGTGGCCGGGATGAGGACATCGGCCAGCGGCTCGGCGATGGCGAGCTTGTCGGCATCGTGCTCGCCCATCAGGCAGAAGTACTCGGGCAGGGCGATGAGCTCGGCGCCCGCCGCGGCGGCTTCGGCGATCAGGCCGCGCGCCACCTCGAAGTTCTCGTCCACGCGCGGGGTGGACACCATTTGCACGGCTGCAACTTTCATGGGGCGGTGGAGGCTGGTGGGTGATCCCGGCAGGGGCGCGGGCAGACGGCGATGCCGTATGCTTGGGCACATCATGGCCGAACTCGATCCCCTGGCGCAAGGCGCGCTGTTGTCAGAACCCATCGGTGCGGACCATCCCGCCGCCTGGCGCGATTGGGCCGAGCGCGTGCGCGATGCCGCTGTGCGCGGCGCCTGTCTGCGCGTGCGCGGCGGTGGCAGCAAGGATCACCTCGGCGACACCACCCGCGGTGAACTGCTCGACACCCGCGCCTGCGCGGACATCGTCGCCTACGAGCCCAGCGAGCTGGTGATCCGTGCCCGCGCGGGCACACCGCTGGCCGAGGTGGAAGCGCTCTTGGCAGCGCACGGGCAGCACCTGGCCTTCGAGCCGCCGCGTTTCGCCTTCGGTGCCCACCCGGCCGGCAGCGCTGTGCCCGTGTCAGGCGCGACCCTGGGCGGCGTGGTGGCCAGCGGCCTGAGCGGGCCGGGCCGTGTCAGCCGTGGTGCGGTGCGCGACCACGTGCTGGGTTGCACGCTGATGAACGGCCGTGCCGAGGTCATGCGCTTTGGCGGCGCCGTGATGAAGAACGTGGCGGGCTTCGACCTCTCGCGCCTGATGGCGGGCTCCATGGGCACGCTGGGCCTGCTGCTGGAGGTCACGCTGAAGGTGATGCCGCAGCCCGTGGTGTCGGCCACCATGCGGTTCGAGATGCCTCAGGGCGAGGCCCTGGCCCAGGTCAACCAGTGGGCCGCCCAGCCCTTGCCGCTGGACGCCTCCGCCTGGTGGGATGGCCTGCTCGTGCTGCGCCTGCGGGGCGCGCGTGCGGCTGTGGCCAGCGCCGTGCAGCGCCTCTACCGCGAGCGCCGTGGCGAACTCCTGGCGCCGCCCGTGGCCGACGCGTTCTGGCAAGGCATGCGCGACCAGAGCGACGAGTTCTTCCAGCGCGCCCGCCAGGCCGTGGCGCAGGCCGGTGCCCAGGGCGTGACGCTGTGGCGCCTGTCGGTGCCGCCCACCACCGCGCCGCTGGAGGTGCATGGCGAGCAGCTCATCGAGTGGTTCGGGGGACAGCGCTGGGTGTGCACGCCCGCGCCGGCAGCGGCCGTGCACGCGCTGGCCGCGCGCGTGGGTGGCCATGCCCAGGCGGTGTGTTCGGCCCAGCCCGTGCCATGGGCGGATGGGGCCGCGCTGTCGCCTGTGCTGCGGCGCCTGCACCACCGGGTCCAGCGGGCCTTCGACCCACAGGGCGTGTTCGACACCGGCCGCCTCTTGCCACGTTCCACCTGACCCGAGCGCCCCATGCAGACCAGCCTCGCACCCGAGCACCAGTCCACCCCCGCCGGCCAGCAGGCCCAGGCCGTGCTGCGGCAGTGCGTGCACTGCGGCTTTTGCAACGCCACCTGCCCCACCTACCGCCTCACCGGCAACGAACTGGACGGCCCGCGCGGCCGCATCTACCTGATGAAGCAGGTGTTCGAGGGCCAGGCGCCCACGCGCACCACACAGCAGCACCTGGACCGCTGCATTGGCTGCCGCCACTGCGAAAGCACCTGCCCCTCCGGCGTGCCATATCACGAGCTCCTGGCCGTGGGCCAGCCGGTGGTGGATGCGGCCGTGGCACGCCCCTGGCGCGAGCGCCTGCTGCGCTGGGGCCTGCGAACGCTGATGCCGTCGCCTTTGTTCACGCCCGCCTTGCGCATGGGCCAGGCTGTGCGTGGTTTCTTGCCCGAGGCCTTGCGCGCGCAGGTGCCGGCGCGTGCACCCATGGCCCCGCCGGTGTGGCCCGATGCGCGCCAGAGCCTGCATGCCCGGCGCATGCTGATGCTCAAGGGCTGCGTGCAGCCTGGCTTGCGCCCGCACATCGATGCGGCCACGGCGCGTGTGCTCGATGCCCTGGGCATCCGTGCCGAGGTGGCCTCGTCTTCCGGGTGCTGCGGCGCGGTGCAGGGGCACATGGGCGATGTGGCCGGTGCCAAGGTGCGCGCGCGCCGCAACATCGACGCCTGGTGGCCGTACATCGACTCGGGCACGCCGGTGGAGGCCGTGCTGGTGAACGCGTCTGGCTGCGGCGCCTGGGTGAAGGATTACGACACCTTGTTGGCCGACGACCCGGCTTATGCCGACAAGGCCAAGCGGCTGGTGGCCCTGGTGCGCGACCCAGGCGAATTGCTGCCCGCCTGGTTGCCCGTGCTCAAGCGCAAGCTGGCGCGCAAGGCCGCGGCAGGCTCCCTGGGCGCTTTCACCTTCCACCCGCCGTGCAGCCTCAGCCACGCGCAGCGCCTGAGCAACGCGGCCAAGCCGGGCCCCATCGAAACCAGCCTGCGCGAGTTGGGCTTCGAGGTGCGCCTGGCCGCACAGGACAGCCACCAGTGCTGCGGCGCCGGCGGGGCGTACAGCGTGTTGCAGCCCGAGATGTCGCGCCAGTTGCGTGACCTCAAGCTGCGAGCCTTGCAGCCTGCGGGGGCCGCGTCAGGGCCCCAGGTGATTGCCAGCGCCAACATCGGTTGCATCACGCATTTGCAGTCAGGCACGGACACGCCGGTCAAGCACTGGATCGAACTGCTGGACGAAGCGCTGTCGCACTGAGCGTTTCGATGGCGCCGCGCGGGGTGGACGCCGACCGAGCGGAGGCGGTCAGACCGACCGGTCGATGCCGGCCGCATCCTGCGGTTGCTGGGCGGTTTCCAGCGGTTTGGTCTCGCGGCCATCGAAGCTCACCTCGATGTCGATGCGCGATTTCACCGGCACGCCATGGCGCTCGCCGGGTGCGAAGCGCGCTTGCAGGAAGGCCTCCCGGGCGGCTTGCACGAAAGGCGGTGGCAGAGCGTCTTGCGGGTCGGTGGGCGGCCACACCATGACCTTGCGCACGACGCCCGCCTCGTCGATGAACAGGGTCAGGCGGCCCTTTCGGACACGGCCTGGCTCGACGCCGGGCGGGTAGGTGATCTGCACGATGCCCAGGGCCTGGGGCGGGCGGTCCAGCATGTCGCGGTGGGCGTAGCCGGCGAAGGTGGCCTCCGTGGCGGCCTCGGCAGGCTCTCCGGGGGGGGCTCCGGTGTGCCCTTCGGTGGTGGCGCTGTGGGGGGTGTCGCGGTTATCACGGTTGCGCGCGTCGAAGATCTCGCCGGTGCTCTCGCTGGCGCCTTTGCCGCCTTGTGCAGTCAGCGGGGCATCGCCACGCTCTGGTGGGTTCGCAGGTGCGTGCACCTTGTCCTGGCGGCTCGGGGGCGATGTCCAGCGCACTGTCATGGTGTGGGCCGCGACGTGTGGCTGGGCGCCTGGCGTGTTGGCCACGGTGCCCGGCACCAGCGCCTGGGCGCGCAGCAGCAGGCCGATGCCCAACGCGGCATGCAGGCCCAGTGCAGCGAGAACGCACCAGCCAGCGCGCCACCTTTCACACCACCCTCCATGAGCGCGCCCATGCCCACGCCCCGCGCCTGTGGGCAGCCAAGACGGCGGCATGGAGGCGTGCAGGCTGGGCAAGGTGATCACTGCGTCAGCTCGCGCCAGGAGGTGCGGCGCATGGTGCCGGTGGAAGTGGGGGCCCTGACGTGGTCACGGACCTCGGTGGAGCCGTCGGCGTTGGTGATGATTTGGCCCGACTTCGAGCGGCCCTGGAACTGCAGTGTGTTGATGCCCATGGTGGCCACCGAGCGTTTGTAGCCAGCCAGCTGGGTGCTCGCCTGCTCCAGCACATACGAACCGGTGGCGATGTCCAGGTCATACAGCCAGGAGTAGCCCGAGCCGCTGCACACGTCGGTGGAGGGCACGATGCTGGCCACCGTCAAGGTGGTGTAGGCCAGGCTCATGCCCACTGCCACGCGCTCGCCCGGGTCGGGCAGGTCGATGTACCAGCCGGCCACGGTGGAGCTGCTCCAGTCGACGTTGTTGCGCGTCACGGAGCGGTTGTTGCCCGAGGTCGTGAGTGTCTGCGCCACCAGGCTGCTGCGCACATTGCTCCAGCCGGTCGAGGTGAGCGGGTCTTTGATGGCGTAGATGGACGCGGGCGTGGTGGTGTCCATGGCATCGGTGGCGCCAAGGTAGCGGCCCGTGCCAACCAGCACCACCGGGTAGCGGTAGCCGCCATACTGCACCTCGGCGAGCTCCGGCTTGACGGTGATGGGCTGCACCGTGCTGTTTTTGCTGAACTGGGCCAGGCGCACGGCGCGGGTGTCGGGGTTGGTGCCCGTGGGTGCTGCGAGGTTGTTGGCATCGAAGCGCCACAGGTTGCCCAGCATGTCCCCCGCGTAGAAGCGCACGGCTTCGTTGTCCGAAGGTGTCGAGATCCAGGCATTGAGCTTGTTGAGCCCGCTGGGCGTGCTCGATGATCCGACCGCCTGGTTGTTCACCAAGGTGGGCACCTTGTACATGATGGCACCGGTGTGGGCGTTCAGCACGTAAAGGAAGCCATTGCCGCTGTTGTTCAGCCCGGAGGTGAACACCACCGTCCACACCAAGGTTCCGGTGCTGTCGGGCAATTGCGTGACGACAGGGTTGCCGTAGCTGAGGCCCAGGTCGGCGTCGGTGAACTCCCACATCAGTGTCGGGCTGCTGGGCGAGCTGACGTCCAGCGCGTAGTAGGCGCGGCCGCCGGCGCCCAGACCACCCACCAGCATGGTGCGCCACACGGTGGTGCCGCTCTCCACGCGGGAGATGTCGGCCACCACAGGCGTGGCGTTGACGCTGAAGCGGTGTTGGTTGGCGTAGTCGCTGTCGCCCAGCATGTAGAGCGTGGGCATCACGGCGCGGGGGATGTAGGCCCACAGTTCGGTCCCGGCGGTCGCGCAGGCGGCAGCGCTGGTGCTGGACTTGGCCGAGAAGGCGTGCAGCATGCCATCGTTGGCCGCGGCATACACCACCGGACAGCGGTTCGCGTTGTTGGTTTGGTAGGTGGGGTAGCCGTTGTTGGTGTACGAAAACGGTGGCTTGCCCACGTACACCGGCGAGGCGTCGACCATGTCGCCCAGCGTGCTGCGGCGGCTGCGGTAGAGCGTGCCTTCGTTGCTGCGGTCGCCGCGGATGAAGTTCACCAGGTTCGCACCGGAGGCGCTGGTCTGCTGCGTGGAGGTCAGCGCCGAGCACTGCGTTGGCCGGGGCGACTGATTGCAGTAGTTGTTGAAGTACCCGGTCAGCAGGGTACCGTCCACGTCGGACGACAGGTTGGCGTAGGTGAAGCTACCCAGGCTCTGGGTGGTGGTGGTGCCAGAGGTGGCTTTGCGGGCATAGTAAATCGTGCGGCTGGTGTAATCGCGACCGTCGAGCAGGCTGCTGGCCTTCCAGTTGCTGTTCTCGGCGCCCACGGAGACGGTGTCGTTGGCCGTGTTGACGGTGATGGTGCGGGCCTCCAATTCACCGTTCCAGCTTTGCGTGCGGTACGAGGCGATGAACACCTGGTCGGTGCCCAGCACGGGGCGCAGCGAGGTGCTGGCGGCCGAGGCGCCGGCGCCATCGCGCGCCGTGATGTCGGAGAGGGTGGTGCTGAGCGCGGAGACGAGGCTGTCCGCGCTGGCGGCGGAGAAGTAGCGGCCGTGGCCGTTCACCGCGGCGTGCCAGAGGTCGTCGATCTTGGCAGGGTCGCTGGACGTGTCCAGCGGCGGGATGGGCCATTTTTTGGTGCCGGCCTTGATGGCGTTGAAATCGCTGGAGGCCCCCGTGAGGTAATTGACGTCGTAGCGCAGCCGGCCGCTCAGGCCCAGGCCGAGCGTGTAGGTCGTCATGTGTTGCGCGCGGTTGGGGTCGGTGTCCGAGTAGGGAACGCTGTTGACGAGGTCGGTGCGCAGGTCGGTGTTGTAGTAGTAGGCCGCGACGTCGGCCAGCGTGTTGGGCGCCGGGCCGCCGGTGTTGGCAGTTTCCACCGTGGTGGCATTGGGTTGCGACGACCTGCAGGTGACGGTGCCGGTGTTGTTGTTCAGCAGAACCCAGTCGGTGTAGGTGGTGCCGGTCGGCGTGACGGTCATCACGCGCTGTTCCGTGTACGAGATGTAGTTCACGCGGCCGTTGGTGCAGCCGGTGCTTCCGTTGGCGCGGTAGCTGGTGCGCACATAGGTCGCGGTGTAGTTGGTGCTGTCGTCGTACTGCGGGCGCGGCGTCGCGTTGATGTCGGCATCCTGGTTGCCGATGGTGGTGGTGCCATCCAGCTGGGTGGGCAGCGTGGTTTCGTTCCAGTAACCGTCGGTGGTCAGGATGCTGTAGTTGCGCTGGCAGGCGTTCTGGATGGGGTCGGTCTGGCCCGTGAATTTGTTGCCGTAGTAGCGGCCCACCTTGGCGAGTGCGCGGCGCAGCGGCGTCGAGCCACCCACCGGGGCGCCGTACAGGTTGCTGAAGAACAGGGCTTTCTGGTCAGAGCCGAAGTCCGCCACGTTGGCGAAGCTGCCCAGGCTGGACGTGAAGTCCGCGTTGTAGCTGCTGTTCTTGTTGATGGTGGTGAAGCCCACGCGGTAGCGGTTGTCCAGCGCGAACATGGCGCGGCCCGCAGCAGAACGCATCATCAGGATGCGGGTGCGGTAGTAGGCGTACCAATTGGCGTAGCGCTGCTGGTCGGCCGCCGACAGGCTGCTGATCAGCACCTGGGAGAACTTGCTGCTGCCCGGCGCCGAGCCGATGTTGCTCAGGCATTCGGCCACGAAGGTGTTGGTGGTGTCGAAGTTGCCCGCGCTGTCATAGGCCCAGGACTGCGCTGGCTGTGAGCCGGTGTAGTTGTAGTAGTAGTGCGTTGCCGGGCTGTTGTTGGTCGCCGAGAGGTTGACGGTGCTGAGCTTGCCGAACACCCAGTTCGAAACCGTGCCCTTGCGGAAGCTGGAGAAGGTGAAGCTGATGGTGTATTTGTACGTGTAGGGAAAGGTGAGCAAGGAGACCAGGTCCTTGGCCACCACCTTGCCGACCATCCAGTGCGTGTCGTCGCCGCTCTCGTAGACGGCCACGAGGTCGTTCACGGCCAGCGAGACGCCGTTGGTCGTGATGGCATCCGTCAGGACGACAGGGGTGGTGGCGTCCGGGTCGGGCGTGTCGGTGTTGAGGGATTTGGTGATGGCCACCGATGAGGAGAGCGTCGGCTCGAAGCCATCGGGCCAGGCAGCGGTGAGCGACTGGTTCGGGTAGTTGCGGCCGTCAGCGGTCTTGGGCAACACGTAAGGCGAGCTCGCCGCCGAGGGGTTGAACGCCGCGCCGTTGCACTGCGACGACCAGACGCTGTAAGCGGTGCGGCTGCCGGTATCGTCGGGCAGGTAGTCGCTGGCCATCGAGCCCGAGTTGTCCAGGATGAACATCAGGTTGGGCTTGACCGACACGGTGGCGTTGATCAGCGGCGAATTGCTGATGTCGGTGGTGGCAGCCCAGCCCAGCCGCTCAGGCGCGACGCCACCGAGCAACAAGGCTGCGGCGACCGCCACGCGCAAGACGTGGGAGGGCGGCAGGTCGGAGGCCGCGGCGGGCCGTGATGGGGTTGTGAGCGAGGGGGTCATGTCGCCTCCGACATCAGAACTGAACGATGGTCTCGGTGATGGACGACGTGCCGCGCGCACCCACGGCCTGCACCACGATGCGGTAGTAGGTGCCCTGGGCGGTGCCAGTCAGCGGTGCGGGTTTGCTGTAGTCCAGGCTGCCCTTGTCATTGGCCACGCCGGCGCCCGAATTGGCCGGTGCGGCGCAAGAGTTGCCTGTGGCGGTGGGCGAGCCGGCGGCCGAGCACAGGCGGAAGATGGCGTAGCGCAGGGTCACGGGCTCGGTGGCGCTGGCGGAGGCCACCGTGCGTGCCGACAGGGTGCATTTGCCCGTCACGGTGCCGCTGGCGTAGGCACAGGTGTCGCCGTTCCAGTCCACCAGCACGCGGGTGCTGCTGCTGGTGAGCTGGCCTGTTGCGTCCAGGTTGTCGGTGGCGGAGGCGTAGTAGCCAAGGGCCGTGTTATCGGCGTCCAGCGCCGTGGCGTTGGCGGCCAGCCACTCGATGGCGGTCTGCGTGGCGCGCTCGGTCGAGGCCACGGTCTCCTGCTTGAAGCCGAGGTTGCCCAGCACGTTGGTGCCGCTGTCCACCGAACGCACCAGGGCGACGGCGCCCAGCGACAGGGCCAGCAAAGCCAGCAGGGCGAAGATGAGAGACAGGCCGCGCTGCTTCATACGGCGCTCCACAGGACGTTGCGCAGCGGCACGATGGTGTCATAGACCTTGTAGCGGTAGCGCTGCCACTCGGTGTCGGTTGCGTTGGGCTTGGGGATGGTCAGTGTCAGGCACTGGCGCGAACTGCCCGTGCTGCAGGCCGCCGTGCCCGACACCGTGGTGGCGGTGCCGACGTCCCACACCGGATCGGCGGTGGTGACGAGGTCTTTTTCCCGCACCTCGCTGCGCGCCACCACGGCGATGCGCACGCTGAGCACGCGCGACCAGCCATCGGCGGTGGTCGGCGTGGTGGTGTCGTAGGCGTCCACCACACCGTCTTTGGGCGCACTGGTGTCCTTGCCGTACATCACGCGCATCGCCACGATGCCGGAGGCCAGCACCTGGTCAGCGCCCATGGTGCCGGTGGCCTGGAGCTCACGCATGACCAGGTTTTCGCCGGTGATGGTGTACTCGCGCATCACGATGCGGCCGAGGTTCACGAGGTAGCTGGTTTCGGCCGGATAGCTGACGGTGGAGGGGCTGGTGGCCACGGTCGGCATCAGGCTAGTGGCGGGATTCCAGCCGGTGCTCACGACCTCGGTGGGCACGGTGGTGCTGGTCAGCGTGTTCGTGCTCGATGCGGCCACCTGGAACACGGTGCACCAGTTGGTGCTGCTCCAGGTGCCAGGGATGGCCATCATCACGTCGCCGTTGCTCACGCCGGTGCTGGAGTTCACGGTGAAGCGGGTGTCGCTGGGGCTGCGGTTGGCTTTCACCACCATGGGCACCGAGAAACTGCTGCGCCCGCTGCTCAGGGTGCGCAGCGTGGGCACGCCGCTGGCGTTCAGCGTGATGGTGATGGGCGCCAGCGTCATCGACAGGGTGGCGGCGCTGCCGTATTTGGCGGTGATGGGGCAGCCCAGTGCGGCGCTGTGGCTGATCAAGCCATAGCCGGCGCCCTGCACGTCCCGGCTCACTGTGTACAGCCCGATGGAGCCGTTGACCTGTGCGTCCGAGCCGGAAGTGGTGGTGCGGCGCTGCCCTTCCGAGTTCACCACCACTTGCGCGATGATGACCGTCGTGATCAGGGCCAGCGCCATGCCGACCATCAGCTCCACCAGGGTGAAGCCACGGGCGTCGGCGCGTGTGGTGCTGTGGTGGGTGCGCATCGGTGGCCTCAGCTGGCGGCGCTCAGCCGCGTGCGTGTGGTGTAGCTGTGCTGGTCGTCGCTGCCGTGCTGCCAGGTCACGGTGATGGTGACCATCTGCGTGGTCGCGTCCACCACGATGGTGCTGCTGCCGTTGGGCAGGGTGTTGGCCACCTTGCTTCGCCAGTCGCTGCAGCGGGTGTAGGAAGTGCATGCCACGCCGTTGTAGTTGGCCACGTGGCTGAGGTCGCTCCACATCATCCCGACCACCTCGTTGGCCAGGTAGCTGGCGTCGGCGCGGTACTTGGCGTCGGACTGGGCGGCCGTCATGCGCGCTTGCAGACCGACCAGGGCCAGCACGCCGATGCTGAAGATGAGGATGGACACCAGCACCTCGATGAGCATGATGCCGCGCTGGCCATGCGATGGGCTTGGGCGTTTCTTCATGGCGGGCCTCACAGGCAGCGACGCGGGTCGCTGGTGCTGGTGATCAGCGGATCGCAGGAACGCACCATGCCAGCGGGCGTGATGTCCACGCGCAGCGGCCGGTCGTCGGTCTGCGCAGAGGCGTAGCTCACCACGATGCGCACCAGGTTGCCCGAGCGACGGCCCAGGGCATCGAAGGTCACGCTGCTGGCGGCGGTGCTGCCGTCGGCGGCCAGACCGCTCACCGACACACCCGCACTGCCATCGTTGCCCAGGCGCTTGGCAACGATCAGCGGGTTGGTGGCGTCTGTGCTGGTGTTGGTGGGTGCGGCCGCACAGGCGCTGCCCGGGTCACGCACGCTCACCACCCAGGACGCCCCGGATGCCGACACCGTGCAGCTGTTGTTCAGTGCGGTTGAGGCGCCGTTGTCGACCATGTAGAAGGTGATGGGGCGGTTGCGCCGCACGGCCTCGTTGCGGGCTTGCTGCAGGCCGTTTTGCAGGGATTCCGCCTGGTTGCGCAGCTTGGCATTGCGCATCCAAGCGGTCATGCTGGGCACGGCGGTGGCCAGCAACATGCCGAGCACCACCAGCGTGACGGCGATTTCGATGATGGAGAAGCCGCTTTGGGATGCGGGATGGGCCAGGCGCGACGGGCGTGGGTTGGGCGTCATGGCGGTGTCCTCGCGGCTCAAGAGCAGTCCGAGGCCGACTTGACCGCCCAGCACGCCGCGGTGGCGGTGGCGCCAGCGAACTGGGTCGTGCCCTTGGCGCCGCTGTCGCCCAGCGTGTAGGTGTAGCCGTTGACTGTGCTGCCGCTTTTGCCCGTGGCCGTGATGGTGTAGTTCTGGCCGCTGTTGCTGGTGGTGCAGGTGTAGTCGAAGTACTTGCTGTCTGCCACCACCAGCGCGTTGGCGGAGGCGTTGCCGCAGGTGGTGGCTGCCGTCGGGCCGTAGGCGCGGTTGTCTTGGTAGAACTGCTCGAGGCGGATGCGTTGGTTGGCCAGGTTGGTGAACGCCTCCTGCATGGCGCCGCGGCGGATGTACTGCGTGTAGGCCGGCACGGCGACCGAAGCCAGGATGGCCACGATGGCCACCACGATCATCACTTCGATGAGGGTGAAGCCACGCGCAGCGCTCGGCTTGAAGCCGGCTGCGGTCGGTGTGGTGGATGTGTGTGCCTGCATGCCAGAAACCCCTTGCTGTGGATCCATGATGTCCACATCGGGAAATTCTGGGTCGGCGTTGAAGGGGGTGAAGGCCGGATCAGCGTGACAAAACCCACGCACTCGCGCTGGCTTGCGTTTCGTTACAGCGCGGTGCGCGGCCGTGCGTCGGCCGCATCGACCGTTCGTCTGGCGCGGTGAACCGTTGGGCGCAGCCTGCGCTTCAGGCGTTCGGGGCGTCGTCGCCGGTGGCCACCGGGCGGGCCGGGTCGGCGCACCACTCGCTCCAGGAGCCGGCGTACAGGCGCGTGGGCGCGAAGCCGGCATGGGCCATCGCCAGCAGGTTGTGGCAGGCGGTCACGCCGGAGCCGCACTGGTGCACGAGGGTGTCCGTGCTGGCGCCGGCTTCGGCCATCAGGGCGGTGAATTCGTCGCGCAGCACCTCGGGCGACTTGAAGCGGCCTTCGCTGAGGTTGCGCTGGAAGAAGCGGTTGCGCGCGCCAGGGATGTGGCCGCCCACCGGGTCCAGCGTTTCATTCTCGCCGCGGAAGCGGTCGGGCGCGCGGGCGTCGAGCAGGTGCAGGCTGGCCGACGCGGGTGCCGCAGGCAGCGATGCCATCACTTGGTTGGCGGTCACGAGCCAGTCGCGGCGCACCTGCGGGGTGAAGGTGCTGGCCGTGCGCGGGGCCACATCGGTGTCCAGCCCTGCGCCGGTGGCCAGCCAGGCCGGCACGCCGCCATCGAGCACCTGCACGCGCTCGTGGCCCAGCCAGCGCAGCAGCCACCAGGCACGCGCGGCGAACATGCCGCCGGCATCGTCGTAAGCCACCACGCGGGTGCCGGGCCGCACGCCCCAGTGGCCCAGGGTCGCCGCCAGCGCTTCGGGCGAGGGCAGGGGGTGGCGCCCGGTGAAGGCGGGCGTGCCCAGGCCGGTTTTCGGGCCGGAGAGGTCGCGGTCCAGGTGGGCGTACAGCGCCCCCGGGATGTGGCCTTGCCGCCAGGCCGCCTCGCCTGCGGTGGCATCGGCCAGGTTGAAGCGGCAGTCCAGCACCAGCACGTCTTCGGCGCCGGGGGCGGCGAGCAAGGCGCGCAGCCCGGCCGCATCGATCAACGGGGGCAGGGCAGGCGAGGGCGCGGCGGCAAGGCTCATGGCGTTGGCGTTGGCGTGTTGTGCATGGGTGGCTGCTGTGCAGGGGCAGGCGTCAGCGCTGCTGTGTGCGGCGGGGCCCGGTGGGGCGCGGTGTCAGAACAGCGCCATGCTGAGCTTGCGGCGGTAGGCGTCAATGACGGGGTCGGTCGCGGCCACCTCCACCTTGCCGGCGATTTCCAGCTTGGGTTTGCCATCGGGTGCGCCAGGTGCACCTGCGGCCCCAGGGCCCTTGCCCGGCGCGGTGGCCTTGGGCTGTGGCTTGGTCATCGTCTCCAGGATGGAGACGTAGAGCTTGCGCGCGGCTTCGTCGCCCCAGGCCTTGTCGCGCATGATGATTTCCAGCAGCTCGTCCATGGCCTCGGTCTGGCGGCCCAGGGCGAGGTGCAGCGAGGCCAGCTCCAGGCGGGCGGCGAAGTCGCGCTTGTTGGCGGCAATGGCCTCCTGCAGCGTGCTCAGCGGGCGGCCGCTGGTGCGCACGGTCTGCACAGCGTCGAGCACGCGCACGAAGGCGGCCGGGCGGGCTTCGATCAGCGGGCCGGTGACGCGGGGGCGCAGCGGCTCGGCCACCAACTGCGCATGCTGCAGGGCGTTGTCCGAGCCTTCGGCCAGCATCAGCGCGATCAGGTCGAAGCGGGCTTCGTCGTTGTTCGGGTCTTTTTCCAGGGCGTCGAGCAGCAGGTCCACGGCGCCGCCGGTCTGGCCTTCTTCGGCCAGGGCCTCGGCCTGGGCCACTTCGGCCTCGGCGGCCACCTCGCCCTCAGAAGGCACGTGCTTGGCCAGGAAGCCGCGGATCTGCTCGGCCGGCAGGGCGCCCACGAAGCCGTCCACCGGCTGGCCGCCCGCGAACATCACGCAAAACGGGATGGAGCGCACACCGAACATCTGCGAAAGCTGGCCGGCGATTTCGGGTTGCTCGTCGGCATTGAGCTTGGCCAGCACGAAACGGCCTTCGTATTCGACCTCCAGGGCCTCCAGCACGGGGCCCAGCTGCTTGCAGGGGCCGCACCAGGGTGCCCAGATGTCGAGCAGGATCGGCACCTGCTGCGAGGCGGCCAGCAGGTCGGATTCGAAGTTTTCGAGGGTGATGTCGATCATGGTCAGCTGAGGGTGAGAGCGGGTGGTGCGGCGGTGGGCGGCGGCAGATATGGGCAGCAGATGTGGTCGTTTGCACAGCACGCAAGCGATGCAGCGCCTAAAATCCGGGGTTTGACGAGTCAGGAGCCCGCGGTGAGCACAGTCCCCCACACGATGTCCAGCAGCGACAAGTCCCAGGCGCCAGCCATCCAGGTGGGCGTGGTCATGGGCTCGAGCAGCGACTGGGACGTGATGCGCCACGCCGCCGACATTCTCACCGAGTTCGGCATCGCCTTCGAGGCGAAGGTGGTTTCCGCCCACCGCATGCCCGACGACATGTTCCGCTATGCCGAAGTCGCGGCCGACCGCGGCCTGGTGGCCATCATCGCGGGTGCGGGCGGTGCCGCCCACCTGCCGGGCATGCTGGCCGCCAAGACCACCGTGCCCGTGCTGGGCGTGCCCGTGCCCTCGCGCCACCTGCAAGGCGTGGATTCGCTGCACTCCATCGTGCAGATGCCCAAGGGCATCCCCGTGGCGACGTTCGCCATCGGCACGGCCGGTGCCGGCAACGCGGCCCTGTTCGCCGTGGCGATGCTGGCGGGTGCGAACCCCGCCCTGCGCGCCAAGCTGGACGCCTTCCGCGCCCGCCAGACCGAGGTCGCGCGCAACATGACGGCCGACCTGACGATGTCCGCACCGGAAGGCGGCAAGGCATGAGCGCCGGCAAGGATGTGATCCTTCCTGGGGCGACCCTGGGCGTGATGGGCGGCGGCCAACTGGGCCGCATGTTCGTGCACGCCGCGCAAAGCATGGGCTACCGCACCGCGGTGCTCGACGCCGATGCCACCAGCCCCGCCGGCCTGGTGTCGCACGAACACATCCGCACGCCTTACCTCGACGCCGCCGGCCTGGCCGAGCTGGCCCGTGTCGCCGATGCCATCACCACCGAGTTCGAGAACGTGCCGGCCGCGGCGCTTGATCAACTGGCCCAGGCGCGCCCCGTGGCGCCGGCCGGTGCCTCGGTCGCCATCTGCCAGGACCGTGCCCGCGAGAAGGCCCACTTCGTCGGCTGCGGTGTCGATTGCGCGCCGCACGCCCTGATCGAGTCGCCCGAGCAGTTGGCCGCCGTCTCTGACGACCTGCTGCCCGGCATCCTGAAAACCGCCCGCCTGGGCTACGACGGCAAGGGCCAGATCCGCGTGAAGACGCGCGCCGAGCTCATCGCCGCCTGGGACGAGCTGCAGCGCGTGGGCTGCGTGCTCGAGAAGATGCTGCCTCTGGCCTACGAGGTCAGCGTCATCGTCGCCCGTGGCCGGGACGGCCAGGTCGTGCACTTCCCGCTGCAGCAAAACCTGCATCGGGATGGCATCCTGGCTGTGACCACGGTGCCCGCGCCCAACGTCACCGAGGCGGTGTCGCAGCAGGCTTATGCCTCGGCGCACAAGATTGCGGCGTCCATGGACTACGTGGGCGTGCTGTGCATCGAGTTCTTCGTGCTGGCCGATGGCCGCATCGTCGCCAACGAGATGGCCCCGCGCCCGCACAACAGCGGCCACCACACCATCGACGCCTGCGATGTGTCGCAGTTCGAGCTGCAGGTGCGTGCCATGGCCGGCCTGCCCCTGGTCGAACCTGTGCTGCACAGCCCTTGCCTGATGCTGAACCTGCTGGGCGACCTGTGGTTCCCTGAAACGCACGGCCAGGGTGCCTCGGTGCAGCAGGAATCCCAGCGTGAGCCTGACTGGGCCGCCGTGCTGGCGCTCTCAGGCACCCACCTGCACCTCTACGGCAAAACCGAGGCCCGCGTGGGCCGCAAGATGGGCCACCTGACGGTGACCGGCGCCACGCCGCAGGCTGCGCGCGCCACCGCCTTGCAGGCGGCAGCCATCCTCGGTATCGCGCCCTTCTGACACCCGCCGCCCCCCGTCGCCACGATGCCCGCCCGCCTGCTCGACCCCGCCCTGCAGCCCGATGCCATCGAGCGGGCCGCGCAGCGCCTGGCCGACGGTGGCCTGCTGGCCTTGCCCACCGAGACCGTCTACGGCTTGGGCGCCCGTGCCGATGACGATGCCGCCGTGGCCCGCATCTTCGCGGCCAAGGGCCGACCGGCCAACCACCCGCTCATCGTCCACGTGCCCAACGAGGCCGCGGCCTTGTTCTTCGTCAGCGCCTTCCCGCCCGTGGCCCAGCGCCTGGTGCGCGCCTTTTGGCCGGGACCGCTGACCGTCATCGTGCCGCGTCACCCCGCCATGGCCCGCGCCGCCGCCGGGGGCCAGGACACCATCGGCCTGCGTTGTCCAGACCACCCCGTGGCCCGCCAACTGCTGGATGCCTGCGCCCAGCGCAACATCCTGGGCGTGGCCGCGCCCAGCGCCAACCGCTTCGGCCGCATCAGCCCGACGCGGGCATCGCACGTCGTCGAAGAATTCGACGGACGAGGCCAGGGCCTGGACGAGGTCTGGGTGCTCGACGGCGGCCCCTGCGCGGTCGGCATCGAGTCCACCATCGTGGACTGCTCGCGTGGCCAGCCCGTGCTGCTGCGCCCCGGCCGCTTGACGATGGCCCAGCTCGAAGAAGCCGCGGGCGAGCCGCTGCTGTGGTCCAAGCCCGAGGCGCCCGACCCGAACGCGCCCAAGGCCTCGGGCACGCTGCTGTCGCACTACGCGCCGCGCGCCCGCGTCGTCTTGATGAGCGATGCGCAACTGGCCGACGGCCTGGACGTCATCGAGCCCGAGCTCACGGCCCAGCACTTGGCCACGCCAGGGGCCACACCGCGCGTGGCCGTCTATTCGCGCAGCCTGTGGGCTCACCACCCCCGCCACCCGGGCGTGGTGCACCTGTCCATGCCGGGCGATGCCGTCACCGCCGCGCACGACCTCTTTGCCGATTTGCGCGAGATGGACGCCACCGGCGTGGCGCAAATCTGGGTCGAAGCGCCGCCGGAGGGCTCGGAGTGGGACGGCGTGCGCGACCGCCTCAGCCGCGCGGCGGCGGCCTGAGCCCGCGCTGCGTCCCCCGCCGCTTCACAGCACTTCACCCCGCGCCCCGCGGGGGAGGGCAATCCCGTGGCAGACTGCCACCCTGGCGCGCCCGGGTTCGGCCTGGCGTTTGCCGCCAACCGCTTCTGAGCCTCGCACCACGCGGGGCCCGCCCCTGCCCTGACCCCGGATCCCCTGGAGAGACCATGTTCCCTGTTGCCGCATCCCGCCTGCCCGTGAACCGCCGCCGCCTGGGCTGGATCGCGCTGGCCTGCTCGGCAGCCGGCCTGACGATGGGCCTGACCGCCTGCGGCGGTGGCACGCGCCAGAGCTTTTTCACGCCCAACAGCATCGTGTCGTTCGGGGATGAGAACAGCGCGTTCCAAGACTTCACCAGCGCGTCGTTCAAAAATCCCGACGGCTCCGGCAATGCGGTGCTCAAGGGCTTGGTGTACACCGTGCAGTCGGCCATCGCGGCCGCGCCCGTGGTGTGCGACGAGCGCACCCCCACCGCCGAATGCCAGGCAGCCAATGGCACCTTCACGGAGCCGGCGTCCAGCGTCAATTACTACTCGTTCGTGCCGGCGCAGCCCTACACCGCCACCAAGCTGGAGCTGGATGGCGCGGGCAAGCAGCGCGCGACCTCCACGGTGTACGACTGCAGCTCGCCCCGCATCTGGGTGCAGGTGTTGGCGCGCGCTTACGGTCGCGGCTACACCAGCCAGTGCGCGCTCGACACGCGCGGCGGCGCGGTCAGCTATGCCGCCTATGGCGCCAAAACCGACGATGTCATCAACCAAATCGCGGCGCATCGCAGCGAGCTGGGCAGCGGCGTGCTCGTCACCATCATGGTCGGCCAGAACGACATCCTGGAGCAGTTCAACGCCATCCGCGCCACGCCGGCCACGACCGATGAGGCCACGGCCATCGCCACGCTGCAAGCCCGCGCCGACCGCATGGCCGCAGCGGTCAAGGACGTGATCGGCACCGGCGCCAAGGTGGTGCTGGCCCTGACGCCCTCGCTCAACGACGCGCCGCGCGGCGTGGCCACTGACGCAGCCCTCATGTCGCGCCTGGTGGTGGCTTACAACGATCGCTTGTACGTGCGTGGCCTGGGCAACGTCTCGGGCCGCGATCTGGTGGGCGTCAACCCTGATGCGTTCACCAACGTCCTCACGCGCAACAGAAACTATGTGCATGGCGACGCTGGCCTGCTGTGCAACACCACCGGCCTCGTCCGGCCCGATGGCACCGTCACCACCGGCTCGGAGCCTGACGCTGACGCCAACGTCCGCTTCTGCAACACGACCAGCGCCCTCAACGGCAGCGTCAGCACCTACATGTGGGCCGACGCCATCCATTACGCGCCCCTGGGCCACAGCCTCGTTGGCTCGCTGGCCTACAACCGCGCTCGCAACCAGCTTTGAGCGGGGCGTGCCTGGGCCTCAGCGCTGGGGCAGGCGACCAAACCACAGCTTCATGCCCAGGATGGCCAGCGCCAGCGTCAGCGTGATGGCGTTGGCGACCGTGACCGGCACCGATCGGATCGACAGGCCATAAACCAGCCACAGCGCCACCCCGGCGGTGAAGCAGCTGTACATGCCCAGCGAGATGCCGCTGACATCGCGGGTCCGCAGGGTCAGCCAGACTTGCGGCAGGAAAGAAGCGGTGGTCAACACGGCGGCGATGGCGCCGATCCAATCGGTGGTATCGGGTGAGAGGGTCATGGTGAAGTGGCTTCTGGGGTGTTCATGTGCTGTGCCCAGTCGATCAGGGCTTGCAGCACCGGCCGGCCGGCATCGGCGCGGGGGTGGTTGACCACGCCGACCACGATCACACGGTGGCGGCCATCGGCGGTGTCCACGTAGCCCGCCATCGACGCAACGCCATCGAGCGAACCGGTTTTGATGTGGGCACGTCCCGCCGCCGCTTGCCAGCGCCGGGTGGTGCCATCGGTGCCATTGATGGGCAGCGAGGCGATGAACTCGGGCATCACGGGGCTGCGCCACAGGGCTTGCAGCCACTGGCCCAGGCACAGCGCGGTGCTGCGCTCGCTGCGCGACAGGCCCGAGCCGTTGTCCAGTTGCAAGGCGTCGCCGTCGCAGGCGCCAGGGCCGCGTGAACCCGTTGCGCGGACGCCCTCCTGCACCAGTTGCGTGGTGGCCGTGCGGGCGGTGGCCAGCGTGGCGGGTGTGCTGCCCAGCGTCAGGAACAACTGGCGCGCCATCACGTTGTTGCTGAATTTGTTGATGTCGCGCACCACAGCGGCCAGCGGCGGCGATGTCCACGTCTGCCACACCGGCAGGCCGGGGGGCCAGTGGCCATTGCGCACGGTGCCGCCGAGCTGCCCGCCGGCGTCTTGCCAGGCCTGGCTGAGCAGCCTCGCGCTGTGGTCGTCCGGGCCATCGCCGCGCCACAGCAGCGGCCACTCGCGCTCGCCACAGGCCAGGGGATACGGCCCTTGCACGGTCACCCGCCAGCGCTGCCGGCCCAGGTGGTGCCAGCCCAGCACGGGCGCCATCGTCAGGCTCAGGGCTTCGCGCCAATCGCCGCAGGGCAGCTTGGCTTGAGGGCTCACGCGGTTGACGAGCTCCACGCCATCCAGCGCCGGCATCAGGCTGGCCCGCACCTGGCCCGGCTGGGCGGCATCGGGCAGCAGCCGCAGCGTGACCGCGCCATGGTTGAGGAGCAGGGCGTCTGCGCCGGCGTTGTAGGGCTTGAGCACCTGGCCGTCGAAGGCCGCAGGGTCGTGCGGCGGCAGCTCGAAAGCGCTGCGGTCGGTCAGCAGGTCGCCGCGGATGTCGCGCAGCCCCGCGCCCCGCCAGCGCGACAGCATCATCTGCACCCGCTCCATGACGAGGCTGGGGTCGCCGCTGCCGCGCAGGTAGAGCGGCCCGTCGAGCGCACCATTGGGCAGCAGCGGCCCGCCCAGCCCGGCCTCCGTGCGCCAGGTGAAGGCCGGCCCCAGGCTGCGCAGGGCAGCGCCCGTGGTGAACAGCTTCATCACCGAGGCCATCAGGCGGGGCGATGTGGCCAGGTGCTGCCAGCGTGGCGCATCGCCATCGACCGGCCAGACCAGCAGCGAAAACGAGTCGGCCGGCAAGCCGCTGGCTTGCAGGGCGCTGGCCACGGTCGGGGGCCAGGCGGCAGATGCAGGCGCGGTGTTCCCGACGGTGCCCGGCAGCGCGCCCGGCAGGGCTTTGGGCAAGCCTCCCGGCGGGGGCGCCGGCTGCGCCGCGACGGCCGAGGCCACACAGAGCGCCAGCAGTGGCGTCGAGCGGAACAAGGGCAGGGCAAGGCGCGTGGCAAAGGACATGGCGGCCATCATAGGGGGAGGCTGGGGGCTACACTCTCGCGATGTCTGACAGCGTGTTCCCGCCCCCTTCTGCTGCGCCCGTGTTGCTGGCGCTGGACACCGCCACCGAGCGCCTGCACATCGCCCTGGTGGCGGGAGACGCTGTGCGCACGCGAGACCTGCCCGGCGGCGCCCAGGCCTCCACGGCCTTGCTGCCGGCCGCCCAAGCCATGCTGGACGAGGCCGGCCTGCGCTGGCCTGACCTGGACGCCATCGCCTTCGGCAGCGGGCCGGGTGCCTTCACGGGCTTGCGCACGGCGTGTTCGGTCACGCAAGGGCTGGCACTGGGCCTTGGGTGCCCCGTCATCGTGCTCGACACCCTCATGGCCGTGGCCGAAGACGCCCGCCTGCGCGCCTGTGCCATCGACCCCCAAGCCTGCCCGCCCGGCCAAACTCTGTGGGTGCTGCAAGACGCCCGCATGGACGAGCTCTACGCCGCTGCCTTCACCTGGTGCGGCGAGGCCTGGCACGCCACCGAGGGCCCCGCGCTGTGGCCCCTGAGCGAACCGCGGCGGCGCTGGTCCGAGGCTGCGCCAGGCGAGGTGCGGCTGTGCGGCAATGCCTTGCTGCAGTGCCCCGAGGCCATGGCCGGTGTGCCCGAGGCCCTTCACCTGGCGGACGGCGCCCAGGCCCTGCCCGCAGGTGCCGCACTGGCCGCGCTGGCCGTGCAAGCGTGGCGTGCAGGTCGCACCGTCGACGCCGCTTTGGCCCTGCCCCGCTACGTCCGCGACAAGGTCGCCCAGACCACCGCCGAGCGTGCCGCCGCGGCCCTGGCCTGAGCTGGGGAGCCCACCATGCCCATGCTGGAGACCACCCACCCCCCCTCCCAGGCGCCCGAGCCTGCCCCGGCGCCCGCCTTTGGCGATGGCCTGACATCCTTCATCGACCGCACCCTGAGCGACACCGACATCCCTGAGGTGACCGCCATGGAGCGCGCTGCCTGCGCACACCCCTTGCACGCCTGGACCGACGACAACTACCGCTCCTCGCTGCGCGCCGGTTACTGGTCGCGCGTGCGCTGCGATGCCGCCTCCGGCCGCATCGTCGCCGTGTGCGTGGCCATGGACGGGGTCGACGAGGTCCACCTGCTCAACATCGCAGTGGCGCGGGAGTGGCACGGCCAGGGTCACGCCCGGGCCCTGCTGGGCGAACTGGTCGCGCGGTGCCGACAGCGCCGCGCCGAAACGCTGTGGCTGGAGGTGCGCCCGAGCAACCAGCGCGCGCGGGCCCTGTACCTGCGCGAGGGCTTCACCGACATCGGCGTGCGCAGGCAGTACTACCCCGCCGCCACCGGCCGCGAAGACGCGCTGGTGATGCGCCTCACCGTCGACATCACCGCCGATGCCGGCCCGTCCAGCCCCCACAGCGAGGCCCCGCATGCGCTGGACTGACCGCCAACTCGCCATGCTCCGCGAGATGGGGGTGCCGCCGTTCTGGCCCACCGAGCCACAGGCCGCACCCGCCGACGCTCCGGCCGCGGTGGCGCCACCGGACGCGCAAGCCGACCACATCGCACCGGCGGTGCGCGCCATGCCGGCGCCCGCACCCACCCCCACCCTGGCTCCCACCCCGGCCATCGCACCGCCCCCCGCGCGCGCGCCCCGCGCCGCCCTGCCCGCCAAGCCGCCCGCCACCGAGGCCTCGGCCCACACAGCGGTCGCCCTCGGCCCCCGCCCCACAGGTGTCGACACCATGGACTGGCCGGCCCTGCGCGACACCGTGGCCGCCTGCCAGGCCTGCAGCCTGTGCCACAGCCGCACGCAAACGGTGTTCGGCACCGGGCACATCCAGGCCCGCTGGATGCTGGTGGGCGAGGCCCCGGGCGAGCAGGAAGACCGCCAAGGCGAGCCCTTCGTCGGCCGCGCCGGCCAGTTGCTCGACCGCATGCTGGCCGCGGTGGGTCTCACGCGCAGCGAGGCCCCGCCCGAGCGCCAGGTCTACATCGCCAACGTGCTCAAGTGCCGCCCGCCGGCCAACCGCAACCCGCTGCCGCAGGAGGTGGCGCAGTGCGAGCCCTACCTGCTGCGCCAGATGGCGCTGGTGCAACCCGACCTCATCCTCGCGATGGGCCGTTTCGCCGTGCAGTCCCTGCTCAAGACGAGCGAGCCCATCGGCAAGCTGCGCGGTCGGGTGCACGAGGTCCAGGGCATCCCCGTGGTGGTCACCTACCACCCGGCGTACTTGCTGCGCAACCCGGCCGACAAGGCCCTGGTCTGGGACGACCTGTGCCGCGCCCGCGAACTGCAGGCGGCCCGTGCCGCGGCGCGTTCAAACACCTGAGCCGGCCCCGCTGTGGCTCACTCCGGCCCGATGTAGCGCCGCCGGCGGAACCACCAGATCAGCCCCAACGCAACGCCCACCATCATCAGCATGGCGAGCCAGAAGCCTTCCGGGTGCTTGAGCAGCGGCATGAGCTCGAAGTTCATGCCGAAGATGCCGGTGATGAGGTTCAGCGGCAGGAACACGGCGGTCAGCACCGTGAGCGTGCGCATGATGTCGTTGGTGCGGCTGCCTTGCGCAGAGAAGTGGATCTGCACCGCGCTCTCGGCCGAACTCTCCAGCCGGCGCACATGGGCCAGCACGCGCTCGATGTGCTCGTGCACGTCGCGGGAACGCACCCGCAGCACCTCCCGCTCGCGCGTGATGTGCGGGTCGGCCGACAGCGGCCATTCCTCCAGCGCATCGATCCATTCCTGCACGGCGCTGCGTTGGTCCTCGCAGGTGTCTTCCAGCATGTGCAGGGTGTTGCGGGCGTCCAGCAGCGCCTGCCAGTGGCTGAACTGGTTGCGGTTGCTGAACAGCTCCTGCTGCAGGTAGCCGAACTGGCGGGTCAGCAGGCGGCGCAGGTCCAGGTAGCTGTCCACCATGTGGTTGACGATGCGCAGCATCAGGTCGGCCGGGCTGGGTGGCAGCCGAGACGTGCTGCCGCGGCCTTCGTGGAAGCGCGGCGTGGCAGCGTCGCCGCCCTCCGATGGCTCGGGCCGTTCAGTGGCGCTGGCGGCGGGCAAATCGGCCGGCGTGTCGGCAGCGATGGCGTCGTCCGGTGCGCCCAACACGCCTTTGGCGAGGGGGAGCGATGCCGCGCCCGATGTCGCGCCCGATGCCGCGCTCAACTCGACGCCCTCGGCGGGCCGCGCACCCTGAGGGATCATCTGGCTCAGCCGGGCTTCGAAGAAATCCCGCACCGAGCAATCGGCCGGGTGCACGGTCAGCAGCACGCGGTCGAACACGGCGAAGCCCACCGGGCTGGTGTCGATGGAGGCCATGGCCTGGCGCGCCGACGAGGCCGTGCCATGCGCTTCGTCCAGGAAAAGGCGCTCGGTGCCGTGGCCTGCAGCCAGGCGGCGGAACACGAGCAGGTCGTACCACGAGGTGTAGTCGTACTGCGAGGGCAACTGCGGGTTGAGCAGGTCGGTGACGTGCAGATCCATCAGGCTGCCGCCGGCCAGGCGCTGCAGGTGCTGCTGCACCTCGGGCAAGCGCACCTCGAACACGCGCCGGCTGGTCGTCACCCAGAGAAAGCCGTGGGCGGGCAGGCTGGTGGGCCAGGCAGGCAGTTCGGTGAACTGGTCGTGGATCAGGAAAAAGCGCATGGGAGTCCCGCCGTGTCACGCCTTCAGCATCGCGGCGGCGTCCAGGGCGAAGTAGGTGAGCACGCCGTCAGCGCCGGCGCGCTTGAACGCCAGCAGGGATTCCATCATGGTGGCCTCGCGGTCCAGCCAGCCGTTCTGCGCGGCGGCCTGGATCATGGCGTACTCGCCGCTGACCTGGTAGGCGAAGGTGGGCACGCGGAAGGCGTCTTTCACGCGGCGCACGATGTCCAGGTAAGGCATGCCGGGCTTGACCATCACCATGTCCGCACCTTCGGCGAGGTCCAGGGCCACTTCACGCAGTGCCTCGTCGCTGTTGCCTGGGTCCATCTGGTAGACCTTCTTGTTGGCCTTGCCCAGGTTGGCCGCCGAGCCCACCGCGTCGCGGAAGGGGCCGTAGAAGGCGCTGGCGTACTTGGCGCTGTAGGCCATGATGCGGGTGTGGACCAGCGCTTGCGACTCGAGCGCTGCGCGGATGGCGCCGATGCGGCCGTCCATCATGTCGGAGGGCGCGACGATGTCCACGCCGGCCTCGGCCTGCACCAGGGCCTGACGGGTCAGCACCGAGACAGTGTCGTCGTTGAGGATGTAGCCCGTGTCATCGAGCAGGCCGTCCTGGCCGTGGCTGGTGAACGGGTCCAGGGCCACGTCGGTCATCACGCCCAGCTCCGGGAAGCGCTTTTTCAATTCGCGCACGGTGCGCGGCACCAGGCCGTCGGGGTTGAGGGCCTCGGCGCCATCGGGCGTTTTCAGGGCGGCGTCGATCACGGGGAACAGCGCCAGCACCGGCACACCCAGCTCGAGGCAGCGCTCCGCCGTCGCAAACAGTTCCTCTCGGCCCAAGCGACAGACGCCGGGCATCGAGGCGACGGGTTGGCTGGCGCTGTCGGCATCCAGCACGAACACTGGGTAGATCAGGTCGTTGGCCGTCAACGCATGCTCGCGCACCAAGCGGCGGGAGAAGTCGTCGCGGCGCAGGCGGCGGGGGCGGTGGGCCGGGAAGGCGGCGAAAGGCGGGGGGCTGGAGGGCGATGACATGCGGGTGATGGTCGGAACGGCGGAACGGCCGGCCGTTGATGTTGGCCCGCCGGGGGCGGAAAGCGTGTGAACCTTTGCAAAGCCGGCAAAAAAACCACCAGGGGCAGGGCTTTTCGGACAAGCCGAGGCGCCACGGCTTTGCAACCCCCCTATAATCGAGTCTGAATGATACGCCGCAAGGCCTCTGCATTCCCTGCTTTTCCTCCCTGAGCAGGTGCCTTACGTGATGACAGCGTCAAGGCTTCACAGCCCCGGCTTTGCCGGGGCTCTTTTTTGTCCGCAAGGTTTTGCCCGGCACTTGCTGCGGGGGCTGTTCATAATCCCACCATGAGCAACGCCTACCTCTGGGTCAAGTCCCTGCACATCATCTTCGTGGCCAGCTGGTTCGCCGGGCTGTTTTACCTGCCACGCTTGTTCGTGAACCTGGCCATGGTGCCCAGCGACAGCCACGCCGAGCGCGAGCGGCTGCTGCTCATGGCCCGCAAGCTGTACCGCTTCAGCTCCCTGCTGATGGTGCCGGCCCTCGTGCTGGGCCTGACGCTGTGGCTGTACTTCGGCATGGGCAAGGGCCCTGGCCAGATCTGGTTGCACATCAAATTGACGCTGGTGATCGGCGCCATCGGATACCACCACGTCTGCCGCAAGCTGCTGCGCGACTTCGAAGGCTTCCAGAACCGCCGCAGCCACCGCTGGTACCGCGTTTTCAACGAGGTGTCGGTGCTGCTGTTTGCCGCCATCACCTGCCTGGTGGTGCTCAAACCCACCTTGGGGTGAGGCGCCAGCGGCCATGAGCCTGCACCGCAGTTCGGCATGGCCACTGTCTTGGGCCGCTGTGGCGCTCATCGTCTACGCGACCCTGCACCCGATGGCGGGCTGGCACTGGCCCGACAGCCACGTCTTCAGTTGGGTCCTGCCGAAGCAGCCCAATGAGTTGATGGACGACGTGGTGGCCAACCTGCTGGGCTACCTTCCGTTGGGTTTCATCCTGTGCCTGGCGCACCTGCGCTCGGCCTGGTCTGCGCCTTGGGCGGCGTTTCGCACATTGGCGCTCTGCGTGGGGCTGTCCTACTGCCTGGAGTTGTTGCAGTTCACGGTGCCAGGCCGGGTGCCGTCCTTGTCTGACTGGGTGCTCAACAGCCTCGGCGCGGCCTGGGGTGTGCTGGGTGCGGTCACCGTTCATGCCTTGGGCTTGGTGGACGTGTGGCACCGCCTGCGCGAGCGCTGGTTCATCCCGCAGGCTGGACACGGCCTGGCGCTGCTCAGCCTGTGGCCCCTGGGCCTGCTGTTCCCGCCGCCGCTGCCGCTGGGGCAAGGGCAGTTGCTGCCGCACCTGCGCATCGGCCTGATCGAGTTGACCCGTGACACCCCCTGGCAGGCCTGGTTGCTGCCAGACGACCCGCTCACCCTGTGGGGCCCAGTGCACACCGCCGTGCCCGCACAGTGGGTCGACGGGGTGGAGGTGCTGACGGTGGCCGCTGGCATGCTGGCGCCCCTGTGTGTGGCCTGCGCCGTGGCGCGACCCCGCGTGCTGCGCATCGCGATGCTGAGTGGCTTGGTGCTGACCGGCGTGGGCATGTCGGCGCTGTCATCGGCGTTGAACTTCGGGCCGGTGCACGCGTTCAGTTGGATCACCACCCAGTCGATGGCCGGCTTGCTGCTCGGCGCAGCGGCGGCGGTGCCTTTGGTGGGCTTGCGACGGCGCACGTGCGCAGCACTGGGCGTGGTTGCGGTGCTGGCGCTGGTGGCGCTCGTGCACCTGGCGCCGCCCGATGCCTATTACGCCCAGACGCTGCAGGCCTGGGAGAACGGGCGGTTCATCCGCTTCCATGGCCTGTCGCGCTGGTTCGGCATCCTCTGGCCCTATGTGGCCCTGGCCTGGCTGCTGGGGCGCTGGTGGGGGCATGAGGCCGACGCCCTGGGGCCAGGGCAGGCCAAGGCCTAGAATGGACGCATGGCTTCTTATTACCAGCGCCACATTTTCTTCTGCCTGAACCAGCGCATCAACGGTGAGTCCAGTTGCGGCGACCACGGTGCCAAGGCAGGCTTCGACCACTGCAAGGCGCGCATCGCGGCGGCCGGCATGAACGGCCCCGGGGGTGTGCGCGTCAACAAGGCAGGGTGCCTTGACCGCTGCGCCGGTGGGCCGGTGGCCGTCGTCTACCCGGAAGGCACTTGGTACACCTTCGTCGACCAGTCTGACATCGACGAGATCGTGGACCAGCACCTGGTCGGCGGCAAGGTGGTCGAGCGCCTGGTGCTGCCCGACGATGTCGGCCGCTGAGCCGGGCCGCCGCATGCTTGGACGCCCCGCATCCCTGACGATCGACGGCCCCGCCGGCCTGCTGGAGGTCGTGGTCGAATACCCGCCCGAGTTCCAGGACGCGCCCGCCAGTGCACCGAAGGGCCTGGCTGTCATCGCCCACCCGCACCCGTTGATGGGCGGCACCATGGACAACAAGGTCGTGCACACGCTGGTGCGGGCCTTTGTGATGTCGGGCTGGCGCGCTGTGCGTTTCAATTTCCGGGGCGTGGGGCAGTCCGAATCGGTCTGGGACGAAGGCCGGGGCGAAACGGCCGACATGCTCGCGGTCATCGCCCACCACCAGGCCGACCCGGCCATGCGCGGCTTGCCGCTGGCGCTGGCGGGTTTCTCATTCGGTGGTTACGTGGCCGCGCAAGCCACGAGCCGTCTGAACCAGGCCGCGGCCGACCAGCCGGCGGTGCGCGCGCCCAGCACACTGGTCTTGGTGAGCCCCGCCACCTCGCGTTTCGAGGTGCCTACCGTGCCCAGCCACACCCTGGTGGTGCAGGGGGAGGCCGACGACGTCGTGCCCCTGACCAGCGTGCTGGACTGGGCCCGCCCACAGGCCTTGCCGGTGACGGTGGTGCCCGGTGCCGGCCACTTCTTCCACGGCCAGTTGGGCCTGCTGCGGGAGGTGGTGCTCAAGCACCTGCGTGCAGACCGGGCGGGCTGACGTCCTCGGGCCCGCGAGTTTCCGTACGTTTCCTTCCTTGTGTTTCCCCTGTTCTCACTCCATATTGCCGGCATGACTGCTTTTCGTTCCCGCCGCCTCGTTCTGAGCGCGGCCCTCTCCGCCATCCTGTCGTTTGCTGCCTCGGTCACCCTGGGCCCGACGGTGGCGCACGCCGCGCCTGCTGCGAACGCTTCGCCCGCGACCCTGTTCTCCGAGCCCTCGACCGCCATGCCGCAGCCGCCCGAAGTGGCCGCGCGTGCCTTCATCCTGCAGGACCTGTCCACCCGCCAGACGCTGGCCTCGCGCAACCCCGACCAGAGTGTCGAGCCGGCCTCCTTGACCAAGCTGATGACGGCCTACCTGGTGTTCCAGGCGCTGCAAAGCGGCAAGCTCAGCCTCACGCAGGAGCTGCCCGTGTCCGAGCGCGCCTGGCGCACCGGCATGACCGGCGCCTCGCGCTCCTTCATCAACGTGAACAGCCGGGTGAAGGTCGATGACCTCATCAAGGGCATGATCGTGCAGAGCGGCAACGACGCCACCGTGGCCCTGGCCGAGGGCGTGGGCGGCACGGTCGAGGTGTTCGTCGAGATGATGAACCGCCAGGCCCAGGTGTTCGGCTTGAAAAACACCCACTTCGCCAACCCCGAAGGCCTGACGGCCCCCGGCCATGTCAGCACGGCGCGCGAGTTGTCGGTCATCGCCACCCGCCTGATCACCGACTTCCCGAACTCCCTGCCGTACTACTCCATGAAGGAGTTCACCTACAACGGCATCAAGCAGGGCAACCGCAATCTGCTGTTGTTCCGCGATGCCACCGTGGACGGCCTGAAAACCGGCTACACCGACGCGGCCGGCTATTGCCTCATCGCCACTTCCAAGCGTCCGACGCCGGGTGGCGAGCGCCGCCTGCTGAGCGTCGTGCTGGGCGCCGCTTCGCCCGAGGCCCGCGCCAACGAGAGCCAGAAGCTGCTGAACTGGGGCCACAGCGCCTTCGATGTCGTCAAGCTGTTTGACGCCAACCAGCCAGTCACCACCGCCCAGGTCTGGAAGGGCCAGGCCAACACCGCCCGCCTGGGCCGCAGCACGCCCGTGGTGGTCGTGGTGCCGCGCGGGCAGGGGGCTTCGGTGAAAACGGCGGTGACGCGCAATGATCCGCTCATCGCCCCCCTGAGCAAGGGCCAGGCCGTGGGCAGCATCCAGATCACACTCGGCACGCAGCCCTGGCAGACCCTGCCGCTGCAGTCCCTGGACGATGTGCCCCAGGCCGGCTTTGTCGGCCGCCTTTGGGACGCCCTGCGTCTGAGCATCAAGTGATGTCACGGTGAAAGGAGCGACCCCATGAGCAGCCACCAACCCGTGAACCCGCCGATCCCGCCGGAAGAGTCCCTCATCCAGTACCCCAGCGCTTTCCCCATCAAAGTGATGGGCCCGCACCATGAAGAGTTCGTGGCCTCGGTGCTGGCGGTGGTGGTGCAGCACGCGCCGGATTACGACGCGCGCACCCTGGAGCGCCGCCCCAGCAGCAGCGGCACCTACCTGGGCCTGACCGTCACGGTCACGGCCACCAGCCGCGAGCAGCTCGACAACATCTACCGCGCGCTGACCAGCCTGCCGCACGTCAAGTACGTGCTGTGAGCGCGGCGCGGAGGAAGCCCAAGGCGGTGGCTGCCCTGTGTGACGGGCCGTCACAGCCGCCGCATACAATCAGCCACCAGAGTTGAACGCCAGCTCTGACCGATCTCGGCCGGTGCGCCAGTGTCCATGCGTGTGCGTGGGCCCGGCGCCTCGGCCCTTTGTTTGAAGGACCCGACCGTGTTGATTTCCGAAGCCTACGCCCAAGCCGCCGCCCCTGCCGCCAGTGCCTCCGGTGGCCTGATGAGCATGCTGCCCCTGGTGCTGATGTTCGTCGTCCTGTACTTCGTGATGATCCGCCCGCAAATGAAGCGGCAAAAGGAAACCAAGGCCATGCTCGATGCCCTCACCAAGGGCGACGAGGTGGTCACGCAAGGCGGCGTGATCGGCAAGATCAGCAAGCTGGGCGAAACCTTCGTGAACGTGGAAGTCGCCAGCGGCGTGGAGCTGCAGATCCAGCGCGCCGCCATCGTCCAGGTGCTGCCCAAGGGCACGTACAAGTAATCCAAGGCGCCAAGCCATCACGCGAAAAGCCAACAAGCGAAAAGCCAACAAGCGCAACGTCGCAAAGGCATCGAGGACCGCATGAACCGTTACCCCTGGTGGAAGTACCTGATCATTGCCCTGGCCATGTTCATTGGCCTGATGTACAGCCTGCCCAACGTGTTCGGCGAGGCGCCGGCGGTGCAGCTGTCCAGTGGCAAGGCCACGGTCAAGCTCGATGCCGATGCCACCCAGCGCGTGAAGGCCGTGCTGGACGCCGCCGGCGTGCAGGCCGATTTCGTCGAGCTGGACGGCACCTCGGTGCGCGCCCGCTTCAAGGACACCGACGCGCAGATCAAGGCGCGTGACGCCCTCAGCCGCGCCTTCAACCCCGATCCGGCCGACCCGCGCTACATCGTGGCGCTGAACCTGGTCTCGCGCTCGCCGCAGTGGCTGCGCAGCCTGCACGCCCATCCCATGTTCCTGGGCCTGGACCTGCGCGGCGGCGTGCACTTCCTGATGCAGGTGGACATGAAGGCCGCGCTGACCCAGAAGGTCGAAAGCCAGGCCGGCGACGTGCGCTCCCTGCTGCGTGACAAGGACATCCGCCACAGTGGCATCCGCCGCGACGGCACGACGCTGACCGTGCGGTTCCGCGACGAGGCCACCCGCAAGGCCGCCCGCCCGCTGCTGCAAGACGGCCTCGCCGATCTGGCCTGGACCGATGGCACCGACGCCAGCGGCGACCTCACCCTGGTCGGCGCCCTCAAGCCCCAGAGCGAGCGCGCCATCCAGGAGCAGGCGCTCAAGCAGAACATCACCACCCTGCACAACCGCATCAACGAGCTGGGCGTGTCCGAGCCCGTGATCCAGCAGCAAGGCCTGGACCGCGTCGTCGTGCAGCTGCCCGGTGTGCAGGACACGGCCAAGGCCAAGGACATCATCGGGCGCACGGCCACGCTGGAAGTGCGCATGGCCGACGACAGCGCCGAAGCACAGGCGGCGCTCGGCGGCGGCATGGTGCCCTTTGGCTCCGAGCGCTACCTGGAGCGCAGCGGCGTGCCCATCATCGTCAAGCGCCAGGTGGTGCTGACCGGTGACAACCTCACCGACGCGCAACCCGGCTTCGACGAGAACCACGAAGGCGCCGTGCACCTCACCCTGGACGCCCGCGGCGCGCGCATCTTCCGCGACGTCACCCGTGAGAACGTGGGCAAGCGCATGGCCATCATCCTGTTCGAGAAGGGCAAGGGCGAGGTCGTGACGGCGCCGGTCATCCGCGGTGAAATCGGCGGCGGCCGCGTGCAGATATCGGGCCGCATGAGCACCGAGGAGGCCGCCGACACGGCCCTGCTGCTGCGCGCCGGTTCGCTGGCCGCGCCGATGGAGATCATCGAAGAGCGCACCGTGGGCCCCAGCCTGGGCGCCGAGAACATCGCCCAGGGCTTCAATTCCCTGGTGTACGGCTTTGCCGCCATCGCCGTGTTCATGATGTTTTATTACCTGCTGTTCGGCGTGTTCTCCACGGTGGCCCTGTCGGTCAACCTGCTGCTGCTGATCGCGGTGCTGTCCATGCTGCAGGCCACGTTGACGCTGCCGGGCATCGCGGCGATTGCGCTGACGCTGGGCATGGCGATCGACTCCAACGTGCTGATCAACGAGCGGGTGCGTGAAGAGCTGCGCAACGGCTCTGCGCCGCAGTCGGCCATCGCTGCCGGTTACGAGCAGGCTTGGGCCACCATCCTGGACTCGAACGTCACCACCCTGATCGCCGGCCTGGCCCTGCTGGCCTTCGGCTCTGGTCCTGTGCGCGGCTTTGCCGTGGTGCACTGCCTGGGCATCCTGACCTCGATGTTCTCGGCCGTGTTCTTCTCGCGCGGCCTGGTCAACCTCTGGTATGGCCGTCAGAAGAAGCTCAAGAGCGTGTCCATCGGGCAGGTCTGGAAGCCCGAGGCTTCTGCGCCTGCTTCGACCGGCCCGACCAAATAACCCCCGCATCGGCACACCGCATCAAGCACCTCCAGCGGAGCAACGTACCATGGAATTTTTCCGCATTCGCCGCGACATCCCGTTCATGCGGCATGCGCTGGTCTTCAACGCCATCTCCTTCCTGACCTTCGCGCTGGCCGTGTTCTTCCTCGTCACGCGCGGGCTGCACCTGTCCATCGAATTCACCGGTGGCTCGCTCATCGAGGTGCAGTACGCGCAGGCGGCCAACCTGCAGAAGGCCCGTGAGGCCGTCGAGGGCCTGAAGCTCGGCGAGGTCCAGGTGCAGAACTTCGGCACCTCGCGGGATGTGCTCATCCGCCTGCCCTTGCGCGGCAACATGAAGCAAACGGAGCTGGTCAACAAGGTGTTCGGCGCGCTGTGCCAGAGCGAGGCGGGCAAGGTCACGGTGCAGTCGTCGGACAAGGGCGACCGCCAGGTCTGCCTGGCGGGGGCGGGCGGCAAGTCCACCGAGCCCCTGACGTTGCAGCGCAGCGAGTTCGTCGGCCCGCAGGTCGGCGACGAGCTGGCCACCGATGGCGCCAAGGCCCTGGCCGTCACCGTGCTGGGCATCATGATCTACCTGGCCATCCGCTTCGAATGGAAGTTCGCGGTGGCCGGCATCGTCGCGAACCTGCACGACGTGGTCATCATCCTGGGCTTCTTCGCCTTCTTCCAGTGGGAGTTCTCGCTGTCGGTGCTGGCGGCGGTGCTGGCGGTGCTGGGTTACTCGGTGAACGAGTCGGTGGTGATCTTCGACCGGATCCGCGAGGCCTTCCGCAAGTACCGCAAGATGAGTCCGTCCGAAGTGATCGACCACGCCATCACCTCGACGATGAGCCGCACCATCATCACCCACGGCTCGACGGAAGCCATGGTGCTGGCGATGCTGATTTTCGGGGGGCCGACGCTGCATTACTTCGCCATGGCGCTGACCATCGGCATCCTGTTCGGCATCTATTCGTCGGTGTTCGTGGCCGCGGCGATTGCGATGTGGCTGGGCGTCAAGCGCGAAGACCTCGTCAAGGGCGGCAAAAAAGACATCGACCCGAACGACCCGCATGCGGGCGCGGTGGTGTAGAGTCAAAGTCAATCGAACTTTGCACGTTGGCCCCGCCTGGCCCTGCCCGGTCCTGTTTCACGGGGTTGAGGACGGGCTGGAGGGCCGGCCGACCGCTTGAACAGCCTCATGTCCCTGGGTCCCCACCGTGCCCTGGCGTTGACCGCACGCGTCAGTTTCCTGGAGGCGCTCCTGCGAGGGGTGCACGGGCTGGTGCAGGCTTGCACGGATGGCGCACGCCTGCTGGCCAGTCAGTCCGCCGAACCTGCGCTCTACACCCGCCGACGTGACCTTGTGCTCGACCTGCCCCGCGCAGCGGGAGCCTGGCAGGCTGCGCTCGACACCCGCTTGCAGCTCGCACTGCGCGACCTCCGCCTGGGCCGCAGCTTGATGGCCCGCGCGGCGAGCGTGGACGCGGTGGACATCCCCCTGACCCTGGTCGACGACCACGTCATGGAACGCGATCTGGCCTCCTCGCGGCTGGCGCAGGCCGTGTCAGACCTGACCGGCTCCGAGTACACCGACCTCAATGCGCGGCTGCAGGCCGTGGGCGGCCCGGTGGAATCCAGCGGCACGCAGGTCGATGTGCTGAGCGTCGGGTGGCTGGCGCGCGGCGTGGTCGACAGCTGGCACGACGGCGGTTTGTCGGCGGCGCACTGGCAGACGCTGCAGAACGTGTTGCAGCACGAGGTGGCGCAGTGGGCCCAGGAGGCCTACCACGTCGCCAACAAGGCTTTGCTGGACCAGGGCGTGCGCCCCGAGATCGACCTGCGGCCGTTCATCCGCCGCTCCCGGGATGTGGGCGTGGCACTGACGCGGCCCGGTGATGTGGACGACACCGGTGGCGCCGGGTTCGCGCACTCGGGGGCGTCCGCGCGCACCGCGCCGGCGGGCAACAGCGGTTTGCAGCCGCTGGGCCGGCCCTACGACGAGACCCGCCTCATGACGCAGACGCCTGCCATGGGCCGCGGTCAGGCGCAGTCACAGGCGATGCTGGGCAAGCTGGCGGCCCTGGTGGCGCGCCAGGTGCCAGGGTTTGCGGCCACCGCGCCGATGCCCTCGGCGGGCATGGCCTCGTCGGCCGAGGGCACGCCAGGGGCCGGGTGGGTGTCGCCGGGGTTGGGGCAGGCCATCCAGCGCGTCAGCGAGGTGGTGCGCCGCCAAGTGGACACGCAGCCCGGCGAGGCACCTGCCACGCCGGACGCCGTCCTGCAGGACCTGCGCCACAGCCAAAAGGCCCTGAAAGATGCGGCCGCCACGCCAGTGGAGCGCGCGACCATCGAAATCGTGGCCCTGCTGTTCCAGTCCATCCTCCAGGAAGAGCGCCTGCCCGCGGCCATCCGCGTGTGGTTCGCGCGGCTGCAAATGCCGGTGCTGCGCGTGGCCGTGAGCGAGCCGGATTTTTTCGCCACCACCAGCCACCCGGCGCGCATGCTGATCGACCGCATGGGCGCCTGCGTGATGGGCTTCGTGGGTGGCGAGCATGACAGCGAAGACGCCCTGCACGACGAGATCAAGCGCGTGGTGCAGGTGGTCGAGGCCTACCCTGACACGGGCCGGCGTGTCTTCCAGACGGTGCTTGGTGAGTTCGAGCGCTTCCTGGAGACCTATTTCCGTGACCAGAACCAGGCCAGCCGCAAGGGGGTGTCGCTGGCGCAGCAGGTCGAGCAACGCGAAACCTGGGCCATCCAGTACACCATCGAGCTGCGCAAAATGCTGGAAACCGTGCCCGTGCACGACGGCGTGCGCGAATTCCTCTTCCGCGTCTGGGCCGATGTGCTGGCCCACAGCGCCGTGCAGACGGGCCAGGCCAGTGAGGCCACCCGCGAGCTCAAGCGCGCGGCGGCCGACCTGATCTGGTCGGCCAGCGCCAAGACCTCGCGCGAGGAGCGCGCCGAGGTGCTGCGCCGTCTGCCGCCGCTGCTCAAGCTGGTGCGTGACGGCATGGTGCGTGCCGGCCTGGCCGCTGACGCCCAGGACGCCCACATCCAGGCCCTGAACACGGCCTTGGCCGCAGCTTTTTCGGCGCGCTCTGCGCCGCTGTCGTCGGCCCACCTGCGCGAGGTCACGCAGCGCCTGGAGGCCCTTGACGAGCTCTTGCCCGACATCGCGTCCATGGACTTGGACGCGGAAACGCTGCGCGACCTCTCCGGCCATGAGTCCGAGAACCTTGAGGTGGTGGCCGAAGGCGGCAGCATGCCGACGCCGGCCATGCTGTCTTGGGCCCGCGAGCTGCAAACCGGCGCCTGGTTCCAGCTCGATTACCGAGGCAAGCGCGAACAGGTGCAACTGGCCTGGCAGGGCCTGAGCAAGCAGCTCAGCCTGTTCGTGACGCCGCAGGGCCGCGGCGTGCTGTTTCAGCTGCACCGCCTGGGCGCCTTCCTGCAAGCCGGCCTGCTGCTGCCGCTGGAAGAAGAGTCCCTGACCACCCGCGCCACCCGCCAGGCCCTGGCCAAGCTCGACGCCGACCCGGCGCGGCTGCTGAATTGAGCTGAACTGCAACGGGCCCCTTCGCTGGCTGCTGAGGGGGCTTCGCACCTCGCTGGGCACCCGGTTTGGCGGCCTGCCTCACCCCGGGACAAGTTGCGAGAATTAAGACACGATCTGCGTCCTTATCCTTCCACTTGGTGGAATGGCTTTTTGAGAGCATTGCATGGCCAGACATTGGAGCCGGAATGCTTTTCAAACGGAAACGGATCGAACGCGCAGACATGGTTGGGGCCGCCCGATCCGGCTCGCTCGTGTCTTGCGCCTCCGTGGAGTCGGCCGAGGACGGCCAGCCCGTGCTCAGCCGCCTGTTCACCCAGCACGCCGACACCCAGGCCGACGTGATCCACGTGTTGCAGCGCGAGTGGAAGCGCCGGGTGCCCGCCACCACCCTCGTGCTGGACCGCGGCCAGTACAGCCTGGCGGCCACCGAGGCGCCGGACGTGCCGCGCGAGGAATGGGCCGAGGCCCTGCGCTGGCAGTTGTCGGACCTGGTGGACTACCCCGTGGACGACGCCGTGCTGCAGTTGCTCGCGGTGCCGGAGTCGACCCAGCTTCGCGCCAGCAATGCCAGCATCGTGCTGATGTGCTCTCATCAGCAGGCCTTGAAGATGGACACCGAGGCGGCCGACGAGGGCATGGCCTGGTCGGCCATCGAAGTGCCTGAGACGGCCCTGCGCAACGTCTGCGCGCTCGGCGAGGAAGATGGCAAGGCCCACGCCTTGATGGTGTTCGGGGAGCACTACAGCGTGCTGGTGGTGACCTTCCAGGGCGAGTTGCTGATGGCGCGCACCATCGAGGTGGCGCTGTCGTCCGACACCCAGGATGAGGGCAGCCGCAGTGCCGCCATCGGACGGGCCGGGCTGGAGATCCTGCGCACCCTGGACACCTTCGAGCGCATCCACAGCCAGGTGGCGCTGGCACACGTGACGGTGGCCTTGCCGCAGGGCTTCGAGACGGCGATTGAGGTGTTGCGCGACCTGGTCTACCAACCGCTGAAGAGCCTGGATTTGTCGGCACAGCTGGACCTCAGCCGCCTGGGCGAGCAGGGTGAGCGCGTGGCGAAGGCGACCACCTTCAGCGAGCTGTGCGCCATCGGCGCGGCCTTGCGCCCCTGGGCGGAGCGCCGTGGCGTGGTGCAGATTTCGATGCAGCTTGCACAGGGGGCCTTGGCAGAGCCCTCGTGGGGGCTGGAGAAGGCCGCCACCTGGGCGGGTACGCTTGTGGCTGTCGCCGTGGCAGCCTCAGTGGGTTTGCAACTGTGGGGGGGGCGCCAGCAGAGGCTGGCCGATGAGTTGGAGAAGTCGGTGGCCAGTCTGGGCGGTGCCGGCACCGCCTCTGGCACCGCGCCACGCCCTCGCATTCTGGTCGAGTTGGAAGAGCTGCGCGAGAGCGAGCAACGCCAACGCGCCGTCAAGGACGCCCTTGCACGGATGTCGACCGAATCGGTGGGCAGCTATTCAGGCTACCTCAAGGCCTTGTCGCGTCAGAGCCAGGGGTCGCTGTGGATCACGGGCTTGACGGTGCAGCCCAACGGGCTGGACGTCGAACTGCGCGGCCGCATGACCGATCCTCGGCACTTGCCGGTGTACCTGGAGCACTTGGCCTCTGAGCCGCTGTTCCGCGGTCGGCGCTTCGCGCAAATGGAGATCAAGTCGCTGCCGCCCAGCGAGCAAACGGCCTACGCCAGCTTGAGCGAGTTCAATTTGCGCGCACGGGCGAGCTCTGCGCAAGCCGCGGTGACGGCAGCCGATGGTGCGACGGACAAGGGAGGCACCCAGCCATGAAGTTCGCCCTGCCTCAGGGTTGGTCTGCTCGGCTGGGCGGTGCGTTCACCGCACGCCTGAACGCCATGCGCCGCCGCAAGGCGAGCGAGGCTGCCAGCGACGCGGCGCCATCCGAAGCCAAGGCCGTGGTGGTCCAGAAGGCCTCTGCAGACGCCGCGTCGATCGTCGCGCGCTGGCAGGAGTGGTCGGGCTTGGCCTTGCGGCACTGGCGCCGCCTCAAGCGTGTCCATGCCACGCGCACGGACAGTGAGCGCCGCTTGCTGGTGCTGGGCGCCGTGGCCATCGCCTGGTTCGTGGCCGACACCCTCCTGATCGGCCCCTCGTATGCCAGCTTCAAAGCGGCCTCCACCCGTTACAACAAGGTCAGCGCCGAACTGAGCAGCAAACGTGCCGAAAGCCAGCGCGTCAGCCACGACGTCGAGGTCATGACTGCTCAGCTCAAGGACGAGGTCGAGACCGTGCGCAAGCGCGTGGCGCAGCAGAGAAAAGACATCGAATCTTTCCAGAGCGGCCTCGTGCCGGCGCGCGAGATGCGCCAGGTGTTGCAAGGCCTGCTGGCGCGCACAGATGGCGTGCGCTTGGTGTCGATGAAGACCCTCGCGCCCGACGAGACGGCCAAGCTCATCCCTGGCGTACAAGACGTGCCTGGCATGTACCGCCATGGCCTGGACGTGAAGGTGACCGGGGGCTTCAACAACCTTTACGAGTGGCTGGCCAGCGCCGAGCGCTTGCCGCGTCGGCTGTTGTGGTCTGGCATGCGCCTGGAACTGGACGAAGAACAGCGCCTGTCCCTGTCGGTGCGCGTGATCACGCTCAGCCCCGATGCCGTGCCTCTGGAGATCGCCGAACCATGACCCGCTCACCCTCTGCCGACCGGCCGCGGCCCATGCATGGCGCGGTCATCTCGGCCCTCATTGTCGCCGTGGTGTCCGGTGCTGTGGGCCTGCCTGCCTCCAGCCGCGCCGAGCTGGCCGACCCGACCCGGGCCCCGTTCGCGGTGCCACGCGTTGCCACGGCAGGGCCCGCCGCGGCGGGGCTCAACCCCGCCTCCACGGCCATGCTGCGCCAGGCGGGTGTGCCTGCTGGTGCCTTGCCCAGCGAAGCCGCCGCGGAAGCGCCTGCACGCGTGGCCCCGCCGCCAGCGCCGGCCAAGCCGCGCCACCGGCTCACCTCGGTGATGCTGGGCTCGGGCCCTGGCCGCAGCGTGGCCATCATCGACGGCGAGGTCTACCGCGTGGGCGACAAGGTGCAGGGCACACCGTTGACCGCCATCGACGCCACGGGAGTGCTCCTGGGCAGTGGCAAGGGCGCACAGAGGTTGGCGCTGTTCGCGCGCCAAGCCGAGCCGCCGGCCGCCGCGCCTGTCGCCGCCAAAGACAAAAAGGGCGGCGACGCAGCCGCTCCCGATGTGTCCGGTCAGCCCGCTGCCGCATCCGCGGCCATGCCGCCCGGCAACGCCAATGCTTTCCCCTCTTTGCAGAACGGGGCTCGCCCCGACAAGGACATGCCATGAAGCAGCTCCTCACCGCCGTGGCTCTGGTCACCCTGACGTTGTGCGACCCCAGCCTGGGCTGGGCCGGCAAGCGCCGGGCTGCCGGCCCAGCCGATGCCGATTTCGCTGGGGATACAGCCCGCATGAGCTTCAACCTTGCCAGCCTCGACGCCCGCGCGCCGCTCGGCTCATCGCCCGGCGCGCCCCAGGGCGTGGCCGTCGACGAGCCGGTGTTGGACGCGGTGCCGCTGGAGCCTGCGCGCCTGCAGCGCGCCAGCGTCAAGGTGGCCAAGGCCAGTCCGCGCAGCCGCCGCAACGAGGCCGATGCGCCGCCCACACCGCCCAACGCGCCAAGCGCCTCGCCCGCGGCCGAGGCGTCGTCGTCTGGCGCGGCCATGAGCCCCTCTGCGGCACCAGGCGCCTTGCGCGACCCGGCACGGGACAACACCCGCTTCGACCTCGTCGTCAACAACGCGCCCGCCGCTCAGGTGTTCCTGCAACTGGGCGCAGGCTCGGGCTTCACCGTGCTGGTGCCGCCCGAGGTGTCGGGCAACGTCACGCTCAACCTGCGCGGCACCAACCTCTCAGAGGCGCTGGAGGCGATGCGCGAGCTCTACGGCTATGACTTCCGCTACGCAGGCAACCGCGTCTTCGTCTATCCCAACACGGTGCAAACGCGCATCTTCCGCGTCAACTACCTGCCCGGCCGACGCCAGGGTGATTCGTCCCTGCGCGTGAGCTCCACATCGATTTCGACCAACCGCGGCACATCGGGCAGCACGACCGGCACATCGGGCAGCACCCTGTCCGGCAACGCGCAGGGGACAAGCAACGTCCAGGGCGACAACACCGCGCAGGTGCGCACCTCCTCGGACGCCGACTTCTGGCGCGATGTGAACACATCCTTGACCAGCATGGTCGGGACGGCCGATGGCCGTGGCGTGGTGCTCAACGCGGCGTCCGGTGTGATCGTGGTGCGTGCCACGCCGGCCGAACTCCGCCACGTGAGCGATTACCTCAAGGCGGTGCAACTGACCATCGAACGCCAGGTCATGCTGGAGGCCAAGATCATCGAGGTCTCGCTGAAATCCGAAAGTCAGTCTGGCATCAACTGGCAGCTCTTCCGTGGCAATGCCAGCGGCCACAAGTCGGGGGTCGGCATTGTCGGCCCGGGTGCCACCATCAGTGGCACGGGCAACCTCAGTGCACCGGGCGTGACCATCAACCCGGGCACCAGCATCACGACCACGACGCTGGGCAAAGGCTTCTACGGCCTGGCCTTCCAGGCGGCGAACTTCTCGGCTCTGCTGAACTTCCTGGAAACACAGGGCGACGTTCAGGTGCTGTCCAGCCCGCGCATCGCCACGCTGAACAACCAGAAGGCCGTCCTCAAGGTCGGCAGCGACGAACTCTACGTCGTCAACGTGACCGCGGTGCAGTCCGTCACCACCACGGGCAACACCAGCAACACCTCGGCCGTGCCTACCGTGGAGCTCAAGCCCTTCTTCAGCGGCATCGTGCTGGACGTGACGCCTCAGATTGACGCCTCGGGCGCCATCATGTTGCACGTTCACCCGTCCATCAGCGTGGTGACCGAGCGCAACAAGGACCTCACGCTCGGCCTGCAAGGCTCCTATTCGCTGCCCCTGCCGGTGGCCTCGATCAGCGAGACCGACAGCATCGTGCGTGTGATGGACCGCCAGATCGTCGCCATCGGCGGCCTCATGACGCAGCAAGCCACGGCCGACCGCGCCGGTGTCCCGGGTGCCAGCGATGTGCCGGTGCTGGGCAACCTGTTCAAGCAGCGCGGGTCGAGCCGCTTCAAGCGTGAGCTCGTCGTGTTGATCAAGCCCACAGTCATCGGTGATGACGGCAGCGGCTTTGAGGGCGACCAGCCCGACCCGGCCATGCTCAAGCCCCAGTGAGGAACGACATGTCTGCGCCCCAGAAATTCCGACTCGGCGACCTGCTGGTGCAGGCAGGCCTGATCACCGACGCGCAATTGCAGGAAGGCCTGCAGGAGCAGCGAAACAGCGGGCGCAAGCTGGGCCGGGTGCTCATCGACCGGGAGTGGTTGACCGAGGCGCAGATCGCCAAGGCGGTGGCGCGGCAGATCCACGCGCCCTTCGTGGACCTGGTGCACTTCCCGCTCAAGCCCGAGCTGGCGCAGCTGATGCCCGAGACCCATGCCCGACGCATGCGCGCCATCGTGTTGGACGAGACCCCTGCGGGCCTGCTCGTTGGCATGGCCGACCCCACCGACATCTACGCCTACGACGAGATCGCCCGCCTGCTCAAGCGCAACGTCGACGTTGCCGTGGTGACCGAGTCGCACTTGCTGACGGCACTGGACCGCGCCTACCGCAGCACCAAGGAAATCGAAGGCCTGGCGCGCGAGCTGACCACCGAGTTGGCCGGCATCGAAAGCGACTTGGGCGACTTGCTGGGCATTGACTCCACCAGCAACGAAGACGCGCCTGTGGTGCGTCTGCTCTATTCGGTGTTCGAGCAGGCCCTGCGCATGCGTGCCTCGGACATCCACATCGAGCCGCAGGAAAAAATCCTGCGCATCCGCTTCCGCATCGACGGTGTACTGCACGTGCAAACCGAGGCCGATGCCAAGATCGCCAGTGCCGTGGCCTTGCGCCTCAAGCTCATGTCGGGCCTGGACATCTCGGAAAAACGCCTGCCGCAAGACGGCCGCTTCGCTGTGCGCCTGAAAGATGGCAACGTCGATGTGCGCATCTCCACGCTGCCCTCGCAGCACGGTGAATCCGTCGTGATGCGCCTGCTCAGCCAGAGCACGGGCATGCTTGACCTCGGCAAGCTGAACATGCCCTCGGGCATGCGCAATGCGCTGACCGCAGCCATCGCCAAACCGGCCGGCATGATCCTGGTGACCGGGCCCACCGGCTCGGGCAAGACGACCACGCTGTACGCCGCGCTCAACGCGCTCAACAGCACCGAGCGCAAGATCATCACCGTCGAAGATCCGGTCGAGTACCGCCTGCCCGGCCTCAACCAGGTGCAGGTGCATGACAAGATCGACATGACCTTCGAGCGCATCCTGCGCTCTTCCCTGCGACAGGATCCGGACGTCATCCTCGTGGGCGAGATGCGCGACAAGACCACGGCCGAAATCGGCATGCGCGCCGCCATGACGGGCCACCTGGTGCTGTCCACCTTGCACACCAACGACGCCGCATCGACCCCTGCACGTCTCATCGACATGGGCGTGCCGCAATGGATGGTGGCCTTGTCCCTGCAACTTGTGGTGGCCCAACGCCTGGTGCGCACCATCTGCCCGATGTGCACCACCCGCTGCGAGCCTTCGCCGCAAGAGCTGGTCTGGCTGCAAAACGAGCTGGGCCCCTCGGTGGACACCAGCGGCATCTCCCACGGCGCGGGCTGCCCCGAGTGCAACCAGACGGGCTACAAGGGCCGCACCGGCGTCTATGAATTCCTGCAGATGACGCTGCCACTGGTGGATGCCATGAGCGCCAACGACCCGACCGCCTTCTCCCGCGCTGCACGCGAGCAGATGGCCGGCAACACCCTGCGCCGCGACGCTGTGCGCCTGGCCCTGCTGGGCCGCACTACCGTGGCCGAGGCCATGGGCGTGAGCGCGCAGGTGGACTGAGCCGAGGATCACGCACATGGGACGCTTCGTTTACAAGGCCCGCGGACCCTACGGCCAAGTCGAAGGGGTGCAGGAGGCTGGGACCACGGCCCAGGTGGCGGCCATCCTCAAAAGCAAGGGCCTCATACCGGTGAAGATCACAGCCGATGCGGCCACGGCCGCCGCGCTGGCCAGCAACCTGGGCGTGGGCGGCAGCATGACGGACCTGGGTGGCAAGCAGGGCATCCAGCTGTTCGCACCCAAGGTGGAGCGCGCCGACGTGATGCTGTTCAGCCGGCAGATCCACACCTTGCTCAAGGCGGGCGTGCCCATCCTGCGGGCATTGGCAGGCTTGCAGGAAACCACGATCAACCCGGCCATGAAGGCCATCATCCTGGACCTGCGCCGCAGCCTGGAGGCCGGCGTGGACCTGGCGACCTCGGTCGCCACGCATCCCAAGATTTTCGACAGTTTTTACGTCGCCATGATCAAAGTGGGCGAGGCCTCAGGCCAAATTGACCACGTCTTCATGCGCCTGTACAAACACCTGGAGTTCGAGCAGTTCATGAAGCAGCAGGTCAAGTCCGCGCTGCGCTACCCCAGCTTCGTCATCATGGCCATGGTGGCGGCCATCACCGTGATCAACGTGATGGTGGTTCCGGCCTTCGAGGGTGTGTTCAAAAGCCTGGGTGCCAACCTGCCAATTCCCACGCAGATTCTGATCGCCAGCTCCAACCTGATGATCAACTACGGTTGGTGGATGCTGGGCGGGCTGGGCGTGGCCTTCCTGGTGTTCAAGCAATGGGTGGGCACGCCGGAGGGCCGCATGACCTGGGATCGGGCGCTCATCAAGATGCCGCTGGTGGGTCCCATCGTCACCCAGGCGGCGCTGTCGCGCTTTGCCCGCGCTTTCTCCCTGTCGCTTCGCAGCGGCGTACCCCTCGAGCGCGCACTCACCAGCGTCGCCCAAACCGCGGACAACCGCTACATCAGCGCCCGCATCGACGGCATGCGCGAAGCTGTCACGCGAGGCGACTCGCTCACCCGGTCGGCCGTGGCTGCCGGCGTGTTCACACCCATGGTGCTGCAGATGCTGGCCATCGGCGAGGAAACCGGCATGCTCGACGAGTTGCTGGAGGAGATCGGCGAGGTCTACAGCAACGAGGTTGAGTACTCCTTGAAAACCCTGTCCCAGCAGATCGAGCCCATCCTGGTGATTTTTCTGGGCGCAATCGTGCTGTTGTTGGCACTTGGCGTGTTCATGCCGATGTGGGACATGGGCCGGGCGACCATCAAGCATTGATCGCACATGCCGAAAACCAGGACATCTGTCTCTCTTCCCACCCCAACCCCTCCACGTTTCCACCACCCGCACGAGGTCTTCACCATGCAACAACGTCGTCAAGCAGGCTTCACCATGATCGAGCTGATCGTGGTCATCGTCATCCTGGGCATCCTGGCAGCCACGGCCTTGCCCAAGTTTTTAGACCTCAAGGGCGACGCTCAGTTGTCGGCGCTCCAAGGCATGGCAGGCACGGCGTCGAGCGCGATGTCGCTGAACTATGCCGGTTGTTCTGCCACGGGCAACGTGGTCACCACGGGCAAGTGCGTCAAGGTCTCCAACTGCACGGACGTGGGCGCCTTGCTGCAGGGCGGCGCATTGCCCTCTGGCTACACCGCGACACCCGCCGCCGTGGCGACCAACGGAGCCTCCGTGAGTTGCACGCTGAACCTCAGCGGGTACACGCCGGCGACCGCAGTGACCTTCACCGCCATCGGCGCCGGCAACTGAGTCTGAGCGCTGCGAGGACCAGGCCGCGGGTGCCTGGTCTTTTGTTTTGATCAATTTTTTCAAAGCAGCCGGGCATATGCCTCAGTTACAGGCTGTTACGGTCTGGACAAGAACTGAACCCGTCAGCACAGTGTTGCCATGGTTCACAACTGGCCGAGAGGTGTCACGATGATCGCTTTGTTCAAGCAAGTGCTGGGAAGTTTGGCGTTTGCCGGACGGAGCTGGGCCCTTGGGGCGACCCTGCTGGCGTGCGCGACGCAGGCCATGTCTGCGGCCCCCACCGCGGGCACCCTGAGAGTGCTGGTGCCCAGCGAGTCGGGTTTCAACCCGCAGGCCTACACCTCGGCCAACCTCAAGACAGTGGACTTCGACACCACGCTGTTGACCAACACCGCAGGCGTCTCGCAGGGCACCACCACCACCACTGGCGGCGGCAGCTGGAGCACCACCACGACGGCCAGCCCTGCGCCCACGGGTTTCGCGAACAAGTTCGCCCGCGTGGCCTCTGGCACCAGCGGGTCTTCGCAAACCACGCTGAACTTCACCAACGGCACGGGCTATGTCAGCTTCCTGTGGCATCTGGGCACGGGCGACAGCGACAACACCATCCGCATCAACCTGAGCAATGGCGATTACCGCACGCTCACGAACTGCCCTGACAACACCGCGACCTGCGTGGGTGGCTACGACAACACCAACTTTTTCGTCAATTTCTTCAACTTCCTGTTCGGTCTGACCGGCACGGTGGACCAGACCCAGTCGGTGCGCGTCGTGTACACCCCACCCACAGGCGTGTCGGTGACCTCGGTGCAACTGATGGCCATGCGCCACCAGGTGTGCGTGTTCTGGTTCCTGTGCTCCTGGGAGAACCGCAACCTCAGCCTCGACAACCTGAGCTACGACGACAACACCAATGGCGCGCCGCTGATGGTGCTGGACCACGTCGAAGTGGTGGCCAACAACGCCTCGGGCCTGACCTGCCAGAACAACACCTTCAAGGTGCGAGCCTGCGCCAACGCGGCCTGCACCACGCTGTACACCAAGGGCGTGACGGGCAACGTGACCTTCACCCGCTCGGACGGTGGGGCGACGCGCACGGTCGCCTACAGCATCGCCAGCGGCTCGGCCTACTCGGGCGACCTGTCGGTGAGCATGCCGTCCAACTGGGGCAGCTCGACCACCTGGAACACCTCGGCCTCCTCGGTGCCGGCGGCCACTTCGTCTTCGATGTGCGCCTTCGGCACGCTGTCGGGCTCCAACTCGTGCGCGTTCAAGGCCAACACCACCGGCTTGTTGCTGTCGCTGCCCTCCGGCATCGCGGGCGACACCCAGACACTGACGTCCACCTTGGTGTCCGAGGGCCTGTTTGGGGGCTGTACCTCGCCCCTGGGGTCGGGCAGCCTGACCTCCACGGTCACGGCCACCTACGGCGTGGCGGGCAACGTCACCTCGGCCACGCTGACCGGCTCGGGCAGCGGCAGCACGGTCAGGACGCTGACCAGCGGCACGGCCGTCACGGGCCTGACCACGGCCATCTCGTCGGCCACAGGTACCAACGTGTTCAGCTATGCCGACTCGGGTCCCGTGCAATTGAATGTGACCGTGACGGGACTGTCGGGCACCCTCAGCGGCTTGGTGGGCCTGAGCAACAGCGTGGTCACCTACACGGTGCCGGCCTTGCTCAAGATCGAGCCGGTCATCAACAACAACATCGTGTTGACCACCCCGAAGGTGGCCGCGGGTGGCGACTTCCAGCTGCGCATCACGGCTTTGAACCGGGTCAATGGTGTGCTCAACAACTTTGGCATGGAGCCTGGGTTGGGCGCCGTGCTGGTCACCAAGTCGCTGCTCAAGCCTGTGGGCGCTGCGGTCAAGAACAACCCTGACCTGGCCATGGGCCCGATCAAGTTCACCAATGGCATCTCCTTGGTGACCTTGTCCTGGGACGAGGTGGGCACGCTCGACTTCGTCGCCACCCTGGCCGACTACCTGGGCACGGGCCGCTCCGTCACCGGCAAGCTGACCGACACGGTGCCCGGTGGCCTGAGGCTGATCCCGGCCAAGTTCGATCTGGCCGTGACGCCGCGTTGCGCGGCCAACGACGGGGCAGGCAGCTTCGCCTTCGCCTACGCGGGTCAACCCATCGACGTGACCGTCACCGCGTTGAATGCCGATGGCGTGGTCACCCAGAACTACGATGGCACGGCCGCCGCGGCCAGCGATCGCCTGGCCAACAGTGTGAGCATTGCGCCGGTCTCTGGCGCCAACAGCGGCAGCCTGGGCACGGGCAACGTGCTGGCGGCCACCGCGTTTGCCAACGGCGCGGGCAGCGGCACCATCACGTACAGCATGACGAACAAGCTGTCTGCGCCTGACACAGTGGCACTGACAGCGTCTGACGCCGATGTGAACACCCTCAAGAGCACGCCCTCGGTGTTGGTGCGCAGCGGCCGCATCAAGCTGTCCAACGCCTTCGGATCCGAGAAGTCCGCACTCGAGATCCCCATGCAGGTTCAGTACTGGACGGGCAAGTCTTGGACGGCCTCGAACGACAGCTGCACAACGACCTCGCTCGTGACGACCACGGCGCTCAAGCGCAATGCCTACAAATCGCACGCTGGTGGGGCAACGTCGGCCTGGTCCACCGCAGCATCGTCGGTGGCTTTGACGGCCGGCGTGGGCAAGCTGACTTTGTCCGCTCCCGGCGCAGGAAAGACGGGCACGGTGGACGTCGAACTCGACCTGAGCGCTTCGGGTGCCAACCTGCCCTGGTTGCAGTCGCTGGACGACGCCTGTGGGGCCAACACGGTTTGCAACCCCAAGGCCCGTGCTTCGTTCGGGGTGTATTCTCCGGAGTCGAAGAAGACCGTCAACATCCGCAATGTGTTCTGAGCCAGGACGACAGCATGTGATTCCCCTCGACCCCCGGTGTGGCCGCGGCTACACCATGGTCGAGCTGGTCATGGTGATCATCCTGGCCAGCATCCTGGCCGCGGTGGCCCTGCCGAAGCTGGACATCGCCACCAACATCCGCGACGACATCTGGCGTGACGGGCTGCTGTCGGGCCTGCGTTACGCTCAGAAGACGGCCGTGTCCCACCGACGCCTGGTGTGCGCCACCGTGGCGGACACACAGGTCACGCTGCAGATCGCCTCGGCCAACCCGGCCACCGCCTGCGACACCGACCTCACCGGCCCCAGCGGCGCCGGCGTGTTCGCCCGCAGCGGCAGCGGCAGCACCAAGACCACGGTGTCGCCTGCAGGGATCGTCTACTTCCAGCCCGATGGCCGCGTCACCACCGATGGCGCTGGCACCACCGTGGCCTCGCGCACCCTGACCATCACCGGCGTGGCCACGGCCATCAGCATCGTGGGGGAGACCGGCTATGCGGAGTGAAGGCGCACCCACACCTGCACCCGCACCTGCACCCGCACGGCAGAGCGGTTTCACCATCATCGAGATGGTGGTGGCCATCGTGGTGATCGGCGTGGGCGTGGCGGGCCTGTTGTCGGCCTTCAGCATCAGCGTGCGCAACAGCGCCGACCCCATGCAGCTCAAGCAGAGTCATGTGGTGGCCGACGAGATCATGGAAGAGATCCTGCTGAAGCCCTACAACTCGACGACGACGCCCTCGCAGGTGGGCTGTGCACGCAACCAGTTCTACGACGTCCAGGACTACAACGGCTACACCACCACGGGCAAGATCTGCGATGTGGATGGTGTGGCCATCGCCGGGTTGAACGGCTACTCCCTGAAGATCGACGTGGTGGCGACCACGCTGGGTGGCCTGACGGCAGCACGCAAGATCACCGTGACGGTGACGCGTGGCACGGACACCTATGTGCTCGTGGGTTGGCGCACGGATTACGCATCATGAGCGCGTCCATGGGTTACGCCATCAGGCAGAGGGGTGTGACGATCATCGAATTGATCGTCGTGATGGTGCTCATCGCGGTGGTGGCCGCCGGGGTGGCGTCCATCGTGAGGCCCAGCGTGCAGTCGTATTCGGGGGTCAAGCTGCGCGCCCAGATGACGGATGAGTCTGATACCGCCGTGCGACGCATGGTCAATGACATCCAGCGTGCGGTACCGAGTCCGCCCTGAACAATTGCCTCACGCGGCAGTCAGCGCAACCTGAACGCGGTAGTGACAGGCCGAGCGCGCCAGCCAAGCCAAGACAACGGCCTGTAGATGGGCAACAAAAAGCCTCAACAGGCT